>Ga0065721_10050993_pt1 | contig 16670 bp, 14 predicted proteins | sample Mesricmetagenome_FD_59108 | JGI IMG/M metagenome (GOLD analysis project Ga0065721, IMG submission 59108) | Mesophilic microbial community from rice straw/compost enrichment Sample: eDNA_1 v2 (version 2) | ecosystem: Engineered > Solid waste > Grass > Composting > Bioreactor | place: USA: Davis... | reverse complement strand
CGGCGCGGGCGGCGCTCGAAACCCTCCTCGGGAGTGCGGGACTTTTCGCCGAAATCGCGCGGCGGCCGGCTGCGCGCGCCGAAGCCGCGCGCCGCACGATCATCTCCCTCCCGCCGCGGACCACGCGTGGGCCGCTCGCCGCGATCGGGCCGTTCGCCGCGACCGGGGGGCCTGCCGCGCGTCTCGACGATGCTTTCGCCGCCCTCGAAGTGGATGCGGCGGGGAGGTGGCGTGTTGTCGTCGGCGCGCATGCGCGGAGCGCGGCGGGTTTCGGGCTGGCCGGAGAAGGAGCCGCGCTCGGTGCGGCTCTTGGCCGGATGGCCGCCGCGCTCACGCGGACGCGAACGCATCGGCTCGGGCATGTCGCTGTCGAAATCGACGCCGGCGGCTTCGGCGAGCTTCTTGCCGAGCTGGTCGCGCAGCACGCGGGCCTTGACGGTCTCGACCTCGCCCGGCGGGATGTCGCCGAGCTGGAACGGGCCGTAGCTGACGCGGATGAGCCGGTTAACGGTCAGCCCCAAGGCTTCGAGGACGTTGCGCACCTCGCGGTTCTTGCCTTCGCGCAGCGCCACGGTCAGCCACACATTGGTGCCCTGCTCGCGCTCGAGGACCGCCTCGATCTCGCCGTAGCGGACGCCCTCGACCTCGATGCCGTGCTGGAGCGTATCGAGCTGCGCCTGCGTGACGGTGCCGTGGGCGCGCACGCGGTAGCGGCGCAGCCACCCGGTCTCGGGCAGCTCGAGGACGCGCTTGAGGCCTCCGTCATTGGTCAGGAGCAACAGGCCCTCGGTGTTGATGTCGAGGCGCCCGACGCTGACGACGCGGGGAAGTCCGAGTTCCTCGGCCGCCTCGAAGACGGTGGGGCGGCCCTGCGGGTCCTTCTCGGTCACCACCAGGCCGGCGGGCTTGTGGTAGAGCCAGAGGCGAGTGCCCTGGCGCACGGCCAGCGGCTGGCCGTCGACCGCGATCTTGTCGCGCTCGGTGACGTTGAAGGCCGGGGTGATGACCTTCTTGCCGTTGACGGTGACGCGCCCGGCGGCGATCCAGCCTTCGGCGTCGCGGCGCGAGCAGAGCCCGGAACGGGCGATGACCTTGGCAAGCCGGTCTCCGGCGGGCGGGGCGGTGCGGCTTTCGCTCATGGCGCAAACGCTTTCATGACATGCGGGGCCCGGATGGGCGGCGCAAAAAGGGGCGGCGGCCGTATCAACCGCCGCGTAGGATCAGTTCTCGCCCATTCTCTCGGAGGCCGAGAAGCCGCCAGGGCCGGCGACCCTCGGGCCGGCATTGCGCAGGGCGCGGCGAATCTGCTCGGGGCAGCGCGCATCGTTGAGCGGCACGAGCTGGCCATCCGGCGCCTGGCAGATCATGTCGCGTCCGCCAACGACGGTGAAGTAGCGCTCGGGCGGCAGGTAGAGCGGACGCTCGTTGCTGGTCGAGACGTTCATGCCGGCGGCGGTCATGCGCGCGGTGAGGGCCTTGGCCTCGGCTTCGGTCAGCGGACGGCCCGAATAGCTGTTGAGGTCGACGACGCGCGCGTTGCGCAGGCGCTGGATATCGGCCTGGGAAAGGCCGGCGGTATCGATCTGCGGATTGTCGTTGTTGGCCGGAAGCTGCGCCGCGCGCTGGCTGGGCGGCGGAAGCGCCGCGAGGTCGCGCGGCAGGGCCAGCGGCGCGCGGGCGTTGGGATCTTCCTTCTCGGCGGCGCCGGGCACGAGCCCGAGGCCCTGGGCGGTCGAGGTCATCACCTCGCGCTCGAAGGTGCCGATATCGGTCAGGGCGTTGGTGCCTTCCACCGTGGTGCAGGCGGCGAGCGCACACGCGAGAACCAGACCCAGAACGGACCGGAAAGCAGCCTTTGTACCCACAGTCATGAAGCGTCCCTTTGAATAAAAGTCCGGCGCTTATAGCGCATGATGCCCCCTAAGGCCAGATTCCGGCTTCATCATGTCCCGCAGACGTGAGGCCGCCTGCAAATGACGTTTTGCTGCGCTCCGATGCTCACGCACTAGGAAGTACGTTCCGCTTCGGTGCTCGCAGAACCGCCATTTTCGACTCGGCCTGACGTCCGCGCTGTGCCCCGCCAAGATTACGGTGTGCGCCGTCTGCCGATACCGAGCACATCCAGCAGCAGCAGGACGACGCCGACGGTGAGCGCGACGTCGGCGAGGTTGAAGACGTAGAACGACCAGCCGCCCCAGTGGAAATGGAAGAAATCGGCGACGGCGCCGTAGATCAGCCGGTCGAGGGCGTTGGAGAGCGCGCCGCCGAGGCAGAGGGCGAGGCCGGCGCGGATCAGCATGCTGTCGGCCCGCCACCACCAGAGCGCAAGCGCGGCCATGGCGACGACCATGACGATGCCCAGGGCCCAGACCGGCAGGCTGCCGAGCAGGCCATAGGAGATGCCGGTGTTCCAGACGAGGACGTAGTCGAAGAAATCGGTCACCCGCACCAGCTCGCCGCCGCGCCAGCCGGTCATGGCGAAGGGCACGTAGATCGCCGGGATCTCGACGCACTTGCTCATGCCGATGCCGATGCAGTCGGCGGCGACCTGCCAGGCCTTGTGCGCGCGGTCCAGCCCGAAGGCGAGGATGCCGAGCATGAGGGAGACGAGAACGGACGGGGCGAGGAGGCGGGAGATCATGGGTGCGCCCTCCTCTGCCCGGTCAGGATTTTACGAGAGGCACGGTCGGCCTCCCTCCCCCTTGAGGGGAAGGGGGCGACGGAGCCGCAGGTTCGGTGGTCGGGGATGTCTTCGATAGGGGTGGCGCCGAAGGCCCCCTCACCCGGCGCTGCGCGCCGACCTCTCCCCCGAGGGAGAGGTGAGGGTGCCACGGGAAGCGCCACAGCGTCCCCTCGCCCTTTGAGGAAGAGGGACAGGGCAAGGGGGCCTCCAGCCGGAACGAGGAAGGACAATCCCAACCTCAGAGCCCCGCGGCCTTGCGTTCGCGCAGGGCCTCCGCGTCGCGCAGGGTCACGTCGGGATACTCGGGATCGGTGCCGACCTCGGGCAGGATCTTCCACGAGCGGGCGCAGCGGCGGCCTTGCGCGAGGGCCGGCACGACCGTGACGCCCGGCACCTCCGGCAAGGCGAAGCCGGCGACGGGCGCGGCGTGGGCGTTGCCGATGGTGATCGCGGAGGTGATGGCGATCTCGGCGAGGTCGACCCCGGCAATGGCGGCGGCCAACGCGGGATCCTCTACGAAGACCTGCGGAGCCGCCTCCAGCGACGAGCCGATGCGCTTCTCGCGGCGCTCGATCTCCAGCGCCCCGGTGATGACGCGGCGCACGGCGCGGATCTTGTCCCACTTGGCGGCAAGCTCGTCATTGCGCCAGTCGGCCGGCACATCGGGGAAGAGGCGCAGGTGCACCGAGGCGTTCTCTTCCTTGTGCCGTTCGAGCCACACCTCCTCCATGGTGAAGACCAGCACCGGAGCGAGCCAGGCGGTCAAGCAGTCGAAGAGGTGGTTGAGGACGGTGAGCGAAGCGCGCCGGCGCACCGACGAGATCGGATCGCAATAGAGCGCGTCCTTGCGGATATCGAAATAGAAGGCCGAGAGCTCGACGTTCATGAAGTTCGACAGGGCCGCGACGAGCCGCTTGTAGTCGTACTCCCTGTAGGCGGAGCGCACCGTTTCGTCGAGGACGGCGAGGCGGTGGAGGATCAGCCGCTCGAGCTCGGGCATCTCCTCGAAGCCCACCTCGTCCTCGGGACGGTAGTGCGCGAGGTTGCCGAGGAGCCAGCGCAGGGTGTTCCTCAATTTCCTGTAGCTGTCGACGGTCGTCTGGATGATCTCCTTGCCCAGCCGCAAATCCTCCGAATAGTCGGAGGAGGCGACCCAGAGCCTGAGGATATCGGCGCCGTACTGCTTGATGATCTCCTGAGGGGCAACGACGTTGCCCAGCGACTTGCTCATCTTGCGGCCTTCGCCATCCATGGTGAAGCCGTGCGTTAGCACGCTGTCATAGGGCGCGTACCCGTTGGTGGCGCAGCTTTCCAGAAGCGAGGAATGGAACCAGCCGCGATGCTGGTCCGAGCCCTCGAGGTACATGGAGGCCGGGAACTTCAAGTGCGGCCACTTCTGCTTGTTGCGCAGGACGAACGAATGGGTCGATCCGCTGTCGAACCAGACATCGAGGATGTCCATGACCATTTCGTAGTCGACAGGATCGTAGGCATCGCCAAGGAAGCGCTTTGCAGCGCCCTCCTTGTACCAGGCGTCGGCGCCCTCTTCCTCGAAGGCCTGGGCGATGCGGTGGTTGACCGTGTCGTCCTTGAGGATTTCGCCGGTTTCCTTATGGACGAAGACGGTGATCGGCACGCCCCAGGCGCGCTGGCGCGAGAGCACCCAGTCGGGCCGGTCCTCCATCATGGCGCGCAGCCGGTTCTGCCCGGCGGCGGGATAGAAGCGGGTGTTGTCGATGGAACGCAGTGCCCGAACGCGAAGCGTGTCGCCGGCCTTGCCCTCGATATCGCGGTCCATGTAGACGAACCACTGCGGGGTGTTGCGGTAGATGACCGGCTTCTTGGAGCGCCAGGAGTGCGGGTACTGGTGCTTGATGCGGCCGCGCGCGACCATCATGCCGGCCTCGGCGAGCGCGTCGATCACCCGCTTGTTGGCGTCGCCCTTCTTGCCGGAATCGTCGATGACGCGCGCGCCTTCGAAGCCGGGAGCGTCCTTGGTGTAGAAGCCGGCATCGTCGACCGGGAACGGGATGGTGGTGTCGATGCCGCGTTCCTGCAGCAGGCGCGTCGAGGCCATCCAGATGTCGAAGTCGTCGAGGCCATGGCTCGGCGCCGTATGGACGAAGCCGGTGCCGGCGTCGTCCGTGACGTGCTCGCCGTCGAGCAAGGGGACATCGAAGGCGTAGTTGCCGCCGAGGCCACGCAGCGGATGCTCGGCCAGCGCACCGGCCAGCATTTGCGCGTTCACGGCGAAAACTCTCTCATAAGCCTCGACCTTGGCCTTCTGCATGACGTCCGCAGCCAAGTTGTCGGCCAGGATGTACTGGTCGCCGACCGCCGCCCAGTTGCCCTGCGGGGCCGCCGTGACGCGATAGAGGCTGTAGGCGATCCTGCTGGAAAACGAGATCGCCCTGTTCGCCGGGATGGTCCACGGCGTCGTGGTCCAGATCACGACATAGGGCCGGACGGCCGTGCTGCCGGCTGCCGGCTCGACACCACCGAGCCGGCTCACCGGGAACTTCACCCAGATCGCGTCGCTCTCGTAATCCTGGTACTCGATCTCGGCTTCGGCGAGCGCGGTGCGCTCGACGACGCTCCACATCACGGGCTTCGACCCGCGATAGAGCTGGCCGGAGACGGCGACCTTCATCAGCTCGCGCGCGATCTGCGCTTCGGCATCGAAGCTCATGGTGAGGTAGGGGTTGTCCCACTCGCCGATGACCCCCAAGCGCTTGAACTCCTCGCGCTGGATGTCGATCCACTCCTCGGCGAAGCGCCGGCACTCCTGGCGGAATTCGATGACGGGGACTTCGTTCTTGTCCTTGCCCCTGGCGCGGTACTGCTCCTCGATCTTCCATTCGATCGGCAGGCCGTGGCAGTCCCAGCCCGGCACGTAGGCCGAGTTGTAGCCCAGCATCTGCATTGAGCGGGAAACGAGGTCCTTGAGGGTCTTGTTGAGCGCGTGGCCGATGTGGATGTTGCCGTTGGCGTAGGGCGGGCCGTCGTGCAGCGTAAAGAGCGGGCGGTCCTTGGCGTCCTCGCGCTGGCGCGCATAGATGTCCATCTTCTCCCAGCGTTCGAGCCAGATCGGCTCACGGTCGGGAAGCCCGGCGCGCATGGGAAAATCGGTCTGCGGCAAAAAGAGCGTTGCCGAATAGTCGGTCTCGCTCACGGCGGTGTCGTTCATCGGTCGGCTTGCTGTCAGGAGAAGTTTGGCGGCCTTGTAGCAAGTGAGGGCCGCCGGGGCAAAGGGTGAATTGTCGATGCCTGCCGGAACGAACCTCGCTGGCACCGGCGCGATATGCCTCCTCTCCTAGTGGGGAGGGATTGAGGATGGGGACGGTTCGGCGAACCACTGATGCTTCCCCCCACCCCTAGCCCCTCCCCTCATGGGAGAGGGGAAACGCGCGGTGAAACCCCGGCCCCTGCCCCGGCGTTTAGACGGCATGAACAGCAAAGTAGCCTCCGGCCGCCGTCCGGCGTGGGCGGCGGGCATCATCGCTATCGTGCTCGCTTTCCCGGTGGCGGCCGAGGAGCCCGGCGACAACCGGGTGTTCGTCTTCACCGGCCGCTACCACACCGGGCACATGGAGCACATCCTCAATCCGGCCGCGCCCCTGGGGCTGGACTACGAGGACAATTACGTCGCGGGCGTCGGCGTGCAGCAGTTCGTGCCGGACGAGGACGGCAAGGGCGTGCGCATCGGCTGGGAAGGGGGCGCCGCGATCCGCACCGGGGAGTCGACGAGCGGCGAAGCCTGGACGGGCATCGTCGGGCGCGTCGACGGGACCCGTATCGGCCCGGTCAACGTCTCCCCGGCGCTGACGGTCGGGCTTTCGGCGGTGACCGACACCATCGGCATCGAGTCCGAGCGCGTCGCCGAAGGGGCCGATCCGCACCTGCTCTTCTATATCGCGCCGGAGATCAACGTTTCGGTCGGCGAGAACGCGGACACGGAAGTGTTCATGCGCGTGCAGCACCGCTTGGGCGCCTGGGGCCTGCTCAACGACATGGGCGACGGGCATAACGCGACGGCGGTGGGGATGAGGTGGAGGTTCTGAGGCGGCTCCACCCTCTCAGCCGAAGAACCCGAGCATTTTATCCAGCTCCGAAATCGGCCTCGCCGCAGCCAGCAGCTCGCGGGCCTTGCGGCTGTCGCGGTCCATGGCGGCGATGAGCTCGTCGAGGCCCGAGAACACCTCCTGCCCCCGGATGTGGCCGACGATGGCGACCGTGATGATGTGGCCGTAGATGTCCTCGTCGAAGTCGAAGAGGTGCGTCTCGAAGGGCGGGCGCTGGTTGTCGAACATGGGCTTGCCGTAGGCGGCGACCCCATCGAAGAGGCGCTCGCCGATACGGGCGCGCACGGCGTAGACGCCCTGGGCGAGACCGAATCCGGTATCGGTCTGGGTGTTGGCGGTGGGGTAACCGAGGTCCCTCCCCCGCCGGTCGCCCTCGACCACGCACCCTTCGAAGAACCAGTGATAGCCCAGGAGCCGGTTGGCGGCCGTGACCGCCCCTTCCGAGAGCGCAGCGCGGATGCGCGAGGACGAGATGACCTCGTCGTTCTCGCCCATGAGATCGAGGGTTTCGACGGAAAACCCCAGCCGCTCACCCTCGGCCTTGAGGAAGGCGGGCGTGCCGCGCCGCTGGCGGCCGAAGTGGAAATCCGAGCCGACGATGACGCCGCTGGCGCTGAGCGCCTCGACGAGGAAGCGCGAGACGAAGTCCTCGGCCTCGTTCTGCGAGAACTCGCGGGTGAAGGGCATGATGATGATGCCGTCGAGCCCCATGGCCTCAGCAAGCCTCGCCTTGGCGTTGCCGGTGGTCAGGCGGAACATGAAGGGGTTGGGCGCAAAGACGTCGCGCGGGTGCGGCTCGAAGGTCATGACCACCGCCGGCACGCCCCGCTCGGCGGCGCGGGCCTTCAGGGTTTCGAGCACGTACTGGTGGCCGCGGTGGAAGCCGTCGAAATTGCCGATGGCCAGCATCGCGCCGCGCAGCTCCGCAGGCACATGGTCGAGGCCGGAGAGATAGTGGAAGTCGGTCACGTGGGGATCGAGTCCTCGTGGACGCAAGGATGGCGGAAACTGCAACGGGCCGCGCCGGTTTGCAAGCCTCGTGGGGTTGCTCCGCCTACCACGCCAGCCGCGGCAGGAAGCCGACCATGTTGGCGCGGCTGGGGGCGACGAGCTCGGCGATGGCCTCGGGATCCGGGTTGCCGAAGGCGTCAAGCTCGGCGGCGTGGATGGAGCCGGTGATGAAGAGGAGATCGATGCCGAACTGGGCAGCGCCCGTAGCGTCGGTCCGCACGCTGTCGCCGATGGCCAGGACCCGGGACTTGTCGAGCGGCCGCTCGGCCGCTGCCTCCGCCAGGCGATAGGCTTCCTCGTAGATCGGCTGGTAGGGCTTGCCGGCCATCAGCACCATGCCGCCCATGGCGGCATAGAGGTCGCCCAGCGCGCCGCCGCAATAGATGATCTTGTCGCCGTGCTCCACAACGCGGTCGGGGTTGGCGCAGATCATCTTGAGCTTGCGCGAGAGCCAGTATTCGGCGCGCTCGCGGTACATCTCGGGGGTGTCGTCGTCGGTATCGAGGTCGGTGACGACGACGACGGCGGCGTCCTCGGCCGAACCGCGGGTGACGTTGAGGCCCTCGTAGAGGGCGTCATCCTCGGTCGGCGGGCCGACGTGGTGGATGACCTTGCCGGAATAGCGCGCGATCATCGCGCGGGTGGCATCGCCCGACGAGACGATGCCGTCATAAGCCTGCCGCGGCACGCCGAGGCGATCGAGCATGGCAACGATCGGGGCCGAGGGGCGCGGGGCGTTGGTGATGAACACGACCTTGCCGCCGGCCCTGCGGTATTCGACCAGCGCCTCGCAGGCCGAGGGAAACGCCTCGACGCCGTTGTGCATGACGCCCCAGACGTCGGAAAGCACGGCATCATAGCGGGGAGCGAGGTCGGCAAGGCCGGAAATGGTAGCGGGCATCGGTGTCCTGCGGCGGGCATCTGGAGGAGCGATGGCGAATTTGAAGATTCGCCTGCCCGACCTTGCGCTATCCCTCGATCCGCCGCAACTGCGCGACGGCGCGGGGACGCTCGGAGGCGAGGTCGGCGCGGGCGGGTTCGGGGCGGGCCAGGTGCGGGCCCTGCGCCAAGCCGACGCCGTCCTCGATGAGCTCGAGCACCTGCTGCTCGCCGCCGACGCCGGTGACGATGAGATCGACGCCGAAGCGGGCAAGATAGCTCGCGATATCGGAGACGTGGAAGTCGGTGAGCGCCTGCGGACTGGTGAGGAAGAGGCCGGCTTCGACACGGAGCGAAGCCACCCCCTGCCCGACGAGAGTCGCCACGTCGAGGCGGAGCGAGCGCACGCCGGCAAGCGAGAAGGTGACGCCCATGCGGGCAAACTGGGCGAGAGCCGGACGCTCGCCCTCGCCGAGGGCCTGCCAGTCGGCCTCGGCCATGAGGAAGACGATGCTGCGCGCGATGGTGCGGTTGGCCTCGAGGGAGGCCAGGTGCTGCTCGCGGCTCATGCGGTCGGCAAGGGTCGCGCGGGTCAGCGGCACGAAGAGCGTGATCGACTGACCTGTGGTGCGGGCACGGCGGGCAATGGCGATGGCTTCGAGCAGCGCGGCACCGTCGACCTGGCGCAGGATATCGTCCCCGCCCTCGCGCGGCAGGAAGTCCTGGGGATCAGCCATCTCGCCGCCATCGAGCACCAAGCGCGGCACCAGGTCATAGCCGTGGGAGCGGCGCTGCGGCAGGGTGAGGACGGGCTGGACGTGGACCACCAGCCGGTCGTCGGCGAGCGCGCGGCGCACGGCCTCCGCCGGAACGGACGGTCCGGGCTCGTCCTCCACGGGAGCGAGGGCGACGGCGCGGGTCGGCGCGGTCGAGGCGGGCGGAGCCTTCTTCTCCTCCATCTCGGCGACGGCTTCGGCGACCTGCCGGATGACGGTGCCGAGGACGGAGACATCGGCCTCGATGGCCTTCAAGCGCCTGTCGGCATCCTGGTCGGCGAGCTGGTTGACGCGCTGGCTGAGGACGGCGCCGGCCTGAGCGTCGGTGGCGAGAAGGCGCGAGAGATCCTCGATGGCCTTTTCCAGCCGCCCCTCGGCGCGGCGGCGCAGCGTCCTCTCGATCGAGATGACGCAAAGGCCGGCAAAGACGAGCGCGGCGAGGCCCGCCTCGACCGGCGTGAACGCCAGCCCGAAATAGGCGGCCGCCCCAAGCCCCAAGGCGGCAAGCGCCACGAATGTGTAAACGAGTGCCTGCACGGCGGTATTCCGAGCCCCTGAAGCCGAAGGGAGATTCGGCCGAAGACTCATAGCATTGCGGGGTGTCGCGAAAAAGCTTGGGCAGGCCGAAACGAGGCGAGGAAAACGGATTATTTACCCTAAATCGACAAGATCGTTCGCGTGCGGCCGTTCCCGCCCTGCGGGCGCGGCGGCATATGACTTTAGGAATGGGGTACTGGTCTTGATGGTCACGGCAGGCGGTTCGGCAACGCTCACGCAAGGCAAGCTGCTGCTGGTCGACCGTGATGCCTCGAGCGCCAGGGTGCTGGCGGCAACGCTCGCCGAAAGCCTCGTTTCCGTTCCGGAAATGACCGCCGTCGCAGGCGGCCGGCAGGCAGCCGAAACGCTCAAGGGCTGCGATTTCGACGTAGTCCTGGCGGATCTGACGAGCCTGGCCGACCTCGCCGACACCACCGAGGACGCGGTGATGCGGCTGGTCAAGCTGGCGCGCGGGGCGCTGTTCGTCGCGCTCTCGGACGGCGCCTCGGTCTCGGCGGCGGTCGCCGCGATGCAGGCGGGGGCGCACGACTACGTCGCCAAGCCGATCAACGGGCCGGCGCTCGCCACCCGCATCGGGGAGCTGGCCGAGCGGCACGGCAAGACGCGCGCCATCGCCATCGAGCCGCGCGCGCAGGCGGCGGTCGCCGGCTTTGCCGGGTTCGTCGGCGCCTCGAGCGCCATGCAGTTCGTCTACGAGCAGATCGAGCGGATCGCCCCCTCCTCGGCGCCGGTGTTCATCACCGGCGAGAGCGGAACGGGCAAGGAGGTCGCCGCCGAGGCGCTGCACGCCAGGGGCCCGCGCGCGGGCGGCGCATTCATCGCGGTCAACTGCGCGGCGATTCCCCGCGACCTGATGGAAAGCGAGCTCTTCGGCGTGGTACGCGGCGCCTATACGGGCGCACACGAGGACCGCAAGGGGGCGGCCGAGCTCGCCGACGGGGGCACGCTTTTCCTCGACGAGATCGGCGAGATGGACCTTTCCCTCCAGTCCAAACTGCTGCGCTTCCTGCAGACCGGGACGATGAGCCGGGTGGGCGAATCGGGCACCAGGAAGGTCGATGTGCGCGTCATCTGCGCGACCAACCGCAACCCGATGCAGATGATTGCCGACCGGACGTTCCGCGAGGACCTCTTCTACCGGCTGCACGTGCTGCCGATCCACCTGCCGCCCTTGCGGCAGCGCCCGGCGGACGTGATGGTCCTGGCCCGGCACTTCCTCGAGACCTTCGCGCGCGAGGAGCGCAAGCGCTTCACCGGATTCTCGGCGGAAGCCTCGACCACCATGCTCAACCGCGACTGGCCGGGCAACGTCCGGCAGCTGCAGAATCTCGTCCGCCGGCTGGTGGTGATGTTCGACGGCGGCGAGATCGACGGCGAGATGCTCAAGGCCGCCGACATCGAATCGCGCGAGGCAGGCACCGTCACCGCGCCGGCGCCGCGCGAGCGGCGCACCGTGCTGCCCATGTGGCAGCAGGAGCAGCGCATCATCGAGGACGCCATCGCCTCGTTCAACGGCAACATCTCGCTGGCCGCCGCCGCCCTCGAGATCAGCCCCTCGACCATCTACCGCAAGCGCCAGAGCTGGGCGGAGATGAATACCGCCGGAGCGGCGTGAGGTCTCGACTGGAAAACCCATCCAGTTGGGTCATCTAGGTCATGGTGACGGTCTATCGTGCCCATGGCCTGCACATCGTCATTTTTCCTCGACGACCATGAGCACGTGCATGTGTTCGGCGACGGACAGTTGAAGATCAATCTCCTTGGAGAAGACGGGGCGCCCGAACTCGTCTGGGCCGACGGCATGAAGCACAAGGGCAGAGCGGCGGCGCGGAACGAGCCACGCGAGCCGACGTGCGCTATGACCGCACGTCGGCTCGCGTGGTTGTCGACCTCGCAAACGGGGCGACCTTCGCGTTTCCACCCGGGCTGGTGGAGGGCCCGGACGGGGCTTCGGACGAGCAGCTCGCAGCGGTCGGGATGCTCGGCGCCGGATATGGGCTGCACTGGGAAGACCTCGATATCCATATTTCCGTGCCCGGGTTGATGGCCGGCATTTTCGGTACGGGGGCCCTATATGGCACGCCGGGCCGGACAGGCTCGCTCCGCTGCCAAGGCAGCCGCGGCGCGGGCAAACGGCGCCAGGGGCGGGTGGCCGCGCAAGTCGGCCTGATCCCTATCGCTCACCCCTGCGGGGTCGAGGCTTCCTTGGCCCTGGCGCGGGCGAGGCCGAGCTGGTGTTCGCGCACGATGACGAAGATGCCCGAGCCGACGACGATGACGCCGCCGACCAGCATCTCGATCGTCGGCACCTCGGCAAAGACCGTGTAGCCGACGATGATGGCGAGGATCAGCGAGGCGTATTCGAAGGGCGCGATGATCGACATGTCGGCGTGACGGTAGCTCGAGGTCAGGAGGATCTGGGCGATGCCGCCGCAGAATCCCGCGCCGATGAGGAGCGCGGCCTGCTGCGGGGTGGGCCAGACCCAGCCGAAGGGAAGCGTAACCAGGGCAAGCACGCTCGAGGTCAGGGAGAAGTAGATGACGATGGTCGCCGTCTTCTCGCTCATGACGAGGCGGCGCACCTGCAGCATGGCGAAGGCCGCGCAGCATGCCCCGAGGAACGCAGCGGTCGCCCCGACCATCTCGTCGTAGCCGGCTTGCGACCCTTCCGAAAAGAGCGTCAGGCGCGGCCACATGACGATGAGCACGCCGATGAGCCCGATGACGACGGCGCTCCAGCGGTAGAGCCACACCCGTTCGCGCAGGATGAGGGCGCTCAGCACCACGATGATGAGGGGTGCCGCATAGCCGATGGAGGTGGCCTCGGGCAGGGGAAGGAGCGTGAGGGCAAGGAAATTGCAGCCCATGGACACCGTGCCGATGATGCCGCGCACGAAGTGCCCGCCCGGATTGGCGGTCTTCAGCCCGTCGGCCAGTTGCCCGCGCCAGGCAAGGAAGACGGCGATGGGGAAGATGGCGAAGAACGAGCGGAAGAAGACGAGCTGTCCCGGCGGCACGCCTTCGGCGGCCTTGAGGAGGCTCGCCATCGCGACGAACACGGTGACGGATGCCACCTTCAAGCCGATCCCGCGCATGACCGACACCTTCCCGCCCTGCGGGTGAGGCGACTGCGGCGATGGGGATGCGGGGGCGGTCAAGGCGGGCCCGGAAATGACGACGGAGAGCGGCGCAGGGCCGGTGTACGGCTGAGGCCTTAGCAGGTGCGCGAGACGATGTCGACCGGGCGATAAGGTCGAGCCCGGGTCGGACGTTGCACATTCGCGATGGCGCTCAGCCGGCGATGCTGACGGCGATGCCGAGGGCTTCGAACGAGGCGATCATGTCCGAATGCGCATCAGGCTCGAGGACGAGGTGCGTGACCTCGCGCGCCTCGGCGATCCTGAAAGGGGCGACCGTGCCGAGCTTGTCGCCTGTCGCGGCGATCAGCAATTGGCCGCTCTGCTCGAGCATGGCCCGCTTGATCTCGGCCTCGCCGGGGTCGAGCGCGGTGACGCCCATGTCGGCATCGAGGCCGCAGGTGCCGAGGATGAAGAGGTCCGCGTAGACCTGCCGGACCTCCCTCAGCGTGGCGGCGCCGAGGCAGGCGCCCTTGGCCCTGTCGTATATGCCGCCCAGCAGCATCGTCGTGCAGAGCGGATGCTCGGCCAGTGCCAGGGCGACGGCCGGGGCGTTGGTGACGACGGTCAGCGCCGTGTCGCGCGGCAGGGCGCTGGCGACGGCCAGGTTGGTGGAGCCGGCATCGATGAACACGGTCTGCCCTGCCCGCACCAGTGCCGCGGCGGCCCGGCCCAGCTGCTGCTTGGCAACGGACCGGGTCTCGATGCGCGCGGGGATAGGGCCCAGATCGGGCGCCGTTGCGAGGGCGCCGCCGTAGACCCGCCGGCAATGGCCGGCACTGGCGAGCTCGCGAAGATCGCGCCGGACCGTATCCTCCGAGACGTCGAACTCGACCGCCAGATCCGCCGCCAGCACGCGTCCCTGCTCGGAGAGATACCGGAGGATGCGGTTCTGTCTTTCCTCGGTCAGCATGGAATTCATCTTCTCAATGATGCACGATCTTGCACGTTTATGCCTGTTTGTGCAAGAAAGCAGATCTTCGTCGCCACCAGAGGGAGAACGGCATCGTGACCAGCGTCGCTTCCAGCCCATCGCCAGCCCACCCGGTAACCGGACGTCACGAGCAGATCGCCACGCGCGCCGTGTTCCTCGTGGCAGGGCTGGCCATGGCGGCCTGGGCGCCCCTGGTGCCCTTCGCCAAGGCGCGTCTCGGCGTCGACGACGGAGCGCTCGGCGTGCTGCTCCTCTGCCTCGGGCTCGGCTCGATCGTCGCCATGCCGGTGACCGGCGTCCTAGCCAGCCGCTTCGGGTGCCGCGCGGTGATCGTTGCGGGCTCGCTGGTCCTGGCGGTGGTGCTGCCGATGCTCGCCATCGTCGAGACGGTCCCTGCCCTCGCCGTCACTCTCGCCCTTTTCGGCGCCAGCGTCGGCACGGTGGACGTCGCCATGAACATCCAGGCGGTGATGGTGGAAAAGGACAGCGGGCGCAACATGATGTCCGGCTTCCACGGCCTTTTCAGCCTTGGCGGCATCGCCGGCGCCGGCGGCGTCAGCCTGCTGCTGGGCATGGGCCTATCGCCGCTCGCGGCGACGCTGATCGTCGCCGCCACGCTCGTCGCGCTGCTCGTCTGGAGCTACACGGGCCTCCTGCCCTATGGCAACCGCGAGGAGGCCGGCACTCCGCTCTTCGTGCTGCCCAAGGGCATCGTGATCTTCATCGGCCTCCTCTGCTTCATCGTGTTCCTCGGGGAAGGCGCCATCCTCGACTGGAGCGCCCTGTTCCTGATCGGGGTCCACGGCGTCGATCCCAGCCATGCCGGCTTCGGCTACACGATGTTCGCCGTGGCGATGACGGTCGGACGCCTGACCGGCGACCGGATCGTCAAGGCGCTCGGCGGGGCCAGGGTGATCGCCGTCGGCGGGCTGATGAGCGCCGCGGGCTTCGCGCTGGCGGTGCTCGCGCCCGGCCAGCTCCTGGCTTTCGCCGGGTTCCTGCTCGTCGGCCTGGGCGCCTCCAACATCGTTCCGGTGCTCTTTACCGCCGCCGGCCAACAGACCCGCATGCCCGCGAGCCTGGCGATCGCCGCCATAACCACGCTCGGCTATGCCGGCATCCTGATCGGGCCGGCGGCAATCGGGTTCGTCGCCCAGTATTGGACTCTCGGCACGGCCTTCGTGCTGCTCGCCGCGGGCCTGCTGGCGGTGGCGGCGACGGGACCTCTGGCGGTGCGCCGCGCCTGAACCGGCTCAGCGCGGGACGATTGCGTCCGGTTCGCGCTCACACCGGCGAAATCTCACATTTGGCCTTGCCGTCGAGGAAGTGCACGTGGTCGTACAGGGGTTCGGCGCCGGAGGTGGGTTCGCTGAGGTATTCGGCGGCGTTCTCGACGGTCGCGGTGGCGGTGCGCACGGTATAGAGGTGCACCTCGCCGAGATCGGTCTGGCGGTGCTCGTCGGTGGCAAGGAGGAGGTCGGGGCGGATGTCCTCCATCGGCACGAAGATGCGCGCCGGCCTGCCGGGCTGCTCGAGGCGCAGCGCCCGGCGCGAATCGATGACCTCGGCATCGTCGACGAGGATATGGACGCGGCCTTCGACCGGCGTGATGGTGAAATCGCTCGTCCTCGAGTGCGGCTGCATGCGCCAAAACCCACGGTTGATCTCGATGAGGATCAAGACGCGCGAGCAGGGCTTTCGTTCCCGAACGGGGGCGGCGGGCACGGCGCGTGCGGCGTTAACGATAAATCCCTGGCCCCGCGCTCTTGACTCGTTTCACCACTGGTTCCTATATCCCGCGTGTCCTGTTAGCACTCTATCCAAACGAGTGCTAACAGGTCCAGTTTTGCACCAACATGTCTCTTACAAGGAGCGAACATGAGCTTCCGTCCCCTGCACGACCGCGTTGTCGTCCGGCGCGTTGACAGCGAGGAAAAGACCGCTGGCGGCATCATCATCCCGGACACCGCCAAGGAAAAGCCCTCCGAGGGCGTGATCGTCTCCGTCGGCCCGGGCGCCCGCGACGAGAGCGGCAAGATCGTTCCCCTCGACGTCAAGGAAGGCGACCGCGTGCTCTTCGGCAAGTGGAGCGGCACCGAGGTCAAGCTCAACGGTCAGGATCTCCTCATCATGAAGGAGAGCGACATCATGGGCATCATTACCGCTTAAGCACGTCGCGATCCGATCGCCCGCTAAGTTCAAACCTTCATTTCTAAGGAGCCACAAATGGCAGCCAAGGAAGTCAAATTCTCCACCGAAGCCCGCGACAAGATGCTGCGCGGCGTCAACATCCTGGCCAATGCGGTCAAGGTCACCCTCGGCCCCAAGGGCCGCAACGTCGTGATCGACAAATCGTTCGGGGCCCCGCGCATCACCAAGGACGGCGTGACCGTCGCCAAGGAGATCGAGCTCGAGGACAAGTTCGAGAACATGGGCGCCCAGATGGTGCGCGAGGTGGCGTCGAAGACCGCCGACATTGCCGGCGACGGCACCACGACCGCGACCGTCCTCGCCCAAGCCATCGTCAAGGAAGGCGCCAAGGCCGTTGCGGCGGGCATGAACCCGATGGATCTGAAGCGCGGCATCGACCAGGCCGTCGCCGCCGTCGTT
>Ga0065721_10050991_pt1 | contig 16673 bp, 14 predicted proteins | sample Mesricmetagenome_FD_59108 | JGI IMG/M metagenome (GOLD analysis project Ga0065721, IMG submission 59108) | Mesophilic microbial community from rice straw/compost enrichment Sample: eDNA_1 v2 (version 2) | ecosystem: Engineered > Solid waste > Grass > Composting > Bioreactor | place: USA: Davis... | reverse complement strand
GCGCCAGCGCGTGGCGCTGGCCCGCGCCTTCCTGGCGGACGCGCCGATCCTGATCCTGGACGAGGCGACCTCAAGCCTGGATTCGGAATCGGAGGTGCTGATCCAGGAGGCGATGGAGCGGCTGATGCAGGGCCGCACGGCCATCATCATCGCGCACCGCCTGTCGACGGTCCGCACGCTGGACCGCATCCTGGTCTTCAGCCATGGGCGGGTCGTCGAGGAAGGCACCCACGCCGCCCTGCTGTACCGCCCGAACGGCCTCTACCGGCGCCTGTTCGAGCAGCAGTCGGGGCAGGGATCGGGCCAGCGCGTCGGCGCCTGATCCGTGGGAAGGGGATGGGGGCGGCCTATTGCCGTCCCCGCGACAGGGAGGTCATGGCGTCGGCGTGGTAGGACGGCAGCGACGCCACGGCCGTGCTGGTGATGTCCTTCAGTTCCAGGCGGTTGTCGTCGGTCACGGTGCGGATCCGCTCGATGGGGATCGCCACCTTGCGGCCGTCCTCGGCCTGCGTGACGACGATGTCCTTCGGGGTGCGGCAGCGGTCGAGCGTCACGTCCCACACGGTGCCGAGCGTCTGGCCGTCGCTGCCGGTGACGGTGCGGTCGATCAGGTCGTCCAGGTCGGACAGCGGTTCGCCGCCGATGATCGGCAGCTGGTCCGGTCCGGGGCAGGCCGCCGCTGCGGTGGGTGTCCACGGGGCGGTGAGGCTGAGCAGGGCCGCCAGGACCCCGACGGCGATTGCGCGCATGTCGGTCTCCTCTCGATGTCCTTACACAACAACAACGCGATTTTGCGCCGCGGGTTGCATGCGGGACCGTCACAATTCGGTGAGGAATTCGACCGAATTGGCGGGAACCTTTCCATCGCGGCGCAAACGTCCCCGGCGCGGTTCGTTGCAAAAATGGCTTTTCGCAGAAGCCTCTAGGCCCCGGCCGCCGCCAAAGGTAGTGTGCGCCATCTTTTGGAGCACGCGATGTCCCCACCCCCCGAGACGCTCAAGCCCGCCGGTTCGGACACCCCCACGGACGAACAGAACCGCGCGATCCAGGCCATCGACGCGTGGTACGCGGACCGCAACGCCCCTCAGGTCTTCTGGCTGGCCGGGGAGGCCGGGACCGGCAAGACCAAGACGACCGTCTTCGCGCTGGAGCATTTGCAGGACCGCCGGGGCCTGCGCGACTTCGTGGTCGGCGCGCCGACCGGCAAGGCGGCCCAGGTGCTGCGTCGCAAGGGGCTGGAGCAGGCGGCGACGCTGCACAGCCTGCTCTATGCGCCGCGCCAGGACGAGGACACGGGCGAGCTGTTCTTCGCCCGCCGGTCCGAAGGTTCGTTCGAGGACGCCGACCTGATCGTCTGCGACGAGGGCTCCATGGTCGGGGACGACGTGGCGGGCGACCTGATCCGATCGGGCAAGAAGATCCTGCTGATCGCCGACGACTACCAGCTTCCGCCCGTGTCCGGCCAGGGCACCCTGACCAGCGGGGAGCCGGATTTCCGCCTGGTGGAGCCGCACCGCACCGCGCGGGAAAGCCCGGTGATCCGGCTGGCCCATCTGCTGCGCCGGCAGGAACTGCCGAAGCGCTTCGGCTCGGTCGGCAAGGTCCATGTCCTGCCGATGACCCGGACCACGGAAGGGCTGGCGATGCGCGTGGACACGCAGACCATCTGCGGCACCCACCGCGTGCGCACCGCCTTCACCAAGCGCATCCGGGAACGGCACGGCTTCACCACCGTCCTGCCCCAGGCCGGGGAGCGCGTGATCTGCCGCCGCAACCAGAAGGAGGAGGGGCTGTTCAACGGCATGATCGGCACCCTGACCCGCCCGGCGGCGGAGGCGCGCGGCAAGCACGACGGGCTCTGGTCACTCGGCGTCCATATGGAGGACGAGGTCCGGTCGCGCGGCAAGGTGATGGTCCACCCCTGGATGTTCCAGGCCCACTACACCGGCGAAACGACCCCGCCGCGCGTGGACAAGGACATCCAGCAGTTCGACTGGGCGTGGCTGATCACCTGCCATGCCTCGCAGGGGTCGGAATTCTCGTCCGTCACGGTGCTGGACGATTCCTTCGCCTTTCGGGAGCACAAGTGGCGCTGGCTCTACACTGCCGTGACCCGCTCGCGGGAGGAGCTGATCCTGCTGCTGCGCAACACCGACCTCGGCGGGCCGTGGCGCATGCCGGAATTCGAAACCGCCTGAGGCCGGGGCCGCCTCACGCCGCTGCCGCCGGGCGCAGGATCAGCCGCACCTCGCCGCCGTGGGTCTGCTTGGCCACGCATTCCCAACCGTTCCGCTCAAGTTCCGGGTAGAGCGGGGCCGGATCGCGGTCCAGATGGGCCATGATCGCGGTCGCCTCGCCGGACTCGATCAGGCGCAGGATGGCGGTCAGCGGACCCGGCGGCATCATGCCGCGCACGTCGATGTGCAGCACGTTGCCCTCCCTCCAGGTCGCACCCGGCTGAAGGGGCGAAGGGACGGTCGCGACGCCGCCGCCCGTCCGGCGGAAGCAGATGCGCCAGTGGCCCGGTTCTACCTCCCGCCCCACGGAGGTGAAGCCCTTGCCGGCCAGCACCCGGCGCAGCGGGGCGGGGTCGAACGGCGCGTCCACGACCAGGAAGCCATCCTCCGGCACGTTGGTGGAGGCCTGCATCACGTCGGTGAAGGGATCGCGGCCGGACGCCAGGATCGGCCGTACGTCCAGCACCGCCACGCCCGCGGCGTCCGCCTGGGCGAACCAGTCGTTCGGGCCGGGCTGGGCTGGCGGCGGCGGCTTTGCCGCCTGGGGCGCCGGGGGTTGCTCCGCGGCCGGGCAGGCGGCGCCGGACAGCACGGCGGTGAAGCGGTCCAGCGTCACGCCGGCCATGCGCGCGGCTTCCCACACGCGCAGGCGGGCGGGCACGGCGTCCTGCGCGATCACCTCGGCCAGCGGGCTGCCGGGGCCGAGAAGGGAGACCAGCCGTTCCCGTGCGGATTCGTCGGCCCGCAGGACGGTGATCAGGAACTGTTCGGCGTCGATGGTCATGATGGCCTCCGCTCGGCCGGTTGGGCGTGTCGAGGCGATCTTCGCAGACCCTTTTGCGCGCGTCTTGATGCGCGTCAAGACGGACCGTGACGGACGAGGGCAAAAACGCGCCAGGTCCCGCGGCCTTGCACAACCGGCGCGTTCTCTTGACCGCGGTCAAGGATTGCCAGACCAGATCAGTCAACTTTCCCACACGGATGGCGGCACCGCCGTCGACTTGAGGGCTCAACGGACCGGCCAGCCATGGCGTTCCGGGAGCCCCGATCCAGGGGAACCGAACGTATGACGGAACGCTTCACCAAGGCGGCCGCCCGAAACATTTTCTACGGCGGATCGCTGTTCTTCTTCGCGGCCTTCGTCTCGCTGACCGCGGCGAGCCACGGCTATGTGGTCAACACCAGCACCGACAGCAAGGGCCTGACCGAAAGCGTCGCCCGCGGCAAGCACCTGTGGGAGAAGAACTCCTGCATCAACTGCCACACCCTGCTGGGCGAGGGCGCCTATTTCGCGCCGGAACTGGGCAACGTCTGGATCCGCTACGGCGGCGACAAGGACCCGCAGGGCGCCCGCGACGCGCTGAAGGCGTGGTTCGCCGCCCAGCCCACCGGCATTCCGGGCCGCCGCCAGATGCCGCAGTTCCACCTGAGCGACCAGGACGTCAACGATCTCGCCGACTTCTTCGCCTGGACCAGCCGCATCAACACCCAGAACTGGCCGCCGAAGGTCTCGGGCTGACGGCCTCAGGCTGATGGGGACCCTTTGAGGGGATAAGGATCCATGAAATACGAATCCCAGAAGGTCGCGCTGCCCTTCTTCTACGGCGCGCTGGCCCTGTTCGCGGTGCAGCTTCTGGTCGGCCTTCTGGCCGGTACGGTTTATGTGCTGCCCAACACGCTGTCGGAACTGTTGCCCTTCAACGTCCTGCGCATGATCCACACGAACGCGCTGATCGTGTGGCTGCTGATGGGCTTCTTCGGCGCCGCCTACTACCTGATCCCGGAAGAGGCGGAACGCGAACTGCACAGCCCCAAGCTGGCCTACATCCAGTTCGGCCTGTTCATGTTCGGGGCGCTGGCCGCCGTCGTCGGCTACGTCTTCCGCATCCACGAGGGGCGCGAGTTCCTGGAACAGCCGCTGTGGATCAAGGTCGCCATCGTCGTCGTGGCGCTGATGTTCCTGTACAACATCTCCATGACGGTGCTGAAGGGCCGGCGCACGGTCATCACCAACATCCTGGTGATGGGGCTGTGGGGCATCGCGATCTTCTTCCTGTTCTCCTTCTACAACCCGACCAACCTGGCGCTGGACAAGATGTACTGGTGGTACGTCGTCCACCTGTGGGTCGAGGGCGTGTGGGAACTGGTGATGGCCTCCATCCTCGCCTTCCTCATGATCAAGATGACCGGCGTCGACCGCGAGATCGTCGAGAAGTGGCTGTACGCCATCGTCGGTCTGGCGCTGTTCTCCGGCCTGCTGGGCACGGGGCACCACTATTACTGGATCGGCACGCCGGGCTACTGGCAGTGGATCGGCTCGCTGTTCTCCACGCTGGAGGTGGCACCCTTCTTCGCCATGGTCGTCTTCGCGGTCCAGATGGTGCTGAAGGGCGGGCGCAACCACCCGAACAAGGCCGCCCTGCTGTGGTCGGTCGGCTGCGCGGTCATGGCCTTCCTCGGCGCCGGCGTGTGGGGCTTCATGCACACGCTGTCGTCCGTCAACTACTACACCCATGGCACGCAGGTCACCGCGGCGCACGGCCATCTGGCCTTCTTCGGCGCCTATGCCATGATCAACCTTGCCATCTTCAGCTACGCCATGCCGCACCTGCGCGGCGTCGCCCCGTACCACCAGACGCTCAACAAGCTCAGCTTCTGGCTGATGTGCGGCGGCATGACGGTGATGACCTTCGCGCTGACCTTCGCCGGCGCCGTGCAGGTCCACCTGCAGCGCGTGCTGGGCATGGACTACATGTCCGTGCAGGAGCAGATCGCCCCCTTCTTCTGGGTCCGTCTGGCCTCCGGCGTGGCGGTGTTCATCGGCGCGCTTCTGTACCTCTACGCCGTGCTCGGCCCGGCCCGCGCGGCTGCCAAGGCCCCGATGGGCGGCGCCGCCCAGCCGGCGGAGTAATGGCCGGCGGAGTGATGTGACGATCCCCTCTCCCACCCCTGGGAGAGGGGAAACTCCCACCTGGAGAACCCCATGACCCGCAGCGCCCTGAAGGCTGTCGCGGACGACCTCGGCATCCCCTACTACCAAGCGGTCGGCGACGAGTGCGAGCTGTTCGAGCACGCTTTCCGCCACCGCCTGCCCCTGCTGCTGAAAGGCCCGACGGGCTGCGGCAAGACCCGCTTCGTGTCGCACATGGCGGCCCGGCTTGGGCGGGACCTCTACACCGTATCCTGCCACGACGACCTGACCGCCGCCGACCTGACCGGCCGTTACCTGCTGAAGGGCGGCGACACGGTGTGGGTGGACGGCCCGCTGACCCGCGCGGTGCGTGAGGGCGCGATCTGCTACCTGGACGAGGTGGTGGAGGCGCGCAAGGACGTAACCGTCGTGCTGCACCCGCTGACCGACGACCGCCGCCTGCTGCCGCTGGACCGCACGGGCGAACTGCTGGAGGCGCCGGACGGCTTCATGCTGGTGGTGTCCTACAACCCCGGCTACCAGAACGTCCTGAAGGCCCTGAAGCCCAGCACCCGCCAGCGCTTCCTGGCCATCGAGTTCGATTTCCCCGCACCGGACGCGGAAGTCGCCATCGTCGCCCGCGAAAGCGGCCTGCCCGAGAACCGCGTCGCCCCGCTGGTCCGGCTGGCCGGCGCGCTGCGCGACCTGAAGGGCCAGGACCTTGAGGAAGGCGTCTCGACCCGCCTGCTGGTCTACTGCGCCACGCTGATCCGTTCCGGCATCAAGCCCGACCGGGCCATCCGCACCGCCCTGATCGAGCCGCTGACCGACGACGCCGATGTGCGTCAGGCGCTGCTGCGCGTCGCCGACATCGCGCTGGGGTAAGGGTCGGGTTCGGGAGTATCTGGAATGCTGCTGTCGCTGTTCGAGCCCGAGGAAACCATCGGCCGCCACTGGCACCGCCTGATCGGCGGCCGGTCCAGCTACCCGCGCCATCCGGACGCCGCCGTGGCGCTGGAGGCGATCCGGCCGCGGCTGGGCGTGTTCTTCCGCGGGCTGGGCGGCGACCGTGGCGTGCGGCTGGCCGCCGCCGGCAAGGCGTCTTCCGGCCACCGGCTGGCGCTGCTGGAGCGCATCGGCCTCGGCACCGAAAAGCTGGAGCGCCCGGCGCTGGACGGCGACGTGCTGCAACTGCCCTCCGTCCTGGACGTGTTTCCCGACGCGGCACTGAACGAGCGCCTTTACGAATGGCTGGCCGCCTATTTCGCCCACGCGGAACCGTCCGGCGAGCCGCCCGCCGACCCGCTTCAGGCGGATGTGCGGGCGCTGCGGCAGGTGCGGGCGACGACGGCGCGCGTCCTCGCGCGCTGGCCGGGGCTGGCCCGGCTGCACGCGGAGCTGTGTTCGGCGCTGCTGGCCGTGCGTCCCAAGCGCCCCCTGCCGAAGGACGAGGCCGCCGTGGAGGCGGCCGTGCTCGCCCTGCTCGGGACGGGCGAGGGCGGTGCGGTGCTGGACGAGGCCGTGCCGCTCGACCGCTTCAAGGCGCCGGTCGGCTACAAGCCCTTCCTGCCGGTTCCCCTGTGGGGAGAGGTGGCGGGGGATGCCGCGGCCGGCGCCATGGCCGCGCCGGATTCCGGCGCGGAGCCGGGCGCTGCCGAATCCGCCGACGGCGACGGCCAGCGCCGCAAGGCGAAGCGCCGCGACAGCGATCAGGTGCAGCGCGAGGACCCGCTGATCCTGAACCGTTTCGAGAAGATCCTGGGCCTTGCGGAGATGATGAACATCCCGCGCTCGGTCGAGGATGACGACGAGGACGGCGCCAAGCAGGCGGCCGACGACATGGAGGAGATCGCGCTCGCCCAGCACCAGCGCAAACCCTCCACCCGTCTGAAGCTCGACCTGGAACTGGCGCCCGGCGCCGTGAACGCAACACCGCTGACGGCGGAGCGCAGCTACCCGGAATGGGACTATCACCGCCGCGCCTACCACGCCGCGCACTGCCGCGTGATCGCCGAACCGGCCCCGGAGGAAGGCGAGGATTGGGTGCCCGACGAGGACGCCCTGCGCCGTATCCGGCAGGTGCGCCGCCAGTTCGAGGCGCTGCGGCCCAGGCGCATGGTCTTTACCGCCCAGCCGGACGGCGACGACCTCGACCTGTCGTCGCTGGTGCGCAGCCGCGCCGACCATCGCGCGGGCGGGGCGGGCAGCGACCGCGTTTACCAGTCCGTGCGCAACGCCGCCCGCGATCTGGCCGTGGCGGTGCTGGTGGACACGTCCCTGTCCACCGACGGCTGGGTGGACGGCCGCCGCGTGCTGGACGTCGAGAAGGAAGCCCTGCTGGCGCTCGCCAACGGGCTGAACGCCTGCGGGGACGATCACGCGATCTTCGGCTTTACCTCGAAGAAGCGGGACTGGGTGCGCGTGCAGACCGTGAAGGATTTCGACGAGCCGCTGACCGCCCGCGTGCAGCGCCGCGTGCAGGCGATGAAGCCCGGCTACTACACGCGCATGGGCGCGGCGCTCCGCCACGCGACCGCGCGCCTCGCCGAACGCCCGAACCGGCACCGGCTGCTGATCCTGCTGTCTGACGGCAAGCCCAACGACGTGGACCATTATGAGGGGCGTTACGGCATCGAGGACACGCGCGTCGCGATCCAGGAAGCCCGGCGCCAGGGCATCGCCCTGTTCGGCATCACCGTGGACGCCGAGGCCCGCGACTATTTCCCCTATCTGTTCGGCCGCAGCGGCTATGCCATCTTCCCCCAGGTGTCCCACCTGACGAAGGCGCTGCCGGCGCTGTACCGGCAGGTGGTCGGGTGACGCGAATTTCAATGTGTTCGGTAAATAAAGCGCCGTAAATAAAACGCCATGCAATTCATCGAAAATCACGTTCATACGCGAGTATGATGCGACTAAATTGGGGTGCCTCATCTACTCGCAATTGATGTAGTGCGGGCGCGGACTCGGTCATATCATTCGCAACCTGAGGGTTCATTCGCCATCGAAGACGAAACCCCCGCTGTCTACTGCCCGCGCTGACGTGCCGGCCGTGATTGAATCCGTTTGTGTCTATCGCTGTGCTCGCTCTCCGGACATGGTGCCGGGGCGGAATGATCGGCGCGGAGCCCGGGACCGCGGCTGCCGGCGCCCGTCCCACCATGTGCGGAGTTCCTTCAATCCGCGCAACGCATCGCGCAACGCATCGGGAGGGAACCATGGCAGACATGTTCCTACGGCAAATCGCGCTGGTTTCGGAATCCGACAACATCGATCCCGGCGACCTCGCCCGGGTCGGGGCCGCTCTTCAAAAGCAGGTCTCGCGCGACCTCATCCAGTTCTGGAACATCAAGTCGACGGTGGAAACCTTCCCCACGCTGGAGGATGTGCCGATCGGTTATTGGCCGATCATCGTGATGGACGACATCGGCTTTCCCGGGGCCGCCGGTACTCATTTGGACGAGAACGGCCAGCCTTTCGCGCTGGTGACGGCCAGCGATCAGCTGGACGTCTGGTCGCTGACGGCCAGCCACGAACTCATCGAAATGCTGGTCGATCCGTTCGGCAACCGGCTGATCGCCGGCGATTCCCCGAAGGCCGACCAGAAGCGCGTGCAGTTCCTGGTGGAGCCGAGCGACCCATCCGAGGCGGCGGATTTCGCCTATACCGTCAACGGGATCCTGTGTTCCGACTTCTACACGGTCCGCTTCTTCGATCCCATCATGGCGCCCGGCGTCCGCTATTCCTTCACCGGCGCGCTGAAGGCGCCGCGGCAGGTGATCCGCGGTGGTTATCTCAGCTGGCTCGACGTTGCCTCCAACAGCTGGTGGCAGGTGATCTGGTTCGGCGGCAATGCGCCCATGTTCCGCGAACTCGGGCCGCTCAGCGCGAAGAACGGCAGCTTCCGCAGCCAGATCGACCGCCTGACCTTCCAGGAGACCCAAAGGGCCGTGGCCGGCGGGCTGCGCGTCGCCCGGGCCGCCGGAGTCCCGGAAACCGCGGTGCGGGAAACGGTGAACACGCAGGCCGCGAGTCTTCGGCGCCAGATCGAATCCTTGACAGGCCCCCGCGCCCAGCGTGGAATTGCGACCGAGCAGCACGAGGGCGCACAGCCGATGGACATTGTCGGCAAGCGGCTCGGCAGCCGGGGCCGGCGCGGCAACGGATCGCAGACCCAGGCCAGCGAGTTCCGGACAGCTCCATCCGTGGCCGCGGAATAGTGCGTTCGCCGCGCATCCCCGAGGTCCCGCAGCGCCCCATCAACGCCGGGAGGATTGCATGAGCAATGACGACGGCAACGATGACGCCAATGATGACGCTGTGGCACGCCGCAGGCGCGCCGTCCGGCTGCGCGAGCAGATCGCTGGGCTGACCGGACGAAAAGGGCCCGGAGAAAAACAGGCCGAGGACAAGCAGGGCGGGGGTGAGCCCTCGCCCCGCTCCTTCATCGAGCGGCGCATGCGCGAACTCGACAAGGGTAAAACCGGCGGCGAGGCCGCTGACGGAAAGTCCAAACCGGACGACGAAAGCGGAACGGACTGAGGCCTCAACGCGGCGGGATGCCCAGCCGCAGCAGCATCTCCACCAGGCCGCTTTCGCCCACGGCGAGGGCGGCCTGGCTGGGGGTCAGCCAGCGCCGTTCGCGCTCGGCCTTTTCCGGCCACTCGTCCAGCTCCTCATCGACCTGAAGCAGGAAGACGGTGACCGAGCAGATCACGGACTTGGCCGCGGACAGGCGCTTGACGTAGCGGTATTCGCCGAAGGGGCGGTGATCGACCGTGCCGCGCACGCCGGCTTCCTCGTAGGCCTCGCGCGCCGCCATGGCGTGCGGTTTCACGGCCTTTTCGGCCCACCCCTTGGGAATGATCCAGCGCCGCGTCTCGCGCGACGTCACCAGAAGGATTTCCGGCCGGCCGTTGTTCAGGCGGTAGGGAAGGGCGGCGTACTGGATGCTTGAGGTGCGGTCGCTCATCTTGTCCAAATAGGCAGGCGGGACCCTCGATCCAATTCGGCTAAAGGGACGGTCGCTGTGGTTTTTTTGACCCGTTTGCTCCTATGAGAGCGGGCGGAGCCGTTGGACCCCGCCCGCCGCATCATCGGACACTTCTATTAACGTTTCAGACGGCGAAACCTTCCACCAGCCGATCAACAATTGTGGACACGCCGAAGCGGATCGGGTCGGTGGCCGGCAGGCCGTGCGCCTTGGCCGCCGCCTCCAGGCAGGCACGGGCCTCGTCCTCGCCATAGGCCTTGGTGTTGATGGCGATGCCGACCGGGCGGATGCCTGGGTTGGTCAGCCGGCCGCAGCGGATCGTCAGGTCGATCACGTCCTGGATCGAGGGCAGCGGGTGCTGCACGCCGCGCATGGTGGTGCGCGTCGGCTCGTGGCAGACGACGAAGGCGTCCGGCTGGGCGCCGTGCAGCAGCCCCAGCGACACGCCCGCGAAGGACGGGTGGAACAGCGAGCCTTGGCCCTCGATCAGGTCCCAGTGCTTCGGGTCGGCGGCCGGCGCGATCCATTCCACGGCACCGGAGATGAAGTCCGCCACCACCGCGTCGATGGCGACGCCGCGGCCGGAGATGAAGACGCCCGTCTGGCCGGTGGCGCGGAAGTCGGCGTCCAGCCCGCGGGCGCGCATCTCCTTCTCCAGCGCCAGCGCGGTGTATTTCTTGCCGACGGAGCAGTCGGTGCCGACGGTCAGCAGGCGCAGGCCCGGCCGCTTGGTGCCCTTGCCGGTGGCGAAGCGCTGGTCCGAATGGCGGACGTTGAACAGTTGGCGGCCGTGCTTCGCGGCGGCCTCCTGGATGGCGGGGACGCTTTCCAGGCGGGTGTGCAGGCCGCTGGCGACCTCCATCCCCGCCTCGATGGCCTGGACGATGGCGCTGGTCCAATGCTCCGGCAGGACGCCGCCGGCGTTCACGACGCCGACGACCATGGTCCTGGCGCCGCGCGCCGCGGCTTCCGCGATGGTCATGTCGGGGATGCCCAGGTCGGCCTTGCAGCCCTCCAGGCGCAGCTGCCCCAGGCACCAGTCCGGACGCCAGTCGACGATGCCCTGCGCCGTCTTGGCGCCGAGCTGGTCCTGCACGTCGCCGAGGAACATGAGGTAGGGGTGGGGGATGTCCATGAACGGGTCCTCTCGAACGAGACCGGAAGGTTTCTTATAAGTTTATCAGGCCGATTCCGGGGTCAGCCGGCGGGCGCCCATCTGCCGCACCAGCACCGGCACGATCAGCGCCAGCCCCAGCAGCGACGAATACAGCTCCGGCGCCACCAGCAGGATGGCCGCGACCGCCAGCACCGCCCGCTCCCACGCCTGCGTGCGGGTGATCATCCAGCCGGACAGCGCGGCGCCCAGGCAGGTGATGCCGATGATGCAGCCGAGGAACGCGATCAGGAAGTCCGGCCATGTGAAGCCCGGCGCCACCAGCAGCAGCGACGGCGAGAAGACAAAGACGAAGGGCACCAGCGCCTTGCCCAGCCCCAGCCGGAAAGCCGTGTTGCCGGTCTTGAACGGGTCGGCGCCCGCCATGCCCGCCGCGGCGTAGGCGGCCAGCGCCACCGGCGGCGTGATGTCGGCCAGCACGCCGTAATAGAAGACGAAGAAATGCGCGACGATCGGCGCCACGCCCAGCAGGCCCAGCGCCGGGGCGGCGATGGTCGCCATGATGATGTAGTTGGCGGTGGTCGGGATGCCGCAACCCATCAGGATGCAGACCACGCCGGTCATGATCAGCGTGAACAGCAGCGTCAGGCTCTTGGCGTCGAACAGCCCGGCCGGCAGGACGGAGCCCACATAGGCCGCCATCTCCGTCGCGGTGGAGGTGACGATGAAGGAGATCTTGAAGCCCACGCCGGTCAGCGTCACCACGCCGACGATGATGCCCACCGTCGCCGCGGCGGCACCCACGGCCAGCGCGTACTTGGCGCCGTCGCGCAGGCCGTCCAGCACCTCCCGGACCGACATGCGCCGACGCGGGTTCAGCAGGCCGACCGCGATGCACAGCGTGATGCCCCAGAAGGCCGCCAGATAGGGCGTGTAGCCCGCGACCAGAATGCCGATCAGCACGACCAGCGGGATCACGGTCGGCCAGTCGCGGCGGAAGGCCTCCTTCACGTCGGGCATTTCGTCCGGGCGCAGGCCGCGCAGGCCGTTGCGCTTGGCCTCGAAATGCACCTGCACCAGCACGCCGAAGAAGTGCATGAAGGCCGGCACGATGGCCGCCACGATGATGGTGGTGTAGGGCAGGTTCAGGAATTCGATCATCAGGAAGGCCGCGGCCCCCATGATCGGCGGCGTGATCTGCCCGCCGGTGGACGCGGTGGATTCCACCGCCGCCGCGAAGTGCCGCTTGTAGCCCAGGCGAATCATCGCCGGGATGGTCAGCGACCCCACCGTCACCGTGTTGGCGACCGAGGAGCCGGAGATCATGCCGAACAGCGCCGACCCGAAGATCGCGACCTTGGCCGGTCCGCCGGCGAAGCGCCCGGCCACCCAGGCCGCGCAGTCCAGGAACAGCTGCCCCAGCCCGATGCGCGTGGCGAACACGCCGAACAGCACGAAGTGGAAGACGTAGGTCGCCACCACGCCCAACGCGATGCCGTAGATGCCCTGCGTCGTCAGGTACAGGTGGTCGACCAGCTGCGACACGGTGGCGCCGGGATGCGTCAGCAGCCCCGGCATCTGCGGCCCCCAGATCGCGTAGGCCATGAAGATCATCGCGATGATCGGCAGCGGCCAGCCGACGGCGCGCCGCGTCGCCTCCATCAGCACGACGATCAGCGTGGCGCCCAGGATGACGTCGGTGGTGGTCGGGTTGCCGACTCGGAAGGCGAGGTCGTCCAGCGGGATCAGCGGCACGTGCAGCACGGCCGCCACGGCCCCCGCGGCCAGCAGCCAGTCGATCCACGCGATGCCGAGCGGGCGCAGCCAGCCTCCCTCCGCCGGGCGGTCGTAGCCGCGCTTGGTGAAGGGGAAGACCAGGAAGACCAGCCCGAGCACGAAGGACAGGTGGATGCCCCGGTGCTCCATCTCCGGCAGCAGGCCGAAGCCGGCGGTGTAGTAGTGGAACAGCGACAGCACGATCAGCAGTCCGCCGACCAGCCATCCGGCCGTGGGCGCCAGCGGGCGGAAGCGGATTTCGGAGTCGAACTTCTCTTCCAGTTCCCGCGCCTTGGCCTCGTCGAGTTCCATGCTCGCGAGGTTCAGCTTCGGTTCCGGCGCGCGACGTGGATCAGTCATGGGGGCTCCGGGGGTGTTCTGTGCGGGCGGGTGTTGTTATGGGGGAGTGCTTTGCCCCCACCCTAACCCTCCCCCGCCCAGCGGGGGAGGGGACTGCCGCCGCTTCTCGAAAAACTCCCTCCCCCGCTGAGCGGGGGAGGGTCGGGGGGCAAATCGCCCCCTTTACTTCAGGACGCCCTGTTCCTTGAAGAACTTCTCGGCACCCGGATGCAACGGGATGCCCAGGCCGCTGGTGGCGTTCTGCAGGGTGATCAGCTTGCCCTTGGCGTGGCCGGCTTCCAGCGCGGCGCGGCTCTTGTCGCTGTAGAGCGCCTTGACGATGTTGTAGACCAGATCGTCGGGCTGCTTGGCGCTGGTTACCCACTGGGCGTTGACGGAGATCGTCTGGGTCTCCGGCACGTCCTTGTAGGTGCCGGCCGGCACCGTGTCCTTCGCGAAGAACTGGTACTGGCCCAGCAACTTCTCCACCTCCGGCCCGTTGATCGGCACCAGCGAGATGCCGGACGAGGTCGCCAGTTCGGAGATGGCGCCGGTCGGGTAGCCACCCACGAAGAAATACGCGTCCAGCGCGCCGTCGCGCAGGCGGTCGCCGGCCGGGCCGGGCTTCAGGTATTCGGCCTTCACGTCCTTTTCGGTGATGCCGTAGGCGCCCAGCACGATGCGGGCGTCCACCAGCGTGCCGGAGCCCGGCTCGTCCAGGGACACGCGCTTGCCCTTCAGGTCGGCGACCGACTTGATGTTGGCGTCCTTGCGGGCGACCAGATGGATCGTCTCCGGATAGAGCGTCGCGATGACCCGCAGGTTGTCGATCTTGCCCTTGCCTTCGAACAGGCCGGTGCCGGTGTAGGCCCAGTAGGCCACGTCGGACTGGGTGAAGCCCGATTCGGACGAGCCGCCGTTGATCGCGTTGATGTTGGCGACGGAGCCGTTGGACGCGACCGCGGTCGCAACCAGGCCGGGCACGCCGCCGTTAGTGCCGGAAATCACGTTGGCGATCAGGCCGCCGACCGGATAGTAGGTGCCGGCCGTGCCGCCCGTGCCGATGCGGAAGAAGGCCGGGGTCTGCGCCACGGCAAGCGTCGCCCCGATGGCGACCGCACCCGCCACCGCCGCACCCGCCAGAGAGACCAGCGCCATCCGGCGGGTCTTGGACATGAAAGTCACGACAACCTCCCTTTTATTTCGTGTCGTAAGTGAATCATGCCCCCGCAAGCGAGGGATGTCGAGGTGCGGATTATCCGCAGCGGGGACTGCTGGGCCGCTGGGGAGCATTCAAGGCGCTGACCCAAATTCAATTCATGGCTCTTCCAAAAATTAGCGATTTGCCCGGCCGTGGAAGTCCCCCCTATGGTCAAAGCCGTCAATGCGATGTCGTTCTCCAATAAAAGGCCCGAGAATGGCCGAAGAGAGCGCCAATCCATGACAGCACTTGAAATAAACATGGAATTCGCGGGCAGCGAAGGCTTGCTTCGTGGCGTCGGCGCGCGTCAGGCGTTTCCGAACACCCGCATCCATGACCAGGGAGAATCCTTATCATGCATTTCAGGCCATTGGTCTTCCTGCTGGCGGCGCTGGCATCCGTCTGCGTGGCGGTCGAGGACGGCAACGCTGCCGATGAGCGTCGCAGCGCCATCAAGGATGTGGTGGACGAGGCTGTCCGGCCGATGATGCGGCAGCACGGAATTCCCGGCATGGCCGTGGCCGTCGTCACACGGGATGGCAGCCACGTGTTCAACTACGGCGTGGCCTCCCGGGAATCCGGCAAGCCGGTCACCGACGAGACGCTGTTCGAGATCGGGTCGGTCAGCAAGACCTTCACGGCGACGCTCGCCGCCTATGCGCAGGCCAGCGGGCGACTGTCCCTGTCCGACTCGGCGAGCAAGCATCTTCCCGCGCTGAATGGCAGCGCCTTCGACAAGGTCAGCCTGGTCGCCCTCGGCACGCACACACCGGGCGGCCTGCCGTTGCAGGTGCCCGACGCGGTGACGAACACCGACGAGCTGATCGCGTATTTCCGGACCTGGAAACCCGCCTACGCGCCGGGCACCCAGCGGACCTACGCCAACCCGAGCATCGGGCTGCTGGGCATGATCGCGGCCGGAAGCATGGACGGAGACTTCGAGTCCCTGATGGAGGACAAGGTCTTCCGGGCGCTGGGGCTCAACCGCACGCGCATCACCGTTCCGAACTCCGACCTGGCGAACTACGCGCGGGGTTACACGAAGGCGGGCGAACCGACCCGGATGAAGCCCGGCGTCCTCTGGCGGGAAGCCTACGGCATCAAGAGCACGGCCGGCGACCTGGCCCGCTTCGTCGCGGCGAACATGGGGACACTGGTCGCCGACAGGACGCTGCAACGCGCCATCATGGACACGCACACCGGATACTTCCGGATCGGCGCGATGACCCAGGATCTGATCTGGGAGCAATATGCCTACCCGGTCGACCGGGCGGATCTGCTCGCCGGGAATTCACCCAAGATCAGCCTTGAGGCGAACCCGGCCACCCGGATCGATCCGCCGCAGCCGCCGCGGACGAGGGTGTGGATCAACAAGACCGGCTCGACCGGCGGCTTCGGCGCCTACGTCGCCTACATTCCCGACCGGGAACTGGGAATCGTGCTGCTGGCGAACAAGAATTACCCGATCGACGCCCGCGTCACGGCCGCCCATCAGGTGCTGACCCGGCTCGACGTTCGCCCGATGCACTGATGCACCCCAAATCCTCCTTGGTCATCACGGCTTCCTGAGCAACGCCGCCAGCACCTTGTCCGGGGTGATCGGCAGGCTGCGGAACCGGATGCCGGTGGCGTGGTGCACGGCGTTGGCGATGGCCGGCGTCACGCCCACGGCGGCGATCTCGGCCAAGCCCTTCACGCCCAGCGGGTTCACGTGCGGGTCGTGCTCGTCCACGAAGGTGACGTCCAGGTGCGGCACGTCGGCGTTCACCGGGACCAGATATTCGGCGAGGTTGGCGTTCATCACCTTGCCGAAGCGGTCGTCCCACTCGCTCTGCTCGGTCAGCGCCATGCCGACCCCCAGCACCATGCCGCCGATGCACTGGCTGCGCGCCGTCTTCGGGTTGACGATCCGGCCGGAGCCGTAGGCGCCCACCAGCCGGGGCACGCGCACGGTGCCAAGCTCCGGATCCACGCGCACTTCGGCGAAGATCGCGCCGAAGGCGTACATGGAGAACTGCTTCTGCTCGGCACCGGGGGCGGCGTCGGCCTGCACGTCGATCTGCGGCAGGGCGTGGCGGCGCAGGATGCCGGCATAGTCGGCCCCG
>Ga0065721_10006298_pt1 | contig 16673 bp, 10 predicted proteins | sample Mesricmetagenome_FD_59108 | JGI IMG/M metagenome (GOLD analysis project Ga0065721, IMG submission 59108) | Mesophilic microbial community from rice straw/compost enrichment Sample: eDNA_1 v2 (version 2) | ecosystem: Engineered > Solid waste > Grass > Composting > Bioreactor | place: USA: Davis... | reverse complement strand
CCATCGCTGAGAGGAGACCTGCTGCGGTAGACCAGATGGCATTTCCAAGTTGGCCCAGCAAATTCCCGACGATGGAGGTTCCGGGGGCCTGGACTTCAGGCATCTGCAGGGCCGCTCCGATGGCCAGAATCGTCCCGAGAACCCCCGCCAGAGGGTAGGCTTCAATCATGGTGCGTGCCATGTTGTAGACCGTCTCGAAAGACATGGAGTCGAGATACCGCCTCTTCTCGTCCAGAATCCTCATTCGCTCCAGTAACGCAAGACGGTCACTCTTCCGTTGGGGGTCATCGATCACATCATTGACATCAGCGAGAAATGCCTCGATCTGGTCTGATAGATGGGCATGAGCATCAAGAAGGCTCTGATTCCTGATCCCTTTGGTGAAGTCAAAGAGGGTGGACGCGATCTTCCTCAGGTCACGACGGAACCACATCGTCAGAATGAAGAAGACGAACAGATGAAGCAGAAATGCTCCGCAGATGACGTAGGTCGAAGCTGCGGAGAGCTGCTGAAGTATTGGACCGTACACACCATTCCCCGGACTGAACTCGCAGGAGTGAAGTTGACTGCAACCATCGCAGTACGCAATGGTTCGGTCAAGATCGGTTTCGTCCCCGCGCGGTGATTGTCATGTCGATTTCGGAGCCCACTCTTCGAGCGCGCGGCGAATCGACTCGATTTCCTGTTCCTCGTATTTCTTGGAGTCCGTCAGGTTTCCCCAGACCGGTTTCGGCCAGCAGGGATCTCCCGGTTGCCGACCGATCACGTGGAGGTGCAATTGCGAGACCACATTGCCCAGCTGAGCCACATTGGTTTTGGTGAGTCCCCATTTCTCCTTGATCAGGGACGCAATGGCAGCGGCCTCATTCAGCAGGTCTTCCCGCTGAGCCTGCGGAAGATCGAGGAGATTTTCCCGATCAGTTTCAGGGACCAGAATAAACCATGGGACCAAGGCGTTCCGATGCAGCAGGACATGGCTGGCAGGCCAGCGCGTCAGGACGTGACAATCAGCAACGAGTTGTGGGTCNATCATNCAAAGGCTCATTCAAGTCAATGACAGTCTGGTTCCATGANGAAGGTCGTTTCACAAAAACGATCCGCTCTTTTACACCNGTCACAGCTAAATCNTTTGGGATTTACCAGACAGAATTTGCTTCCCCGCGTCAGATCCCTCTCTCAGAAGCGGCAGTTGTGGTGTTTTTGATTTGTATTCAATGACACATGGAACACAAGGTCATTGGGAACAGAAATCTCCTCTCACAACTTGAGGGGGAGTCATTCCATTATCGCTGAGTGAGACCGCCTGAGTCGCGGAGCAGAGCTGCCAATGTCACTTTTGGTGGTGACCTGGGGAGGGGGAACGGGGTACAATAGTAAAACGCTAATGCTCGAAAACTCTTGAAGGAATGAGCAAATGGCCCGATCGATCGAACGTGACCTTCGTCGATTCAATGAAATCGTGCGGGGGAAAATCCGTAAGGATCTGAAGCAATACGTGAATCACGGCGAGCTTTTAGGGCGAAAAGGGAAGGAATTGGTCAGTATTCCCGTCCCCAACATCGATATCCCGCAGTTCCGGCATGGAAAGAAAGGGTCAGGGGGAACCGGTCAGGGGGAAGGGGAGGTCGGACAGCCGATCGGGCAGGGACAGGACCCGGGGGATGGAGTGGGACAGGCGGGAAGTGAGCCTGGTCAGCATGTGCGGGAAGTGGAAGTGACGCTGGATGAGCTGGCTGAAATGCTCGGAGCGGAACTGGAACTGCCGAACATCATTCCCAAAGGGCAGGATTCGCTGAAATCCCAAAAGGACAGATATAAAACGATTTCCCGAAGTGGTCCGAATGCTCTGCGCCATTTTAAACGGACATACAAGGAAGCACTCAAGCGGCAGATTGCCAGCGGGTCATATGATCCTGAGCGGCCAGTGATTATTCCTGCAAAGGATGATGAGCGTTTTCGAAGCTGGACAACCGTCAACGAACCACAGGCAAATGCAGCCATCCTGTATCTGATGGATGTGTCCGGCTCGATGACTGAGGACCAGAAAGAAATTGTCCGGATTGAAGCCTTCTGGATCGATACGTGGCTTCGAAGTCAGTACGACGGGATTCAGCGTCGTTATATTGTTCACGATGCCGTCGCACATGAAGTCGATGAGGACACCTTCTATCGTGTGCGTGAATCAGGAGGAACTCGCATTTCCTCTGCATATCAGAAAGCGGCTGAAATCATCGCCCGGGATTTTCCCCCTGCAGAGTGGAATTTGTACTGCTTCCAGTTTTCTGATGGAGACAACTGGGGGGAGGACAGTCGGGAGTGTTCGCGTTTCCTGACCGATCATCTGCTTCCGATTTGTAATTTGTTCTGCTACGGGCAGGTGGAAAGCCCATATGGGAGCGGTGAATTCATAAAGGACCTTCGGAAATTGACCGATGAACATGACAATCTGATTCTCAGCGAGATCGATAACAAGGATGGAATTTACGATTCCATCAAGACCTTTCTTGGTCGTGGCAAGTGAGTCCCGAATCTCGGTGGCTTCCGGTCGATCTCAAAACGGTTCTCGTCCGATCTCTTCTGAACACGACTATCATGATGCGTGCCTGGTGGCGTTGTCATCATGGATGACTTGCCACCGGCTGACTCGCAAATCTTGCCGGAGTCCGATGGGGGATGAGCAAGTTCTGTAAATTAAATGCTGAGTTTTGCTGCAACTTCAGTTTGCGAATCAGGAATGAACAATCTGGAGTTGTGAATTCGTTCAACTCGAATTGGGGACGCGGTCGATACAGACGAGGAAAGTCCCTCTTGTGGGATCAGGGGAGCGGGTCTCTCATGACGTTCGAAAGATAACTCGCCATCGGTGTTTCTGTCTTTTGAAGGGATTGAGTGGCTCCAGGGTCGGAAATTTGGCAGGAAGCCAAATTCTGCCCAGCGCCCGTCCGCATGGATTGTTGGACGGTTCTTCAGTTTGGAGCGACATCGGATGTCGACGAGTTCATCATTAGTCCGGCTCCACAGACAGCTGTCTATTACACATGGATGTTGTCGTTCCTGGCGTGTCAGTCTCACTGCCGGGATCAGCGTTATTTTGATTGGACTGCTCTGTCTCCAACGAGTGGGATTTGCTCAGGGGCAGTCTCCTTCGCAGACGGTCTATTCAGGACACAATGAGCATCCAGTTCAGGTCGGCCCTCATTCTGAGCAGGTCGCAATTCCAATCCATTCAGGAATACAACAGGTTCAGCTCACTTCAGATCCCCGTCGGCCACTGGATCGTCGCATTGAAGCGATGCCGCGTGCTGATCAGAAACTGGAAGTGATTCATCACCGCAGCCAGTTAATTGTCACCAGATCTCCAATCCGTCGGATTGCCTGGTCAGATCCCACACTTCTGGATGTGGTTCAGTTCAGCCCGACAGAGATTTCCCTGATTGGTCTTGCTCAGGGAACGACAGATCTGTGGCTCTGGTTCGAGGGGCAGGAACAACCGTTGATGTACGTCGTCACGGTGATTCGCGATCCCAGCCTTGATGAACAGAGGAACCTGAACTATGGCCGGATCGAGCGAAAGATTGCCTTGCTTTATCCCAACAGCAAGGTTTATCTGATTCCAATCTCCCGGAAGATTATTGTCCGGGGAGAAGCCCGGGATGCGGAAGAAGCTGCCAATATTATTCAGCTGATCCGTGGGGAAGTGATTGCACAGGAAGGGGATCTCTATGGAGACCTGTTTGCTGGCAACATTGGAGCCCAGGGATTCGGCGGCATGGGCGGATTCGGCGGCGGTCCGGGTGGTTTTGGAGGGCTCAATAACTGGGACCAGTACGGCTGGAATCTCTCCTCCTTCATCATTGACGAGCTCCGGATTCCGGGTGAGTTTCAGGTGATGATCAATGTCCGCATTGCGGAAATTCAGCGATCCCAGCTTCGTCGATGGGGGGTCGACTGGAATGCATTGATCAATAACGGGGCTGTCCAGTTAAGTTCGACCATTTCCGGGGGGACCCCGACACTCACGGGTGTTTTTGACAGCGGTAAGCTAACTTTCCTGATTGACGCTCTCGCTTCAAACGGGGTCGCGAAGATTCTGGATGACGCCCGAGTCGTCACACTGAGCGGACAGCCGGCGGCGTTTCTTTCCGGGGGCGAATTTGCTGTGCCGACAATTGTCGGAATCGGAGGGGCTCAGGGACAAACCACCTCTTTCCGGGGATATGGGACATCCATCATCTGCACACCGACGATTCTCGACAACGATCTCATTCGCCTTCAGATTGTTCCAGAGCTGAGCGAGATCAACAGCGGGAACTCCGTCGGAGGGATTCCCGGTGTCAACGTTCGACGTGTTCAGACCCGTGTCGAATTGCGGGAAGGCCAGTCGATTGCACTCGGGGGTGTTTTCTCCCGCCGCGAACGTGCTGAAACCACCCGGATTCCATTTCTGGGCGAAGTTCCAGTTGTGGGTGCCTGGTTGTTCAATGCAAAACAGGCAACCGAAGACGAAAACGAACTGCTGATTGTTGTCACGCCGGAGATTGTCCGGCCGATGGATCCCGATCAGGTTCCGCCGCTTCCGGGCTGGTATTCAACTCATCCCAACGATCACGACTTCTATAAGTACAATCGGATCGAGGGGAATCCGGATCTGGGGAACTATCAGTTGTTGCCGTACGGTAATGGGCAGGGCTACGGTCAGGATGTCGGCTACAACTTCTTTAATCCAACACCAGCGGGCGGAATTGCTCCTGCTCCGACGGGAGGAGCAATGGGACCGCTCCCGGAGGGGGCTTACGGAACACAGCCTGTGCCGGGAGTCACATACCCCGCCAATTCGGATGTTCCCGGGATGATGCCGAATGGTCCGATTCCGCCCCAGCGGAGCAATGGATTCCCGGCGAATCAACAAGGGTATCCCCCTGCAGGTTCTCCTCAATCTCCAAATCTAAACGGGCTGCCGCTTCCTCCACCGGTGGAACCGACTCCAGCGACGACACAACGGCAGCGGGGACCTCATCAGCCAATTCAACAGGTTTCCGGGACGGGAGTTCGACGCTGAGTGTGATCAAGGGATGTTGGCATGAACTGCAAAGAGACCTGATTCCAGCATCCGGCGAATCGAATCGAAGAATCCAGCGGGGGCGTTCAGATTCGTGTGGCAATCCATTATTTCAGGGGGCATACCCGGAACCCGAATCGGTTTGACATGAGTCTTTCCTGATGCCGGTGAAAATTCCTGGCAAGTTTTGTCGGTTGAATGGCTCGGTCAAACCGGTTCAAACCCGAGGATGATCGCAGGTCGATACCACCGTAACGGTGAGAGAGTCTTTCTCTCTCGAGAGACGATCACGTTACGGTTGGAACGGTGTGTCTGGGCGGCTCATCCTCGAAGGGATTTGGTGGCGATGAAATCGACATTCTTCAAACCGTTGACGGCTTTGGGATTGCTGGGAATTGTCTCCGGCTGCGCCCACTCACATCTTGCGTGGAAATCCGGAAAGCACGAGGCTCGCCTTCTGGAGGGGAGTAGCTGCACGCAACAGGAATGTTGTGAAGCGAATCCCTGTGGAAGCTGCAACAAATGTTGCGGGAGTGGGGGATGGCTCGGAAAGCTGGGGGGGTGTTTCTGCCGGACCTCGACCGCCATTCCGGATGTACTTCCCCTCGGCAGCACGGTTCGTGCCCATGATCAGGTGATGCAGACAAATGCTGAGGCGGCAGATTTCATTATTTACCGCCTGAATTTCGTCGGTCAGACGGCTGAACTGACATCCGACGGGAAGGATCAGGTCCTCGAGATTGCTGCCCGAATGCGGAGTGCTCCGTTTCCGGTGATCATTGAGCGCGAGCCCAATAACTCAGATCCCGAACTGGATGCGCTTCGACGTAATCTCATTGCCCAGATTCTCACCGATCTCGGCAATCCCGATGCGCAGCAACGCACCGTAGTTGGGACTCCATATGGTCCGGGCTACTGGTCGCAGCCAGGCCAGTACATGTACTATCAGTACATCGGCAACTTCGGAAACTACAACAACTTTGGTGCCGGTGCCGGAGCCTTCGGCGGAGCGTACTGATCTGTCTTGTCTTCCCAGATCATTACCTTCGCCTGTTCGGATGGCCGCTTGAAACCGCACGCCGTCAGTGCATCCTGAACCGTTCTGCAGGTCTCGAAGCGTTGAAGAATTGTTGGCTCTAAATTGCCGCGATACCGGACTTTGTGATGTCAGGCAGCGTCCGCTTCCACCTTTTTCTTCCGGACTCGGCGGACACCCGGCACCGATTTCCATCGACGATGGACCCAAAAATACTGCTCTGGAAACTTACGGATGGCGCGTTCCAGCGCTCGTGAATAGCGTTGGGTGATCTCCTGAACTTCGTCGTCGGCGTCAATGGTAGTCACGTCGATGATCTCTTCGAGCCCGATCTCAAATCGGGACCATCGTCCCTCGTCGAAGTCGTCCGCAACCCGGCATCCGTAGCCAACGGCAATCAATGCTCGTGATTCCATTGCCATCAGAGCGATGGAGCGAAACGTGGACGCTGGACGTCCGAGAAAGTCGACGAAGACCCCTCGCCTGCCTGCATCCTGATCACACAGAAGCCCGAGGTTTCCACCTGCTTTCATCAACTCGGCCATCCCATCCCAACCGCCGCTTTTGAGCAGGAGTTGATGACCGGACTGTTGCCGCGACCTCAGGAACCAGCGATGCAGGTAAGGATTGTCGAGCTTGCGAGCGACAATCCCCATGCGGAACCCGAACAGTCCGAAGATGACCGTCGAGGCTTCCCAGTTGCCTAAATGGCCCCCGACGAGGAAGACAGGGCGCCCGGAGTTCAACGCTTTCACGCACTCCGCCCGCTTTCGAAACCTGATGACTTCCCGGCAGTTTTCCAGCCGCACTTTGCGTGGGAACTGGATGACCTCTCCCACCATACGGAAGAGATGAACCCACATATCAAAAATCAGCTGGTTGATTTCTGACTCGGATTTTTCATGACCGAAGGCATGATGCAGGTTTTCTCGAACGAGATTGTATCGGCTGACTTTCCGGGGAAGCAGACGCGTCATCACCCAGGCCAATCCCCGGGCGAGCCGATCAATTTGGCGGGGAGAAAGGATCTCGACCACACAGGCAAATGTGCGGAAGATGACGTACTCGGCCCTCCATTGCACATCCTGAAGTGTCATGGGCTGCCTCCCGTTGCCCTGTTCACGAGCCTCTCCCTGTCGATCCAGTCCAAACCAGCCCGAATAGTGTCGCTGGAATAGCAACTTCAGGTCAACAGGATTGTCGAACTGGTCCGACCGTGCCGGGGACAAGGACGTGACATTCTCCCGCAGCCTTCGGTTTGTCTTTGCCCGAAGATGCCCATCAAGACCGCGCGGCTCCGCAACTGCGGAATCCGGCATTCTTCCGATCAGATAACCCGCTTACGAACTTCGTTTCCGGTTCGTCTTTTTCTTGGGGGCCGGGATGGGTTTCTTTGCTGCTTTTCGTGCAACGGCGGCAGTCTTGTTTTTCACTGCAGTCCGTTCGGTCGGTTTCTTGACCGGTTTTTTGACCGCCACGGCTTTTGCTGCCGGAGCTGGTTTGGCTGGGGCAGCAGGCTTGGCCTTCTTCTTTTTCTTCTGCGGATTCTTGAACAGCTCTACCAGACGCTGCGCAGCGGAGAAAGGATCGAGTTCTTCATCCGGATCTGGTCCATCTTCAAAATGCGGCCGCAGTTCCGGATCGACAGAGGTGCACTTGAGAAGATGGCACAGCTGAACCCCTTCGGCCTTTTTGATTCCGGCCTTGATTTCTTCTCCGGCTGCCTCGGGGTCGCTGTCACTGGAAGCGAGTCCAAGCCACTGCAGAAGTCGAAGGATCGACTGATCGATCGGCAGCGCATGAGCTCCCAGAACGTGCTGCACAACGTAAGCCCGAACAAATGGCGTCTGATACGGGATTTGTGCCAGCTCCTTGATTGCCTGCTCCTGAGTTTTCCGCTTCAGGTACTCCATGTCGAAGGCATAATGCTTTTCGAAGATGTATTGCAGGGCTTCCCGGATGCGAAGTGCTTTCCAGTCGGCACTGTGTACCGGTCCAAGGGCCTGTTCAATCTGGGAGATGGAGCTGACGCGAATTTCGTTCAGGTCGAAAAATGGTTCCAGTAAGGCTGCGTAGGCAGTCTCCGCCTCGTCCTGGCTGGAATCTTCCAGACAGATTCCAAACAGAAGCGTCTCGAACGCAGGGCGGGTTTGCTTGGGGACCGAACCGCCGTAGCGGCGCTTCATTTCGGTGGTCAGCTTCTTGAGAATTGTTGCCTTGTCAGCTGCCTTGAGAGATTTGGCAGGCATCGATGCCTCTCTGTCGTACAAGTCTGTGAATTTCGGAATGTGGGGAGTCGGAATCGCCCCATCAGCGACGGATCAAACGTAAAGACCGGTTTCCGTCCGCCGGTGTCCGGTGAATTCGTTGTGACATGTTGAATCCGGGCATGACCTGAGTGGGTTTGTTGGGGGCGGCGCTCCCGATTGGACTGGTTTACGAATTGGTCTCAACGACCTGTCAGGCTGCTCAATTTGGGTCCACAACAAGTTCATTGCGGGATGAACAATCTCGTTGGGGAAGGCTACTCCTCTTCACTTGATGGGTCCGAGTCCTGATTTTCGTCCTCATCCTCTTCTTCGTCTTCAAATTCTTCCGGAGGATGAAGTTCCCGGAGCAGTTTCGAGACTTCAATACTCTTCTTGACCCCCTGATCGACAACAAACGTGAGGACTGGGGTCAGGCGGAGCTGCAATTCATCGGCAATACGCGATTGAATCCACCCGCGTGCTGCCTCAAGCCCCTTCAATGTCAGCCTCTGGGTCTTCTCATCTCCCATTATGCTGATGTAGACCTTGGCTGTCCGCAGATCGGTCGGGACTTCCACGTGCAACACGGTGACATATTTCACCCGTGGATCGCGCAGCTCGAAGAGAATTGCCGAGCTGACGACCTGACGAATCGCCTGTGCGACTTTAGCGGTTCGTCGTGTGCTCATAGAGTCTCCCAGGTGAGTCTCTGGAGGAATGTCACATCTGCTGAAGGCAAGTCTGAAATCCTGTAAGAATGTACCGTCTGGCGAACACGTGTCCTGTTGAGGTCTCCGGGGGCGTCAACTCCCCTGAATGTTGATTTCAGGGGAGTCCGACCCGGTGGACTCATTCATCCAGTGAACGTTTCCGTTCTTCGATACGATATGCTTCGAGCAGATCCCCCTCCTTGACATCGTTGAAGCCTTCAAGACGAATCCCGCACTCGAAGCCTTCGCGAACTTCTTTGGCGTCGTCTTTTCCTCGCTTGAGCGAAGCAATGGCGTAGTTATTCAGAACCGTCTGGTCCCGGATGACATGGACCCGGTTGTTCCGGTCGATTGTTCCGTTCAACACGCGGCAACCAGCGACAGTTCCGACCCGACTGATAGAGAAGGTTTGCAGAACCAGTGCCCGACCGGTTGCCACCTCGATCTTCTCAGGTTCAAGAAGTCCTTCGAGGGCCTGCCGGATGTCGTCGGTGACATTGTAAATGATCCGGTAACGACGAATCTCGACTCCCTCCTGTGCGGCAAGGGTTTCAGCACGGTCCTCGGCAATCACGTGGAAGGCCACAATGATTGCNCTCGTTGAGGCAGCCANNTAAACGTCGCTTTCATTNACACCACCGACACCCATGTGCAGAATCTTGATTCGCACTTCCGGGTGCTCGAACTTGTCCAGTTCGTGTCGGATGGCTTCCAGCGATCCCGGTGCATCGGCCTTGATGATGAGAGGAAGGTCCTTGACGCCACCCCCTTGACGGGAGGCAAAGAAGTCTTCCAGAGTCATCGGACCGCCGCGACCAGCGAGTGCTGCGGTTCGTCCTCGCAGGCGACGCTCTTCGGCAAACTCCCGAGCCTGCTCGACATCGTCCATCACAAAGAGATGGTCGCCCGCTCCCGGGACTTCATCGAGACCGGCCAGCTTGACTGGAGTCGAAGGTCCGGCTTCCTGAATTTCTTCCCCTCGGTCGGTGTACATGGCACGAATGCGACCGTAGGCCGGACCACACAGGACCGTGTCCCCGACACGAAGAATTCCTCGGCGGACAATCACCCACGCGAGTGGTCCACGTCCTTCGTCGCGGAAGGCTTCGAGGCAGACCCCATCTGCTGGCACCCCAACAGGAGTTCGCAGATCGGCCAGTTCCGCAGTCACGACGAGAGTTTCCAGGAGCTTGTCCACGCCGGTTCCCTGCAGAGCGGAAACCCGGACCACTTCCACATCGCCCCCCCATTCCGCAGGGAGAATTCCATGCTGAGAGAGTTCGGTGAGGACCTTCTGCTCGTTGATTGATGGCAGGTCGCACTTGTTCATCGCGACGATGATGGGGACGCCCGCCGCCTTCGCGTGGCTGATGCATTCCACTGTCTGCGGCATGACACCGTCATCAGCGGCCACGACCAGAACGATGATATCCGTGACGTTGGCACCTCGGGCCCGCATTTCCCCGAAGGCTGCGTGACCTGGGGTGTCAACGAACGTGAGCTTCTGCCCTTCGTATTCCACCTGATACGCAGCGATATGCTGGGTAATTCCTCCTGCCTCGCTGGCGGCCACATTCGTCGAACGGATGCGGTCGACAAGAGTTGTCTTTCCGTGGTCGACGTGACCGAGCACGGTGATAATGGGAGGCCTTGGGGCAGTTTCCACATCTTCTCCCTGGAGATCCAGGTTCAATCGTTTCGCAAGGACCTCTTCAAAGTCCTGCTCATGCTCGATCTTCAGATCAACACCCAGCTCCATCGCGATTTCCAGGGCGGTCTCCTCATCGAGTGTATCGTTGATGGTGACCATCTGTCCCTGAGAGAATAACACGGTCAGCAGGTCGCGTGCCGGTCTTCCCATCGCTTCCGAGAGGCTGCGAACAGAGATTGGTGGGGTAATTGTTGCGGACGTCTTTCGCTCGACAGACGTATTGTTTCGTCGTTGCCGTTTGACGGTCCGAACAATGATGCCTTCTTCCTCGTCCGGTCCGCCTTTATTTTTGGCACGTCGGCGACGTCGGGCTTCGCGGGCTTCTTCCAACCCGAGACCTCGACCGGAAGGAGAGCCGGAGCCACGTCCCTTGCCGGAAGGAATTCGCTCTTCGTCGTCGCCAACGGGTGATCGACGAATGGCATCGTCCCGGTTCTTCTTCAAAATGTCGGCAAGCTTGTTCTTTTTGAGAACATCACCAGTCAGGGCCAGATCAGGTTGATGAATTGGCTCTTCGGTCTTCTTGACGAACGACGGCTTGAAGTTTGGCGTTGCCAGTGATGGAAGCGCCGGACCGCGACGTTTCTCTCGCCGGTTAGACGGAGTTTCCTCTTGAGACCGTCCCGGGCGATCTTCGGACATGCGGACCGACCCGTGAGGTTTCATTTCGCGAATTGGGGTTGTCGTCCGTCCTGGCGGAGCGAAGTCGGTGCGGGACATAGGGGCCGGGCGCTCTGGCGGAGCCGGGCGCTCGCCCGGTGGAGTTAGGCGTTCAATGGGAGTAGGACGTTCCACCGGTGTGGGCTTCTCTGCGACCACGTTCGGCGGAGTTGGAACTGGTTCCGGCGTTTTTACTGGCTCTGGGGCAGGTGTTGGTTTCTGCGAGTCCGTTTCAGCAACTGTCGTGGGAGCCGGAGATCCCGGAGCAACTTCCGGTGATTCAGCTGGAGCGGGCGGTACGGGCTGCTGCTCTGTGACAGGGGCCGGTGCCGGTGCCGGAGTCGGAACTTCTGCAACGGGCTCGGCTACCTCCTGGGACTGAGCGGGCGATTCCGGCTTGGAGAGGGGGCTTGATCCTTCCGGAGTCTGGGCCGATTCTTTCCGCGGTGGACGGCGGGTCTTCATCTGAGACGAGAGTGGGCCGCCCAGATCGCGAATTTCTCGCTCCTGGTAATCCCGACGGGGATCATGACGAACAACGGCAGGGGGAACCGGCTCGGGAGGGGTTCCCTGCGATTTCTGTTTGAGCGACTTCAGGTGCTGCATTAGCACATCGCGTTCGGTGGGCGTAATGCTCGCCAAGGGCGAACTTTTCACGTCAAGCCCAGCATCGTTGCAATGCTGAATCAGATCTTTGCTATCAAAACCGAGTTCCTTCGCGAGTGCGAAGATGCGGATTTTCAATCGTCACCCCTCTATGTTTGATCTCCGTGATTGGCCGCGAATCCAATGCGGGAGTCATACTGGCGCTGCGGGTCGAGCACTGTCAGGCCGGTGCGCCGCTTCATTTTGATTTGGTCCCTGCAGCCGGGTCTGGGCGAGGCTGCAACATTCGTCTACTGCAAATGACTGGCAAGATCTCTGTTTAATCTAACTGTCGGTTGAGACTCCTGAGTCTGTCGCATTCTGCGAGTCGGACGATGCCGTCAAATCCTGATCCGGGGGAGCCTCCTGCGCCGGCTGAGCTGCTTCGGAAGCCTCTGCTTCCGGCTTGAGCCGACGTCCAGTCATGGCATCCAGTTCAGCTGCTTCGCGTTCGACGCGTTTGGCGTCCCGTTCGATTGCCTTCCGGCGATCGGTTTCGTGCTCTTCTCGCTCAGCTTCCTGCTCTGCGAACGCCACGATCTCATCAATCTGTTCGGGTGTCAAATCGCCCAGCTGAGACAGATGGTCCGGCTCAATGACTGACAGGTCTTCAAAACTGAAAAATCCTTGTGAAACAAGCGCTTCGGCCAGTTCCGGCGTCACGTGGGGAACCTGACTGAAGGCTGCCACTGAACGCTCCAGCTGTTCATCCAGCTCCTCCTGGGTCATAACCTCAATGTCCCAGCCGACAAGCTTGGAAGCCAAGCGAACATTCTGTCCCTTCTTGCCAATTGCCAGGGACAGTTGATCCTCGCGGACAAGGACGATCACCCGTCCCAGCATCTGGCAAAGAATCACATCCTCGACTTCAGCAGGCTGCATCGCATTGGGGATGAGAACCTGCAATGAATCGCTCCACCGGACGATATCAATGCGTTCACCGTCCAGCTCGTCAACAATCGTTTTGATGCGGGAGCCTCGAACACCAACACAGGCGCCGACGCAGTCAATGTTGTTGTCGATACAGGAGACTGCGACCTTGGAGCGGTAACCCGCCTCGCGTGCCAGCGAACGGACTTCGATGACTCGCTCGGCAACTTCCGGGATTTCCACTTCGAACAGGCGACGAACCAGTTCCGGATGGGTTCGCGAGAGAACGACCTTGATCCGGCTCCCTGCTTTACGAACTTCCAGCACAATCGCCCGGACACGGTCTCCGACGCGGTGAGACTCTCCCGGGATCTGTTCGCTACGGGGGAGAATCGCTTCGACCTTGCCAAGGTTGACGGAGGCGACCCCGTGATCGACCCGGACAACGGTCCCGTTCACCAGATGGGTGCGGAGTTCGATGAATTCCTCGTACAGGGCGTCCCGTTCCGCCTCGCGGATCTTCTGGATCATCACCTGTTTTGCGGTCTGAGCGGCGATACGACCTAACAGGTCACCGAGTTCTTCCGGTGGAAGTTCCGCCCCTTCCAGCGTGGCAGTGGCATCTCCGGAAGTCCGGTGGATCGAAATTGCGATCTCACGATCTTCGCCGTAGTGCTTGCGTGCTGCGGATAGAATCGCTGCCTCAATCCCGCTAAAGACGATCTCTTTGTCGATCCCTTTATCGCGATGGATGGCGTCGACGATCCGGAGTACCTCATTGCCATTCATGAGCGTTTACTGCCAACGTTATCAAGGTGAAAAAAAGAGTGGGACAAAACCCCACTCGTCGCTACGTCACCTGAAAAACCGGCCACGCCCACCAGTGTTCCAGGAAGAACCTTCCTGGTCACCGTTGGTTGTCGAGCACCGGCCGTTGTCAACGCCAATGCCTACATGACAAGCCTCTCAGCTATTCCAGCCGCAGCCGGACAGGTTCCGTAAATTCGACGCCTGACTCGCTTGAGCCAGCCTACAACAATATGGCTCCTGAACAGATGTGTCAAGAATCACAAGATTTCCGTCTGTCCAATTGCCGGAATTCTTCTCCTTCTCTGGAATGGAATCTCCCTCCTGAGGGCTATTTGAGCGGATTGAAAGCCGGATCAAGTTTCGCAAGTTCTCTGGATTTCCAGAAATTCTTGTTACGACTGGCCTAAGGCACTCTGTTGACCTGTATTCTGTTCACCTGCGTACGGCGTTCATCACTGTTGCGTTCTCGATGTTGTTCTTCGGTATTTTGTGTGACTTCGCCAATGTGACTGGGCTGTCGGGTTGTGGAAAACCTCCTGCTCAGCCTTCCTTGCGACTGACAGTGTGTCGCAAAGTCAGTGTCGCAAAGCCAGCACAAGCGGATTTGAACGTCCAGAAATGGGTTGAGCTGCATGCTGAATTGTGCAGCATGCAGCTCAACGGCAGATCTGTTTTTACGGGGACATCCCCGTCAGGGAGTGCTGTCGGACTCAGTAGATTCCAAGTGCTCCCTGGAACTCCTGAGCCAGGTTTCGTCTCATTCCTCCTTGAGCGTCATAGCGACCAACCCAGTAGGCCAGCTCTTCTGGAGTCGGATTTCGGCCAATGAGGAGCTGGTGCATGCGCTCAATGTACACCCGCTTGTCTGCGTCGCAGCGATTGAAGAAGTTCTCGTGCGCCAGCAGACTGAGCTGAATCTGTCCCATGGTCTGACCGCTTCGAAGGGCGTTCAGGTAAGCGGTGATTTCCCGGTCGGTGGGGTTCCGGCCGATGTAATCGTTAAACCATCGAACGATCTGGGCGATCTGCTGCTCTTCCGCAAGACCTGCAGCAGGAAATCTTGGGTAAGGATTTGTGGGCTGAGCGACCTGGTCCAGCTGCAGGGCGACGCTGCGAACGCCACTCATTTGCGGCTGGAACTGCTGCATCTGGGAGGTGCGATAGATCTCGCGCCCATTCACCAAAACGCTGGCGTAGATGTAGTATCGGCCATTCCGTGCCACATGGGCCGGGTCATAGTCAATGCTGAACGGAATGGGGTACTGGTCGATCTTCTGGATTTGGGTGCTCGCAAATGTCACTGGATTTGAGTTGTTTCCAATGACTTCCTTGAGCTCGATATTCACGATGGCATTTGCCGGCAGGTTCTGGCGATTTTGCAGTGCAATTGACCCGTTGAGGGTGGACAGTCGTGAATCCAGCTGCACGGGAACATTGATCAGTCGTCCGTCCCGGTTGTTGTGGACCAGAAGGGTGACCCAGCCATTCGGATCTGCGGATCGTTCGAACTCGGTTCCGCAGTCAAAGAGCTGACCATTGACGTAACCAACCTGATAACCGTTGACCGCGATCACAGTGTCGTTGACTTCAAGGCCGGCGCGGTGTGCCGCTCCCCCTTGAACGATATCGTGAATCTTGACACCCGTGTCGGTGTCCTTCGAGTAAACCCCCAGCCGCCATTTCTTGGGCTGCGCGTTCGGGTTATTTCCGGGGGGAACATAGTTGGGCTGAACCGGAGATGTGACCCGAGTTCGGTTTGTGTCCGGATAGACTGCCGGATTGGGGTTGGGGACTGAGGGGGAGGTCGATCCCGGGTATGTGGGGTAAGTCAGCCCTGGAACGGTCAGAGCCGGTGTGAGGAAGGGATCGTTGAATCCCGGTGTCAGTCCGGGAATCGAGCTTCCTGAGTTAGGGTAAAACCCTTGTCCGGGCAACAGGCTGGGATTGTAGATGTTGTTGTTATTGTTCTGATTCGGGTTCAGGCCGCGGGAAGTGTCGACGGCATGAGCGGTTCCGCATGGCCCGAAGGCGAGCGATGTCGCCAATACGGCTGCGGCAAATGAAATCCGTTTCATTGAATTGCTCCTGGATGCATGAATGAAAGTCTCGAGCGTGAAGGAGTCCTCGTAGCAGAATTGCACGTCGACGGCAGATTCCTTCAGGTGTTCGAGCATGATGAAAAGACGTGTCGTTGATCCTGAACTCGTTTCCAGATCCCGGTTCGATACGAAATTCCCGGGACCTTTGCATCGGGGGAAGTTCTGCTTCGCCCGATGCATCATCGGTCCGTGACTCAGTTGAGAATCCGGAGATCCACTGCATCCAGGGCGATTTGAGCCGCACGGGCGTGAACCGGAACCTGTCCACCGATCACGACATCCTGCTGTCCTTTCTGGCTGAAGATAAACTTCAGAAATTCCTGTTGAACATCGCTCAGCTTCGTATTGGGAGCACGGTTGACCACAATCTGCAGCGGACGAACCAGAGGATATCCGGGATCGTGCAGTCCGATTCCCGGATCTTCATCTCGCCATTTCAGGGCAACAGCTTTTGTTCCCGGGGTGACCAGTCCTGCGCCTCCGAATCCAATTGCTCCCGGGTTTGTTTCGATGGCTTTGATCAGTTCGAGGTTGCTGACGTGTTCCTTGACGTCGTCGCGGAACTCACCACCACCCAGAATGGCCGCCTGAAAGAAGACCTGCGATCCGGTTTCATCCCGTCGCACTTCGCAATTGATCGGCTGAGTCGCCCACTTTCCGGTAGCTCCGAGATCTCCCCAGGTGGTCGCGGTCTTCGCAGCACCCCGTTTGAGTGACTTGGAGAAAATCGAGTCGACCTGAGTCAGCGTCAGGGCGTCGATTGGATTGTCCTTGTGGACATACACAGCAATCGGCTCAACAGCGGGAGTGAGGACGGTTGGAAG
>Ga0065721_10005080_pt1 | contig 16673 bp, 8 predicted proteins | sample Mesricmetagenome_FD_59108 | JGI IMG/M metagenome (GOLD analysis project Ga0065721, IMG submission 59108) | Mesophilic microbial community from rice straw/compost enrichment Sample: eDNA_1 v2 (version 2) | ecosystem: Engineered > Solid waste > Grass > Composting > Bioreactor | place: USA: Davis... | reverse complement strand
CCGCTCCCTCCTCCGCACCCCCGGCTTCACGCTCATCGCGATCGTCACGCTCGCCCTCGGCATCGGCCTGAACACCTCGATGTTCAGCCTGATGAACCTGCTCGTCCTGCGGCCGCTGCCGTTTCCCGAGCACGATCGGCTCGTCCGCATTTACCGCACCACGCCGCAGTCGCAAACCGCCCGGCACTACTATCCCGGTTTCGTCGAACTCGCGCCCGAGGTCTCCTCGATCGCCACGCTCGCGGCCTGGCGTTTCTGGAACTACGCGCTCGCGGTCGAGGGTCGTCCGGCGGCCAACCTCAACGGTTGGCGCGTCTCCCCGAACCTCTTTTCCACCCTCGGCGTCCAACCCGCGCTCGGTCGCTTCTTCAACGCCGACGAAGATCGCCCAGGCAATCACGTCATCGTTCTCGGCTACAACACCTGGCAGGCTCATTTCGGCGGCGACCCCGCCGTCATCGGCCGCACCGTCACGCTCGACAACGAGTCCACCACCATCATCGGAGTCGCGCCCGCGGTGCTGGCTTCGGTTCCGCTCCTGGCGGGTGACGTCTACCGGCCGCTGGCGCTGACCGACTCCGAAAAAACCAGCTACGGCAGCAGCGAAGTCCAACTTCTCGCCCGCTTGCAGCCCGGCATCACGCTCGAGCAATTCAACGCGCGTTTAAAAACCATCGCCGCGAACCTCGCCCCGACACGGCCCGCGGACCATGCCAAGGACGGCCTGCGCGCCGTCTCGCTCGAGTCATCGACGCGCTCCCCATCCACCATCGGCATCACCGTAATGCTGCTCGCGCTCGCCGGCTTCGTGCTGCTCATCGCCTGCGGCAATCTCGCCAACCTTCAGCTCGCCCGCGCCATTTCGCGCGCCCACGAGCACGCCATCCGCGCCGCGCTCGGCGCCTCCCGCTCACACCTCCTGCGACCCTCGCTCACGGAGAGCATGCTGCTGGCCTTGGGCGGAGGCGCCCTCGGCATCCTCGTCGCCGTGTGGACCAACGACTGGCTCTCGAGCCAGCTCGCCGCCAACGGCCCGCTGAATTCCGAGCTGACGCTCGACTGGCAGGTCCTCGCCTTCGCCCTCGTCGTGTCGTTGCTCACGGGCGTGATCTTCGGCGTGGCCCCGGCCTGGCTCGTTTCACGCACCCGGGTCAGCGAAACGCTCAAGGTCGGCACGCGCGGCTCCACCGGCGACCGCGTGCAACATCGGCTTCGCCACAGCCTGATCGTGTTGCAGTTCGCCAACGCCCTCGTCCTTCTCGCCGGCGCCGGCTTCGTCATCGCCGGCGTCGACAAACTCCTGTCGATCGATCCCGGCTGGAAGTATGGCTCGATCGCCCGAACCGTCCTCACGCTGCCGCAAGCCAAGTATGCGACCCCGGAGCAAAGCTACTCGTTTTACACCCGGCTCGAGGAGCGGCTTTCGGCCCTGCCCGGCGTCCAGGATGTGACCGTCGCGTGGACCCTGCCGTTCTACGGCTATCTCACCAACCGCGCGATCCTGGTCGAGGGCCAGGAACGCCCGCCGGCCGGACACGAGCCAACCGCCGGCATGAACGGCGTCGAACCGTCCTACCTCGACACGCTCCAAATCAAACTGATCGCCGGCCGAAATTTCACCGCCACCGATAATTTCACCGCCCCTCCCGTCGCGATCGTCAACGCCTCGCTCGCCCGCGCCCTCTTTCCCGATGGCGACGTCATCGGCCGGCGTATCAGCGTCGCCGGGACAAACGATCCGGTTTGGGCCGAGATCGTCGGCGTCATGCCCGACATCAAAATGGCGCTGGCCGGCCTCGTCGATCCGGTCCCGTTCCAAGTGTTGCGCCCGCTCGCCCAGGAGCCGTGGAACTACGTGACTGTCGCCGTGCGTTCGGAGCGGCCGGAAGGTATGATCCAACCGATGGCCCAGGCCATCGCCGCCCTCGATCCCAACCTGGCCGTCCAAGAACTCGACACCATGGACCAGGCGATCGCACGCGCCTACGCCGGCTTCAGGATGATCAAGACCGTCCTGATCTGCTTCGCCGGACTCGGCCTCTTCCTCGCCGCCCTCGGCCTCTACGGCGTGATCGCCCGGCTCGTCGCGCAACGCACACCAGAGATCGGCATCCGCATGGCGCTCGGCGCGCAACGCCACGACGTCACTTGGCTGATTCTCGGCTCCGGCCTGCGCCTCATCGCCTACGGCGCCGCGATCGGCCTCGTCGGCTCTCTGGGTCTCTACTTCCTCCTGAGCCGCTGGTCACAGGCGCCATCGATCAACCTCCCCGCCGTCTTTGCATCACAACAATCCTCCTTCTCGTCGGCCTCATCGCCTGCTGGCTCCCCGCTCAGCGAGCAACGAAGATAGATCCGCTTGGTGCACTCCGCTCTGAATAGCATCCGCCGTAGCCTTGGCGAAAGCGGACGCCGCGCCAACCCGCATCGCCCCCGTCACCGCCCTCGGAATCTTAAATCGGACATCAGGCATCTGAAATCTCACCCGTCCACGCCCTCCCCAATTTCAAGATTTCCGATGCCCGATTCTCAGTTTTCACGATTCCCCACCCTCACGCCCCATCGGCAATCCCCAATCGCCATTCGGCAATCCCATGCGCCTCGCCCTCCGCTCCCTCCTCCGCTCTCCCCACCGAAGCCCTCCGCGCCGACTAATCCCGTCCCACATCAAAGTGGAAAGCTGAAGCTCAGCCCCCGTCGTCCCCTTTTGATCATTGATCCTTGGCCCTTCTCTGGGCCTTGGTCCTTGGATCATCCCCCGCGCCCCGCCACAGAGCGGCGGGGGCGCGGGGCGGTTCATGTAGGATTGACCCCTCCTCCGCGGCCTCCGATCACGCTTCACGCTGATGATGGAGTCACTCTCCGGCCGCCGAGCCGCCTACGCTTACGTCACCTACTTCCTGCTGCACGCAGGTTTCGATGCCAGCGCGCGGGTGTTCGAGGTGGCACCGGGAGTGTCGCTCTGGTATCCACCCGTCGGTCTCGCCCTCGCCCTCGCCACCATTGCAGGCCTGCGCGCCGCCCCCGCCGTTCTCGCCGCGCAACTCTACTCCGCCTTCATCACCAGTCCGGCGCCCGTCAGCTGGACCCAACTCAGCCTCCCGCTCCTCATCACCACGATCTACGTCGGCACCGGCACCCTCGTGCGGCGTTCCTTCGGTCCTGTTCCCACCCCTTCCCGCCCTCTCGAAACCGCCGCGCTGATCGGCGCCTTCTTCGCCGCCCCGCTCCTCGCCGCCACGTTCGGCACGTCGCTCGTCGTCGCCGGCGCGCAACTTCCCCCCGAGCGTTTCTCCTCCATCGCCTTCGGCTGGTGGATCGGCGACCTCACCGGCGTCCTCACCGTCGTCCCGATCTGCCTCGTGCACGTCGCGCCGCGCCTCTTCGGCCAACCTCGCCCCCGCCGCACCTGGACGCTCCGCGAACGCCTCGAGGTCGTCGCCCAGGGCCTCTCGCTCTTCCTCTTCCTCGCGATCGTCCACGTCTTCGGCTACATCCACCCGCACCAGACTTACTACCTCTGCTTCGTTCCCCTCGTCTGGATTTGCCTCCGCCACGGTCTGCCCGGCGCCACCATCGCCATCCTCGCGCTGACCATGGGCACGCTGCTCTCGCTCCAGCTCGTCGACGCCTCGCACATCGTCGTCACCGATCTTCTCCTCTTCGAAATCGCCGTCGCCACCATCGGCCTCGGTCTCGGCGCCACCGTCTCGCGCCGCGCTCGCGCCGAAAGCGAACGCTCCCGCCTCCTCGCCATCCTCGAGGCCACCCCCGATTTCATCGCCACCGCCGATCTCGACGGACGCATCCGGTTCCAAAACGCCTCGCTGTATCGACTTCGTGGCGACACCCCCGGCACGCCCATCCGCGACCGCTCGATCGCCAGCTACCGCCCCGACTGGGCCGCCAAGAAACTCCTCGAGGAAGCTCTCCCCGCCGCCCTCGCCCACGGCTCCTGGCAGGGCGAAACCGCCTTCCTCGACGCCTCCGGCCGCGAAGTTCCCGTCTCCGAAATGATCGTGCTGCACCGCGGCGAATCCGGCCGGCCCGCGATGCTGTCCTTCGTCGCGCGCGACATCACCCGCCTCAAGGAGGCCGAGCACGGCCGCCTCGAATCCGAACGCAGCCTCTTCCAAGCCCAGAAACTCGAAAGCCTCGGCGTCCTCGCCGGCGGCATCGCCCACGATTTCAACAATCTCCTCACCGTCATGCTGGGCAACGCCACCCTCGCCCGGCTCGACACCGTCGCCGACAGCCCCGCCGAACGCGCCATCCATCAAATCGAACTCGCCGCCCTCCGCGCCGCCGACCTCTGCCGCCAGATGCTCGCCTACTCCGGCCGCGGCCGTCTCGCCACCGACCTCGTCGATCTCACCCGCAGCGTCGAACAAACCATCGAGCTCCTCAAAGTCTCCATCTCCAAGAAATGCACGCTCGAGTTCGATCTCGCGCATGACCTCCCGCCCGTCAAAGGCGACGCCACTCAACTCAACCAGATCGCGATGAACCTCGTGATCAACGCCTCCGATGCCTGCGGCGAACAGGGCGGCCGCATCGTCGTTCGCACCGGCCTCCTGCACGCCGACCGCGCGTATCTGTCCAGCACCTACCTCGCCCCCGCCCTCGAACCCGGCCCCTACGTTTTCCTCGACGTCAGCGACAACGGCTGCGGCATGCCGCCCGACGTCGTCGAGCGCATGTTCGAACCGTTTTTCACCACCAAGTTCAGCGGCCACGGCCTCGGCCTCTCCGCCGTCCTCGGCATCGCGCGCAGCCACGGCGGCACCGTCAAAGTCGAAACCGCCGCCGGCCGCGGCACCACCTTCCGCCTCCTCCTCCCCGTCGCCGATGGCGCCCCCGCCGTCGCCAACCAGCCGCCCGCTCCGCCCGAAACCCTCGTCGGCACCGGTCGCATCCTCGTCGTCGACGACGAAGACGCCGTCCGCCAAACCGCCGCGCTCATCCTCGAACGCTTCGGCTTCACCGTTGTATCCGCCGCCAACGGACGCGAGGGCGTCGACCTCTTCGCCCGCACGCCCGCCGATTTCCGCCTCGTCCTCATGGACCTCACCATGCCCGTCCTCGACGGCATCGAAGCCTTCAACGAAATCCACGGCCTCTCCCCCGACACCCCCGTCATCCTCATGAGCGGCTACAACCGCCACGAATCCGCCGAACGCTTCGCCGGTCGCGGCCTCGCCGGCTTCGTCCAAAAACCCTTCGAAGCCACCCGCCTCGCCGAAACCATCGCCGCCGTCCTCACCCGCCCGTAGCGAAACACGCGCGCGTTTCGTCCCCAATCTAGCGCTTGGACTTCTCCCCTTCCTTCGCCACCGTGCCCACCAACATCGTTATCCTTTTTTTCCGCATGAAATTCTCCCCGCTGCTCGCCCTCGCTTCGGTCGCCTTCGCCTTCCCGATCGCCAGCGCACAATCCGCCGCCGCTCGTGTCGACGGCTTCACCCACGTCAAAACCGTCGGCGACATCTCCGAATACACCCTCGATTCCAACGGCCTCTCCGTCCTCCTCATGCCGGAGCACTCGAGCCCCACGCTCACCTTCATGGTCACCTACCGCGTCGGCTCGCGCAACGAGGTCACCGGCACCACCGGCGCCACCCACCTCCTCGAGCACCTCATGTTCAAGGGCTCGCCCAACTTCAACCGCGACAAGGGCAACAGCGTCGACCAATACCTCGAGCGCGTCGGCGGCAACTACAACGCCACCACCTGGCTCGATCGCACCAACTACTACGCCAACATCGGCTCCGAATTCCTCGAGGGCTACATGGCCATCGAAGCCGATCGCATGCGCAACCTCTGGCTCCGCGACGAAGACCGCCGCCCCGAGATGACCGTCGTCCGCAACGAATTCGAACGCGGCGAAAACTCCCCCTTCCAAGCCCTCATCAAGGAAATCTTCCAAGCCGCCTTCGTCGCCCACCCGTATCACCACTCCACCATCGGCCACCGCTCCGACATCGAAAATGTGCCGATCGAAAAACTGAAGGAGTTCTACGACACCTTCTACTGGCCCAACAACGCCACCGCCACGCTCATCGGCGACTTCGANCCCGCCGCCGCGCTCGCNATGATCAAAAAATACTTCGGCGTCTACCCGCGCTCGCCCCAGCCNATTCCCGAACTCTACACCGAAGAACCTCCGCAGCGCGGCGCCCGCCGNGTCATCGTCAAACGCGCCGGCCAGCTCGGCGTCGTCGCCCTCGGCTACAAAACCACNTCCGCGCGCCACCCCGATTACGCCGCGCTCTCCCTCGCGAGCCTCATNCTCACCGACGGCAAAAACAGCCGCCTCTACCGCGCCATCACCGANAAAAACCTTTCCACCGGCGCCCAGAGCTACGTCGGCTTCAACCACGATCCGTCCCTCATGATCGCCTTCATCCCGCTCGCCCCCGGCGCCACGCACGACGAGGTCGAAAAGATCGCGCTCGAAGAAATCGAGAAACTCAAAACCGACGGCGTCACCGACGCCGAAGTGAAAGCCGCCGCCGCCAAATGGCTCGCCGACTCCGCCTACCAGCGCGACGGCTCCTTCTCCATCGCCGGCAACCTCAACGAGTGCATCGCCGCCGGCGACTGGACGCTCTACTACACCCTCGACGAGGCCGTTCAAAAAGTGACCCCCGCCGACGTCCAGCGCGTCGCCCGCGACTACTTCAACGTCGATACCAGCACCACCGGCTGGTTCATCCCGCTCAACGCCGCCCCCGCCGCCGAATAATTCCGATCCTCGCCCGATCATGAAAATCTTCTCCCTGTTCTCCGTAGGCCGCCTGCTCGCAGGCGCTCTGTTCCTCCCCGCCGCCGCGTTCGCCGCCATCGCGCCCAACGTCGTCCGCACCAAGGTCGCCGGCATCGACCTCATCGCCTACAAGACCGGCGTCAAAAACGTCGTCACCATCCGCGGCTCGCTCCCCGCCGGCGACGCCTACAGCGCCGACGGCAACATCGCCGTCGCCACGCTCACCGGCATGCTCCTCGACCAGGGCACCACCAAGAACGACAAATTCGCCATCGCCGAAAAACTCGAAAGCGTCGGCGCCAGCATCGATTTCTCCGTCGGCACCCACATGGCCGAGGTCAGCGCCAAGTGCCTCTCCAAAGACCTCCCGCTCGTCATCGAGCTCATCGCCGAACAACTCCGCACGCCCGCCCTCGACCCCGACGAATTCGAGAAAGCCAAGAAACAATTCATCGGCGGTCTCCAGCGCTCGCTCGAAAGCACCGACTTCCGCGCCGCCGACGCCTTCACGCGCGCCATCTATCCCGTCGGCCACCCCAACCGCACCGAATCCCCCGAAGATTTCATCGCCGCCACCGAGCAGGCCACGCTCGAGGACGTGAAGGCCTTCCACCAAACACACTACGGCCCGAAAAACTTCACGCTCGTCGTCGTCGGCGACATCGACGTCGCCCAGCTCCAATCCGAAGTCGGCCGCCATTTCGCCGGCTGGACCGGCGGCGTCGATCTCCTCCAACCCGCCATCGCCGCCGGCACCGACGCCCCGCGCGAGCAGGACATCTTCATGGCCGACAAAACCAGCGTATCCGTGGTGATGGGACAACCCACCCGCCTCCGCTACAGCGATCCCGACTACCAGGCCCTCCGCCTCGCCACCGCGATCCTCGGCAGCGGTTTCACCGGCCGCCTCATGGCCAACGTCCGCGACAAGGAAGGTCTCACCTACGGCATCGGCTCGCGTCTCAGCCACGACACCTTCACCGCCGGCGACTGGAGCATCAGCGCCACCTTCGCCCCGCAACTCCTCGACCAGGGTCTCGCCTCGACCAAGCGCCAGCTCACCGAATGGTATGAAAAAGGCGCCACGCCCGAAGAAGTCGCCCGCCGCAAAGAAAACTTCGTCGGCACCTTCAAGGTCGGCCTCGCCACCACCGGCGGTCTCGCCGCCAACCTCCTCGCCGCCGTCCACCGCGGCTACGACGTCACCTGGCTCGACGAATATCCGAACAAGATCAACTCGCTCACCCCCGACCAGGTGAACGGCGCCATCAAGAAATACCTGAAGCCCGACAGCCTCTACCTCATCAAAGCCGGCAGCATACCGACGGCGGCAAATTAGTCATCACCGCTTCCGCGCCCAAACCCGCCGCCGCGGAAGCTCCAAGATCCAAGCTCCAAGCACCAGAGAACTTCCAATCCTCCCAACCCCAGTCTTCGCTGTTTGAAGTTTGGTCCTTCTCTGGAGCTTGGATCTTGGTCCTTGGATCTTCCCGCCGCTCCGCGGCGGGTTCATCTACTTCCCGAGTTTCTTCAGCGCCTTGTTGATCTTCTCCAGATCGCACACCTCCGCGCGATACTCCGGCCCCAGCCACTCGATCCACTCGCGCCCGAGCTCCGTATCCGGTTCTTTGATGCACGCGAGCATGTCGTGAAACGCCTCCAGCCCGCCGCAATCCTCCGGCGGCCCCGCCCGCTCGCCCGCGATGCACACCGGATACTGCGCGCCTTTCTGCGCCGTCCCATGCCCCTCCACGTGAATCTCCACCTGCCAGCCCTCGCCGAAGTGGTAGCCATACGTGAACCGCTCGTGATGCTCCAAATCCAGATCCGCCAGCGTGACGTCCCGATCGTCCTCGATCGTCAGCTCTTCGCGCTTCAACGGATTCCCGAACCGCAGATCGTCCACGTGAAACGCATGCGTCTGGTAATCGAACCAGTCGAACAGCACCTGGATCGAATCGTGCAGCCGCGACAGCCACATCGACTCGCGCACGACAACTCGCCGCCACACCTGCGGATTCGTTCCCACCACATGAAGCCGCAACGTAAAAACCCGCTCCGGAGTCTTCCGCGTCGCCGCCCCCTGTCCTTCCTGAAGTCCAATCATCCCGCCACAACACCACCCCCCGCGTCCCTGCGCAAGTAGGTAGGGCACCCCGACACCTTCCCCTCCCCCCACCCGTGCGGAAAGATGTCGCATATGCGACATCTTTCCGCACACCGCGCCTCGCCCGCTACGTAGGCCGCTGCTCGCAGGCGCTCCCTCCCTCCCCAACCGTGCTTTCAGATGTCGCATATGCGACACCTGAAAGCACGCCGCCCAATCCCTCAGAACTTGAACTTCACATACCCCTCCACCCGCAGCGGCAAATCCTGAAACACGAGCACGTGATTCGAGAAGTTGTCGCCGTTGTGAATCCAGTTCCGCTCATCGAGCACGTTCAACACGTCGATGTTCACCTCCCAAGTCGGCCGCCGGTAGAAGAGAAACGCATTCAAGAACACCTGCGCCGGAATGTGATACTCGTTGGTCAGATTCCCCGGCTGCTCGCTTTGCCAGCTCGCACCGATGCCTCCGCCAAACCCGTTCTCCATCCGATACGAGAAGCTGCCGTTCACGATCCAGCGTGACAGCCCCGGAATCCGATAATCCCCGCGCGGCAGCTTGTCCCACTGAAACCCGAGTCCGTTCCCGCGCCCGCCCGGCCCCGCGCCCAGCGCATACAGATTATACAACGACAACCCGCCCGCCTGCGTCGCCGTCGAATTGTCGAACCGCCCGGCCGTGTAAGCCACGTTGAACGTCGCATTGAACCGCAGGTGCGGCTGATACACGAACTCCAGCTCCGCCCCGCGCATCTTCAGGTTCTTCACGTCGCCGCCGAGCTCCAGCTCCTCGCGCCGCTGATCGAACACCGCCACACCCGCATACAGCTTGTTCTCCAGCAGCGAAAACTTCGCCCCCACTTCCGCCAGCCGGCTCAAATTCGTGAAATCGTCCGGATCGATCACGCCGTTTCCATCCTCGTCTTCCTTCAACATCACGCCGCCACCGGTCACGTTCCCGTGCACCGCCACCGCGCGTTGATACGTCGCATACAACGTCGCCTTCGGCGTCACACGATAGATCGCGCTCGCGTTCCACGACACCGCCTCATCGCTGTGCCGGTCCGCCCACGGCACGCCCGCCGCCTCGCCCAACGGATCCCGCGCCTTCGCGTAAAACCCATCCAGCCGCACGCCCGCCAGCACCGAGAACTTGTCGCTGAACTTGATCTCGTCCTGCACGAACACCGCCGGATTCCACAACTGCGAATCCGTCGTCTCGGGACTCCCATACGACGCCGGGAAAAACAGATACCCTTCCGGCCCTTCGAATCCCGGCCAATACGACTCCGGATAATCGTTCACATGACTGAACACCGGATTCGCCCGCGTAAGGTCATACTGGAAGAAATACTCGTTGAAATAGTTCGTGTAGCTCAGCCGGTCCTCGAACCGCAGCGTCGCGCCCGCGATCAGATCGTGCGTCACGCCTTCGCCGGCGAGGCTCGCATGCCACTCCGTCCGATTCTCGAACGTCGTCTGCTCCGCCCACTCCGCGTATTCAAAATGATGATATCGCCGGCGGTCCACCCGCTCCGCCAGCGTGCGGTTCACCAGCTTCCGCCCCGGCGCGAGCTGCGCCGTCACGATGAACTGCCCGCGCCACACCTCCGCGTCCGAAAAGTCCCCTGGCGACAACAGCGTCGCGTCGCGCGGCAGGTCCACCCACGTCGTGCCCGGAATCGTCCCCGCCAGCGCTCCCGCGTCCGAATATCCGAGGTCCGGCAGATCGCCCGTGTAATACCGTCCATGGTCGATCAACTCCTGATTCGGCCGGTTCACCCCCAGCAACTGTGGCGTCGCCTGCGAAATATACTGCGCATTCGCCTGCAGCGTCACCGCGTCGCTCGGCCGGCGTATCCAGGAAACAAACACATCGTGCCGGTCGTCCCGCCCGCCGTGCCGCTTGAAAAACGTGTCGTCCTCCTTGCCTTCGTAGCTCAGCCGCCACGCCGACTTCCCGTCCGCGAACGGCGCCGTCGTGTCGATCTGCCAGGATCCGTTCAACCACGACCCGCCGCCGGGCACCCACGTGCCCACGCGCGCCGTCAGCGTCGTCTCCGGCGAAAACTTCGGCTGTTTCGTCACGTAGTTCACGTAGCCGCCCGTGAAGAATCCGCTGCCATACACCGCCGATCCCGGCCCGCGCACCACGTCGACCGCCTCGACGTTGTTGAACGACGGCATGTATCCAAAATTATTATAACTCAGCCGCTGCCCGTTCAAAAACGTCTCGGCCAGATCCCCGCGCACGTTCGGGATCGTCGCCTTCCCATAACTCGCCGGCGCATAGCTGCCCGGCGCGAACGCCACGAACTCCCGCACGCCTTCGATCCCGCGCTCGCGCAGCAAACCTTGCGTGATCGTCGAGACGCCGCGCGGCGTCTCCAGCACGCCGCGCAAATCGCCGAACACGCCTTCTACCGGACGAATCAGCGGATTCACCGAATCCTCGACGGGCACGCCCGTCACCTCGAACAAATCGAGGCGGACCGGCTCGTCCGCGTCACTTTGCGCCCGCGCCACCATCACGGTGACACCGGCCGCCATTAGCACTGAAGCGAGTTTTTTCGGGAGTTTCATTTTGTCGGTTGCCCGACCTGCCACGAACTCCCGTCGAAAGGGGCGCCACGCGCCCCACGGCGCTCCTCGCGGCGCCTGCTGTTTCCTTCGTCGGCATGATCCGTGTCAGGTTCAAGGGTCGAGCGGCCGTTCGCACCGCAATCTCAGCCCTCCGCGGAGGACACCCCTACAGGCGGGCGCACACAAAGCCGCCACCTCCCCACGATGCAAGCGAAACATTCGTCACAAAAAAAACGGCACAGGCGCCTGCGCCCGTGCCGTTCCATGGCCAAGAAAAAATGTCAGGCCCGCAAAAGGCCCCACCTTCCCGCCAAGTCAAACGCCGCTCCCGCACCGCCCGCGAAATCCGGCCAAACCCGACCGGTCCTTATCGTTTTCCCTGCAATTCCGCGCCCCGCTCCCCACCCCGCGGGGGAACACCCCACGCTCCAACCGGCAAATCCGCTCGTGGCGCGCAACCGGCCCCACGCCTAAATTCTCCCATGCATCCCCACCTCTATTTCATTCCGCTTATCGTCCTGATCGGTGCGGTTTTCCTCTTCGTCATGTTCCGCCGCAGCCGCCGCGAACCTCCCGCGGGCCGCCCCGACGCCACCGATCCCCAACACCTGTCGCGCGATGACGACCCCGCCCGCCGCCGCGCCCTGAGCGAAGATCCCCGCTGACTCCTGTAGCGGAACGCGTGGGCGTTTCACCATTTTCCCTCTCGCTTAGCCCCTACTTCACCACCCCAACTCCCGCCGCACGTGCTTCATCGCCGGACTCCCCCGCGACAACACCCGGTCGTGATACCGCTTCAAATCGAACGCCGCCTCCTCCCTCTCCTCCGCCGCCGCGCGCGCGTCGTCGTGCTCCACCGCGCCCACGAAATACGTCGAGAGCTGCGTCGAGCTCCTGACACGCCCGTCGCCACTTTCCCACCGCCTCGCCCTCTTCCTGAAACCCGCGCTTCATCATCAAATCGAGCGCCTCCTGCTCCGTCATCCCCGCGCAATGAACCTTGTAATCGAGGATCGCGTTGATGATCGCCCGCACGCGCATCTTGAGCTGCTGCATTCTCACCTCCGGTCCGCCAAATCCCGCCTCCGCCATCACACGCTCCGCATACACCGCCCAGCCTTCCACAAACGTCCCGCTCATGAACACCGCGCGCACCAGCGTCGGCGCGCGAAACCGGTTCGAATGCGCGATCTGCAAAAAATGCCCGGGCATCGCCTCGTGCACCGACAGGTCGTGCAACATGTAGTCGTTGTATTCACGAAAGAACGACACCTTCCGTTCCGCGCTCCAGTCCGCGGGCGTCGGCGCCACCGCGTAATACGTCTCGCCCTCCGGCTCCAGCGCCCCCGGTGAATCGCAATACGCGATCGCCACCCCGCGCTGAAACTCCGGCAGCACGATGATCCTCAGCGGCGAGTCCGGCAGCGTCATCAAATCCTTCTCGCGCACGAACGCCGTCGCCGCATCCGTGATCTCCTTCACCCGCTCCACCACCGTTTCGTCGTTCGCCCGGTTCTCCGCCAGCCGGTCGAGCACCGCCTTGATCACGCGCGGCCGATCGTTCTCCGCCTCCGCGCCCGCCTCCGGAAAATACCTCCTGAACAACGGCCGCGCCGTCACATACATCTCGTCCGTCGTCGCCTCCAACTCCGCCTCCGCCCGCCGCACGATTTCCTCGGGCGACATCTCCGAATCCAACGCGAACCGCAGCTTCTTCCGAAATTTCTCCGCCCCCAGCCGGAACTCCCCGTTCGCCCTCGGCAACACCTCCCGCTCCAGCCACGCCTTGTAATCCTCCAGCGCCGCCACCGCGCGCTCCTGCGCCGGCTTCAACTCCGCGCGCAGCTTCGGCGCCTGCAACAGCAGCGGCTCGAGTTCGTTCTGCACCAGCCCGATCGCGCCCGCCGTCTGCCCGATCGCCGTCTCCGTGTGAATCCGCGGCGGATTCCGCAGCGTCGCCTTGATCTGCTCCACCACGCGCGGAATCTCGTTCAACCGCTTCGCCGCATTCCGCAACCGCTCCTCCGCCGGCGCGAACTCCCGCGCCGTCAGCAGATAAATGCTCGTCGCCAGCGAATCGTTATACGACAGCGGATTCCACTCGTGCGGCTTCTCCTCCGTCAGCACGAACAACATCGAGCCCAGCTCCAGCCGCAGGATCTCCGCATCCACGCGATTCGGCCCCGTCAACTGCTCCACGTCGATCTGCTCCAGCGCCGCCAGCTGCGCCCGTAACGTCCGCTCCCGCTCCGCCAGCGCCGCCGCGCCGAAATCCGTCAGCCGGTCGTCGAACCGGTGATCGCCCAGCTGCGTCGCCATCTCCGGCCGCGCCTGTAACAAATTTTCGATACACTCCGCCGCCAGTTTTTCGAACGCCTCGTCCGCGCTCGCCGCCCGCGCCGCCACCGCCCCGGCCCAACCCATCGCCACCACCGCCAGCGCCAGCCTCACGTTCCTCGTTTGCATGCCGCGACGCTACTCACCCCCTCGCCTCGCTCAACCCACAATCCTCGCCATCCTCGCCCAACAAAATTCCTCGCCCCCCGTTCCCGCCTCCGCCCTTCTCTATATCCTCATGATCTCGCATCCCGTTGTATCGCGATTCCTTCTGCTCCTCGCGTTCGGCGCCGCCGCCTCCGCGCTCCCCGCCGCAACGACCTTCAGCGACCCGCGCGAAGCGCTCGTCGCCAGCGCCAAGCTCCCCCGCCTCTCCATCGAGGGCAACCGCATCGTCAACCCCGCCGGCGAAACCGTCATCCTCCGCGGCGTCGCCACCTCCGACCCCGCCGTGCTCCTCGAACGCGGCCAGTGGGGCCGCCGCTATTTCGAGGAAGCCCGATCCTGGAACGCCAACGTCGTCCGCATCCCCGTCCACCCCGTTCACTGGCGCACCCTCGGCGAAACCGAATACCTGAAACTCCTCGACCAAGCCGTGATCTGGGCCGGCGAACTCGGCATGTATGTGATCATCGACTGGCACTCGATCGGCAACGTCCTCACCGGCGTTTACCACCTGCCGATGTATATCACCTCGCGCGACGAAACCTTCCGTTTCTGGAACACCATCGCCCAGCGCTACCGCGGCGTCTCCACCGTCGCCATGTATGAACTCTTCAACGAGCCCACCAACCGCAACGGCGAGATGGGCCGCCTCCCCTGGCCCGACTTCAAGCGCTTCCTCGAAGACATCATCTACATGCTCCGCAAGATCGACCCCGAGTCCCTCGTCCTCGTCGCCGGCTTCAACTGGGGCTACGATCTCACCATGATCGCCGACGAACCCATCGGCTTCCCCGGCGTCGCCTACTGCACCCATCCCTACCCCCAGAAACGCCGCGAAAATTGGGAGGAAAACTGGGAACGCGACTGGGGCTACGTCGCCAAAAAATATCCCATCGTCGCCACCGAATTCGGCTTCATGAGCGCCGACGGCCCCGGCGCCCATGTGCCCGTCATCGGCGACGAAACCTACGGCGAAGCCATCATCTCCTTCTTCGAGAAACGCGGCATCTCCTGGACGCCGTGGGTCTTCGACGCCCAATGGTCCCCCCAACTCCTCGACGACTGGAACTACACCCCCAGCCGCCAAGGCCGCTTCTTCCGCCAAAAGCTCCAGGAGCTAAACAAATAATTCCACACGCCTCACCCAGTAGGGCGGGTTTTCCAACCCGCCCTTTTTTGCGCCCAAAAATCCCCCGCCCCTCCCGCCCTCGTTCTCGTTCTTCTTTCTCTTTCTCGTTCTCTTTCTCTTCCCCACCCCCTTTCCAAAACCCCCGCGCTCGCCTCGCGTCAGGCCCCACACCCCATGCGCCTCACCCCGCACCTCTCGCGTTTCTTCCTGTTCACTTTCCTGGCCGTCGTCGGATTCGCCCAATCCGTCACGATCCACCACTCCTCCGACGCCGGCCCCATCCTCTTCGGCGCCGCCGAACTCCGCGCCGCCCTCGCCGCGAAACCACCGTCCACCCCAGCCGCCATCCACCTCGAACTCACCTCCTCCCCCGCCACCCAATCCCTCCTCTCCGCCCACCACTCCCTCGCCTCTCCTCCCACCTGCAATACCCCCGAAAGCTTCTCCATTCGCCTCGCCCGCACGCCCTTATCGGCCACCGACGCGCCCCGCCAAATCCACATCTTCGGCCACGACCCCGCCGGCCTCATGTATGGCGCTCTCGAAGCCGCCGAAATCATCCGCACCGCCGGTCTCGACACGCTCGCCGACACCGACCAGTCCCCGCACTTCGCGACGCGCGGCATCAAGTTCAACCTCCCCCTCGACGCCCGCACGCCCAGCTACACCGACGCCGGCGAATCCGCCCAACAAAACATCGCCACCGTCTGGGACATGTCCTTCTGGCGCGACTACATCGATCGCCTCGCCCGCGATCGCTACGATCTCGTCTCGCTCTGGAACCTCCACCCGTTCCCCTCTCTCGTCCGCGTCCCCGAATACCCCGACGTCGCCCTCGCCGATGTCCATCGCTCCACCGCCAAGTGGGACGAATACTACCACACGTGGGCCACCGGCCTCGACGCCCCCGAGCTCCTCGACCACGTCGAAGTCCTCAAAAAGATCACCATCGACGAAAAGATCGCCTTCTGGCGCGAGGTCATGCGCTACGGCCGTTCCCGCAACGTGAAGTTCTATGTCATCACATGGAACGTCTTCACCAACGGCACTCGCGGCCAATACGGCCTCACGCCCGACTGGGCCAACCCCACCACCGCCGACTACGTCCGCCGCAGCGTCCGCGAGCTCATCCTCACCTACCCCGACCTCGCCGGCATCGGCCTCACCACCGGTGAAAACATGCCCGACGCCACCGCCGCCGAAAAAGAAGATTGGGCCTTCCGCACCTTCGGCCAAGGCGTTCTCGACGCCCTCGCCATCCAACCCGACCGCCAGCTCGCCTTCATCCACCGCCAGCACGAAGCCGCCGCCGCCGAAATCGCCCAACGCTTCGCCCCGCTCATCCAACACCCCGGCATCGAATTCACCTACAGCTTCAAATACGCCGAAGCCCACGCCCTCAGTTCCACCACCCAAAACTTCCACACGAACTTCCTCCGCGACGTCGGCGACCAGCCCGTCCTCTGGACCCTCCGCAACGACGACTCCTATTTCTTCCGCTGGGCCGCCCCCGACTTCGTCCGCGACTTCATCCGCAACATCCCCACGCACCCCACCCGCGGCTTCTACTACGGCTCCGACCAATGG
>Ga0065721_10006362_pt1 | contig 16681 bp, 16 predicted proteins | sample Mesricmetagenome_FD_59108 | JGI IMG/M metagenome (GOLD analysis project Ga0065721, IMG submission 59108) | Mesophilic microbial community from rice straw/compost enrichment Sample: eDNA_1 v2 (version 2) | ecosystem: Engineered > Solid waste > Grass > Composting > Bioreactor | place: USA: Davis... | reverse complement strand
CGAAGACACGACGGGCGAGGCATGCCCAGCGATCAGATATTCCCTAACTTTCGTTAGTGATATCGCGCGCCGACACAGATGGAATGTTTTGCACAATTGAATTAGCGGCGGCGCAGGAGTAGCGTCGGTCGCAGCGATTGCGCATACGTCTCCGTCTGGCCGCGGAACTGCAACTACGCCGCTAGCCGGTGGCGACGGTCCGCGCAATCGCGATTCTTCTCTTTTGCATTGTGATGTTCGCAGCACGCTTGCGCGTGGTGCTGGGCTGGCCATTGCCTGCCATCCGCGTGAGATCCGAAAAACAGCAAGGGGATCACCATGGGAAACATTCGCAGGAGGGCGGCAGTGGGCCCACTGTCGCTGATCGCCACGACCGTGCTGACGGTTGTGGCCGCCGATGCCAGCGCCGCTCAGCGCGCTGTGCACGCCGGCTCCAAACGACTGGAGTCGCGCATGCCGGCACCGGCACGCTCACAGATCGACGATGTCACACGACTACTGCGCACCGCAGGTATCGCGAAGCGCGTGCAAGTTGCCGTTTCGTTGAACACCGCCCCGGTTGGCGACGGCACCGGAACGTCGAAATCCGACGTGATCGTCGAGCAAACCGCGTTCATCAGTCGTATCGCGCAGGCCGCGCCGAGCGCCACTGTCATCGCCTCGGTGCAACTGGTCGCGAACACGGTCTTCCTCGAAATCGATGCGAACGAAGTACCGGCGCTTGCGAATGACCGCGCAGTCACGCGCGTCGCGCCGACCGGCAATTACAAGCGCAATCTCACCGAAACCGTTCCCTACATCGGCGCTGAAACATTGCATGGATTGGGCGTGACCGGCAAAGGCGTGCGCGTGGCGGTGATCGACAGCGGCGTCGACTACACGCATAAATCGCTGGGCGGCGCTGGCACGGCCGAAGCCTATGCCAAGGCATGGGGCACCTCGGCGGCCGATCCGCGCAACACGACGACAGACGGCCTGTTCCCGACCGCGAAAGTCATCGGCGGTTATGACTTCGTCGGCGAGTCATGGACTGGCGGCGCAGACAGCCCACCGCTCGCGCCCGACCAGGATCCGATCGCGGCTCCCGATCAAAGCACTTTCGGGGGTCACGGCACGCACGTTGCCGACATCATCGGCGGCAAGAACGGCGTCGCTCCCGACGTGAAGCTGTATGCGATCAAGGCGTGCGCAGTGCCGACCTCCGCATGCAGCGGCGTCGCACTGATGCAAGCGTTCGAGTGGGCCGTCGATCCAAACGGCGACGGCGATACCAAAGATCACGCCGACATCATCAACATGTCGCTCGGTTCCGATTACGGCCAGCCGTTCGACGACGATCTGTCCGCGGCCGTCGACCGCGCCACCAAGCTCGGTGCGTTCACGGTCGCCTCGGCGGGCAACGGTTCAGACAAACCTTTCGTCACAGGCTCGCCCGCTGCCGCTGTCACAGCACTGTCGGTTGCGCAGACCAATGTGCCTTCGGCCGTCGTGGACCTGATGACGATCGTTACGCCGGCAGTGACACCCGCGCAGCGAGGGGCGATTCATCAAGACTGGTCCGCTCCCCTGACAACCGCGATTACCGCACCGGTGGTGTTCACTGCGAGCAACGCACTGGGCTGCACTCCGTTCGCGCCGGGCTCGCTGGCGGGGCGCATCGCGCTGGTGAATCGTGGCGAGTGCACGTTCGCCGACAAGATTCGCAACATCCAGGCGGGCGGCGCGCTGATCGGCGTGATCGGCCTGGTGGACGGCAGCGCGCCGTTCACGGGCGCCTTTTCGGATGGCGTGCCCATCACCATTCCGGGCTACATGATCAGCCTGGCCGATGCCAACGCGATCCGCGCGGGCGCGACGGTGACCTTCGATCCCGACACCACCTTCCCGTTGATCAGCTCGGTCACCTCGACCTCCTCTCGCGGACCGATGTTCGAAGACTTCCGCATCAAGCCCGAAATCGGCGCGCCGGGTGCATCGGTGTCGGCGATGTCGGGCACTGGCAATCAATCCGATGCCTTCGGCGGCACTTCGGGCGCGGCACCGATGGTCACGGGCTCGGCAGCCTTGTTGAAACAGCTGTATCCGAGCATCGCTCCGCAACGTCTGAAACAACTGCTCATCAACAATGCGGAGGCCGGCATCGATCAGCCGTCCACGCCGTCGGGTGTGATTCCGGACTCGCTGGCGCCGATCTCACGCATCGGCGGCGGTGAAGTGCGGGTCGATCGCGCCGCGCGGGCGACTGCCGGTGCTTATGGCTTCGATCTCGTGAAGACCGGCACTCGCAGCGGCGGCGTGAGCTTCGGCTTCGTCGACGTGGCTGACAAAGCAGTGGTCGTGCACAAGCGAGTGCGCGTGTTCAATCGCTCCAAGCAGGCGGCGATCTTCAAAGTGAAGCCCACCTATCGCTTCGCGAACGACGTGAGCAATGGCGCGGTGAAGATCCATGCGTTGCCGCTGATCGCAGTGCCTGGCCAGGGCGATCGTACTTTCGATGTGTTCATGACCATCGAGGGCAGCAAGCTGCGTAACAACCTGATGAACGCGGGCCCGGATGGCCCGAACCCGGTGCCGCTGACTTTGCAGGAGTACGACGGCTATCTGGTGTTCGAGAAGATCGCGCTGTTTGGCAAGCCGGAGACGTTCACGCTGCCGTGGCACGTGCTGCCGCGCAAGTCAGCGAACACTCAGGTCGTGGGCGGTCCGACCTGGAAGGCTGGCAGCGGCGGGACGGGCATCATCAACCTGAGGAATCGAGGGGTCGGCGCTGCGCAGCTCAATGGCTATTCGCTGCTGGCGACCAGCCCGAACACGCCGCCGGGCGGACGAGGAGAGAATGCGCCGCGTCCCGACCTGCGCGCCGTCGGTGTGGCGACGTTCGAAGTGCCCGGCGAAGTTTGCTCGTCCGGTTATCTGTGGTCGTTCGCGGTGAACATGTGGGAACGCGAGACGCTGCCGGTGGCCGTGGATCATCGGATCGCGCTGGACCTGAACAACGATGGCGAAGACGACTACTGGCTGCTCAATCGCGACCTGTCGCTGAACGACCTGAGCGACGGCCGGCAGCTGGCGTGGTCGGTGAATCTCGCCACCGGCGAGGCGGACGCGTTCTGGTTCGTCGAGCATCCGACCAACTCCAGTACGACGGTGTTGAATGCGTGTCTCGAGCAGTTCGGCCTGACGGCCGCCGATGTGGAAGCGCGAAAGGTGATCGGCGTCTCGGTGTTTGCCGACGACTTCTATTTCGGCGGTCCGGGCGATTCGATCGAAGGCCTGAAGATCGTGCCGTTCGGCGAGCGTTATTTCGCGGCGCCGGCCAGCGACCTGGCCGCAGGGGCCAGCGGCAGCGTGCAGGTGTTCGACTTCGGTCAGATTCCCGGCACGACCAGGGAACTGGGCGTGATGATTCAGACCGACGGTGATCGATGCGCGTCCGCGAACAATTGCGGTGGCGCCACGAAGGACACCGAAGTGCTGTTCGTCGCGCCGCCCGGGGGCAAGATCAAATTCTGATCGCGACGCTGCGTGCTGCAGGCCCCGGGCGGCAACGCCCGGGGCCTCGTTTCATTCGGCCGGCGCTGTCCCCTTCGCCTGCTCTTTCACAGGTTTGAACGCCAGGCCGTTCGAGCACAGGATGAAGTTGCCGCGGCGATCCGAGTGATAGGTGTATCGATCGCCGTTCGCCTGCAGCACGACGCGATAGCCCGGCACGATCGCCTGCGTATACATCTGTCCGGGTTGCGGGCAGCCCATCGAACCATCCGACCATTGCTGCTCGGTCGCGCTCACGACGGTGATCGCTTCGGGCTTCACCAGCGCACGACGCGCCAGATCATCCTGGAAAATCGCGAGCACCTGCGGCGGCACTTCACCGGAACCTTGCGGGGTCTCTCGCTCCTCGCCCGGCGCACGTTGCGGCGGCATCTTCTTGCTTTCGTTCTCCATGACTGCTCTGCGACTCTCCACCGACGCGGGCTCGGCCGCTGCAGCGCGCCGACTCGTCTCCTCACGCGAGTTGCCGGTGCAGCCAGCATTCAGCGTCATCAGCAGCAGCACCGCCACGAACGAAGAGCCTCGCGCTGGAGAATTCAGTACGATCATGGGCTTCTCCCGTTAAAGTTCCGCCGTGAATTATCGCCACGTGTTCCATGCCGGCAACTTCGCCGACGTCCACAAGCACATCGTGCTGCTGGCCCTGTTCGAACGACTCAAACGCAAGCCCAAGCCGTTGTTCTATCTCGACACGCACGCGGGTCGAGGTTGGTACGACCTGCTGTCCCATGATGCATTACGCGGCAACGAATGGCAGGACGGCGTGGGGCGCATGCTGCGTATCGCTCGTGCCAGTCCCGATCTTCGGCGCTATCTGGACGCAGTTAGTTCCCCGGAAGAGATCGCCCCGATCGCGACACAACGCTATCCGGGCTCGCCAGTGCTCGCCGCCCGCGATCTGCGCCCCGGCGATCGTATCGTGCTGGTCGAAAAACAGATCGCGGAAGCGCAGGCGCTCGAACAGGCGACGCGCGGGCGACGCGGCGTGTCGGTGGTATGCGGCGACGGGTATGCCGCGCTGAAAACATACTTACCGCCGCGTGAAAATCGCGGACTGGTGCTGATCGATCCGCCCTACGAATCGGAAAACGAGTTCACGCAGGTCGAGAAAGCGCTGCTGCTCGGGCTCGGCCGCTGGCCCAACGGCATGTTCGCACTCTGGTATCCGATCAAGCTGGGTCGCGAGACGCAGCGCCTGCACCTGTCTCTGCAGAGCTCCGGACTGCGAAAGCTGCTACTGGTGGAGCTGAGCGTGCGACCGGCGGACTCGCCGCTCGGCTTGAACGGCTCGGGCTTGATCATCGCAAACCCGCCCTGGCAGTTCGACGAGGAGATCGCGACCCCACTGCGAGAGGCGCACACCGCATTGGCCGAGGACGGCGCGGGTGGCGTGAACGTTCGCTGGCTGGTTCCGGAGTGAGCCCGCGCTAACGGGCTTGCTTCGCCAACGCCTTGCACTGCTTGTGGCGGAAGCAGCTGGTGAGATGATCGTTCACCATGCCGGTCGCCTGCATGTGCGCATACATGATGGTGCTGCCGACGAAACGGAAGCCGCGCTTCTTCAGATCCTTGCTCAAGGCATCCGACTCCGGGCTGGTCGCCGGAACTTTGCCATGCTCGGCAATGTTGTTCTGGATCGGCTTGCCACCGACGAAACTCCACAGATGCCGGGCGAAATCGCCCTGGAACTCCAGGAACGCCCGGGCATTGCCGATGGCCGACTCGATCTTCAGCCGATTGCGCACGATGCCCGGATCCTTCATCAGACGCGCCACGTCCCGCTTGCCGAATCTGGCGATGCGTTCGGGATCGAAGCCGGCAAAAGCGGCACGGTAGCCGTCGCGCTTGTTGAGGATGGTCGACCACGACAGCCCGGCCTGCGCGCCCTCCAGGATCAGGAACTCGAACTGGGTGCGCTCGTCCCACACCGGCACCCCCCACTCGCGATCGTGGTATTCCAGGTAGAGCGGGCTGCTCACCAGCGATGCCCAGGTGCAGCGGGTCGGTTCACGCATATGCTTCATTTTCTCCGGTCTCTACTTGCCTGTCAGCCGCCACCCGGCGCCAACGGCGCATTTGCCCCCATGGAACCCTGGACGCCCGGGGTAGTCGATAAATTCGAGGGTCCGCAGGTGTAGACTTCGGTCGTCTACAGTTTGGCAGTCACGCCCGCCGGAAGCCGTCATGTTTAATTTCGAGTCAGGAGAATTCCCAAGCACGCGCCTGCGCCGCATGCGTTACAGCGACTTCTCGCGCCGCCTGATGCGTGAGACCTCGCTGAGCCCCGACAACCTCATCTATCCGATGTTCGTGATCGACGGCAAATCGCGGCGCCAGAGCGTGGACAGCATGCCCGGCATCGAGCGCGTCAGCGTCGACGAGCTGGTGCGCGAGGCCGAATCGCTGGTGGAGCTGGGCATTCCGGCGCTGGCGCTGTTTCCGGTCACGGAGCCGTCCGCCAAGAGCAACGACGGCGCGGAGGCATGGAATCCCGAGGGTCTGGCGCAGCGCGCAGTGCGCGCGGTGAAGGCAGCCGTGCCAGAGCTGGGCGTGATCACCGACGTCGCCCTCGACCCCTACACCTCCCACGGCCAGGACGGCATCACCGATGCATCCGGCTATGTGGTGAACGACATCACCGTCGAAGCGCTGGTGAAGCAGGCGCTGTCGCATGCCGAAGCGGGCGCCGACGTGGTCGCGCCGAGCGACATGATGGATGGACGCATCGGGGCCATTCGCGAGGCGCTCGAACTGGGCGGTCATGTGAACACTCGCATCCTCGCCTATGCCGCGAAGTACGCGTCGAATTTCTACAGTCCGTTCCGTGATGCCGTCGGCTCGGCCGCCAATCTCGGCAAGGGCAACAAGTACAACTATCAGATGGATCCTGCGAACACCAACGAAGCGCTGCGCGAAGTGGCGCTCGATCTGCAGGAAGGCGCGGACATGGTGATGATCAAGCCCGGCCTGCCCTATCTCGATATCGTGCGTCGGGTCAAAGATACTTTCGGCGCGCCCACCTTCGTCTATCAAGTCAGTGGCGAGTATGCGATGCAGATGGCCGCGTTCCGCAATGGCTGGCTGGACGAGCGCGCCATCGTGTTGGAAACATTGATGTCCATTCGCCGCGCCGGCGCGGACGGGATTCTCACGTATTTCGCCAAGAAGGCGGCGGCCTGGCTCCGCGAAGCGAGGTAACACGCCATGAACGACACCAGCATCGATCGCTACGCCGTGGTGGGCTATCCCATCCAGCACAGCTGGTCTCCGTTCATTCACGGTCTGTTCGCCAAGCAGACCGGCCAGGCCATGAGCTACACGCGCCTGGCCGTGACACCGGAGAATTTCGAGCGGGATGTTGGTGCGTTCTTCGCTTCGGGCGGCAAAGGTTTGAATATCACGGTGCCGCACAAGCAAGCCGCGAACATCGTTACGCGATACCGCACGCCCCGCGCCGAGATTGCGCGGGCCGTGAATACGCTGGCATGGAGGAGCGATGGCCTGCTCGGCGACAACACCGATGGCGCCGGCCTGGTCACCGATCTCACCCGCAACCTGGGCTTCGATATCGCCGGTGCCCGCATCTTGTTACTTGGTGCGGGTGGTGCCGCGCGTGGTGTCATGGGGCCGTTGCTGGCGGCGGCGCCGGAATGCATCGAGATTGCGAATCGCACCAAGCATCGCGCGCTGGAACTGGCCGAAGAATTCGAGCTGCTGGGCAACGTGCGGGGCTGCACGTTCGAGGACGTGAGCGACGGAGTGTTCGATCTGGTGGTCAACGCCACCTCCGCCAGTCTGCAAGATGACATTCCACCCATTCCGCGCACCGCCATCGGCCCGGCGACGTTGTGTTACGACATGGCTTACGGCAAAGGCGACACTTCTTTCACCCGCTGGTCGAAAACAGCCGGCGCGGGGCGAGCGGAAACAGGTTGGGGAATGTTGGTCGAGCAGGCTGCGGAAGCATTCCTGCTGTGGCGCGGAATCAGGCCGGATACGAAACCCGTGCTCGAAGCCGTCAAGGCGCAGGCCTGACGAACGAAACAAACGTCGCTTGCTCAGCCGCCCGCCCGCAGATACTCGTCCTTGACCTTGACGTAGTGCGCGGCTGAATACGTCAGGAACTCGATTTCCTTCTGCGTCAGATCGCGGACCCGCTTCGCCGGGCTGCCAACGTACAGCCCGCCTGTCTTCAGCTGCTTGCCCGGCGGCACCAGGCTGCCGGCGCCGATCATCACGAAATCTTCCGTTACGACATTGTCGAGCAGGATCGCGCCCATGCCGATCAGGCAGGCGTTGCCGATCGTGCACGCATGCAACGTCACGCGGTGACCGACCGTGACATCCGAGCCGATGACCAGCCCTCGCCCGCCGGGCGCATACGGACCATCGTGCGTGACGTGCAAGACTGAGCCGTCTTGAATGCTGGTGCGTGCGCCGATATGAATCGAATGCACGTCACCTCGCACGACGGCGGTCGGCCACACCGATGAGTCGTGGCCGATGGTCACCTTGCCGATGACGACCGCGGCAGGATGAATGTAGACGCGAGCGCCCAGATTGGGCGCAACGCCCTGGTAGGTTTCTATTGTCATTGCCCCATTACGGCGAGCTGTGCTCGCCGTGTATCTGCCTCTAAGGGAAAAACGACCGCGACTGCGTTACGCAGCGAGCCCCAACTGCTTCAGCAACGGTTCGATGGTCGGCTTGCGCCCGCGGAACTCGACGAACGCGTCCATCGCATCCCGACTGCCGCCCTGCTCGAGGATCGAGGACAGGAACTTGCTCGACACCGCGCGATTGAAAATACCGCCTTCTTCGAACGCGCTGAACGCATCGGCGGCCAGCACCTCGGCCCACTTGTAGCTGTAGTACCCCGCCGCGTAGCCGCCAGAGAAAATGTGCTGGAAGCTGTTCGGGAAGCGATTGAACGCCGGCGGCTTCACCACCGCAACCTGTGCCCGAACTTCATCCAGGGTCTGCATGATCTTGCTGGCCGCCCCCGGCACGAATTCACTGTGAATGCGCAGATCGAACAGCGCGAACTCCAGCTGCCGCACCGTCTGCATGCCCGCGTGGAACGTGCGCGTACCCAGCAAGCGCTGCAGCTCCGCTTCCGGCAACGGCTCGCCAGTTTCGACATGCGCCGAAATCATCGGAATGACTTCCGCGCGCCACGCGAAGTTCTCCATGAACTGACTCGGCAACTCGACTGCGTCCCAGGCAACGCCATTGATACCCGCGATGCTCGGATAATCGACGCGCGTCAGCATGTGATGCAGACCGTGCCCGAACTCATGGAACATCGTCACGACTTCCGAGTGAGTCAGCAGCGACGGCTGCGAACCGACCGGCGGCATGAAGTTGCAGACCAGGTAAGCGACCGGCAACGAGGTGGCACCGCCCAGCTGCTTGCGACCGACGCACTCATCCATCCACGCGCCGCCGCGCTTCTTGGCGCGAGCGTACAGGTCGACGAAGAAGCTGCCGCGCAGCGAGCCATCCTCGTTCAGGATGTCGTAGAAACGAACATCGGGATGATAGATGTCGACGCCGGTGCGCTCGGCGATCTTCACGCCATAGAGCTTTTCGGCGACCGAGAACATTCCGGACAGCACGCGCGGCAGCGGGAAATAAGGCCGCAGCGCCTCTTCGGAAAGATCGAAACGCTCCCGCTTGAGCTTCTCGGCATAGAACGCGACGTCCCAGGCGTTCAGCTCGCGACCCGCGAACTTCGTGAGCTCATCGAACTCCTGCTGCGCGACCGGCTTGCTCTTGGTCGCGAGCTGATCGAGGAAACCGCGCACTTCGGGCACCGACGACGCCATCTTGGTCGCGAGCGAATATTCCGCGTAATTCGGATAGCCCACCAGATTCGCNACTTCATGACGGACTGCGAGNATCTGATCCATCAGCGCGGTGTTNTCCCATCGCCCTTCGTTGCCGTCCTGTTCGGACGCGCGGGTNGTCCAGCCATGATAGAAGTCACGACGCAGCGGCTCGTGCGTCGCGTGCATCATCACGGCCATGTAGTTGGGCGCGTCGAGCGTGAACAACCAGCCGGCCTGTTGCTTGGCTTCCGCGGCGGCGCGCGCACGTTCGACGATCGGCGCCGGCAAGCCATCGATTTGTTTCGGATCGGTGAGCAGGCGCGACCAGGCGTTGGTCGCATCGAGCACGTTCTCGTCGAATTTCGACTGCAGAGTCGCCAGCTTCTCGACCAGCTCCTTATAACGTTGCTTCTTTTCCGGCGGCAGCGCGACGCCGGCCAGACGGAAATCGCGGAGCGCATTCTCGACCAGCTTGCGCTGACCCGGCGACAGCCGCGCGCCTTCGTTCTTCAGCACGGCCTCGTAGGCCTGATACAGCCGTTCGTTTTGCGCCAGATCCGTGTTCCAGGCCGTGAGCAATGGCAGACAGGCGTTATAGGCGGCACGCAGCTCGTCGGTATTCACCACGCCATTCATGTGGCCGACGGGCGACCAGGTGCGCGACAGCCGGTGCTGCATCTCCTCCAGCGGCACGATCAGCGAGTCCCAGGTGGCCGCGTTGTTCGACAACAGCCGCTCCAGCTCGGCGCGGTTGGAATCGAGCAGAGCGCGTATCCTGCCTTCCACCTCAGCAGGCTTGATTGCAGAAAATACCGGCAGATCGTTGCTCGGTGCAGTCATGATGAACCCCAGATCCGGAACGCAAAGGCACTGGACCGCCGATTGTAGAGAGCCCGGCAGCCCAAAGACACCCGCCCGCGCGCGAGGCGCGGCGGGCTTGCAGGGAGACTGGGGTCGATTAGCGGGATTTCACCCAGTAGATGATGGCAATCGCAACGCCTGCGACCACCACGACCCAGCGCAGGACGGCGGGCGGCAGTTTGCCGGCGAGTTTGCCGCCAATGGCGCCCCCGATGAGCGCGCCGATGGCCATGACCACGGCAGCGGTCCAGACGACCTGATCCGAGAACAGGAAGAAGACCGCGGCAGCGACATTGACGCTGAACGCCAGGACCTGCTTGAGGGCGTTCAGCCGCGTCAATGAATCATCGAGCGTCAGCCCCAGCACGGCGAGCAGCAGCACGCTCATGCCCGCGCTGAAGAATCCGCCGTAGATGGCGGCAGCCGCAATGGGCAGCGCCGAGAACGCGGCCGTGTGATGCTTGTGCGAAGGATTCGACAACCGCTTGGTGACGAATTTTTTCACCGGCTCCTGCACGGCAAGCAGCAGCGAAGCCGCGAGAATCATCCAGGGCACCAGTGCAGTGAACGTGCGCTCGCCGGTTCGCAGCAGGATCATGCCGCCGGCCAGACCGCCGAGCACCGCCACCGGCACCAGCAGCATGACCTTGGCCCGCTGACCTTTGAGATTGGGCAGTTGCGCGATGGTCGCGCCGAAGTAGCCCGGGCACAGCGCCACAGCATTGGTGATGTTGGACGCCACTGGCGGCACCCCCAACGCGACCAGCACCGGAAAGCTGATCAGTGTGCCGCCGCCGGCCAATGCATTGACCGCACCGGCCCCGACCGCCGCGAGCGCGGCGATCAACAAATCCCAGGACGTCATTGTTGAATGGAATCTCTTGTCAGACGCGGAAGGCCATGCCGGCCATGCCACTGGCCCAGGCGGGAATGGCCTCGTAGAACAAACATTCGCCGGTCGCACCGGGGATCGCGCCCGCCAGCGTAATCCATGAATTCACTTCCAGGCCACCATTGCCGGCGTCGGCCAGGATCTGCTCGTTGCTGAGCGCGGCCAGGCTCGCGCCCTGGCCCGTTGCCAGCGTGTCCATGAACCAGCGGTCCCAGGATTCGTTGACTCGCCCTTCTTCGGGCACGCCCAGCCAATGCGACAACCCGCCGCCCGCCAGCAGCGCAACGCGCTCTTCAGCGGTGCAGTACTCGGACACATACGCACGCAGCAGCTCACCGAGACGCCAGCTCTCTTGCGGCGTCGGGGCCGGCGTATAAACCGTGTTCACGTACAACGGCACGATCGGCAACTCGCGCTTGGGATCGACGATGCCCAGCGGAATCATCACGCCGTGATCCGGACGCAACCGCGGCGGCTTGGCCAGTTTGAAGCCGCGATCGTTGGCAAACATCGCAAAGCCGGTGGAGAACGCCGCGTTGCCGCGGATCTGATCCGTCGGCAGGCCCATGTCGCCATAAGGCGTATACGCATCGGCGGTGCCGATAGCGAACGGCATGGGCTGATCCAGGCGGAAATTGTTCAGATGATCGCTCGTGATCACGATCACCAGCGTCGGATGAGTGGCGCGCAGCTGGCGCCCCAGCTCCTTCATGCCAACGAACACACGCTCGGCCTGCTCTTCGAGCCCGCCGGGCGCTCCCAGCACGTGCGACATGGCGAACGCGCCCACGATCTTGCCCATGTCAGCGTCTCGCGAAGTAATAATCGATGGGAAAGAATGGCATGGTCGGCCGGCCCGACCAGATCAGCCACTTGATCACCAGATTGGGATGAATCCCCAAGCGGTGCAAATCGTCGCGCCCGCCGGTACGCAGCGTTTCGCGCACTTCCGCGGGCACGTCGAAGCGATCGAACAGGACCTCCGGACTGGTTCGAATCAAGCCGCGATCGGCGGGCGTCTCGATCAGATGCTCGATCAGCTGGTGCACACCACGCGGCGCGGTCATGTCAGCTCACCGGCTGTGACAGAAACCGATCGACAGCGTCGCAGAAGTCCGCGGTCTGCTCGATCATTGCCCAGTGACCGCAGTGAGGCACGATGTAGCCCCAGCTGTTCTCGAACAGTTCCAGGAATCGATAGGCGCGCGCCAGGGTCGACACGCCATCTTCCTTGCCGTTCACGATCAGCACCGGTTGTTTGATCTTGCGCAGCTCGTCTTCCGGATAGTTCAGCGTGCCCTTGCGCGTCTCGGCGTTCACAGCGGCCAGCGCGTCCTTCGCGCCCGGCTCGTGCGTGAGCTTGAATCGATACTGCACCAGCTCTTCCGGCGGCGAATATCTGGGCGAGGTGAGACCCGCGATCACCCGACGCATGCCCTCGACGGTGAAATCGTAATTCAGGTTGTGCAGCAACTGCGGCGAGGGCTTCTCCGGAATGGGCAGACCGGCGCTGCCCATCAACACCAGGCGCTCGACACGCTCCGGACGCTGCAGCGTCGCGCCGATACATGTCGCGCCACCCATGGAATTGCCGACCAGAAATGCCTTGTGGATGTTGAGCGCATCGAGCAGGGCCACCAGCTGACGATTGCGCCCCGGCTGATCGTAGGTGTAGCTCTGCGGGGAAGGTTTGTCGCTGCGACCGAAACCCACCATGTCCGGCGCGATCACGCGATATTTCTTCGCGAAGATCGGAATGCACTCGCGCCAGTTGCCATACGCGTCGGCGCCGGCGCCGCCGCCATGCATGAGCACCAGCGTCGGGCCGCTGCCCGCTTCCAGATAGTGCGTGCGGATGCCGTTGGTATCGACGAAATGCGAGGCGAATTCAGTCATGGCGATGCTCGGGCAGGTCAGCGCAGGTCTTGCGGAGTCTGGATGCCGCGATTGGCGCGGCTCGCGAGCCGTCGCCACTCGAGGATCGTCGCATCGGGCTCGCACAACATCTCATCCACCCAGCCGAAATCGTCGGCGTAGAACGGCTCGGTGACTTCACGCGCCCAGATGTCGTCGGCATTGAAGCCATCCAGGCCGTGCGGCTTGAGAATGGATTCGAATTCGTTCGCGAAATTCTGCCGGTCCTCGTCGGTCTGCACTTGCTGACCGATGGTCTGCACATACAGATGGGTCTTGCCATCGATCGGCACATACCACTCGAACTGCGTCAGCCCCGGCAGCGGGAACTGCTCGACCTTCAACACGCCCGGCAGCCAGATCGACGTGCCGACCGATGCGGACGTGCCCTGCACCTGCTGCGAGCGCGGACCGCGCACCACCACACGACCGTCGATCACACCGTCCCAAATGGGCTTGTGCTGAGCGAAGTCGTCGATCACGCCCTTCGGACCGTCGGCATCTTCCACCAGCTTCACGGCCCCCGGCAGCGGCGTGTGGCCGATCGGGAAGTTGAAGGTGCGGAAGTGCCGCAGCGTCGTGTCTTTATGAATGAAGATGTGGAGCGCGTCGAAACCGTTCTCGGCTCCGAGACGCCAGTTGGAATTCACCACGCGATGCTTGCCAAGGATCATCACATCGTCATCGAGGAAGCCCGGCGGCACGTCCTGGCTCAACGGCGGCACCGGATCCATGTCGCCGATGAACACGAAGATCAGACCTTTCGCTTCCTGGCACGGGAAGCTCTGGATCTTGCGACGGCCGATCAAGCGGCTGTCGGGCACGGCCAGGATGTTCACCAGCTCGCCGGTCTGGAACCGATAGGTGTAGCCGTGATACCAGCAGGTGATCGTGTCCTTGGTGTAGCAGTCCGGCTTGCGTGACAGCGGCACGCCCCGATGCAGACAACGATCGCGGATCGCGTAGACCTTGCCGTCGATGCGCTTCAGCAGCAGCTTCTCGCCGAGCACTTGCAGAGTGATCAGCTGCCCTTCGGCGAGCTCGTTCGAGAAGCGCACCGGATACCAGTGATTGCGAAAACCCATCTTGGCTTCCACATAGGCGCGCCAGTCGCCCACTGCTGCGGCAACTTCGGGGCGAACGCCTTCCGGGGTTTGCGCGTCATCACTCATGATCTGCTCACGTCCTCGAAACAAAAACCTGCCATCGCACTCACGCGAACTGCACGCCCACCTGGCCGATGCCAGCAATGGTCGCGTGCACCACATCGCCCGCTTGCACGGACACCATCGGTCCGAGCGCGCCCGTCATCACCAGCTCGCCTTCTTGCAACGGCCGGCCCAGCTCGCGCGAGCGTCGGGCCAGCCACACGGCCGCATTCAACGGGCCGCCGAGACAATCGCGGCCATAGCCGCTCGAGACTGGCTTGCCATTCAATGTCATCGTCATCGCGCAATTCACCAGATCGAGGCCTTCGATCCGCTGCGCCGGTCCGCCGAGCACCAGCACGCCCGACGATGCGTTGTCGGCGATGGTGTCGACGATGTCGATGTTCCAACCCGCGATACGACTGCCGACGACTTCCAGCGCGGGCAGCACACAACCCACGGCCGCCACCACATCGGCGATCGTCGCGTGCGTCATATCCAAATCACGCGACAGGATGAGCGCAATCTCGGCCTCCACGCGGGGCTGCTGCAGCCGGGAGACTGGAATGGTCTCGCCAGTGCCATACACCATGTCCGCGAACAGCTGGCCGAAATCCGGCTCGGCCACGCCGAGCTGCTTCTGCACCGCCGGCGACGTGAGCCCGATCTTGCGGCCCACGGGCCGGCGGCCCTGCTCGATCCAATGCTCGATCTGCGCCACTTGCACGGCATAGGCCGCGCGCACGTCGCCCGCATCGAATCGACTGCGGATCGGAGGCAGCGGCGCGCCGCTATAGGCGTCCAACAAAGCTTGCGCGGTCTCGCCGACTCTTCGATCCATGGTTCGCCCTCTTGCTGACCCAACGTTATATGATTGTATGATAATCATGCAACATCGTTGGCAAGCGGTTACCTTAATGCATCGGGCGCGATTGATTTTTCAGGACGGCGCGGAGCTCACCGTCGAGGTCGAACCGGGCCAGACCGTGCTCGAAGGCGCGCTCGCCGTCGATGCTCCAGTGCGTTATGACTGTTGCTCCGGCAGCTGCGGCAGCTGTGTAGTCCAATGCCTGCAAGGCGACACGGTCGTTGATTCCACAGGCAAAGTCCCCGTGAACGCCGACGAACTGGTGGCTGGATTGCGACCGGCGTGCCTGACGCGACTGAGCTCGGACGCGTCGTTCGAGCTGCCCTACCCGCTCAGCCCGGCGCCGTCCGCGCCCGCCAAACATTCGGCCCAGGTCGTTGAATTGCGCCGGGGCGCGCCGTCCGTCGCGTTGCTCACTCTGAAGCTGGATCGCGCCGAGGATTTCATTTTTCAAAGCGGTCAGTACATCCGGCTCGCCGCGCCGGGCGTCGGCGAAGCGCGCGCATATTCCATCGCAAGTACGAGCAGCGAGCTTCCGCTGATCGAGTTGATGATTCGCCTCGTGCCCGATGGAAAGATGTCGCGCTGGCTGCAGGAAACGGCCAGGGTCGGCGATCGCGTGAAATTGCAGGCGCCGCTCGGCTCGTTCGGCCTCGACGATCGCGCGCGTCGGCATGTATTCGTTGCGGGCGGCACGGGCCTCGCGCCGGTGTTGTCGATGATTCGCTCGCTGCGCGGTCGTAATCAGCGCGCGTTGTTATGTTTCGGCTGCACCCGTCGGCAGGAACTGTTCTACGAACAGGAGTTGGCGGCTCTCGCCGCAGCCATGCCCGAGCTGGAGGTTCGTATCGCCGTCATGGAAGGCGCCGACGGCGATTTGCGCTCGGGCACCGCGGTCTCGCTGCTCCAGAAAGAAGATTTCGACGCCAGCACGGTGTGCTATCTGTGCGGCCCGCCGCCCATGGTCGACGCTGCGCGGGCGGCTCTGACGGCGCACGGCGTCGCTGCCCAGGCGATCCGCGCCGAGCGCTTCCAGCCGGGCGGCTGAGCCCGATCCGGTGCGCTCCCCAAGGGCGGCTGAGCCCGACTTCGGCGCAGCTGTCTCACCCTAAGCCTTGGATTCTGCGCGGGAAAAATTAGCCGCTGCAGGGTGCGGCGGGTTATGGTTCGCGTTCCCCGCACACGACGGTTGACCCGGGAAACTTTGTATGACAATACTACAACCAAGTTCCCTTTCAGGTCTGTGCCAGTGAGCTGCGAACAAGCCGCCATGATTCGTGTCGATCGCCGCCAGTTGTGCGAGGCAGCTGAGGTTGCGCCGGGCGGCATGTTGCGTGTTCAACCGGAGGGCCTGGATCCCATCCTGGTGTGTAACGTCAACGGCAAGATCTACGCCGTCGATGACGAATGCACGCACGCGATCGCGTCGCTGTCCGAAGGACGGCTGCAAGGAAACATCGTGTTCTGCCCGCTGCACGGTGGCAGCTTCGATGTTTGCTCGGGCAAGGCGAAGAGCCTGCCGTGCAAGCAGGCGCTGCGCACGTGGCCCATCGAAGTGACCGACGGCAAGGTCTATCTGCTGCTGAAGAACTGATTCGAGCCGGATCGCCGCTCA
>Ga0065721_10050992_pt1 | contig 16682 bp, 12 predicted proteins | sample Mesricmetagenome_FD_59108 | JGI IMG/M metagenome (GOLD analysis project Ga0065721, IMG submission 59108) | Mesophilic microbial community from rice straw/compost enrichment Sample: eDNA_1 v2 (version 2) | ecosystem: Engineered > Solid waste > Grass > Composting > Bioreactor | place: USA: Davis... | reverse complement strand
CGCCGCCGCCGGCTTCCACCGGCTTCCCGGTCGAGGCGACCGCCGAGCCGCAATCCCGGCCGCTGTCGATGCGCGCGGTCGCCGAACCGCTGCCGCCCCCGGCCGAGCCTGCGCCGGCGCCACTGCCGCGCGCCCTGTCCGCCGGCCTCGAGCAGGAGGTGATCGAGAGCATCCGCACCGAGCGGCTCGAAATCCACCTGCAGCCGATCGTCGCCCTGCCCCAGCGCAAGGTGCGGATCTACGAGGCGCTGGTGATGCTGCGCACCCGCGGCGGCGACATGCTGGGCGACGGCGAGCTGCGCCGCCTCGCCGAGACCGCCCGCATCGCCCCGCGGGTCGACACCTTCGTCGTGGTGCGGGCCTTCCAGATCCTGAAGCGCCTCAACACCCGCAACCGCGACGTCGGCATGCTGGTGCGCCTGTCGATGGCGAGCCTCGTCGACAACGCCTTCTTCCGCGAGTTCCAGGGCTTCGTGGCGCAGAACAGGTCGCTCGCCGAGATCGTCACCTTTGAATTCTCGGCCGAGGACGTCCGCCAGATCGGGCCGATCGAGCAGGAGAGCCTCGAGGCGATCGCCGAGCTCGGCTACCGCTTCTCGATCGGCGGCCTCGCCGATCTCCGGCTCGACTTCCAGTCGCTGTCGCAGCGCGGCTTCCGCTACGCCCGCGTCACCGCCGACGGCCTGCTCGGACGGGCCGGATCGCAGCCGCTGCGCGGCGACATCCACCCGATCGACCTCGCCGGCCACCTCGCCCGCAAGGGCATCGAACTCGTGGTCGACGGCGTCGAGAGCGAGGCCCAGGTGCTCGACCTGCTAGACTACGAGATCCGCCTCGCCCAGGGCAACCTGTTCTCCGCCCCGCGGCTGGTGCGGCCCGAAGCGATGCAGACCGCCACCGCCCAGCCCGACGCCGCCCGCGCCCCGGCCCGCGCCGCGCGCTGACGATAGGCGCCGCCGCGCGGGGCGGCGGTCGTTTCGCTCAGCTCGACGTCGGGCCGACCGTCACAACCGTCAGCGGCGTCGACAGCAGCCGCTTCGCCACCCGGCGCAGGTCGTCGAGCGTCACCGCCTCGATCAGGGCGTTGCGGGTGTCGAAATAGTCGATCGGCATCCCGTCGAGCTGCAACCCGACGAGCTGGGCGGCGATCTTGGCCGAGGAATCGAAGCGCAGGGCGTAGGAGCCGACGAGATACTTCTTCGTCGCCGCGAGTTCCTGCTCGCTCGGCCCCGCCTCGGCCATCTTGCGGATCTCGGCGGTCATCAGTTCGACCACCTCGCCGGCCTTGTCGGCCCGCGTCGCCGTGCCGGCGAGGAACAGGCCGGCATGGTCGAGCGGCACCATCGCGCTCCAGGTCGAATAGGCGAGGCCGCGCTTCTCGCGGATCTCGGTGTAGAGCCGAGAGGAGAAGGTGCCGCCGCCGAGGATCTCGTTGAGCACGTAGGCCGGGATGTAGTCCGGGTCCTGGCGCAGCAGCCCGCCGGTGCCGATGCGGATCACCGTCTGCGGATTGGGCAGCGCCTCGCTGGCGGTGTCGCCGAATGTCGGCGCGGCTTCGGGCACCTCCACCAGCTTCGCCGTCTCCGGCAGGCCGGCGAAAGCCTTGTCGACCAGCGGACCGAGATCGGCCGCCGAAACCGCCCCGACGACGCCGATGACGAGGTTCGATCGGGCGAAGGTGGCCTCGCGGTAGGCGACGATGTCGTCGCGGGTGATCTCGGCCATCGTCTCGGGCGTGCCCTCGACAGGGCGGGCGTAGGGATGGTCGCCGAAGACGAGGCGGCTGAAGGTGCGGGTCGCGATCTCTTCCGGGTCGGTGGCGTTCCGGCGCAGCGACGAGAGCAGTTGCGCCCGCATCCGCTCGATGGCGTCTGCATCGAAACGCGGCTCGTTGAGCGCGAGGGCGAGCAGGTCGAAGGCCTGCTCGCGCCGGTCGGCCAGCGTGCCGAGGTGGCCGGAGAAGGCGTCGCGGCCGGCATCGAAGGACAGCCGCACCGCGGTCTCGTCGAGCCGGCGCTGGAAGGTCGGCCCGTCCATGTCGCCGGCGCCCTCGTCGAGCAGCGTCGACAGCAGGCTGGCGACGCCGGGGCGCCCGGCCGGATCCTGGCTCGCGCCGCCGCGGAAGGCGAAGTCCATCGCGATCAGCGGCACGGTGTGGTCCTCCACCAGCCAGACCTCGATGCCGGCGGGCGTCGTCACCCGCTGCACCGTGGTCGCCTGCGCCGTGCCGGCGAGGAGGAGGACGGCGGCGAGCAGCGTCAGCAGGCGCAGGGCGAGCGGCGCGAGGCGCGGGGAGAGCGAAGAGCGGACGGCGAGGGCGGGCATCGGGCGGCCTCCGGAAAAGCGGGACGACGGCATGGGGACGGCGGCGTGGCGAGAGCGGAGCACGGCCGGATCAGCCGCGCAGGTCCGCGGGAACGCGCAGGTAGCCGGTGACGGAGCGCGCCGGATCGAGGCGTCCGGCCGCCGCGTTCACCGCCTCCGCCGTCACCGCCTCGATCCGCGCCGGCCATTGCTGGACGTCCTCGACCGTCTGACCTATGGCGAGGGCGGAGCCGAAGATCCGGGCCAGCGTCGCCTGGTTGTCCTGGGCGTAGATCGCCCCGGCGAGCAGGCGCTGTCCGGCCCGGACCACCTCGTCGGCGCCGACGCCGCTCTTCGCCGTCTCGGCGAGCACGTCGAGGATGGCGCCGCGCAGAGTCTCGAGAGTGACGCCCGGCGCCGGCACCGCATAGACGGTGAAGCTGGCATCCCCCCGCGACGAGCCGCGATAGTAGGCGCCGGCGGCGGTGGCGACCTTCTTCTCGACGACGAGCTGGCGGTAGAGCCGGCTGCTGCTGCCGCCGCCGAGCACCTCGGAGAGCACGTCGAGCGCCTCGGAGGTTCCGGGCTCGCCGGTCGTCACCGACGGCACCACCCATTTGAGGAGGATGTTCTCCTCCTTGACGCGCGGGTCGGCGAATTCGACGAAGCGCGGCGTCTCGATCAGGCCGGGCCGTGGATGCTCCGGGCGGACCGGCTCGACCCGCCGCGGCAGCTTGCCGTAGGTCGCCTCGGCGAGCGCCCTGACCTCGTCCGGCTCGACGTCGCCGGCGACGACGAGGATGGCGTTGTTGGGCGTGTAGTAGCGGTCGTAGAAGGCGATGGCGTCCTCGCGGTCGAGGCCCTCCATGTCCTCGCGCCAGCCGATGATCGGCACGCCGTAGGGGTGCTGGAGGTAGAGCACCGCGTCCATCGACGTCGACAGGATCGCCGAGGGCTCGTTGTCGAGCCGCATCGACCGCTCTTCGAGGATCACCTGGCGCTCCGGCAGCACCTTGTCGTCGGTGAGGCGGAGGTTGGCCATGCGGTCGGCCTCGAACTCCATCATCAGGCCGAGGTGTTCCTTGGCGACGCGCTGGAAATATGCGGTGTAGTCGCTGGCGGTGAAGGCGTTCTCGTTGCCGCCGTTGTCGGCGATCACCTTGGAGAACTCACCCTCCGGATGGGCTTCGGTGCCCTTGAACATCAGGTGTTCGAGAAAATGGGCGATGCCGGTCTTGCCCGGCGTCTCGTCCATGGCGCCGACCTTGTACCAGACCATGTGGGTGACGACCGGGGCGCGGTGGTCGGGGATCACCACCGCCTCGAGGCCGTTGGCGAGGGTGAAGGTCGAAACGTTCGGCCCGATCACCGGCGGAGCGGGCCGCGCCTCCTCGGCGAAGGCGGGCGCGGCGGCGAGCGCGGCGGCGAGGCCGATGGCGGCGACGGTCGTTGCGGTTCGGATCATCGGGTCGGATCTCGTCCTGTTGCGGGCGGCGGGCGGGCGGCGGCGGCCCGGCTCGGCGGCGGCCATCCGACGACACGTTTGCGGCGATATGGGGGTGACGAACGGGCGGCTCCAGAGTGAAGGCGCGCACGACGGCGCCGGAGCGGGCGACCTCACGAACTTGTCAGCGGCCGTCCCGGCCCGTGGCGCCGGCCGCCGCGGCCGGAATCGAAAGGCCGCGGACGTGCCGCGGCCTCGCCGGATGCCGGAGGGACCCCTTCGAAAGACGCCGAGTCCCCAGCTTCAGAACCAGTCGAACCAGCCCTTGCCGCTCGACGCCTGCTCGTCCTCGCTCGGCACCGCGACCGGATACTGGTCGGCGGGCTGGAGATAGGTCGTCGGCGGGGCGACGAGACGCCGGCGGACCGGCTGGCCGTTCGCGTCGTAAAGTTCGGCGTTGCCCGCGCCGCCGCCGCCACCGCCCCGCAGGGCTTCCATGCGGGCGAGCTTGGTCGAGGGCACCGGCTTGGAGGGATCGCGCGCGGTCATGCGCTGATAGGCCGAGGTCGGCGCCGGTCCGCTCCCGAGCGGCAGGTCGGGCATGTCGCTGTTGGCGACGTAGCCGCTTTCGGACTGGCCGCGCCTCGCTGCATCGCGCAGCCGCGCGGCGCGCTGAACATCCGGATCGACGGGCCAGTCGGACATCTGGGCGACGTTCGACGCGTCGTCCGGCGCCGGCAGCGCGGCGGTCGAGGACGGCATCACCAGCGGCGCCCGCGGCTGGTAGTTCACGGTCGGCTTGTCGTCCTCGACGGCACCGAGGCCGGCGAGGATGTCCTTGCCGAGCGAGCCTGCCGCCGGCGGGGCGTTGGGATCGGTCTCGTCGGTGAAGGTCTGGGTCACCGAACAGGCGCCGAGGGCGAGCGACGCCGCCAGGACCACACCGATCGACCGAAGCTTGTCTCGCGTCATGCTCGTTTCCGAATTCGCCCGTTCACGGGATGGCGTCCGCCGGCGTCACGGACGCCGCGGATCGGCTGTTCGGCCTATTCGCTCTTTGCGGCATCCTCGTGGCCCGCCACCAGCGAGTCATACAGGAGCAGGCCGACCCCCGCAACGATCCAGCAGTCGGCGAGGTTGAACACGTACCAGCTGTAGCCGAAGGCGTGGAGGTGGACGAAGTCGACCACCGCCCCGAAGCGGACCCGGTCGATGGTGTTGCCGATCGCCCCGCCGACGATGAGGCCGAGGCCGGCCGCGGCGGCGAAGCTGTCGGTCTTCGTCATCCAGCGGCCGAGGAAGGCGATGGCCGCCAGCGACACCGTCACCAGCAGCCAGCGGCCGAGATCGGCCTCCTGCTGGAACAGGCCGTAGGAGATGCCCTGGTTCCAGGCCAGCACGAAGTCCATGAACGGCGTGATCACCCGCCGCTCGCCGTAGGCGACGAGATCGTCGGCGAGGATCATCGCCTTCGAGATCTGGTCGGCGAGGCAGCCGAGGACGACGAGGACGACGCCGAGCACGACGGGCCGCCCCCCGGACCGATGCGCCATCGCCTCAGGCCGCCTTCGTTGCGTCGAATTCGCGCATCGCGGCTGCGTCGCGCAAGGTGAGGTCGGGATAGTCCGGGTCGGTGCCGACCTCGGGCAGGATCTTCCACGAGCGCGCACACTTGGCGCCTTCGGCGAGCTTCGGCACCACCGCGACGCCGGGCACCTCGTCGAGGGCGAAGGCGCCCTCGGGCGCGGCCTCGCCGGTGACGACGATCTGGCTGACGATGCAGACATCGTCGAAGTCCAGTCCCGCGAGGGCTTCGAGAAGGTCGGGATCGGTGACGTGGACCACCGGGGCCGCCTCCAGCGACGAGCCGATCCGCTTCTCGCGGCGCTCGACCTCGAGGGCGCCGGTGACGACCCGGCGAACCTTGCGGATCTTCTCCCACTTGTCGGCGAGCGCCGGGTCGAGCCAGCCGGCCGGAACCTCGGGGAACAGCTGCTCGTGCACCGAGCCGGCGTCCTCGCCGTGGCGTGACCACCAGCTCTCCTCCATGGTGAAGGGCAGCATCGGGGCGAGCCACTTGACGATGCAGTCGAACAGCCGGCCGACGACGAAGAGCGAGGCCTTGCGGCGGACCGAGGAGGCCGGGTCGCAGTAGAGCGCGTCCTTGCGGACGTCGAAGTAGAAGGCCGACAGCTCGATCGTCATGAAGTTGAAGATCGCGTAGAAGACGCGCTTGTAGTCGAAGGCCGGATAGGCCTCCCGCACGATGGCGTCGATCTCGGCGAGCCGGTGCAGCATCAGCCGCTCGATCTCCGGCATGTCGGCGAGAGCGACCTCCTCGCCGGTGTCGTGGGCGAGGGTGCCGAGCATCCAGCGCAGGGTGTTGCGGAGCTTGCGATAGGCGTCGACGTTGGTCTGCAGGATCTCCTTGCCGAGCCGCTGGTCCTCCCAATAGTCGGTCGAGGCGACCCAGAGGCGGAGGATGTCGGCGCCGAACTGCTTGATGACGTCCTGCGGAAACACCTGGTTGCCGAGCGACTTCGACATCTTGCGGCCGTCCTCGGCCATGGTGAAGCCGTGGGTCAGCACCGCGTCGTAGGGGGCGTGACCGCGCGTGCCGCAGCTCTCAAGCAGCGAGGAATGGAACCAGCCGCGATGCTGGTCGGAGCCTTCCAGATAGAGCACGTAGTCCGGCCCGCCGAGGCCCTGCCGGTTCGGCCTCAGGTCCTCGCGCTGCTCGAGGCAGTAGGCGTGGCTCGATCCGCTGTCGAACCAGACGTCGAGGATGTCGTCGATCTTGACATAGTCCTCCGCCGGATGGAGACCTTCGAGGAACCGTTCCTTCGCCCCGTCCGCATACCAGGCGTCGGCGCCCTCCGCCTGGAAGGCTTCGAAGATCCGGGCGTTCACCGCCTCGTCCTTGAGGATCTCGGCGGTGTCCTTGTGGATGAACACGGTGATCGGCACACCCCAGGCGCGCTGGCGCGACAGCACCCAGTCCGGCCGGTTCTCGATCATCGAGCGCAGCCGGCGCTGGCCGGCGGCCGGCACGAAGCGGGTCGCGTCGATGGCGGCGACCGCGCGGGCGCGCAGGGTGTCGCCCGGCCCCTCGATCGGCCGGTCCATGTGGACGAACCACTGCGGCGTGTTGCGGAAGATGATCGGCTTCTTGGAGCGCCAGCTGTGCGGATACTGGTGCTTCAACCGGCCGAGGCCGATCAGCGCGCCGGCTTCCTTCAGCTTCTCGATGTTGGCCTTGTTGGCCGTGCCTTTGTCGCCCTTGAAGGTGATGACCTGGTGACCCTCGAAGCCGGGGGCGTCCCTGGTGAAATACCCGTCGTCGGCGACGGTGAAGGGAATGGCGGTATCGATGCCGCGCGCCTCGAGCTCGCGGGCCTTCTCCATCCAGATCTCGAAGTCGTCGGAGCCGTGGCCCGGGGCGGTGTGGACGAAGCCGGTGCCGGCGTCGTCGGTGACGTGGTCGCCGTCGAGCAGCGGCACGTCGAACCCGTAGCCGCCGAGGCCGAGGTCACGGTAGGGGTGGGCGCAGGTCATGCCGGCGAGTTCGTCGGCGGTGACGTCGCGCACGCGCTGGAACACCGAGACCCTCGCCTGCCTGAAGACGTCGGCCGCGAGGTTGTCGGCGAGCACGAAGCGCTCGCCCTTCTTCACCCAGTTCTCCTCCGGCAGCCCCTCCTCGATGACCTCGTAGAGGCCGTAGGCAATGCGCCGGGAATAGCTGATCGCCCGGTTGCCGGGGATGGTCCAGGGCGTCGTCGTCCAGATCACGACGGAGACCGGCGGCATGCTCGGGTCGGTGTCGGCCGGGGCGATGTCCATCGGCACCACCTTGAAGGCGCTGTCGATGACGGGGAACTTCACCCAGATCGTGTCCGACTGGTAGTCGTGATACTCGATTTCGGCCTCGGCGAGAGCGGTCTTCTCCACCACCGACCACATCACCGGCTTGGAGCCGCGGTAGAGCTGGCCGGACATCGAGAACTTCATCAGCTCGGCGGCGATGAAGGCCTCGGCCTGGTTGGTCATGGTGAGGTAGGGGTTGTCCCAGTCGCCCTCGATGCCGAGACGCCTGAACTCCTCGCGCTGGACGCCGACCCAGTGGGTGGCGAACTCGCGGCACTCCCGGCGGAACTCCACCGCGGGCACCTCGTCCTTGTTCCTGCCCTTCGCCCGGTACTGCTCCTCGATCTTCCATTCGATCGGCAGGCCGTGGCAGTCCCAGCCCGGCACGTAATTGGAATCGTAGCCCGCCATCTGCATGGAGCGGGTCACCATGTCCTTCAGCGTCTTGTTGAGGGCGTGGCCGATGTGGATGTTGCCGTTGGCGTAGGGCGGGCCGTCGTGGAGGATGTATTTCACCCGCCCCTTGGCCGCCGCGCGCAGGCGCTTGTAGAGCCCCATCTCCTGCCACCTGGCGAGGATCTGCGGTTCCTTCTGCGGCAGGCCGGCGCGCATCGGGAAGTCGGTCTTCGGCAGGTAGAGGGTGTCGGAATAGTCGCGGGCCGCGGTGTCGGCAGGCGCGTTGGTCTCGGTCATCGGATCGGCTCGTCGAATGAGGGTCGCCGGAGGGCGGCAGGCTTCGGTGCGGCGGGTCCGAAAGGTCGGTCAACGGCGATCGAGCTTCTCGGACGCGGATTTCCCGGCTCCGGCGCCGGTCAGGCGCGCGAAACCGGGCCGGTAATTCGTACCGCCGAGGCTATCGGGAGAAAAAGGCGGGCATTGGTGCGCATGGCCGCTTTCTACAGGCCATGCGGCCGGAAAGAAAGTGAAACCGCGCCGTCCTCAGTCGAACAGCAGCGCCCGGTCGAGCGGCGTCAGCGGCGCGAGGGACGCCTGGACGGCCCGCGCCTCGGCGCTGTCGCGGTCCATCTGCTCGACGAGGGCGGAAACGCTGGCGAACTTCATCTCGCTGCGCAGGAAGGCGAGCGGCGTCACCCGCATCACCTTGCCATAGAGATCGCCGGAGAAGTCGAACAGGAAGGTCTCGAACACCGGGGCGCCGTCATCGAAGGTCGGCCGCCGGCCCCAGCTCGCCACCCCGGGGTGGCGCACGCCGTCGACCTCGGCGATCACCGCGTAGATGCCCTGGGCGAGGCCGCATTCCGGGGCGAGGCGAATGTTGGCGGTCGGATAGCCGATGGTGCGCCCGCGCTTGTCGCCGTGGCCGACCTCGCCCTCGAAGAACCAGCGGTAGCCGAGGAGGCCCGCGGCGGCGGCGACGTCGCCCGCCGCGAGGGCGGCCCGGACCCGGCTCGACGACACCGTCTCGCCACCCTCGTCGGCGAAGGGCGCCACGATGCTGACGCCGAAGCCGCGCGCGGCGCCCTCGGCGGCGAGGAACTCCGCGGTGCCCTCGCGCCCGGCACCGAACTGGAAGTCCCAGCCGACGACGACGTGCCTTGCGGCGAGCGCCCCGGCGATCACCGTCTCGACGAAGCGGGCGGCGCTCTCGGCCGCGAAGGCGGCGGTGAACGGGGTGACGACGAGGCCGGAGAGGCCGAGCGCCCCTCCGATTCGCGCCTTGGCGTCCGGCGGCGTCAGCCGGAACACCGGGCTCTCGGGCTTGAAGACGCTGCGCGGATGCGGCTCGAAGGTCAGGATCGCGGCGGCGACCCCAGCCGCCTCGGCGACCCGCACCGTCTCCTCGAACACCGCCTGGTGGCCGCGGTGCATGCCGTCGAAGTTGCCGATGGCGAAGACGCCGCCGGAAAGGCGCGGATCGACCGCGCCGACGTCGCAGACCGGAAGAGGGCGGAACACGGAGGAAGAGGTCATGGACGGGACGGGGCTGCGAATTCCGGTGCGGGCGCGGCGAACCTGCCCGCCCGGTGCGCCCCGGTCAAGCGCGATGTCCCGACGTCCGCACTCCCGGCCAGGGCGAATCCCCTCAGGCTCCGGGCGTGTCGGCCCGGCGCGGCACCATGACCATGGCCTCGCCTTCCAGAACCACGGTGGCGTCGACCCGCGCCTCGCAGGCGAGGCGGACCCGCGCGCCCTTCTCGATCAGTTCCGCCACCTCGACGCTGACGGCGATGACGTCGCCGATCCGCACCGGCGCCTTGAACTTCAGCGTCTGCGACAGGTACACCGCGCCCGGCCCCGGCAGCCGCATGCCGAGGATCGCCGAGATCAGGCTGGCGGTGTAGAGGCCGTGGGCGATGCGGCCGCCGAACCGGGTCTTGGCGGCGAAATGCTCGGAAAGATGGATCGGATTGTGGTCGCCGGAGATCTGGGCGAAGCCGATGACGTCGGAATCGAGCACCGTCTTCAGGTAGGTCTCGCGCATGCCGAGACGGAGATCCTCGTAGAAATGCGACGTCGCTTCCGGAAATGACATGGCCCTCGTCCCGCTTGGCTGTCCACGGGCGGGACCATAACCGCACGGAACCGCCGGCAGCGCCCGCGGATTGTCGCAGGTCGACCATCGTCGGGGGGTGACGGGAAGCGGCACGTGCGATCGCCCGCCCCCTGCCCGCCCCTCGCGACCGGCGCCGGGCGTCTTTTTCACGGCCGCGGTCTTTCATGGCGCCCGGAGCTGTGCCATTGCGTGAGGTCGGGCAGCGGGCATGGTCGCCGGGCAGGATCACCGGTCATCCGGCGGCTGCGGCGGCGAAGGAGGAGCGTTTGCAGAGCGAGACGGACGACGACGCCAAGACCCTCGGGACAGGCGGCACGCGTGCGGATCTCGAGGCCCTGCGGGAGCAGGTCCGACTGCTGAGCCGTCAGGTCGAGCTGGAGCGCGAGAAGACCTTCGCCCTCTCCGAACTGCTGATCCGCTCCGCCGGCACCGGCATCGTCCCCGCCGGCTCGCCCGAAGCCCTGATCGCGCCGATCGAGTATGTCGACGGCGACGACAAGTCCCCGATCTTCGTCTTCGGCGGCATGGCGATGGGCGTCAGCATGCCGGTCGCCGAGTTCCGGCGCTTTCTCTCCGGCCAAGATCGCAAGATCTTCTTCATCAAGGATTTTTCGCAATCCTGGTATCAGTTCGGCCTCGTCGGCCTGTCGCGCGGCGTCGAGGAGACGGCGACGCTGCTGCGCACCCTGGTGCCGCGGCGGGCGAAGGAGGTCTCGGTGATCGGCACCAGCGCCGGCGGCTTCGCCGCCATCCTGTTCGGATCGCTGCTCGGCGCCCGCCGGATCGTCGCCTTCGCGCCGCAGACCGTGCTGTCGCCGCCGGTGGTGCGGCGCTTCAAGTCCCACGACACCCGGGTGAAGCGCGTGCTGGAGGAGGGCAGCCACCGCGACCTTCTCCCGGTCGTCGCCGCCCATCCCGGGCCGGAGATCACGATCCACGTGGGCGCGGACAACCGCGTCGATCTGGCCGCGGCGAAGCACCTTGCCAAGGCGCGCGGTGTCCGGGTCGAACGCCACCCCTGCGCCACCCACGCCATCGCCGCCTGGATGCGCGACAACGGCCGTCTCGAGGAGGCGCTGAAGCCGGTTCTCGGCTGAAGGCGCGCGGCGGGCCGGACGGTCGCGGCCGCGAATGTGCGGGCCGCCGCGGGCGTTCCGGCACCGCCTCGGCGGAGGGGTCCGGGAGGGCGCGGATCGCGATCCGCCGGAGCCGGCATGGTTCACGGCTTTTCATCATTTGCGATTAACCGGTTTTTCAACTCCCCGCGCTACTCTGCCGGAAGAGTAGGCGCCGCTCTCATGGCGAGAAAGCATCCTGCCAACCAAGAACCATAGCGTCATGCGACGAGATCGCAGCAGAGTTTGGAGTTGACGATGGCCCTGGACACCTCGATGTCGGTTCTCGTGGTCGACGACTACAAGACGATGATCCGCATCATCCGCAACCTCCTGAAGCAGCTCGGCTTCGAAGACGTGGACGAGGCCGCGGACGGGACCGAGGCGCTCGGCAAGATGAAAGAGCGCAAATACGGCCTCGTCATCTCCGACTGGAACATGGAGCCGATGACCGGCTACGAGTTGCTGAAGCAGGTTCGTGCCGATTCCAGCCTCTCCAAGACCCCGTTCATCATGGTGACGGCGGAATCGAAGACCGAGAACGTGATCGCCGCCAAGAAGGCCGGCGTCAACAACTACATCGTCAAGCCGTTCAACGCGCAGACGCTGAAGGGCAAGATCGAGGCCGTGTTCGGCGTCTGATCGAAGCGCACGGGACGGCGGTCGCCCGCGGCCGCGCCCGGCCGGGCGGCATCGCCGTCGCATCACGAGCGCGAGGCGTCATCGCCGCCCGCGCACGATCCCCGCGGGGCGTTTCCCGTCCCGTGGCGGCACCCGAACGGGGAGCAGGAACCGGTGAACAACAACAACACCAAACTGGACAGCCGCAACGGCGTGGATCTCGAACACATCGAAACGAGGCTCGGCGACGTTATCACCACCCCGGCCATCGGCCTGCTCGGATCGGATTCGGTCGCACGGGTCGTCGAACTGCTCCATTCCAGCCGCGAGAAGGACGACATCACCATCAACGACGTCATGGGTCTCGCCGAGGCGATGGCCGATTCGATGAAGTCGTTGCTGGTCGAACTCGACAGCTCCGTGTACCAGGACCTCGCCGCGATGGCCCGCGAGATCTCGACCATGAAGTCGGATCTCGCCGCGCTGCGCCTCGCCGACATGCGCCACCAGAAGCTGCCGACCGCCGGACGCGAACTCGATGCCGTGGTCGAGGCGACCGAGGAGGCGACCAACACGATCATGGGCGCGGCCGAGACCATCATGGCCGCCGATCCCTCCGACCCCGAGGCCTACCAGACCCTCGTCAACGACAAGATCATCGAGATCTTCGAGGCCTGCTCGTTCCAGGACATTTCCGGCCAGCGCATCCGCAAGGTGGTCGAGACCCTCGATCACATCGACAAGCGCATCAACGGCCTCGTCGAGAAGCTGAAGCTCGTCAACCTCGACCCCGCCGGCGAGGAGGAGGAGACCGACGAGGAGCGTCGCCGCCGCGAACTGATCCTTCACGGGCCGCAGTTCAAGGGCGAAGGCGTCAACCAGGACGACATCGACAGCCTGTTCTCCTGACCGCCGCCGTCGGCGGATCGCGGTATCGACACCGCGAAGGGGCCCTCCCCTCCCGCTTTGCGCCTCGCGGTGTCGGGGAGGTTCCTCGCTCCGGCCCAGCCTTCGCGCCCGGCCGTTGCGGCATCCGGCGACATCCGGCGGAGATCGACCTGCCCGGCGCCGCCGCCGGTCATCCTCCCCTGCCCCGCCAGGGGCTTCCTCTCCGTCTTCGGCGCCGGCGCCGGCGCGCTCTCCCTCGACCGCCTCCTCGCCGGACGCGCCCGGCCGCCGCCTTCGCCGGACGTGAATCCGCCGCGCGCGGACGGGGGCGCCTTGCCCTCACCCGCGCCATCCGATAGGACGATGCCCGAACGCGCCCGGCCCGCCGGGCGCGGTTTTTTCGCGTTTTCAGGGATGGGGCGGCCGACCGCGCCGCCGGGATCGGACCGACATGAGCAGCACTCCGTCGAACCTTCGGGCCGCGCGCCTGCCGCGCGGCTTCGTCGACCGCACGCCGGACGAGATCCGCGCGTCGGAAGACATGATGCGCACGATCCGGCGGACCTACGAGCATTACGGCTTCGAGCCGGTGGAGACGCCGCTCGTCGAATACACCGACGCGCTCGGCAAGTTTCTACCCGACCAGGACCGGCCCAACGAAGGCGTCTTCTCCTTCCAGGACGACGACGAGCAGTGGCTGAGCCTGCGCTACGACCTCACCGCCCCGCTCGCCCGCTACGTCGCCGAGAACTTCGAGAAGCTGCCCAAGCCCTATCGCAGCTACCGGGCGGGGTGGGTTTTCCGGAATGAAAAGCCGGGCCCGGGGCGTTTCCGCCAGTTCATGCAGTTCGACGCCGACACGGTGGGCGCTCCCTCGGTCGCCGCCGACGCCGAGATGTGCATGATGATGGCCGACACGCTGGAGGCGCTCGGCATCCCGCGCGGCCAGTACGTCATCCGCGTCAACAACCGCAAGGTGCTCGACGGCGTGATGGAGGCGATCGGCCTTGCCGGCGAGGACAACGCCGGCCGCCGGCTGACCGTGCTCCGGGCGATCGACAAGCTCGACAAGATCGGGCCGGAGGGCGTGCGCGATCTTCTTGGCGAAGGCCGCTGGGAGAACCCGGCGGAGAAGAGCGGCGACTATACGAAGGGCGCGGGGCTGGATGCCTCGTCGGCGCAGATCGTGCTCGCCTTCGTCTCGGCCGGCACCGACCTCGCCTCCTCGACCATCGCTAACCTGTCGGCGCTCGTCACCTCGAGCGTCCGCGGCAACGAGGGCACCGAAGAGCTTTCGACCATCGGCGAACTCGTGGCCGCGGCCGGTTACGAGGATCGCGTCAGGATCGACCCCTCCGTCGTCCGCGGCCTCGAATATTACACCGGCCCGGTCTACGAGGCCGAGTTGCTGTTCGACGTCAAGAACGACGAGGGCCAGACCATGCGCTTCGGCTCGGTCGGCGGCGGCGGGCGCTACGACGGTCTCGTCGGGCGCTTCCTCAAGGAAGCCGTTCCGGCGACGGGCTTCTCGATCGGCGTCTCGCGGCTGACCGCGGCGCTGAAGAGCCTCGGCAAGCTCGGCGGCGCGGCGGTGCGCGGTCCGGTGGTGGTGCTGGCGATGGACAAGTCGGCGATCGCCTCCTACCAGGCGATGGTGTCGGAGCTGCGCGCCGCCGGCATCCGCGCCGAGATGTATCTCGGCTCTTCCGGCATGAAGGCGCAGATGAAATACGCCGACCGCCGTGACGCGCCGCTCGCCATCATCGAGGGCTCCAACGAGCGCGAGGCCGGCGAGGTCCAGATCAAGGATCTCGACCTCGGCAAGGAACTGTCGAAGGAGATTTCCGACAACGAGACCTGGCGGGCGAGCCGGCCGGCCCAGGTGACGGTGAAGCGCGCCGATCTCGTCGCCGAGGTCAAGCGCCTGCTGGCGGCCGCCGCGCCGTCCGCCGGGGAGTGAGCCGATGAGCCGCGAGGCGCTCGACGCCGCCATCGCCCGGGCCGGGGCGGCGCTGGCCGGGGCCGGCTTCCTGCCCGTCGAGGTGCCGGTGCTGCTGCCGATGGAGGACTTCGTGCGGATCTCCGGCGAGGAGTTCCGCCGCCGCATCCTCGTCGTCGCCGACGGCGCCGGCATGGAGCGTTGCCTGCGCCCCGAATTCACGATCCCGGTCTGCCGCCAGATGCTCGGCGGCGGCGCCGGCGGCGGCCGCTTCTCCTACTCGGGAAAAATCTTCCGCAACGGCCGGCCCGGCGAGGGCGACGAGGTCTGGCAGATGGGCGGCGAGGTGATCGGCGTCCACGACGTCGCCGCCACCGACGCCGAGGTGCTCGCCCTCGCCCTCGACGTCGCCCGCGGCGGCGGCGTGACGAGGCCGTCCGTCCTCGCCGGCGACGTCGGCCTGTTCGCCGCGCTGCTCAAGGCGCTCGCGGTGCCTCCGGCGTGGAAGCGGCGGTTGATGACGCAGTTCGGCGACCCGGCCAAGGTCAACGAGACGGTGGCGCGCATGGCCGCGCCGCGCGCCGGCTTCGCCCAGTTCGCCGCCCACGGCGAGGTGATCGGCGCGCTCGCCGGCGTCGCCCCGGAGAAGGTCGGCGAGCTTTTCGCCGACATCCTGTCGATCGCCGGGGTCCAGACCGTCGGCGGCCGCTCGCCGTCGGAGATCGCCGAGCGGGTGCTGGAACAGGCCCGGCTCGCCACCGAGGAGGTGATGCCCGCCGAGCACGCCCGGCTGATCGCCGATTTCCTCGCGATCGAGGCGCCGCTCGGCCGTGCCGCCGGCGACCTCGCCGCCCTCGCCGCCCGCCTGCCCGGCCGCCCGGAGGCTTTCAGCGAGGCGCTGGCGCTGTTCGAGGCGCGCGCCGCGGCGATCGCCGCCGCCGGCACCGGGACGGCGGACGTCGTCTTCTCCGCCCGCTTCGGCCGCCGGCTCGGCTATTACGACGGCTTCGTCTTCGACGTTTCCGACGCGGCGCGCCCGGCGCTCGGCCAGGTCTGCGGCGGCGGGCGCTACGACGCCCTGATGCCCGGCTTCGGGGCGCCGGCCGGAAGCCGCGCCGTCGGCTTCGCGATCTGGACCGAACGCCTCGCCGCCCTCGCCGGCGCCGACCGGGGGACGAGACCGTGACCAGCCTTTCGACCGACGCGCCGCTGATCGTCGCCGTCCCCTCCAAGGGCCGGCTGCAGGAACAGACCCTCGCCTTCTTCGAACGCTCGGGCCTCGTCATCCGCCAGGCCCGCGGCAGCCGCGACTATTTCGGCACCATCGCCGGGGTGGCGGGCGCCGAGGTCCAGTTCCGTTCGGCCTCCGAAATCGCCCGCGAGGTCGGCGCCGGCAACGTCCACCTCGCCGTCACCGGCCTCGACCTGCTGCACGAGACGCTGGGCGCCGCCCACGACGAGATCGGCCCGGGCGTCCGGCTCGACGACCTCGCCCCGGCCCCGGCCCATCTCGTCACCAAGCTCGGCTTCGGCCACGCCAACGTGGTGGCCGCGGTGCCGCAGGCCTGGCTCGACGTCGTCTCGATGGCCGACCTCGCCGACGTCGCCGCGCGATTCCGCCTCAAGCACCACCGGCCGATGCGGGTCGCGACCAAATACGTCGCCCTGACCCGGCGCTTCCTCACCGGCCACGGCGTTTCGGACTATCTGATCGTCGAAAGCCCCGGCGCCACCGAGGGCGCGCCGGCGGCCGGCACCGCCGAACTGATTGTCGACATCACCTCGACGGGGCGGACGCTGGCCGACAACGGCCTGAAAGTGGTCGACGACGCCACCATCATGCGCTCGGAAGCCTGCCTCGTCGCGGCGACGGGCGCCGACTGGTCGGACACCGCCCGCCGGGCCGCCCGGGTGATGCTGACCCGCATCGCCGCCGACGCGCGGGCGCGTTCGGTGCGCCGGGTCGAGGCCGCCGTTTCCGGCGCCGACCGG
>Ga0065721_10050990_pt1 | contig 16686 bp, 18 predicted proteins | sample Mesricmetagenome_FD_59108 | JGI IMG/M metagenome (GOLD analysis project Ga0065721, IMG submission 59108) | Mesophilic microbial community from rice straw/compost enrichment Sample: eDNA_1 v2 (version 2) | ecosystem: Engineered > Solid waste > Grass > Composting > Bioreactor | place: USA: Davis... | reverse complement strand
GCGCCGCCGGCCTGATAGACCATTGGCGCAAATTCCGGGTCGATGTCGAGGTCATCAGGATCCTCGTATGACTGCTGGCAGCCAGCCACGTCCGTGGCGTGATAGTTGCGGCAGGTTTGGGGCCGGGCTTCGTAGATGGAGCAGCGGCCGGCGCTGAGGAACGGGCATTTCACGTTGCGTCGCATGCGCTCCATGTCGTCCATGCCCCGCAATGCCGCGCTGTTCGCGCGTACCTCGGAGTAGATGCGCGCCTTCTCTTCGGCCGGCAGCGAACGCTCCACGAAATCCAGAATGCTGAAGACCTCGACGGCACGAACGTCGACGCTGAAATGGCAACACCACGTGCAGCCGGCGCGACAGGCCAGCGTGCTCACATCGGGAGCTGACGCGATCCGAGCGTCGTGGCGCTGGCGAGAGTTCTCGTACGCGCGCACCACACCGAGCTCGCGGATCTCATCCGCGCCGCGCTGCTGTTCCTCGGCGAGAACGCCGAGGACGAAAGGAACGTCGAGAGAGATTTCCACGATGACGAGGATGGCCCTACGGGTTCAGCCCTTTGGCTGCAGAGAAAAGCAGTGAGAGACTGCGAGCGAAACGGAAACTGCGTGGGTAAGCCGGTCAGGAGACCCTAGCAACTGCTACAGTTCTTCGGATAATCCAGCTCGGCGTTCACGCCGCTGTCCCACTCCAGCTCGCTCCAGTCTTCGATGTCGAACTCCAACGTATAGATCGCGCACGTCGGCATGTTGTCGATCTCACGGTCCGCCGAGACGCGGTCGGCGAATTCGGTCAGCCCCGGATTGTGGCCGACGATCATCAGATGCTGCGCCGTGCCGCCCAGCTCCCGGATGACTTCCTTCAACACCTTCGGCGAGGCGAGATACAAGCGCTCATCCTGCTGCAGCTTCGACGCAGGCAGATGCAGCTCGCGCATGAAGATCTGTGCAGTGGTCAGCGCGCGGACCGCGGGGCTGGTAATCACCAGGTCCGGTTTGAGCTTGCGCTCGCGCAGCCGGCGCGCCATTTCCGGCGCATCCTTCTGTCCGCGAGGTTCGAGCATGCGATCCCAATCTTCCTGGCCGGAGTGCTGAGCTTCGGTCTTGGCGTGGCGAAGCAGGGTGAGCCGCATCGGGTTCCTCAATCGGTTTGGATCTCGACCATGCCGTCCTCGGTAACCCGTGTCGGATAGGTGCGCACGGGCTCGTAAGCGGGCGGGGTCAATGCCGCGCCGGTGCGAAGGCAAAAGCGGGCGCCGTGGCGCGGGCAGACGACGACGTCGCCATCGACTTCACCGCCGGCCAGTTCGCCGCCATCGTGAGTGCAAAGATCGTCGATCGCGTAGAACGTGCCGCAGATATTGAACACGGCGATCAGTTGAGCGTCGATCTCGGTCTGCGCGTAGTCGCCAGGCGCGATCGAGGCCGCGGGAGCCACGGGATGCCAGGTCATCAGATCATTCCCGTCTGCAATCGCGCCGCTTCCGACATCATGCTTTGATTCCAGGGCGGATCGAACACCAGCTCGACATCGGCGCGCGTGACCGTCGGCACCAGCTCGACTTTGTCCTTCACGTCCTGCACGAGCACTTCGCCCATGCCGCAGCCCGGCGCGGTGAGCGTCATCTTGATGTCTGCGACCCGATTGCCGTCGGGCGTGTGCGTGATGTCACAGGAATACACCAGGCCCAGCTCGACGATGTTGATGGGAATTTCCGGGTCGTAGCAGGTGCGCATCTGATCCCACACCAGCTGTTTCACATCTTCGTCGGTCGCATTCGGCGGCAGCTCGGGGGCGAGGCTCGGCTCTTTGCCGAGCGCATCGGCATCCTTGCCGGCGATGCGGAACAGATTGCCCTCCACGTAAACCGTGAAGCTGCCGCCGAGGGCTTGGGTGATGAAGCCTGTCTTGCCTTCGCGCAAGGTCACCGGGATGCCGGCGGGAACCATGATGGCTTCGACGTCGCGCTGTAGGATGACAGGCTCGTTGTCGTGGCTGTGCATGAAAAGAAACCAACTACTCTGTGGTCACCGGCTCGGCGGCACGCTCGAGGGCCGCGTTCAAGGTATGCCAGCACAAGCTCGCGCATTTCACGCGAGCCGGAAACTCGCGCACGCCGGAGAGGGCGGCGAGCTTGCCGAGCCTGGCGGGATCGACGCTCGCGTCGTGCTGGGTCAACAGCGCATGTACGTCGTCGAACAGTTCTTTCACTTCCGACCTGGTCTTGCCCTTGACCGCTTCGGTCAGCAACGAAGCGGACGCAACCGAGATCGCGCAGCCGGTGCCTTCGAACTTCACGTCCGTAATGTGCTCGCCCTTCAGATTGGCGTACACGGTGAGACGGTCGCCGCACAACGGGTTGTGGCCGTCCGCATGAACGTCGGCGGGCTCCAGCTTGCCGAAGTTGCGCGGATGGCGGTTGTGATCGACGATCACGTCGCGATAAAGATCTTTCAGGTCCATCGGCTCAGCCCAACACTTGACGCGTATGTTCGAGCGCGGCCACCAGCCGGTCGATTTCCTCGCGCGTATTGTAGAACGACATCGAAGCGCGCGCCGTCGCCGGAATCTTGAAGAACTCCATCACCGGCATGGCGCAATGATGGCCGGTGCGGATCGCGACCCCTTCGGTATCCAGAATGGTGCCGATGTCGTGCGGATGGATGCCGTCGAGCATGAACGACACGACCGCGGCCTTGTCCGGCGCCGTGCCGACGATGCGCAGCCCCGGCACCTGGCTCAGACGCTCGGTCGCATACTCGAGCAGCTCGTGCTCGTAAGCGGCGATGCGGTCCATGCCGATCTTTTCCAGGTAGTCGATGGCCGTCGCCAGCCCGATCGCGCCGGCGATGTGCGGCGTGCCGGCTTCGAACTTCCACGGCAGCTGGTTGAACGTGGTCTTCTCGAACGACACCGACAGAATCATGTCGCCGCCACCCTGCCACGGTGGCATGGCTTCCAGCAGCTCGCGCTTGCCGTACAACACGCCCATGCCGGTCGGGCCGAGCATCTTGTGACTGGAGAAGCAGTAGAAATCGCAGCCCAGCGCCTGCACGTCCACCGGGGTGTGCGGGATGGCCTGTGCGCCGTCGAGCAGCACCGGCACGCCGTGCTGTCTGGCGACCTTGATGAATTTCTCCACCGGCACGATGGTGCCGAGCGCATTGGAAACATGCGCCAGCGCCAGCAGGCGGGTGCGCGGGCCGATGAGCTTCTGGAACTCGATGAAATCGACTTCGCCCTGCTCATTGATCGGAATCACTTTGAGCACCGCGCCGATCTGCTCGCGCAGCAGTTGCCACGGAACGATGTTGGCGTGATGTTCGAGCGCGCTGATCAGGATCTCGTCGCCGGGTTGGAAGCGCGGACGCGCAAAGCTCTGTGCAACCAGGTTCACCGCTTCGGTCGTGCCGCGAACGAAGACGATCTCTTTCGTGTCGCGCGCATTGATGAAGCGACGAATCGTCTCGCGCGCGCCTTCATAGGCGTCGGTCGCGCGCTGGCTCAGCGTGTGAACGCCACGATGCACGTTCGCATGGTCGTGCTCGTAATACCGGGAGATCGCTTCGATGACCGACTTCGGACGCTGACTCGACGCCGCGTTGTCCAGGTACACCAGCGGCTTCCCGTTCACCGCCTGGTGCAGGATGGGAAAGTCGCGCCGGATGGCGGCGACGTCGAGCGTAGTCGCACTGCGCGGGGCTGTCACAGCTGCGTTCATGCCTTGGCCTCGTTAGCGAGCTTGAACCGCTCATCGATCTGCCTCTCCAGCGCGGCGTGCACGGGTTCGAGATCGATGGTCGAGAGAATGGATTCGGCGAATGCCCGGATCAGCGCGGCGCGAGCGTCGGATTCCGACAAGCCGCGTGAACGCAGATAGAAGAGGGCGGTTGCATCGAGCTGACCGGTCGTGGCGCCGTGACTGCACTTCACGTCATTGGCGTAGATTTCCAGCTCGGGCTTGCTGTCGATCTCGGCCGTCGGCGAGAGCAACAGGTTGCGGCTCGACTGACGCGCATCGATCTTCTGCGCGTCCGGACGCACGATGACCTTGCCATTGAAGACGCCGCGGCCACGTCCACCAGCAATGCCTCGATAGTCTTCTTCGCTCGTCGTGTTGGCGGCGATGTGATCCAGGCGTGTGTGCGCGTCGAGGTGCTGCGTGCCCATCGGAGCAAGTAAGCCAAACAGCGCCGCGTGCGCGCCGCTGCCTTCGAGCAGCGCGGTGATGCCAGTGCGGCCGAGGCTCCCGCCGAGCTGGATGTCATGAATGGAATAGCGCGCGTCCTTCGCGAGCCTGGTCTGAATGTGGCCGAGGTGAAACGCACGAGGCGCTTCCTGCTGCACTCGGAAGTGCTTGATGGCACCGCCCGCGGCGATCTGGAACCGCACGACCGGGTTGGTGAAGTACTCGGCCTCGTTTGCGCCGAGATAGTGTTCGACGATGGTCGCGCGGCTGTTACGGCCCGCGGTGACGATCACGCGGGGATGGCTCATCCGTCCGGCCGCGGTGCTGGTCGACTCGTGCACGATGTAGATCGGCGCATCGACGATGACATTGTCGGCGAGATTCACCACGACGCCATCTTCGAAGAACGCCAGATTCAACTGCTCCAGCGCATTGCCGGAGAGCTGATCGTGATCCTTCAGATAGGTGGCGACGGCAGCCGGCTCCCGCTGCAACCATTGTTTGAGCGTCAGGACGGTCACGCCCGGCGGCTGTGCCGTCTGCGAGGAGAGGGCCGGCAGCCAATGGCCATTGACCAGCACGATGCGCGTGCCGCCCGTCGTCAGCCAGCCCGGCTGATGCGCGTCGAGCGCGGAAGCCTCTGCTGGCGTGAACGAGCGCGTTTCGAGGCGGCGAAGATTGGTGTACTTCCAGGCTTCGTCACGCTGGGTCGGAAAGCCGGTCGACAGGAATTGATCGAGCGCGGCACGTCGCAGTGCCGTCAGCTCGTCGGTTCCCGGCCAGCGGGCCTCGAACGCGGCTTTGTACCGCTCGACCGGCGGCGCAGTGCTTTTGGCGTCCACGGCGCTCACGCAGCGGCCTCCTGCTTCACCCAGTCGTAGCCGCGCTTCTCGAGCTCCAGGGCGAGCGACTTGTCACCGCTCTTGATGATCTTGCCGGCGGAGAGCACGTGCACCTTGTCCGGCTCGATGTAATCGAGCAGACGTTGATAGTGAGTGACCATGACGATCGCGCGATCCGGACGGCGCAGGCTGTTCACGCCGTTGGCGACGACACGCAGCGCGTCGATGTCCAGGCCCGAGTCGGTTTCGTCGAGCAGCGCGAGCGAGGGCTCCAGCACCGCCATCTGCAGAATCTCGTTGCGCTTCTTCTCGCCGCCGGAGAAGCCTTCGTTGACGCCGCGGTTCAGGAAGCTCTCGTCCATCTGCATGAGCTTCATCTTCTCGCGTACCAGCGTGAGGAACTCGAACGCGTCCATCTCGGACTCGCCGCGATGCTTGCGGATGGCGTTCAGGCCGGCCTTCAACAGGTAGACGTTGTTCACGCCCGGAATCTCGACCGGATACTGGAACGCGAGGAACACGCCTTCACGCGCGCGCTCTTCGGGCGCCAGAGCGAGCAGGTCCTTACCGTTATAAGTGACGCTGCCCTCGGTGACCGTGTAACCCTCGCGGCCGGCGAGCACTTGAGCGAGCGTGCTCTTGCCGGAACCGTTCGGGCCCATGATGGCGTGCACTTCGCCCGCGCCCACTTCGAGATCGAGACCGTGGAGGACCTGCTTTTCGCCGGCGAGCGCGTGGAGATTTTTGATACTGAGCATGATGAGAACTTTGTTGACAGGTTGGCGACGGCTATCGACTCGGCGCTTCAGCCGACCGACCCCTCGAGACTGACGGCGAGCAGGTTCTGCGCTTCGACGGCGAATTCCATCGGCAGCTCCTTGAACACGGCCTTGCAGAAGCCGTTGACGATCATGTTCACCGCGTCCTCCTCGGAGATGCCGCGGCTGAGGCAATAGAACAACTGGTCGTCGCCGATCTTGGACGTGGTGGCTTCGTGCTCGACGCTCGCGGTCGGCGTGCGTACTTCCATGTAAGGGAAGGTGTGCGCGCCACACTTGTCGCCCATGAGCAGCGAGTCGCACTGAGTGAAGTTGCGCGCGTTGATGGCACTCGGCAGAACCTTCACCAGACCGCGATAGGCATTCTGGCCGTGGCCGGCCGAGATGCCCTTGCTCACGATCGTGCTGCGCGTGTTCTTGCCGATGTGAATCATCTTGGTGCCGGTGTCGGCCTGCTGATAGTTGTTGGCCACGGCGACCGAGTAGAACTCGCCCACCGAGTTGTCGCCGGTGAGGATGCAGCTCGGATATTTCCAGGTGATCGCCGAGCCGGTTTCCACCTGCGTCCAGCTGATTTTCGAGTTCGCGCCCCGGCACTCGCCACGCTTGGTGACGAAGTTGTAAATGCCGCCGCGGCCCTGCTCGTCGCCCGGATACCAGTTCTGCACGGTCGAGTACTTGATCTGCGCGCCTTCCAGCGCGATCAGCTCGACCACCGCCGCGTGCAGCTGATTTTCATCGCGCATCGGCGCGGTGCAGCCTTCGAGATAGCTCACGTACGCGCCTTCCTCGGCGACGATGAGCGTGCGCTCGAACTGACCGGTCTTCGCAGCGTTGATGCGGAAGTAGGTCGACAGCTCCATCGGGCAGCGCACGCCTTTCGGCACGAACACGAACGAGCCGTCGGAGAACACCGCCGAATTCAGGGTCGCGAAGTAATTGTCCGTGTAGGGCACGACGCTGCCGAGATATTTCTCGACCAGCTCGGGATATTTCTGCACGGCTTCGGAGAACGAACAGAAGATCACGCCGGCCTTGTGCAGGCGTTCCTTGAACGTGGTCGCGACCGAGACGCTGTCGAACACCGCGTCGACGGCCACGCCGGCGAGGCGGGCGCGCTCGTGCAGAGGAATGCCGAGCTTGTCGTAGGTCTCGAGCAGCTTCGGATCGACTTCTTCCAGGCTCTTCGGCGCATCCGCCTTCGGCCTCGGCGCCGAATAGTAGGAAATCGCCTGGTAGTCGATCGGCTGGATGCGCAGGTGTGCCCAGTGCGGCTCCTGCATGGTCAGCCAGTGCCGATACGAGCGCAGGCGCCAGTCGAGCATGAATTGCGGCTCGCCCTTCTTGCGCGAGATGAGACGAATGACGTCTTCATCCAGGCCGGGCGGGACGGTGTCGGATTCGATGTCCGTGACGAAGCCGTGGCGGTACTTCTGAGCGACCAGGGCTTCGAGGGTCGGATCGGTTTGGGGATTGCTAGCCATTTGGAACGTTCAACCCAAAAGTTAATCGTGCGAAGCGCGCAACCGGCTCAGCGGGACGGTGGTCGTCGTCACGCCGCGCGTCGTGCCGGCGAGCTCCGCCAGCGAGATGTCGGTGAGCGCGCGCCGGATCGCGGCGTTGACCTTCTGCCAGGTGTGGCCGACAGCGCAGTTCGATTCGAGACCGCAGTTGCTGTGGGAACTGCTGCACTCGGTGATGGCGAAGGGGCCTTCGAGCGCATCCAGGATGCGGGCGGCCGTGATCTCCCCCGGCGGCTGCGCCAGCTGGTATCCGCCATGGCTGCCGCGCGTCGAGACGACCAGGCCGCTGCGCTGCAGCTTCTTCAGCAGTTTGCTGACCGTGGGCAAGCCGATATGCGTGGCCTCGGCGACTTCCGTCGCCGTCCACAAGCGCTCCGGCTGTCCTGCCAGCTGGGCAAGGATCACCGTGCCGTAATCGGTCAGCTTGCTGATACGAAGCATGGGGGGTCCATCGAGGAGGTCGGTGGAGGATATGGGACCATTCTAGTCCCAATGCAAGCCTGTGACCACCCCGACACGGCAGTGAGCTTGGATTGCGTCAATTTTACCGGCAGGGAATTGGCGGAGGGCGACACAGTCCAACGTTGTCGTTCCGCTACAACATGTACGGCGGCCGGAGGTGAGGACGATTTGCTATCCTACGCCCCCCAAAACTTGAGGCTTGCCGTTCGGGCTGACGCTGTTGGGGGCGTGGAGCCGCGCGCAAGCTCACCCCTGAAGGCGGAGGACAGTATGAATCGCACTGAGCTTGAATCGATCGCGCGCGCAATGGTTGCAAAAGGCAAGGGCATCCTGGCAGCCGACGAGTCCAGCGGCACGATCAAGAAGCGCTTTGACAGCATCCAGCTGGAGTCGACCGAGGAAGCGCGCCGGACCTATCGCGAGCTGCTGTTCACCACACCGGACGCGGCGAAGTACATCAGCGGCGTGATTCTCTATGACGAGACCATCCGGCAGAAGACCAAGGACGGCACGCCGTTCCCGCAGTACCTGACCCAGCTCGGCATCGTGCCGGGCATCAAGGTCGACACCGGCGCCAAGCCGCTGGCGGGCTTCCCGGGCGAGACCATCACCGAAGGCCTCGATGGGCTGCGCGAGCGTCTGGCCGAATATCACAAGCTGGGCGCCCGCTTCGCCAAGTGGCGCGCGGTGATCGACATCGCCAAGGACATCCCGACGCAGTTCGCCATCGACGCCAATGCGCACGCGCTGGCTCGTTACGGCGCGCTCTGCCAGGAAGCGAACATCGTCCCGATCATCGAGCCGGAAGTTCTGATGGACGGCGATCATTCCATCGAGCGTTGTGAAGAAGTGACGAGCGCCGTGCTGAAGTCGGTGTTCGAGCAGCTGGATTCACACCGCATTCATCTGGAAGGCATGATCCTGAAGCCCAACATGGTCATCTCCGGCAAGAAGAACACCGCGCGTGCCGGCCGTCAGCAGGTTGCCGAAGCCACCGTGCGCACGCTCAAGCGCTTCGTTCCGAGCGCCGTGCCGGGCATCGCGTTCCTCTCCGGCGGCCAGAGCGCCGCTGAAGCCACCGAGCACCTGAGCCTGATGAACAAGCTCGGCCCTCTGCCTTGGGAGCTGACCTTCTCGTACGGCCGCGCCCTGCAGGACGAAGCGCTGAAGGCGTGGGGCGGCAAGCCGGAACAGTTCGCTGCCGGTCAGAAGGCGTTCGCTCGCCGCGCCAAGTTGAACGGCGACGCGCGCAACGGCAGCTACACCGCCGCTTCGGAGCAGGCTGCCTAAGCCTGGCGTAAGTATGGGCGCAGAGAATGCATCGCGTGTTCATATCGGGGTCGTGAATGGTCTCTAGCACCGATGCGTCTTCCGCCCAACGCTCCGCCGCCGCCGAATCGCTGATCGCCAGAGATTTGATAGAAATCCGCGATCTGCATTATTCGGTGGGCGGCCGGAGCATCTTCTCCGGACTGAATCTGTCGATTCCGCGCGGTCGAATCACCGCGCTCATGGGACCCAGCGGCACTGGCAAAACCACGCTCCTGCGGCTGATCACCGGACAGATCAAGCCGACCAGCGGGCAAGTCCTGTTCGACGGCATCGACGTGTCGGCGCTCAAGACGCGAGAGCTGTACGCGCTGCGCCGGCGCATGGGCATGCTGTTTCAGAACGGTGCGCTGCTGACCGACATGAGCGTGTTCGAGAACGTCGCGTTCCCGCTGCGCGAACACACCGATCTTCCCGAAAGCCTGATTCGCAACGTGGTGCTGACGAAGCTGCAGGCCGTCGGCTTGCGCGGGGCCGCGCAATTGATGCCGGCCGAGTTGTCGGGCGGCATGAATCGTCGGGTCGCGCTCGCCCGGACCATGGCGACCGATCCCGAAGTGCTCATCTACGATGAGCCGTTCACTGGCCTCGATCCCATCTCGATGGGTATGATCGTGCGGCTGGTGCGCCATATGAACAACGCGCTGGGCATCACCAGCATCGTCGTCTCGCACGACGTGAAAGAGCTTTCCGAGCTTTCCGATACCAGTTACATCATCGCCGGCGGCAAGGTTGCTGCGTCCGGCGAGCTGAAGAATCTGAAAGGTCATCAATCCGACATCGTCAACCAGTTCGTCAACGGACTGCCCGACGGTCCGGTGCCATTTCATTATCCGGCGGCTGACTATTACCAGCAGCTGCTGGGGTCCGAAGCATGAAATTACTGCGAGAGCTGACGGACAACGCGGGCGATTTCGCGGCGACCGTCGGCGGCGTCACTTTGTTTCTCGGCCGCGTGCTCGCTCAGGTGCCGCGCGCGCTGCTGCGGCCGTCGCTGATCGTCGAGCAGATCCACAATGCCGGCGCGCTGTCGCTGGTCATCATCATGACTTGCGGACTGTTCGTGGGCGCGGTGCTCGGTCTGCAAGGTTATGACTTGCTGTTGCGCTTCGGCTCGGAAGACGCGCTGGGCACAGCCGCCGCGCTGGCTTTGATCAGAGAGCTGGGGCCGGTGGTGACCGCGTTGCTGTTCGCCGGCCGCGCCGGCACCGCGCTCGCTTCAGAGCTGGGCCTGATGCGCGCGACCGATCAGCTCACCGCCATGGAAATGATGGCGGTCGATCCGATCCGCCGCGTGGTGGCGCCGCGCTTCCTGGGCGGGTTGATCGCGATGCCGTTGCTGACCTTGATCTTCATCGCCATCGGTATCTTCGGCGTGCAGGTCGTCGGCGTGCAGTTGTTCGGCGTGGACTCGGCGTCGTTCTGGTCGCAGATGCGCTCCAGCGTCAGTCACGAGGACATTGGCGAAGGCCTGCTCAAGGGCTGCGTGTTCGGTTTCGCTTGCAGCCTGATTGCGGTGTACGAAGGTTACACCGCGACCCCGACGGCCGAGGGCGTCGGCCGTGCGACCACCCGCACCGTGGTGATTTCCGCGGTGCTGACTCTGATGCTGGATTACATGCTCACAGCCATCATGCTGTGATTGCGGAGCGATTATGCGTGCGACGCGCACTGTAGAGATCTCGACCGGACTGTTCGTGCTGCTGGGCTTCGCGGCACTGTTCTTCATGGTTACCCAGATCACCAACCGTGAGCTCTCGGTGGACGGCGGGAGTTATGAGGTCACCGCCCAGTTCGAGAACATCGGCAGCCTCAAGCCGGGCGCCGCGGTCTCGATGGCCGGTGTCACCGTCGGCCGGGTCGATTCCATCAGCTTCGACCAGAATGTTTACAAAGCGGTTGTGAAAATGCGGATCGCCTCCAGTTACAACCGCATTCCGAGCGACAGCGATGCGGCCATCATGACTTCGGGCCTGCTCGGCGGTCAGTACATCGGCATTACCGCCGGCGGCTCGGACGAGTACCTGAAACAGGGCGATCGCATCGAACTGGTGCAGGACGCGCTGGTGCTGGAGAATCTGATCAATCAGTTGGTCGCCAGCTTCATGAGCCGGCGCGATGACCAGTCGAGCTCGGGCGGCCAGGACAAGACGGAGGAAGCGAAGCAATGAGTATCGTCGTGAAGCAGAATCGCAGAAACATGCTGGCGGCGGGTCTGGCGTTGGTCGCCTCTTTCGGCTTGTTCGCCGGGGCCGCGCAGGCGCAGGACGCCTCCAAGCTCGGACCGCAGGAGCTGGTGACGAAAGTCGCCAACGACACGCTGAAGGACCTGGATGCAAACCGCGCCGAGTACACCAAGAACAAGAGCAAGGTGCGCGAGCTGGTCGACAAGAACATGCTGCCGTACTTCGACACCGCCTATGCCGCGCAGCTGGTGCTGGCGAAACATTGGCGCACGGCGACTCCGGAACAGCGCAAGCGCTTCATCGAGGCGTTCTATCAATCGTTGCTGCAGAACTATGGCGAGGCGCTGCTGGAGTTCACGCCGGAGCGTCTGAGGATCCTGCCGTTCCAGGGCAATCCGAACGACAAGGTTGCGACGGTGCGCACTGAAGTCCGTCGCGACGATGGCAGCCGCGTGCCGGTGAACTACTCGCTGCGTCAGACCGACAGCGGCTGGAAGGCGTACGACGTGCAGATCCAGGGCGTGTCGTATGTGAAATCGTTCCGCACCGACTTCGGCGCGGAGATCGATCAGAAGGGTCTGGACGCCGTGATCCAGCGCCTGGAGCAGCAGGTTGCGAGCGGCACGGTCCAGAAGCCGGCCGAGAAGCCGAATCCGGCGGCCAAGTGAACGCCAAGCCTGCAGCGACGCCGGGGCCTGCCAGGCTCGAAGCGCTCGGCAACGGGCGCTTCAAGGTGTTCGGCGCGCTCAACGCCGACACTGCCACCGATCTGCTCAAACGTAGCGATGAAGCATTCAAGGGCGCCACTGCCCTCGAGATCGATCTGGCGGAGGTCCCGGAAGGCGACAGCGCCGGGCTGGCGGTGCTGATCGAGTGGCTGCGGCTGGCGAAGCAGCGTCGGCAAACCATCCACTTCAAGCATGTGCCCGAACAGATCGCGGCACTGGCGCGCATCAGCGAAGTCGAAAATCTGCTCAACGGCAACGGTCACAACGTCCGCTAGGGTGGGGTACGCCATCGCTCGATAGTTCGGGCGCGCCGGTTCGGTTCATAATGCGAGCCCCGCCCCAGTTGGTGCTCACATGCGCGCCCAAGTCGATCCCTTCTACGCCATCAGCATCAGCCGCCTCGCGCATGAGTTGCAGGCTCAGGGCCGCTCCGTCATTCACATGGAGTTCGGCCAGCCGTCCACGGGCGCACCTCGTGCGGCGATCGAGCGGGCGCATGACGTCCTCGATACGGATCCGGGCGGGTATTGGGAGAGCGTCGCGCTCAAGGCGCGGCTCGCCAGGCATTATCTCGACAGCTACGGCGTCAAGGTCGAGCCGGAACAATTCATCCTGACGTGCGGCGCCTCGCCGGCGCTCACGCTCGCGTTGAGCTCGACGTTCTCCGCTGGCGACCGCATCGCGCTTGCACGGCCGGGGTACGTTGCCTATCGGAACACGCTGCGCGCGTTGCATCTCACGCCGGTCGAAATCTCATGCGGACCGGAATCGCGATTTCAGCTGACCGCGGCCAGCATCGCCGCGCTCGATCCGGCGCCTCAGGGCGTGATTGTCGCGAGCCCCGCGAATCCGACCGGCACCATCATCGTTCCTTCCGAGCTGGAGGCCATCGCGCAAGTGTGTCGCGAGCGGAACATCACCATCATCTCGGACGAGATCTATCACGGCCTGAGCTATGTCGGTCCGGCGCGCTCCATGCTCGAGTTCGAGCCCGAGGCGCGAGTGGTCAACAGCTTCTCGAAATATTTCAGCATGGTCGGCTGGCGGCTGGGCTGGCTGCTCGTGCCCATGGAACACCAGCCCCGCGCCCGCGCCTTCATGGGCAATCTGTTTCTAACCGCACCGTCGCTGAGTCAGCACGCAGGACTCGTCGCGCTCGACTGTCGCGACGAACTGGAAGGCTACGTCGCGACGTATGCCCGCAATCGCCAGCTGTTGCTGGAAGCGCTGCCGAAACTGGGTTTGAACAGCATCGCTCCGCCGGATGGCGCGTTTTATATCTACGCCAACATCGGCCACCTCACCGACGACTCGATCGCCTTCTGCCAGTCCTTGCTCCGCGACACCGGCGTCGCCACCGCACCCGGCGTCGACTTCGACCCTGTCGAAGGCCATCGTTACATGCGCTTCAGCTTCGCCGTCTCCACGGCAGAGGTCGAAGATGCGATCGAACGAATCACGCCGTGGTTCGCAAAACGCGCGGCGTAAGTTTCGCACCGGGCAGGCAACGCAAAAGAAAATCCCGGCGCAGGCCGGGATTTTCGCGAGTGAAGTGACGGTAGGGTTGCCTATTTCTGCGGCGGTGGCGCTTCGGGCTCCAGCTCTTCGTCTTCCTCCAGCTCCAGATCTTCGAGCGTTTCCGGCGGCGGGTTGCCGTCGAAGATGCTGAATTCACGCTGCTGCACCCAGGCGTCGCGGATGAAGACGTACGGGTCGTAGGTGCGCTGGATGGTCGCATCCAGCGGCAGCAATTCGGAGCGGGTGTGGATCGGATTGACGAGGCGTTGGGCCCAGTCGGCTTCCCACGGCAGATCGGTATATTGCAACGGGGTGGTGAACCAGTCGAACACGCGCGACGGCGCGTCGCGCATCGAAGAGGGGCCGAACAGCGGCAGCATCACATACGGACCGGAAGGCACGCCCCACACCGCCAGCGTCTGGCCGAAATCCTCATCGTTCTTTTCCAGGCCGAGCGGCGTGGCCACGTCGAAGATGCCGGCGACACCGAGCGTGGTGTTGATCAGGAAACGTCCCGTGTCCTTGAGGCCGAGCACGAACTTGCCCTGCAGGAACTGGTTGATGAAGGTGCCCGGAGTGTCGAGGTTGCTCAGCACGTTGCCGATGCCGGTGCGGACGAACTGCGGTACGACCTTGCGATAACCCTTGGCGACCGGCTTCAGCGCCGCCCGGTCGAGCGTGTCGTTGAACTTGTACACCCCGCGGTTGAACCCTTCGAAGCTCTCCTTGTTGGTGGTGCGGCCCGGTGCGCTGGCGCACCCGGCAAGGACCAGGGCAAGCAACAGGGGCGCAGCGCGCAAAAACGTGCTCATGCGTCGTGAATCCTTCAAACGAACAGAATCAGGTGGGCGCCGCAAACTGGCGACATGCATCGCCGGAGGGCAGGGCCAGGCCAGGGTCTATCAGGGAGCACACCCGGCGGGTGCGCGGATTGTATCAATTTGCGCGGCGGCCGCCGTTGCTGGCTTCGATGGGCCGGCGGAAGGCCCGCTTGGGCAATGCTTGCTGAATTTCGTCCAGGCGGGCTTCGAAGCGTGCGCGCTGCACTTCGGTGATCTTCGGCACGGAGAGCGCGAGCTGCAGCTGATTGACGGCCAGTAACAGGTCGCCGCTCAGGATGTGGTACTCGGACATGTAGAAGTACGAATCGGCCACGTCGCCCGCGGCGTTCGCCGCCTGCGCGGTGAGCTTCGCCTGCTCGGGGGTCGGCGGCACGGTGTTGAACAGATCGAGCAGGATCTCGTGCGCCTGCTTGGAATCGCCCGTCTGCATCAACGTTTCGGCATAGCGGATCGTGACCGCGACGTTGCGCGGGAACAGCTCCCTCGCGCGCTTCAATGTTTGCAGGGACGCCTTGCCTTCGCCCGCCTGCAACTGCGCCTGACCCAGTGCGGTGTGGTACTGAAGAATGGTCGGGTCCGCCGAGCGCAGCCGCTCGAAAATCGACACCGCCTTGGCGGGTTGGCCGGCCATCATCATCGCCAGGCCTTGGCCGTAAACCTGCGCCGGCGTGGCGTCGGGCTCGTTGTTGATCGTGGCGGCGTAATACGCGCGCGGATCTTCGCCCGCCGGCGTCGAAAGCACGCGCAGGCGTTCGCGCGTCAGGGCATAGCTCACGCTCTGCGGGGTTGGAGTCACGTCGAGCTGCGCCGCGCGTTCCTTGGTTTCGGCGATACGCGTGGTGCTCACCGGGTGCGTGCGAAGCATTTCGGGAATGTTCATTTCGCTGGTGCCGGCGAGACGGCTCATGGTCTCGAAAAAGGACGGCATGCCGTTCGGATCGAAGCCGGAGCGGGCCAGCAGGCCCAGACCGACGCGGTCGGCTTCGGATTCGTTGGCGCGAGTGAAGCTGATCTGCTGTTGGATCGCGAGGCTCTGCGCCGCCGCGACACCGGCCATGGCGGCATCGCCGCCGCCCGCCGCCGCGCCGACCAGAATCGCCGCAAGCATGGCGGCCGTGGACACGAGGCTCGAACGACTCTGCGCAGCGATGCTGCGGGCAATGTGTCGCTGCGTGACGTGTGCAATTTCGTGGGCCAGCACGCCGGCCAGCTCGCTCTCGGTCTGGGTCTTCAACAGCAGCCCGGTGTTCACGCCGATGAACCCGCCCGGCAACGCGAAGGCGTTGATGGAGTTGTCGCGGACCATGAAGAAGTTGAAGCGCTGCGCACCGTCGTGCGCCTGACTGGAGAGCTTGTAGCCGAGCGAGCGGATGTACTCGGTAACCTCCGGATCCTCCAGGATCTGATCCTGGTCCCGCAGCCCGCGAACGATCATGCGCCCGATCTGGTACTCGTCCTCCAGGGTCAGCATGGCCTGCGCCGGGCTGCCGATGTCGGGCAAATCCTCCGGATCGGCACGACTGACGCCCCCGACCATGACCAGGGACGCCACGGTGGCGCACAGCAAAGCCTTGATTAGCGAGAAAGAGGGGATTTTCACAGGCAGCAGTGTGGTGCGGGCTGGGAAGGCTGTAAAGCGTCACTACTTCGACCTCGACCGCCGCTGTACGTTCATCGCCGACGCAAAACTCGCGACACGTCAGGGGCTTGGAGGGAGTTCCGGCACGCACAGGGCGATATTCGCCGGCCGCGGCCGGAACGGATTCCGAGGCCGCGGGAGTGTGTGAAGGCAGCGTATCGAGCCCCGCACCAGCGCTCCTCTCAGATAGCATTCCTGACGAAACCTGCTATCATTCGCGCCCCCGTGAGCCCGCACAGGACTCGGTCTTCTCTAGTAAGCCGATGATCTTGTTGTAGAATTCGTTCTCGGCGCGGAGAGGTACCGAAGCGGTCACAACGGCACCGATTCGAAATCGGTTGAGGGCATTACGTCCCTACGAGGGTTCGAATCCCTCCCTCTCCGCCACCTTCCGCCGAACTCGTCTTGCTCAATTCTGAGTGAAGCTCGGCGGAATTCCATACAGCGTGGCCACTTACGACGCCGAAGTTGCCCGGCATTGCTAGGTTCGGCGGAGACTTGTTCCCCCATCTCGTCCACCATCCGGCACTTTCAAGTTTACGAAGTTGAATTCCGGCATCGATTAGTTTCAGCATGCATGCTCTACACGAGGAGCGGGCTGAGCCAGGCGGTGGCTCCCCGCCCACTTGGCGAGCCCTTTCAATCAGTCTTG
>Ga0065721_10005432_pt1 | contig 16687 bp, 14 predicted proteins | sample Mesricmetagenome_FD_59108 | JGI IMG/M metagenome (GOLD analysis project Ga0065721, IMG submission 59108) | Mesophilic microbial community from rice straw/compost enrichment Sample: eDNA_1 v2 (version 2) | ecosystem: Engineered > Solid waste > Grass > Composting > Bioreactor | place: USA: Davis... | reverse complement strand
GTCCACATCCGCAGAATCGAATTTCTCGCGACCCTCGCCAACTCTCATTTTCTCCCCCCCGGAACGCCTGCCGCGGCGAGCGGTGCGGAGTTTGGGGGCGCACAGCCCCCCATCAAACCGGTTCATTCCACCCACTTAATTCAGCGAAGCGCCTTTTTTTAAAATGTCCACGGCTAAGGTGAGTTCGCCCACCTTGGCCAGGAGTTGCTGCTCGCGGGCTTCGAACTGGGCGGCCAGATCCCGTGGATGGCTGCGGAGGGCTTCCGTCCCCTGGCTCAGAAAGTCCTCCCGCCATTGCTCGATCTCGCCCACCGTCAAACCGTGGGCGCGAGACACCTCGACCGCAGTGGTCTTGCCTCGGAGGATCGAAGGACGCGGAAGCGCCAGCCCGCCGCCGATGGATCCGCGGTCGGCCTGCCCTTTTGATCCCCATCCGGGGGAATGGGCAGATTGCTCTTCCCCCGGGAGGCGGTCAGTTCCAGCCCGGCAGCATGCTTTGCGTGGCCTCGATCATTTCTCCAAACATATTCCAGGCCTTGTCGGTGGAAAGGCGGACGAGGGGGTGGGTGAGAAGGGCTTGGAAGGCAAGATGCCTGTCGCAATGAATGGCCGCTGTCAGTGTCAAAGTCTGTTCGTGTACGGCCCTCTGCACAAACGAAAGGGCGCTTAAAGGAAGCGGATCGGAAATCAGCGGGCGGATGCTGTCCTTTCGGAACTCGGCATACCCCTCGACAATTGATCCCTTGGGAACATCGGGTACCTGCCCCGTGTTCGGGAGGTTGACGTTCGTCGTCAACGTGCGCAACCCAAGCAGGGCTTCGATCTGCTTCACGCCTTCCTCTCCGGATTCCTGGAGTCCGTCCCGGAGGTTTCCGAGCCCCAGCCGGGGTTTCCGGGTTCTTTCGACCCGCCAGGAATACGGGGTCAGAACCACTCCCCAGCGGTGCAGCTCCTCCTCGCTGACGAGGTACCACGGAACAAATTCGACGAGATGCCGGTCGCCTGCCGCGCCCAGGGCGCCGAAACGGCGAAACAGATCATAGGCAACCAGTCCGGAGTGGGAAAACCAGTCTCCGTTGGACTTGGCCTGCCTGGCTTTCTCCTGTCGGGACGAAAAGAAGTCCTCGCGGGAGATCATTGAGGAAATCTCGGGAAAGAGATCGTGGCCGTTCCACCTGGCTCCGGTCGCCCAAGTGAAGTGGTTGACCCCGGCCAGATCGAGTTCGATCTCGTGCCGGCCCGGGAGCCGGCCCGTTTTTCGTTTTACGATTTCCGCCAGCATCTGCTGGGTGCCGAAAACCTCGTGGCAGCATCCGAAGACCTTCAATTGCGGAGCCTCGGTGTGGAGGGCGGCGGTACAAACAGCCATCGGGTTGGTGTAGTTGATCACCCAGGCCCGAGGACAGTGTTCCAGAATTTCCCGCGCGAACTGCCGAAAGATCGGCACGCAGCGCAGAGCGCGCAGGATGCCGCCGGGCCCCGTGGTGTCACCAACCGTTTGAAGAATTCCATATCGGGCCGGAATTTCGAGGTCCGCGTGGCGCAGCTGTATGGGACCCGGTTCGATGGAAATGATGACGAAATCCGCCCCCTTGAGGGCTTCCTGCAGCGTTTTTCGGGCGGTCACACGGAAGGAGGTCCTGGCCTCGGGATGGGAGAAGATCTCCCGCGAAAGCTGCTCGTTTTGCAGAGCCGCTTCCAAGTCGATGTCGTACAAATCCAGTTGGCCGTGCAGGCGGTCGGTCAGGGCCAGGTCCCCCATGAGTTTGACGGCCCATTCCCGGCTTCCCCCGCCGATGTAGGCGATCTTGATTTCCACCCGGTCTGGATCCGGGGAGAACCGGGGTGGAACACTGCATGGGACAGTGTCATTGAGAGATGCGACGGGCATTTATTTTCTGTCGTCTCCTTTCGTCAGCACGACCCGGACATCATCCACGGCAAGTTTTGCGTCGACGCGGGAATGCCCGATGGTCAGGACATCGAAGGTGTCGGTGATAACGTCCGCGGCGGATATCACGGCGGTCGAGGTGAAGGAGTCGGAAGTGGCGGTGTTCGTGACGGTTTGGTTCAGCGTCAGATCGTTGTTTTTTTCCCGGGTGATGGAGAAGGTGATCTGAATCACGTCCCCGATGTTGCCGGTGGACCCTTCCGCGGATCCGTTGAGGTAAAACGGCGTTCCGTTGCTGACCGTCGCCGGGATGACCGTTCCCGTGTAGCCCTTGACGTTGAACGAAGGGCCTGCGTCCAGACTCCGAAACTGTGCGGGGGATCCGGTGAATCCGGTGCGGGCATCGGCCCGCAGGAGCCCGATGTAGCCGCGGTCGCCCTGCGAATTGAAGAAGCCGAAGGTCACCTTGTTGGCGATGTTCGTTCCATAAGAGATGCCCTTAAGCAGGAACGAGAGAGTGAGGGTGTCTCCGGCCTCGGTGAGAGCCGCCGGAGGAAAGGACACATATGCGACATGGGCCTTGTCGTATCCTCCGGTTTTTTCCCGCGAGTAAACAAGGGCGTGCCCGTTGAGACCGGTGACGCTTTCCGTTCCGATCGTTCCGCCGGTAGTCGCCCAATTTGCGGGAGGCTCGGAGGCGAACGTCTCCTGCAGCAGGATTTTCTCCTCCGCCCTCAAATCCGTGAAGAGGAGGGCGGGAATGCACCATGCCGCCAGAGCGACTGGAAAGACCGCGCGCATGGGGATTAACGGCCGCTCATCCCGTGCCGCTCCCGCCGGCGGCGGCATCCCCACAGGAAGGTCCATCCCGCCATTGCGAGAACGGCCGTGCCGGGTTCGGGAACGACGGTGATGAGGAGATTGTTGATGGCAAATTCCACGCCGACACGGAAGTGTCCGATGTCGAATGTGTCGAAGGTGTACGTGAGCACCTCCGCCGCCGGAATGATTGCGGAGGAGGTGAACGAAGCCGAGGTGGTGAGATTTGTGAACGTCTGGCTCAGCAGCAGGTCCCCGTTGCTTTGGCGGGTGATGGAGTAAGTAAACTGGAAGACGTCGTCCAGGTTGGCATTGTTCAGGTAGAACTCGGTTCCCTCGCTGATGGTGGCGTTGTAGACGGTACCGGTGTAACCCGAAACCTCGAACGAGGGCCCGGCATCGAGGCCCCGGAAACTGGTGTAAGGCGAAGATCGGTCCGTCCGTGTGTCGTCGCGCAGAAGGCCGACGTAGCCGACATCATCGGAAACAGAAGTGGTTCCTGCGCTGTTGAAGAAACCGAAAAAGACGCGGTTGGCGTTGTTCTGGGCATATGTAATGCCCTTGAAGAGGAAGGACGCCTCCAGCTTTTTGCCCGCCTCATCGAGCGTTGTGCTGGCAAAGGTCCTGTATCCGCCCTGAGCGGTGTCCGAGCCGCCTCCGGTAATACGGCTGTAAACGAGGGCGTAGCCATCCAGTCCCACCGTATCGCTGGTGTAGAGCGTGACGGCGGCGTTGGTCGTCTGCCATTCGGGCGGCACTGTCGGACCGAACGTTTCGTCCACCAGGACGGTGGCTTTGAGGTTCGGGAGGGTGAGGACAAGAAGTGAGGCTGCTGCTGCGACGAGTTTGGAGGATGTTTTCATATCTGGGGTTGGGGTTGATGATGTTGATAATAAAATGGGGTGTCGGCGGTGGAGGTGCGAGTCGCAGATTATTTTACGTAAAGTTATCTTGGGGAGAGGGCTTTTTGTGTTTCAAATCACACGCTGGCATGCCTGGTCGTTCCCCTCAGGGAGGCAGCACTTCCACATTGGCTGCGCCGATGGAGCGATCTTTTCCGTCCTGTTTCCAGCGGGCGACGAGAGGATAAAGCCAATCGGGCCGGACCTCGTCCGCTGCGGCGGGGATGACCGTGAAGGTCTGCTCCAGGATCTCGCCCGGCTCGAGTGCGCGTGTGGGTGCGGAGGCGGGTTCCACGCTCCAGCCCTGCGGGGCGGCAAGCTGCAATTCTCCTGCGGCCACGGGGTGCGGCGAGGGATTGGCCAGCTGAACCCTGACCGCGAAAGGTATAGCGGGACGGACCCGCGCGGCATGTCCGTCCACGGCCCGATCGGGTGCCTCAATGGCCGGGATGCCGACCAGCGGGGCGTGGTCCTTCAAAAGGTAAAGCACTCCTGCCGTCTTGATGGCCGGCAGGCTGATCCGATGAATGTTCTCCCGCACATGTTTGACGGGAACGCTTTGCAGCCCCCCGTCCTCGGCCGCCCCCCAGGCGGCATATTGCCAAGGCCCGCCCGGCAGGGGCAGTTCCACTTCGGCGGGGGGGACACGCTCGTTCTGATCGCCGGTTCCCCGGGTTGCGGCCACCACAACCACGTTGCCGCGCGTGTCGGCCACCGGCTGTTCCACCCGGAGCACGGCGGCCTCGACCGGCGGGAGGCCGTGGACGGTATAGGCCGGTTTGATCCCGGCGTGATCCAGCAGCGACTTCAGCCAGCGTCCCGCCAGACTCGCCTTTTCAGGCGTGCTTTCATCACCGGTATCAGCCGTCTCGTTGCTTCCGGCCGCCTTGAAGACGGACACCTTCACGGGATGCTCCATGTTTTCGCGAATGTCTCCGATCAGAAATCCGACGTGAAAGGCCCTGCCGTTTCCCACGGCATGTTCGGTCACGATCGGTTGCCCGGAATTGTCGGTCATCAGAACGTTTGCCCCTGCCGGCTTGGTCTCGAATTTTCCGGTGATGCGCGCTCCCCGGAGCGGTCCGCTTTCCAGGATCTGACGGAACCCTAGGTCGCGCCCGCCGAATTTCAACCCCAACACGGGTTCGAGCCACTGGCGTTCGCGGTGCAGTTCGTCGAAACACCCGGCGCGTTCATCGGCCACCAGGACTCCGCCGGATTTGACGTAATCGGTAATCGCCGCCGCCTCCTCCTTCGAGAGGTGCTCGGCGCCGATCAGGACGAGCGCCTGATAGTTTTTCGACAGGAAGGCGGCGTTGAGCTTCGTTTCGGGAATCACGTCCACCCAGAAACCCTGTTCGCGAAGCCAGCCGTAGACCATGACGCGGTGGTTGAGGGGATACGCCCATTTTGAAACGCGGCGATCGGTGCGTTCAGACAGAATGACGTCACGACGCGGCAGCAGCATGGCGATGCGCGGGACGCCCTCCACGGGCCGGGATTCCGTCCAGAGGCGTTCGCTGCGGTGAATCATCTGCGCCCACCGGGCGGCGTAGAACATTTTGTCGCGCGGTTTGCCATCGGGGCCGAAGTGGCCGAAGGTCGCATAGTCGCCCGTGGCCCCTTTGAAGCCGATGGTGAAGAAATTGGCCGCTTTGAGGCCGTTGGACAGGACTCGCCAGAATGTCGCCCCCCACTGATGTCCCGGACCGCTGTGATTGTTGATCTCCGGACACATTACCCCGTAGGTCTCGGGACCGTCGTCCAGCGGGCGGGCGATGTTGGCGATATAGCTGGTTTCGTAGGATTGGCGGTCGCCAGCCCCATACATGTTGACGCCCAGAATGCCTCCGCCGAACGCTCGGGCCCGCTGGCCGAAAAGCACCTGATCAAAAATCCGCAGGCGTTTGACGAAGGGATATTCGATCGTCTGCTGCGTGCTTTTGTAGATGACGGGGCGGTGGTGAGGATCGGCGTCATGCAGCGCCCTGGCGGCGTCGGCCAGCAGATTCGTGAACCACTCGGATTGAAAGGTGTGCCATGCGAGAAACTCCCCGGGGCGGGTGGCGAATTCCTCCGCTTTCGGCAGGGACGAATCCCGGATTTCCTCAAATGAACCGAACCGGGTTCCCCACGTGCGATTGAGATCGTCGATGCCGTGGAAATGATTCCTCAACCAGTCCACAAAGGCGGCGCGGGCCTCGGGGGAGTAGTCGAGCCGGCCCTCCCACTCGTTGTCCATCCCCCAAAACAATGTCGGGTTGCCCACCGGGGCCAGCCCCCAGGAGGACTGCCCCAGCTCCGTCATGTAGTCCGTGAAATAACGGCGGGCGGACGGCGAGAAGACATTGATCAGCGGCGTTCCTTTCTTGGCCGGCATGCCGTCCTCCTGGATGAAGGGCGGAAACGTGTAGGGCCCCAGTTGTCCGGGTGGCTTCTGACGTCCCCGCCGCAGGGACAGCATGGCCCGAGCCTGGGTGTAATAAAAAAAACCGTAGCGCTCATGCAGCGCCCCTTCCCGTTCGTCTTCGCTCCGGAATGGTTCGCCGGCCGTGAAACCGGGGTTGTCCGGCTGGACCTGCCAGACATTGAAGCCGGCATGAACGACCTTCAGTGGCAGGTCCCCGGAGATGCCGCCGCCGCGCAGACCGATGGGAAAATGGCCCGGCAGCGCCTGGCCATCCGGTCCGATGTGGAGCGAATAGGCGGACACATGATCCAGAGGATCGGAGCCGGACTGCAGGGAAAACAGCGGCAGCAGACAGGCGCATGCACAGAGAAGATGCGGCAGGGGCAAAGGCGATCTCATGGCAGAGTCCGAAGGAAAGTCCGAGGATGGGGAGGGGGGTTATTTGAAATAAAAGGGATCGCCGCTTTTCTTCCAATTGATGCCGCCCTCTTCGACAGGGAGAGCTGCATCCGCGACCCTTTCATCGGGATTGTAAACCCCCTTCCGGGAAACCACCTCGCCGGAAGTCATCAGAAGGTTCATGGTGCCGTGGTGGCGGTACTTGGGATACGTGTAGGAGCCACCCGGATACCCGGAGATATGCCGGCTGTCCGACCCCACACCCACTCCTTCCCACAGGAGAAGGGTTCGCGAAAGACGATCCGCCAAGGCGGCCCGTCGGATGGGTTCGGATCCTTCGGTGCCGGGGTTGAGGTAACGGTTGTACTGATATCCCCGCCGATCCTCGCGCCGGACGCCCCCGGTGAAGTAGTCCGCGTATTGGTTGAACCGTCTGGCCAGTTCCGGACAGGTTCCTCCGCGGGCCTGCTTGATGGCATTGGTCGCGCCCATGTAGGGCGCAAGCGTGGAATACCACTTCTCCGACGAGGCCCCGGAGGGAAAGGTGTCGTTGTTGTCCGCCGCATAGAGGTTGAAGGCCGCTCCGTATTGACGAAGCACATGAAGGCAGCCGCTGGCGGTGGCGGAGGCCTGGATTCGGGTCGTCGCGACGACCAGCAGGGTGACCAGCAGTCCGATGATCGCCGTGGACACGCAGAGTTCGATGAGGGTGAATCCGGAGACGGCGGCGGGAATTTTCCGGAACTGTGACATGGGGAACATGGGGAAATGTCTTCGAAGTCTAAACCGTATGCCCCAAGTGAAATGCACGATTGACAGCTTCGCCAGTGGAGTTTTACTTTACGTAAAGTCTTCCCTTTTCCTGTGACTTCCCGCGCCGAACGCATTCCCCTTCGCCTGATCGCGGAAAAAGCCGGTGTTTCCCGCATGACCGTCTCCCTGGCGCTGCGCAATCATCGTTCCATTTCCAAGGCGACCCGCGAGCGGGTGCAGGCGGTGGCGCGCGAACTGGGCCATCGCGACGATCCCGTGGTGTCGGATCTCATGGCGCGCCTGCGAACGGTGACGCGGGCGCAGCATGTGGAAACGCTGGCCCTCGTCACCTGCCGATGTGGCCGGTTCTCCTGGAGGGACATCCCCGTCCATCGGGCCTACTACGAAGGGGCCCGGGCCCGTGCCGAGCAGTTCGGGTACCTTCTGGAGGAGTTCTCCCTGTACGAGAAGGGCATGACCGAACGCCGGCTCAGCCAGATTCTCTGGACACGGGGCATCGCGGGCGTACTGATCTTTCCCATCATCGACAGGCCGGGCTTCTTTGAGCTCAACCTCGACTGGTCGCGGTTTTTTGCGGCGACCATTGCCTTCTCGCTGCGTCACCCGGCCATTCATCGCATTTGCGTGGACCACACGCGCGTGGCGGTGGAAGCCTACCAGCAGCTTAAGGCCTTGGGCTATCGGCGGCCGGGCCTCGCCATCGAGGCGCACCAGGACGAACGCAGCGACCACCACTGGCGGGCGGGGTTCCTTTGCGCGCAGAATTTGGCGGGTGAGACCGATCCCGTCGCCCCGCTCATCACTTCCGAATGGTCCTATGAGACGTTTGCGAGGTGGTTCGATCGCTATCAGCCCGACGCCGTTCTCGGTATCGACCGTCCCATTGTGGACTGGATTGAACGCTGCGGCGCCCGGGTGCCGGCTGACGTCGGTTATGCCAGCCTCGATCTCACCCCGAACATGGGCGACGTCAGCGGAATGGACCAGCATCAGCACGAGATCGGGGCGGGAGCCGTGGACATCATCATCGACGGCCTCCGCCGTCACGAGAGAGGGGTTCCGGACCGTCCGAAAACCGTGATGATTGGGGGGTCTTGGCGAGCGGGGGCCACCACGCGGAAAAAACCGCGCAGGACGCGGGGTTCTTTTACGTAAAACAAACGGTCGCTGGCGGGTGGATCCGCGGCGGGTTTTTTCTATCGAGAATGAAAGCCTTCCGGTTTCTTCTCCCCCTGGCATTTGCGTTCTGCGTTTTCCTCTCTCCGATCCTGGGTGAGACGCCGGCGCCGCTGAAGATTTTGACCATCGGAAACAGTTTTGCGAACAATGCGGTGACCTATCTGCCCGAGATCGCCGCCGCGGAGGGTCAGCCGGTTCTCATCGGACGCGCCAACTTGGGAGGCGCCTCCTTTGAAAAGCATGTCAAGCTCCTGAAGGCGTATGAAGAGAACCCTTCGGACAAGGCGGGCAGTCCCTACACCAGCAACTTCACACCGCCGCGGACTCCGGGCAGGAAATACAGCCTGAAAGAGCTTCTTGAAGCGGAACGGTGGGACGTTGTGACGATTCAGCAGGCCAGCCCTTTCAGCCACCAATATGAGACCTACGAGCCGTATGCGGGGATCCTTATCGAATACATTCGCAAGCATGCTCCCCAGGCGGAGATTGTGATTCACCAGACGTGGGCCTATCGCGAGGATTGCCCGCTGTTTTCAACAGAGGGATTTTCGCAGGAGAAAATGTACGAGGGGTTGGCCACCGCCTATCGTAAACTGGCGGAGAAATACCACCTTCGGATCATTCCGGTCGGAGAGGCGTTCCAAATGGCGCGCCGCTCCGAGCGCTGGAGGTTTCAGTTTCCGGATCCGGATTTTGACTACAAAAACCCGCCTTGGAAGGCGGTGCCTGTGCAAAAGGGCAGTCTGAATAAGGGCTGGATTTGGGAGAAGAACAAGGAAACCGGGGAGTTGGAATTCCGTTTGGACTTCAAACACGCCAATGCGGCCGGGAAGTATCTTGCGGCCCAGGTCTGGTATGAGTTTCTCGTGGGCCGCCGGACCGCGGCCTCGCCTTTTGTTCCCAAGGAAGTGGATGGGGAGGATGCGACGGACCTTCTGAAAATCGCCCGGGCGGCGGTGGGAAAATCTCCGGATGTTGCGCGCCCGTGAGGCCGGCAGTTCCCTTCCCCCTGCTGTGGGGGCGGTGGCGAGGTGACACCCTGAGAGGATGGGGTGACGTAAAGTGGGACGGCGAGAAATGCCGGCACGCGTCACCGAACCGCTGTCGAACACCGCGGCCATTGCTCCGCCGGGCTATTCTTAGGCATCGACTGTTGCGGGGTTTCGTTGTCGCTCCGCCGGTCGAATTTCGGGGCGGGTCCGCGGCACAAATTGTGCGCTTCCCCAGGGCAGGGCCGCGCTGTTGCCGCCGATGTTGACAGAGCGGCCTCCGGTCCGCCCGAGTCCGGATGAAGCGCAGAACGATTGCAGTCACGGAGATTCCTCAGGCTAGGCAGGAGGGGCGGTATTCGCCCCTTAGTGGATCCGTGTGTCCCTTATTGAGCAGGTGGTTGATGGAAAACAGACGTATCCGTGCGAGGCGAGGGTCGTGCCGAAATCTTTTTCGCGCGACGAGGCCCTGTCTCCCAATCGTCAGCCGTTCCCAACGGGGGCGGTTTTTCCGCAGAGATCGAAGAGGGATGGGGCTTCCCTGGGTGTTACGGTTTGCGGGATTTGAGAACCCTGGCGGGCACTCCGGCACAGACGCTCCAGGGTGGAACGTCCTTCGTCACCACAGCGCCGGCGGCGAGAACCGATCCCCGGCCGACCGTCACGCCCGCCGTGATGATGACGCGGCCGGCCACCCAGATGTCGTCCTCCAAGAGGATGGGTTTCGGGATGAGCCCCTGGGTGGTGATGGGACGGGTGGTGTCGTCGAACCGGTGGTTGGCCGCGATCATCTGCACGAAGGGCGCGATGCGCACGTCGTTGCCGATGCAGATGCGGCCGTCGGGATTCTCCCGGGTGCCGTAGCCGATCAAAATGCTGCCGGTCTGCACGGAGACATTTTCCCCCAGTTCGACATTGCCCTGCACGGTGGCGCCCGCGGCGATGGTGCAGCGGGGGCCGATCCGGATTTTTCCTTCCCGGGGATGAATTCTCGCCTCCGGACTGATTTTTGCCGTCGGGTGAACTTCGACGTGGGCATGGCGCGTGGCCAGCCGGCGGCCGAACCACAGGGCGAATCTCTGCCCCCAGGTCCTGTCCTGCGGCAGACTGTTTCCTCCGTCGATCCAGATCCAGCTCATGGGCAGATTTTGTGGGAAATGGCGGGCGGCACCGCCCGGCCGGGGGTAAGGCCCGCCGTCCGCCGACTCCAGGGATCGCTTGTTTTCGCGCATTCCCGTGCGTTCCGGGGCGGCTTCACGGCCGGAGGGGGATCGGACAACCTTTTCACAGTTTGATCTCCACCAGCTGGGCGTGCCGTCCCGGCAGCGAATTGCAGAGCACCCGGGTGCCATCCCGGTTGAAGACGGGATGGTGACAGATGCGTCCGGGATTGCGTCCGGGCGGTTCGTGTTCGCCGAGGAACTTGGGCAGGAGAATGCGTCCGACTTCCCTTCCGGTCGATTTGGAAAGAAAGACCACCGCTCCGCCGCCGGGGACCGGTTCGTCAGTGACCACGAGGTCCGGATCCGCGGGGCTGGTGGACGGATGGCCGCCGCTGTCGTGTTCGCTGAGCATGCGGTAGCCGGTGCCGTCGGCGTTGACTTCGGCCAGGCAAAGCCGCGTGGGATCGTCGGGATGCGGACCGTATCCGATCAGTTGTTCCCCGTTGGCCTGCCAGCTCCAGTGCACGCCGCGTCCGAAACTGAGATCCAATGCGGCCCGGATCTCCCGCAACGAGCGGTCGGCCGTGAAAATGGTGGTGATTTTGGGCTCCCGCCGCGTGCGGTCCACGCAGTGGTTGCCGAAGTAAAACAGAAAGCGCGTTCCCTGCCGGTTCCACCGCACGCAATACGTCATGAGGGTGAGTCCGCTTTGATCCCCCAGGCGTTCCCGGACTTCTCGGTCGGCCCGAAGGATCTCGTCCCGGCGCGGATGGATTTCCAGGATCCGCGCCGTCGAAAGCACGAGGTTGTTTTCGGGCGGTTCCACCGTGACGTGGAACAGGCCGTGACGGTAGCGGTCCCCGAACGGAACGGGCGACTGCTCGGGTTTGTAGCGGCCATCCCCGTAACCCGCGGCGTAGAGCATGCCGTGCAGGCAGGCAAAAATCGGTTCGCCGGAGGGGGGAGGCCCGTCGAATTCCCCGGCGACGGAGCGTTGCGCGCCGGTTTCCAGATGATGACGGATGATCGCGGGGGACGGCGTAAGGAGTCCTGGCATCTCCGCACCCGCCGCTCCCTGAAAATAAATCTGCCGTCCATCCGGTGCCCATCCCTGCCAGAAGCCGGTGTGCCAGAAACTGGGCGTCACCGGACCATTCGGAATCCGGTGGAGAACCTCCCCTTCCGGGGAAAGGACCAGAACCTCGCCCCCCTGCTTTTCAAGATCGGCGCCTGCAATGAGGATCTGTCCGGAGTCGTCCGGCGCGTAGGGACACAGCGTGTAATAACTGTGCAGGCACCACCGGCCGGGAATGGAAAAAGTTTTCACTTTCATGGTGTCGGGTCAGCTCAGCCAGCCGAGGGAACGGAAAAATGCTTCGATCTCGGACAGGGTTGCCGCGAAAAATTTCCCTTTGCCGGCGGTTCTGCGATAAAAACCGTGCTTGCCGCCCTCGTAGAGCTTGAGATCGCAGCGGTTGCCGGCCGCGGTCATGGCCTCGGCGAACCTTTGCAAAAGGGACGCCTTTGCCGTGTCGTCCGCCGTGCCCGACAAAATGAGGGTGGGCGGTGCGCCGGGGGCGATGTTGTGCGCGGGCGAAAATTCCCGGTACCGATCCGCAAACCGTTTGTAGCCGTATCCCTCGGGGCCGTTGTCGATGACCGGATTGAAGAGAACGAGGGCATCCGGACGGCAGGAAACCGACGCGTCCTCGCCCGCCTCGTCAAACCCCGGAAGCAGGGCGGTGCCCGCCGCCAGGTGCCCTCCGGCGGAACCGCCCCCGGCCGCAATGCGGTCGGGATCCACACCCCACTCGGCGGCATGCTTGCGCACCCAGCGCATCGCGGATTTGGCGTCCCGCAGGCAGATCTCCGGAGCCTGCTTTTCCGGTGCCAGGCGGTATTGCACCAGAAAGACCACGAATCCCTTGGACTGAAGAAACTCCGCCTGATCGTTGAGTGCCGCCGGCGTGCCGCGCACCCAACCCCCGCCGTGGTACAGGACAATGGCCGGATGTTTGCCCTCCGCCGTCCATCCGGGCGGGGTGCTGACATAAATCTTCAGTTCCCGCCCGTCGACCTGCTTGTAAATGTGTTCCTTGCCCCGCGGAGCAACGGGGGCGGGCGTTTCCTGAGGAGAGACGTCGGCGGCTTCCATCGGGGAAATAAAAACCCCTATGATTAGCGCCGAAAGGGCGAGGGGATGAGCGCACCCGTTCATTTCAACAATACCTTCATCGCGTTAGGGCTGGCGTCAAGATCCTCAAAGGCGGGCTGCATCTCCTCGAGCGAAACGACGCGGGTGATCATTTTTTCCAGCGGGAATCCTTCCGAGGCCGGCTGCGCCGGAGCCTGGTCGTAATCCTCCGGTTCGTAGACCCGGGTGCCGCGCATCTGCAGCTCCTTCCAGAAGAAGTGGAGGAGATTGATCTCCGCCGGCTGCGGATAGATGGCGGCGATCTCGAGCAAAGTCTGGTGTGTGAGGTCGCGTTCGCGCAGCATGTCGTTGACCGCGGCTGTGAAGAGTGCTTCGTGGCGTTTACAAAGTTCTCGGTCGGGAATGGGAAGCGACCCGGGTTCCCGTTCGGAGCGCATGGCCTTGAAAGCTTCCAGGTTCATGATGGGTGTGGGATTCATGGAGATGGCTGGGAGGAACGGACCTCGATGATACCCAGCAGATGGGCTTGACCCATGGAGAGAACAACAGGACCGAAGGCGTGCGGATCGTTCACCACAGGCGGCGTGGCCATGTATTCGAGGCGGGTGCCGGAGCCGGGACACAGGCAGCCGCGGCAGGTGTGGTAGATATCGAGGTCGGAAGAAATGTAACGCAGCATGCCGGAAAGCCCCTTTTCCAAGGCGGGACGAAAGGCCGCGTCGAGCAACCCGGCCTGCAGTCCGGCTCCGAAGGCGTAGAGGATCAATCCGGACCCGGAGGTTTCCACGTAGCTGTTCGGTTCCGTCATTTCCTGGTGCCAGAGGCCCTCGGCATTTTGAACCGCCAGGCAGGCGCGCGCGTGTTCGACAAACAGCCCGACGGCCTCGCCCTTGCGCGGATGGCCGGCGGGAAGATGGCAGGCCAGTTCCGCCAGGGCGTAGATGCCCCAGCCGTTGCCGCGGCTCCAGTGGTCCTCGGAAATGTTTCCCGGCAGCCGTCCCCGGAAATTTTTGCTCTGGTGCAGCAGGTCGTTGGAGGGATCGCAGAAGAGGCGGACCATTTTGGCCGTCTGCTGAAAGGCCTCCTCAAGGCAGCGTTCATCTTCGAGGGCGAGCCCGGCGAAGAGAAGGAAGGGGGAAACGGCGAAGGCGGAGTCGATCCACACCTTGTAGAGAGCGGGTTCTTTCGGCCTGCAAACAATGCCGTCGGGGTCGCGCGGCGCCTCGTGAAGGATCTGGTCGGCATACCGCCGTACAGCGTCGCGGACTTTGGGAAGCCGTCCCTTCCAGAGCAGATATGCGGAGGCGTTTCCCCCGCAAAGATAGTTGGGGTAATTGCAGGCGAAGGTCATTTCCCCGCGCACGAAGGGATCGAGCCACCGACGCGTTTCCTCGAGAATGGCGGCGTCGCCGGTTCCCACGGCCAGACGGGCCATTCCGTGCAGGGTGACAATGCCCGTGTAGTGGCCGAACGACCGGTGAACTTCGTAGTGCTTGCGGGCGGCGCCAAGCGCCAGTGTCAGGGTGGATGAGGCTTTCAAGGGGTGGTGAAAACTCTTCCCCCAATGAAGCACCGGACGGCCTCCGGGTCTTTAGAAAGAATTGACGAAGTTTTCATTATTTTGACCTTTTGTCCGGCAAGCGGTTTTTGGAGGCACGGCCTTTTTGTTCCGCGTCTTTGACCTGCTGGGCGCGCCGTTGCAGATGGTGGACGAGGGGGTGTGGTGAATCTGCGGAAACGCCATTTCAGGGGCGTCTTCATTCTGGGCGGCCGGTTGGAGCATGAGCTCGAGGGCCTGAAGGGACTCGTTTTTCGACTTGGCGCAGGCTTCCGGGATCTGGAGCGTCCAATGGCGCCATCAACACCCCAGGCGCGGCGTTGTTCCTTTACGCACCGGGGCCACATTGGGGTTCGCCGCCCCCATGGTGCCGCTTTTTTTCAGGAACCGGATTCGGCCGATCCGCCACACGGGGATCCGAAGGTCGTGGTGGCCAAACGGACTGATCGCTCGGTGCGCGAAAGCTGCGACCGGGGAACGTCAGCCATTGCGAACAGCGGATTCCGGCGGAGTAAGGTCAATATTTCGCTTTAAACCGCGCGGTGGAAGCCTATTNGTTTTCAAAATGACGCCCAAATTGATTGCCGCCCATCTCGACCTCAAAGGGGCCAATTTCCGGCCAGGTTATGATCACGAGTTTTTGGAGAATCTGCGTGCTCTGGACGTTAATGCTTTGGTAGTCGAATACGAAGATGCCTTTCCTTTTGAAGGATTGGAATTGGCCAATGACAAGCGGGTCGTTTGGAGCAGGCAAAGGCTCGGGGAATTCCAGGGAAAAGCCGCGTCAATGGGCATCGAGATCATCCCCCTTCAACAGACACTCGGGCATCTGGAATATGTGTTTCGGTGGAAAAAATATGCCTCCTATGCTTTGCCCGGACACCCGAGCACTCTGGACCTCTGGAATCCAGGAGCCGTCCATCTCATAGATGAGATGCTTGTCCAGGTCCTTCGTGCCCATGGGAATTCCCGCTTTGTGCACGTCGGAATGGACGAGGCGCATTCTCTGGTCGCTGCCGCAAAACATAAGAAAATCCCCGTTCTTTCCCTCTTTTTTGAGCGCCTGGAGAAGATTTGCCGGATCTGTGAACAGCACCGGAAAACTCCCATCATTTTCTCGGACATGCTGGAAGAACATTTTTCCGAAGAGGCGCTGAAGATCCTCCGCTCGTTCAAAGAAAGAATCATCCTCCAACCTTGGGATTATCGATCGGACGGGTCACCATCCTACCATTGCCGAATGGGAGGAATCAGGGTGGCCCGGCACTGGATCAATCAGGGCCTCCCCGAGGTGCTGCCGACGGCGATGGAAAACGTCCGGGTACTGGAGGATCTTCCGCCTCCCGTCTTTCGGCTCGTCCGGCCTCATTTGAGAAACAACAAAATCGCCCCCCTCTGCCAAGTGGCGATCTGGCTGAAACTGGGTTTTCGTGTCTTAGGCGCCACCGCGGTGCGCATTAGTTCCGACGGACAATATTTGATCCCCTATCATAAGCGCCTTGCGAATATTCGCGCNTGGACGAAATGGCTTCGTNATAAGAATTTTATCGGTCTGATGGCCACTTCTTGGGCGCGGGGAAATTCGTTTTGCCGTCCCAACGCCTTGATCGAGGTCACATGGAGCCTGCTCAAGGAATTTGCTCAAGAGTGCGGACGGACTCCGGCGCCCTTTTTCGGGGACTGCGACCGGCAGGCGCACGCCCTCATTGCGCAATCGCAATCCTTTTTGGAGGGAAAGGTAAGCCGTCAGGCTTTCCTCGAAAAGGCGGAGGCGCTTGCTCCGAAAATCAAAAGACATTCGTTTGAATGGAAACTTTTCTGCCTGCTCCTTCAGGCCTTTCTCTTGAAAAATCAGGGGGATCTCGTTCAACGGGAGGTGGACGATTACCTGTTTTCCAAACAACTTCCCCCGCAACTGTGGGAACGCCGGATGGCTGATCAAAAACGCTATCTCGTGGCCAACCGAAAGCTGAAGGCCGAATTCCAAAAACTGCTGATGACCCGCTATCACGGCACTGCGGTGAAGGAGTGGCTTTCCGGAGTTTTTGACACCCCCAGAAAACGCTTGGAGGCCATGCGTTCCCANTGCCTGAGCAAAACCGGGGAAGCTCGCAAAATTTACGGGTAGATGCCTGACGAACGGCCCGCGCTTTCGGATCCTGACGCTCTTGGTCACCGGAAACTCTGAGCGCCGAAAATTCAAATGAGCCGCGGGCCAATAACCGGGAGAGGATCAGTAAAGCCCATCTCCGATTGGAATCTGCCTCGCTCCAGGGGACAGGCCAAGGCCGATGGCGGTCATTTCCATTTCGGATAGAAAAATCCCACCGCTCCCTTGCACTCGCGGAACTTCAGGGGACGCGCATTGGCGAGAACCCATCCCCAGGATGGACCATGCTTCCATGGAGAAGAATGCCTCCGGACACAATCGACGATTTCGACCACGCC
>Ga0065721_10050989_pt1 | contig 16694 bp, 12 predicted proteins | sample Mesricmetagenome_FD_59108 | JGI IMG/M metagenome (GOLD analysis project Ga0065721, IMG submission 59108) | Mesophilic microbial community from rice straw/compost enrichment Sample: eDNA_1 v2 (version 2) | ecosystem: Engineered > Solid waste > Grass > Composting > Bioreactor | place: USA: Davis... | reverse complement strand
ACGTCCGCCTCTCCGACGGCACGACAGTTTCGGCCGCCCTGCTCGTCGGCGCCGACGGCGTGCGCAGCGACGTGCGGACCCGGCTGATGGGCGGCGCGCCGGCGCGCTATTCGGGCAAGGCCGCCTTTCGGGCGACGGTGCCGGCCGAGGCGCTCCCCGCCGCCCGCCGCGCGGACCTCCTGAACGAGACGCGGCTGTGGATGGGGCCGCGCCGCCACCTCGTCCACTATCCGCTGGAAGCGCGGACGAGCTTCAACATCGTCGCGATCTTCGAGACGCCGTGGCCCGAGGCGCCCTGGGACGTTCAGGCGACGCCCGCGGAAGTGAGGGAGACCTTCGGCGGCTTCCCCCGCGCCGTCACCGATCTCCTCGCCCTGCCGGACCGCTGGCGCAAATGGGCACTGTCGGCGGTCGATCCGTCCGGCGACTGGGTGAAGGGCCGCATCGCCCTCGTCGGCGACGCCGCCCACGCCATGCTGCCGACCGCCGCCCAGGGCGGGGCGATGGCGATCGAGGACGCCGCCGTGCTGGCCGACGCGCTGGCGCGGAAGGCGGACGTCGTCGCCGCTCTCGCCGCCTATGCCGCCGCGCGGAAGCCGCGGGTGCGCCGGGTGGTCGACACCGCGGCGCGCAACGTCGCGGTCTACGGCCTCGGCGGATTGGCGGCGACGGCCCGCAACGCCGCGATCCGGCTTATGGGCGAGCGTGGCATGGCGGCCCGCACCGACTGGATCTACGGCTGGAAGCCGCCGTCACGCTTTCTCTGACGACCCGTCCCCCGCCGTCTCGCCGGCGCCCTGCCCCCTCGCGATCCGGTCGAGGCCGACGTAGTCGAGCTTGCCGGTGCCGAGCACCGGCAGGCTGTCGACGTGGATGATCGTCTTCGGAACGGCGAGTTCGCTGATACCGACGCTGCGGGCGTGGTCGAGCAGCGGCCCGATCGCCGCCTCCGCCTCCTCGGTGACGAGCACCAGCGCCTCGCCCTTGCGCGGGTCCGGCACCGCGACCACGGCGTGGCCGCTCTCCGGCCAGATCGCGGACGCTTCGGCCTCGACGGCGGCGAGCGAGATCATCTCGCCGCCGATCTTGGCGAATCGCTTGGCCCGGCCGCGGATGATGACGAAGCCGTCCTGGTCGATCGAGACGATGTCGCCGGTGTCGTGCCAGCCGTCGGCGAGAAGGTCGAGCTGGCCCGGCGCCGCGGCCCGGTAGTAGCCGGCCATGACGTTGGGTCCGCGCACCGACAGCCGCCCGGCCCCGTCGAGACCCGGCACCGGCTCGAGCCGCGCCTCGATGCCCGGCAGCAGGCGACCGACCGTGCCCTCGCGCCGGGCGCCGGGCACGTTGACGGCGAGAACCGGCGCAGCCTCGGTGACGCCGTAGCCCTCGTAGAGTTCCAGCCCGAACTTTTCGCGCCACAACGCCCGGGTCGCCACCTTGACCCGCTCGGCGCCGAGAACCGGGAAGCGGACGGTTGCGAGATCCTCCGGGTTCGCGGCGCGCGCCCAGCCGGCGGCGAAGGTGTCGGTGGTGAGCAGGATCGTCGCGCGGGCGTGACGGATGAAGCCGGGGATCTGCTTGTAGTGCAGCGGCGAGGGATAGAGGAAGCAGCGGAAGCGGCACAGAATCGGCAGCAGCATGCCGGCGGTGAGGCCGAGCGAATGAAACGCCGGCAGCGCGTCGAACATGCAGTCCTCCGCCGAGAAGGGATTGGCGGCGGCGACCTGGGCGATGTTGGCGAGCAGGTTGGCATGGGTCAGCGCCACGCCCTTCGGCGTTCCTTCCGTGCCCGAGGTGAAGAGAACGACGGCGACGTCGTCGGGCGATCGCCGCGGCGCGAGCAGACCGAGAACGCCCGGCACCTTCGCCGCGAGAAAGCCCGCCGCCTTATGAACCAAAGAAAGGTCGCGAGCGACGTCCTCAAGCAGCCAGACCTCGTGATCCCGGGCGAGATGATCGACCGCGCCCTGGAGCTCCGCCTTCTCCACGAAGGCGCGGGCGGTGACGACGCGGCGCACGCCGGCGGTGCGGCAGGCGGCGGCCATCGCCCGCGCCCCCGAGGTGAAGTTCAGCATCGCCGGAACGCGGCCGACGGTCTGCAGGGCGAAGAAGACGACGGCGAGGGCGACTGCGTTCGGCAGCATCACGCCGACCCGCTCGCCGGGCCGTGTGCCCTCGGCGAGCTTTCGGCCGAGGACGGCCGCCTTGAGGAGCAGGTCGCCGCGGGTCATCGGCCTGCGGTCCTGGTCCTCGAGGCAGACCGCCGCCGGGTCGCGGGCGACCACCGCGAGCAGCGCCTCGCAGAGGGTGCGGCGATAGAAGGCCGGATCGAGCCGGTCGGCCGGGCTGCGGCCCGCCGGTGCGGCGCCGCGCCGACCCTGCCCGTCCTTCGTCGAAGCCACCAATGTCGCTCCGGCCGATGTCGGCGTTTCGTCATCGCGGGGTTTCGTCGCCACGCCCCATCCTCCCGGAATTCGCGGCACGATCGCGGCCGCCCTCGGGCCGCCAACGGATCGCGTGCCCGCCTTGTTCGCCGGTCCGCCGGCCGTTTCGTCGGCGGCGGCAGCGTCGGAGAGGACATGCGCACCGTCAACGGATTTCTGCCCCGCTCCCGTCCCGTCGCCCCGCCCGCCGAACGGGACGACCTGTCGCGGCAGGTTAACTTTTGTTCACCTGACCCTCCCCGGCCCGGTGGCTATAGTCCTGCCGGACCATCGACACCGCCGCCAAGGCGGGGACCGACGAGATCGAGAGGACGCGGCCCATGGCAGGTGCCGGAGCCATCGCCAAGCGCACCGCCACCACGCCTCGGCCATGCTTGCGTGCGTCCGGTGAGGCCCGCGTGGGGCCGTCGATGTCGGTCGTCGGGTCGGCCCGCCGATGAAGCTGCTCGCGTCCCTGTTCTCGGCCGCCTCCTTCGTCGCGGTCTGGTCGATCGTCGCGCTCTATGCCGGCAGCCGGTTGATGCCGCCGCCGTGGACGGTGGTCGAGATCATGCTGGCAGAGATCGCCTCGGGCGACCTTCCCTATCATCTGATGATGACACTTGGCCGTGTCGCGGCCGCCTTCACGGCGGCGATGGCGATCGGCAGCGCCATCGGCCTCGCCATGGGGCGCAGCCGGGCTGTCAACGGCGCCCTCGACGTCTGGCTCGTCGTCCTGCTCAACATCCCGGCCCTCGTCATCATCATCCTCGCCTACGTCTGGTTCGGCCTCACCGAGGCCGCGGCGGTGGGTGCGGTGGCGCTCAACAAGCTGCCCAACGTCATCGTCACCATCCGCGAGGGTGCGCGGGCGCTCGACCCCGAGCTCGACCAGATGGCCCGCGCCTTCCGGCTCGACTGGAAGAAGCGCCTGTTCGACATCGTGCTGCCGCAGCTCCAGCCCTACGTCGCGGCCGCGGCGCGTTCGGGCCTGTCGCTGGTGTGGAAGATCGTGCTGGTGGTCGAACTGCTCGGCCGCTCCAACGGCATCGGCTTCCAGCTCAACCTCTACTTCCAGCTGTTCGACGTGGCGACCATTCTCGCCTATGCCCTGTCCTTCGTCGTCGTCATGCTCGCCATCGAGATTCTGATCCTCCAGCCCATCGAGACCCGTGCAAACCGCTGGCGTGTCCGCACCACTTGAGATCCGCATCGACCGCAAGGTCTTCCGCAGCGCCGACGGTACCCCCGTCACGGCGATCGAGGGCCTGCGCCTGACGCTGGAGACCGGCGGGCTCACCGCGGTGATCGGCCCCTCGGGCTGCGGCAAGTCGACGATGTTGCGAATCCTCGGCGGCCTCGACCACGCCTACGAGGGCCGGCTCGATCTGCCGCCGGACCTGCGCATCGGCTACGTCTTCCAGGAGCCGCGGCTGCTGCCGTGGCGCACCGTCGAGGCCAACGTGCGGCTGGTGCTGCGCCGGCAGGAAAATGCCGATCCGACCTCCCTGTTCGAGAGCCTCGGCCTTTCCGACATGCGCCAGCGTTTTCCGACCGAACTGTCGCTCGGCCTCGCCCGCCGCGTCGCCATCGCGCGGGCTCTCGTCATCGAGCCGAACCTGCTGCTGCTCGACGAGCCCTCGACCTCGCTGGACGAGACGACGGCCCAGCGCCTGCGCGCCCTGATCCTCGACATCTGGACGACGCGGCGGACGACGACGCTGCTCGTGACCCACAACGTCCGCGAGGCGATCGCGCTCGCGACGCGGCTCGTGCTGCTGGCGCCGAGGCCCTCGCACGTGCTCGCCGACATCCCGCTGGCCCTGCCGCAGGACCAGCGCGACGAGACCTGGATCGAGGCCAAGCGCAGCGAACTGATCGCGCTCTATCCAGGCATCGTGGCCTGATCGGCAGAGCCCTGCAACGACGGCTCCCTGCGACGACCGGAAACCGTGACGGCTCCGGGGCGGAGATAATACAACCTTCGGTTCTTCAGATTTTATTAGAATAGATGTGGTCTTTTTTGCGGCGGGGAAACATACAAGCGAAATCGCCATGCAGCCACTGCAGGTCCTGTCATCGCCCGTGAAGGTGATGGTCGCAGACGATTCGGCGACCGTGCGAAAATTCATCGAAATCGCCATCCAGGATTCCGGCACGGACGCCGAGATCGTCCTTGTCGCTGACGGTAAGGAAGCCGTGCGGAAGCTGACGCAGGAGGCCTACGACGTCGCCTTCCTCGACATCAACATGCCCCACTTGAGCGGCGTCGAGGTGATGGGCGCGCTGCACCTGCAAAAATCCGACACCTTCGCGATCTCGATGTCGAATGCGCTCACCGGCCATTCCGAAGCTCTGCTCAAGTCCTTCGGCGCCTACGATTTTCTGACGAAGCCGTTCTCCCGCGCCGACGTCGCGCAGGTGCTGAAGACGTTCCGCACCATCCGGCGGCGCCACGACGTGCTGATCGTCGACGACTCCGCCACGGTCCGCAAGATCGTGACCAAGGTTCTGACGCGCAGCATGTTCAACCTCGACCTCGTCGAGGCCGAGGACGGCGCCTCGGCACTGGAGCGGATGGGCGAACGCTCCTTCGCGATCATCTTCGCCGACTTCAACATGCCCGGCATGACGGGCATCGAGCTCGCCGGCAAGATCGCCGAACGGGCGACCGGCGCCGACGTCATCCTGATGTCGACCGATTTCACCGATACGCTGGAGAAGGCCGCCGAGCGCGTCGGCGCCCGCGCCTTCCTGCGCAAGCCCTTCTTTCCCGAAGACGTCGACACCATCCTCCATCACCATTTCAACCTGAAGCATCCGCATTTCAGCAAGCAGGTCCGCATCTTCGCCACGACCTGAAACGATTGAAGCTTCGTCGCCAACTGCCTCTTCTCTCCACTCTTCCCGGCCGAACGTGACGAAAGGGCGCCCGCCGTCGGCGATGCGCCCCCTCGCCTGTCTTCGAACTCGCCGGCCACGGCGACGCGGCCGCCGCCGTGGCCCGGGCGTCAGCTCGCCTTCCTGAACTTCGCGGCCTCTTCCGATCCGCCGGTGGCGTTGCCCTTCGAATAGGAATGGGCGCCGACGCCGGCCAGCGTGCCGCCCTGGACCACGAGATACTCGTCGCGGATCGGCCGGCCCTCGAAGAAGCATTCGAGGATCTCGCGGGTGCCGGCGGCATAGCGGGTCTGGGCCGACAGCGAGGTGCCGGAGATGTGCGGCGTCATGCCGTGGTGGGGCATCGTCCGCCAGGGGTGATCCTGCGGCGCCGGCTGCGGGAACCAGACGTCGCCGGCATAGCCGGCGAGTTGGCCGCCCTCGAGCGCGCGGGCGATGGCGTCACGATCGCAGAGCTTGCCGCGGGCGGTGTTGACGAGATAGGCGCCGCGCTTGAACAGCTTCAGCGTCTCCTCGTTGATCATGTGCTCGGTCTCGGGGTGGAGCGGGCAGTTGAGCGTGACGACGTCGCAGACCCCGTACATCTCCTCGCGGCTCGCGTGCCAGGTGAGGCCGAGTTCCTTCTCCACGCTCTCCGGCAGGCGGTGGCGATCGGTGTAGTGCAGGTGCATGTCGAAGGGCTTGAGGCGCTTCAGCACCGCGAGGCCGATGCGCCCGGCCGCGACGGTGCCGACATGCATGCCTTCCACATCATAGGAGCGCGAGACGCAGTCGGCGATGTTCCAGCCGCCCTTCACGACCCACTGGTAGGAGGGGATGTAGTTGCGCACGAGGCCGAGGATCATCATCACCACGTGCTCGGCGACCGAAATCGAGTTGCAGAAGGTGACTTCGGCGACGGTGACGCCGCGCTCCATCGCCGCCTGCAGGTCGACGTGGTCGGAGCCGATGCCGGCGGTGAGCGCGAGCTTGAGCTTCGGCGCTTTGGCGATCCGCTCCGCGGTGAGGTAGGCCGGCCAGAACGGCTGGGAGATGACGACCTCGGCGTCGTGGAGGTGCTTTTCCAGTTCGCTGTCGGGACCGTCCTTCGACGAGGTGACGACCAGTTCGTGGCCTTGCGATTCCAGGTATTTGCGCAGACCGAGCTCGCCGGAGACGCTGCCGAGCAGCGTGCCGGGCGCAAAATCGATCGCCTTGGGGCTCGGCAGGGTCTGCCCGTCCGGATAGGCGTCGATCCTCGGCAGGTCGTCGCGGGCGTAGCTCGCCGGGTAGCCGTCCACCGGATCGTCGTAGAGAACGCAGACAACCTTGGCCATGGTGTTTCCTCCATCCTGCGGGCATGCGGGGGCCGTTCGCCCGCGGCGGCGCCGCGGGCGCAGATCCCTGTTCGCCCTTGCTGGTGAGCGCGCCGGCGCCGCTGCGGGCCGGGGCCTGTTCCGCCCGGCTGCTTCAGCATCACCGGACGGGGAAACCCTAGGCGCCGCGGCGCCGGGCCATCAAATGAAAGTCTTGGAAGGCGCGATAGGCGCCGTCGATCGCACGGCGGGCGTCTTGCCCGCCTCGGTCATCAGCGCCGTGAGCGCCCTGGCCATCGGCGACAGCGGATCGCGGTCGGAGACGACGAGCCCGATCTCCTGGGAGTGGACCGGCTCGACGAGAGGGACGAGCTTCACCCCGGAAACGGCGCCGAAGGCATCGAGGAAGGTGTGGGGGACGATGCTGGACCAGCCGCCGCTGCGCAGATGCGAGCAGATGCCGAGGTAGGACGTGCTCGTCACCGCCGGCCGGATGGCGAGGCCGATCGAGGCGGCGACGCGGTCGATGATCCGCCGGTTCTGCATGTCGGCGCCGAGCAGGCACAGCCGGCTCGCCACCGCCTCGGCCCAGGTGATCGTCTCGCGATCGCCGTAGGGGCCGTCTTCCTCCGTCGCGAAGACGTAGGTCTCGCGGTAGAGAGGATAGCGCCGCACCCCGTCGACCGGTTCGCTGTCGAGATAGGTGACGCCGGCGTCGATCTCGAACGCGTCGAGGCCGCGCTGGATCGCCCGCGACGACAACGCCTGGAGATCGATGGTCGCGAGCGGATGACCCGCGGCGAACCGAGCCGTCATTTCGGCGATTCTCGGCATCGCGGCCGGAACGACGCCGAGCCGCAGGCAGCCGGCGAGGCCGCGGCGCAGGCCGGCGAGGTCGTCGCGCAGGCTGTCGTAGTCGGTGAGGATCTGCTGGGCCCAGAGCAGAAGACGCTCCCCCTCGGGCGTCAGCCCCATGAAACGATTGCCGCGCAGGATCAACCGCACGTCGAGTTCTTCCTCGAGCTTGTGCACGGCGGCCGAAAGCGTCGGCTGGGCGACGTGACAGGCTTCGGCGGCCCGGGCGAAATGCTTCTCCCGGGCGAGGACGACGAAATAGTGAAGATGGCGAACCAGCATGGCGACCACGCGGACGAGGCGGGGGCGGACGGGAGACGACGGGCCTCCCCTTCGAGACGATCGAGGAAGCGGGATGTTCGGCCCGATGCCGGCCACGCCGTGTCGGCCGTGCCGCATCCCGCCGGGGACGATGACGTGAGCGACACCTCAACCTCCACCGGGTCCCGGCGTCGGTCGGGGGAGGATGGTGGAAGACGGATGCCGTGGGCACCCCGGTGCGTCACGCCTGAGTCGGCGTCGCCGGACGCGGCCGAACTCGGGGCCTGCGCCTGCCGGGGGAACGACGGGAGCCTCCGGCGGCTGTGACGAAATCCGCCGCCGACGGACCGACAGATTCGCAGGCGGCGACCATCGGTGCCCCCCTGCCCCGCTCGCTCACTCCGCGCCCAGCTCCTCGTCCGGCTCCTCTTCAGGCCGCGGCACCGGCTTGCGGCGCTCCACCGGGAGGTCGTCGAAGGTCCAGCCATCGGTGCCGTCGGGATACCAGTAGACGGTGCGATAGCCCCATTCGAGGGCGCGCCGGGCGGCGTTCCAACTCATCCAGCAGTCGGCGAGGCAATAGAAAAGCACCGGCTTGGACTTGTCACCGCCGGTCGCCGCCGCGAGTCCGTCACGGAAATAGCCGGTCATCGTCTCGTTGAGACGGCCGTAGCCGACATCGGGCAGCCAGGTGCTCCCGGGAATGTCGTCGCGTGGCGGTTGCCGGAATATCGTGCTCGGCGGCAACTTCGGCTTCGGCGGCATCGGCAGGACGTCGATGAAGACGGTCTCGCCCGCCTCCCAGAGCACCTTCGCCGCGGCGGTGTCGACGACGGTGGCACCAGCCAGGGTGTCCGGAACCGGGGCGCGGAAATCGTCCTGCCGATAGTCGCTCGGCTCCGCGACCTCTTCGGCGCGAACCGGCGCAAGAACGCCCGCCAAAAGGACGGCGGCGAGCACACAGGACCAACCGCGCATGGCGCCACTCCGAAAGACCGTGGGCTCGATCCGGGACAGCGCAGCCCGCGACAGTCTCGGCCGTCGCGGCCACTGTCGTCATCCCCGCCTCGCCGGAAGGTTCCGGCGGGAGCGGGTCGGATGTCAGTTGGTGATCGGCTGATCGCGCTCGTCGAGCAGCGGAACGCCATAGTCGAGCAGGATGCGCTCGATCTCTTTCTGATTGTCGCGCAGCAGCGTGTTGAGCTGCCGCTTCCAGTTCTGATCCTGCCGGCGCACGCCCATGGTGATGCGGTAGGCCATGCGCGGCCCGCCGACCTCCTTGACCAGGGGAACGACGGCGAGGTCGAGACCCGACTGCTTCGCCTGCCAGCCCGCCATCGGCCCCCAGAGAATCGCCACGTCGATCACGCCGTCGGCGAGGTCCTTCATCATCCGCTTCGAGGGAGAATCGATCCGGGTATCGACCATCAGCGGATAGGGCTTGGCGCGGCCGAGCAAACCGTATTGCGCCATGTTCGACGCCGGCGGCGTGCCGGCGACGACGCCGATGCGCTTGGACTTGAGGCGCGGATCGGACAGCGCGTCGAGCCCGTCGAGCCCGTCGCCCTTCTTGAAGACGATGGCATAGGCGGTGCGGTAATAGGCGTTGGTGTTCTGGACGAGTTCGTCGCCCTGGGCGAAGCCGATGATGACGTCGCAGCGATGCTCGCCGAGCGTCTTGCGCACGAAGCCGGTCGCCATCGGGAACCAGGTGTAGGACACCGACTTGCCGAGTTTCTCGGCGAGCAAATCGGCGATCTTGTTCTCGAAGCCCTCCTTCGCCTGGTCGGAGAAGGGCATGTTCGCCGGATCGGAACACACGCGCAGCACGTTGGGGTCGACGAGTTCGATCGCCTCGCCGAACGTCTGCTCACCCGCCGTCTGCGCGCTGGCCCCGGTCGAAAGGACCATGAGCCCCGCGAGCATCAGCGCCGCCGCCTTGCTCCACTGCCTGTTCATGTGATCCTTCCTCCCGCTGCTGTCGCCTTCTTGGTCGTCGCGCGGTTCTCCCTGGAGCCCTTCCCGGTCGGGAACGGCCACAGGAGCCGGCAACGCACGTCCTGAGTCTATGGTCGCCGCATAAGCGGCGCAACCGCGGGCGGCGCCGATGCGAAAGACCACCGGCACTCGTCCTCTGCAACGGCTCCGGCGCGTGGACGGCAGCACCGGTGATGACGCCGAGAGAACCTCGGATGCCGGACGCCTCACCCCGCCCCTGCCGGCCGATTGCCGGAGCGGCCGAGCACGAAGAAAAGGACCCGCCCGACCGGGGCGGGTCCGTCGTCACTCACGCTCGCTCAGAAGCCGAGGCAGGCGTAGGCGTCGTCCTTGGCCTGCTTGTCCACTTCCGGACGCTTGGGCTCGCCGCGACCGAGCTTGCCGTCGGAGCGGCCGCGCAGGTAGGCGTAGATGTCGTCGAGATAGCACATGACGTTGAGGTCGGTGCCCCAGGCCGGCATGACGCTGTTGACCGGATGCCAGACGTTCTGCTGACCGCTGGAGACGACCTCGGCGAACTTCTCGTAGTCGATCGACTTCAAGGACGCCGTGAGGTCGGGCGCGAAGCTGCTGCCGGCGCCGTCGGGGCCGTGGCAGGGCATGCAGTTGCCGGTGTAGCGCTTGTAGCCCATCCAGGTCCGGTAATCCGGAATGCCGTCGTCGCCGATCTTGTAGGTCGGATTGCCGTCGGCGTCGCGCCAGATGGTTCCGTCCTTCTCGACCGCGGTGCTGTCGGCCGCGATGCTCGCGCCCGCGCTCATCAGGATCGCCGCCGCCAGGGTGACACTTCTCAGAATCATATGTCCTCTCCAGTCCTCTTCAGTTCGCTTCTCGCGTTTGTCGGCACGGCCGTTGGCGTTTCTGGCGGCGGCCGGGCCACCCGCGCCGGCGTGGCGCAAGGAGCCCTGGCTCGTTTCCGGGAAACCGCCCGCGTCGAGGCGGACGACGATCACCGGCACACGCCTTCGGTTTGATCGGCCGTCTGTCGTTCTTGCGCAGTCCCGCCGATCCTTCGGACGGGGTGCGAGGCACGAGACCTTACCGGGCGGACTTCATCGTCGCGATGTGATGAAAGATCGCAGCCCGAAAGTCGAACCGTCGCCTCCTCTCTCGCCCGGAACGTTCTGACCGGGTGGCGTCGAGACATTCGCAGATCCGGCGACGAACGAGACGCGTTACGCGCATCGAACGCTCGTGGATCATGCCGTGTTCCGCACGTGAGGAGACACGAATGCACACGAAAAGAAAAACCCGGCCCACACGTTTGAAGCGTGAACCGGGCCTTCGTCTCGAAAACGCCGCTCCTTTACGAAGGAGCGGCGTTCGCTGTTGCGATGTCGAGACCGGTGCGGCGCAGGTTGCGCCCCACCGGAAGCCCGGCGTCCGATCAGTTCGGCAGCGAGAAGACCGTCAGCTGGCCACCGAGAGCGGTGTACTTGCTGAGACCGGCGTAACCGCCCACCGCGCCGAGACCGGCGTTCGGGTCCGTGAGGCCAGCGGCGAGACCGATACCGGCCCAGCCACCGATGCCCGACAGGATGGCGATGTACTGCTTGCCGCCGTGCTCGTAGGTGGTGACGTTGCCGATGATGCCCGACGGGGTCTTGAACTTGTAGAGTTCCTTGCCCGTCTCGGCGTCGACCGCCTTCAGGTAGCCTTCGAGCGTGCCGTAGAACACGACGTCACCGGCGGTGGCGAGAGCGCCCGACCACACCGAGAACTGCTCGGGGAGCGACCACTTGATCTCACCCTTCTTGCCGTCCCAGGCGATGAAGTTACCCATGCCGCCATGGCTGTTCGGCGCGGGGTACATCGACAGGGTCGCACCGACGTAGGGCTGGCCCGCGGTGTAGGACACGCGGAACGGCTCGTAGTCCATGCAGACGTGGTTGGTCGGAACGTAGAACAGCTCGGTCTTCGGCGAGTAGGCCGCAGGCTGCTGGTCCTTGGTGCCGAGCGCCGCCGGGCAGATGCCGGTGGTGTTCACGTCTTCACCGTTCTGGGCGGTCGAGTACTGCGAGACGACCTGCGGGCGGCCGTACTGGTCGCTGTTCGGGTCCATCACCACTTCCGTGGCCCAGTTCACGACCGGATCGTACTTCTCGGCGACGAGGAGTTCGCCCGTCTCGCGGTCGAGCGTGTAGCCGAAGCCGTTACGGTCGAAGTGCGTGAGGAGCTTACGATCCTTGCCGTCGATCTGCTGTTCGGTGAGGATCATCTCGTTGACGCCGTCGAAGTCCCACTCGTCGTGGGGGGTCATCTGGTAGACCCACTTCGCCATGCCGGTGTCGGCATCACGGGCCCAGATCGTCATCGACCAGCGGTTGTCACCGGGACGCTGCGACGGGTTCCAGGTCGACGGGTTGCCGGAGCCGTAGTAGACGAGGTTCAGCTCGGGATCGAACGAGAACCAGCCCCAAGTGGTGCCGCCGCCGATCTTCCACTGATCGCCTTCCCAGGTGTTGGTGCCGGAGTCCGGACCGACCGGCTTGCCGAGGTGGGTGGTCTTCTCCGGATCCATCAGCGTGTCGCTGTCGGGACCCATCGACCAGCCACGCCAAGCGCGGGAACCGTCGCTGAGGTTGTAGGCGGTGACCGAACCACGGACGCCGAACTCGCCGCCGGAGATGCCGATCAGCACCTTGTCCTTGAACACCATCGGAGCCGCGGTGCCGGTCTCGCCGATCGCCGGGTCGCCGTTCTTCACCGACCAGGCCACTTCGCCGGTCTTGGCATCGAGCGCGACGACGGTGGTATCGGCCTGGTGCAGGATGATCTTGCCGTCACCGTAGGCGACGCCACGGTTGACCGTGTCGCAGCACATCACCGGGATGACGTTCGGATCCTGCTTCGGCTCGTACTTCCAGATGATCGAGCCGCTGTCGTTGAGGTCCAGCGCGTAGACGATGTTCGGGAACGGCGTGTGGACGTACATGACGTCGCCGATGATCAGCGGGCCGCCTTCGTGGCCGCGGAGCACGCCCGTGGAGAACGTCCAGGCGACCTGGAGGGTGCCGACGTTGTCCTTGTTGATCTGATCGAGCTTGGAATATCGCGTGTTGGCGTAGTCGCCGGTCTGCATGACCCAGTCGGCGGGGTTGTTAGCCATCTCGATCAGCTTGTCATTGGCGGACGCCGGAAGGGCCATCAGAGCCACGGCGGCCGTCATGCAAGCGAACTTGATTGCTCTTTTCATTGTATTCTCCCTAGATCGCATTTTTTCAGCGTACGGCTGGATAGACGAAACGGCTCGGGCTACCGGACCCGGTTCATTGTCGACGTATCAGCAGGGACAGCCTCCGACAGCGTGTCACAACCTACAGGGCGCGTTATCGATACGTATGACGTATCCATTCTTCTCGTCCCTGCTGCGGTCTTCGAATCGGTACCCGACATTCCCTCAAACGTCGGATCCGTCGAAATCGGCGGCTGAGAGGACTGTAATCAGCTTTTCCGGACACCGCAAGCGGGCTAGCCTCGGGAAATTAAAGCGATTTAGGGTGAAGGAACGGCTAAGGAGGGCGACGGCGCGTCGAAAACGGCCGGGTTCCGCCACCGGCCGGGCAGGTGCGACAAATTGGCGGACAAGACGCCTCTGGCAAGACGAGGACGCCGGATCGACCTTCCATCGCGACGACGAGAAAGGCAGACCGATGCAGCCGACACACGTTAATGTTGCACCGCAAGACGGAAGTTTGACGCGCCGCAGCATGACGCGACTGCTGCTGGCGGCGGCCCTGCTTCCCGGCTCGGCCGCCGCCACGGCCGCCGGGAGCGAGGGTCTCGAGGTCGTGGAGCTCGCACGCGGCATCTTCGCCCACCGCGGCGTCAACGCACTGATGACCGCGGAAAACGGCGGCGCCATCGCCAACGTCGGTTTCATCGTCGGCGAGGAGGCGGTGGCCGTCGTCGACACCGGCGGGAGCGTGCGCGAGGGTCGGGCCCTGCTCGCGGCGATCCGTCGGCACACCGACCGGCCGGTGCGCCACGTCATCAACACCCACGTCCATCCCGACCATATCTTCGGCAACGCAGCATTCGCAGATACCGGTGCGAGTTTCGTCGGACACGCGAATCTGCCGAGATCGATGGCGGCGCGGGGAAATTTCTACATCGGCGCCAATCGCGACCTGATGGGCGACTCGCTGCTCGCCGACGTGCGCATCGTGTCGCCGGACGTCGTGGTCGACCAAAGTAGGAGGCTCGACCTCGGCGGGCGGGTGATCGACCTCGTCGCCCGCCCGGTCGCCCATACCGACGCCGATCTCACGGTCTTCGTCCCCGATGCCGGCGTTCTCTTCGCCGGCGATCTCGTCTTTCTCGAGCACCTGCCCTCGATCGACGGATCGATTCTCGGCTGGATGAAGGTGCTCGACGATCTCGCCGCCGGACCGGACGCGATCGTCGTGCCCGGCCACGGCCCGCTCGGGGTGCCGCTGGCGGAGGCGATCGCCCCGGAACGGCGCTATTTCGAGGTGCTCGCGGCCGACCTTCGTGCCGCGATCGCCGCCGGCGTGCCGTTGTCGCGGGCGGTCGAGACGGCGGGACGGTCGGAAAAGGAAAACTGGACGCTGTTCGACCAGTTCAACGCCCGCAACGCCACCGCGGCCTATGCGGAACTCGAATGGGAATGACCGGCAATCGGCGCCCTGCCCGCGACCGCCCTGAAAACATCGGCGTTCACGGGCTTGTCATCGGCTTCGCCGCAGCGCAGCGTGAGCCGTGCGCGATCTTATGTTAGACTTGACGAAACTAATAGCGGCAAGGACCGGCTCGCGTCCACGACGTGGCCGCACCGGAACCGGTCGAAGAGGCGCGCGGGTCGTCACCGCGGTGTCCTCGACGTGGAGGAGAGACGAAAGATGACCGTTCGCATGCTGTCCGCCTTCACCCTCGCCGCCGGGCTCGCGCTCGCCGCCTCGTCGGCGCAGGCCGGCTCCGACGAAACCTGGAAGGGCCTCGTCACCGACGTCTTCTCCGACCGTCCGATGCAGGACGGCGCCGGCGTCATCACCATCGACGCCCCCTATCGGGCCGAGGATGCCGCCATCGTGCCGATCACCCTCGATTTCGCGCTGCCGCCGGGCGATGCACGCCGCATCGAGAAGGTGACGCTGGTGATCGACGAGAACCCGGCGCCGGTGGCGGCGACCTTCACCCTCGGCGAGAGCGCGGCGGTCGATCACATCGAGACACGGGTGCGGGTCAACGCCTACACCAGCATCCATGCGGTCGCCGAGGTCAGCGACGGCACGCTCTACGTCACCGATCGCTTCGTGAAGGCGGCGGGCGGCTGTTCGGCGCCGGCCGGAAAGGACCAGGCGCTGGCGCTCGCCGAAATGGGCAAGATGAAGTTCCGCGAGTTTCCGGTGGAAGGCGCGGCCAGCGGCCGGCAGGACGCGCAGCTGATGATTCGCCATCCGAACAACTCGGGCCTCCAGAAGGACCAGATCACGCTCAACTACATTCCGCCGCGCTTCATCGACGAGATCACCGTCAACCAGGGCGACCAGATGATCTTCAAGATGGAGGGCGGCATCTCGATCTCCGAGGATCCGAACTTCCGCTTCTCCTACGTCGCGAACGGCCAGCCCGTGTCGGTATCGGCGACCGACACCGATGGCGCCGCCTTCTCGGCCACGTTCCCGCAGCACCGGCCGACCGACAGCTGACCACGACCGCGCGATCACCGGGCGCCGCCCGCCCCTGCGCGGTGTCGTCGCCCGGTCCCGTCGGCAGACCGGCGGAGCCGGGTCATCCCGGCTCGACCCCCCGCCGCATCCGAGCGCGTCGTCGCACCCGAGGGGCCGGAAAGCCGGGCCTCATGGCGGTGCGACCGGCGGTTCGTCGGCCCCCTGCCGAGGCGCCGGTGAATGGACCGGGTCGTCCTACCCCGACGGACGATGGCGCCCCGCCGTTCGAGAGGCGTCAGGATGGCGCCTCGGAGGGCACGCGGCGAGAGGTCGGTTCAAGCCGCTACCGACATGACACCAGCTCCGCTTCGAGCCGCCGTCTCCGCCCACTCCCGAGCGCCGGTGAGCGTTGGCGCGAGCAACTGAGCACGACGGAACCGGACGCGTGGTCATCCTTCCAGTGACAATTGCCGTCATTTCCGCGAGGCGGAATCCGGCCGTTCGCCGGAAGAATCCTCGCGTCCGGCCGCCCGTCTCGATAAAGCCGCCGCCGGATTCGCGCGCGGGAACGACGGCGGTGCGCCTCCTGGAAAAGGCCCTGCCCGTTCGCTCCGGGTCGAGCCGGCGCCGTCGTCAGCCGAGATCGACGCCGCTCCCTCGTCGCCATTCGCGCGCAGGCGCAGCGACCCGGCCCGGTTCGTCGAGGTGACCATCGGCGCGGGGTCCTCAGGAGGGGAGTTTGAGAATTTCCCAGTCTCCTCCTGTGTTTGCGCGTCTTTCCTCAACCGCCGCACATCGCGAAAGACCCTCCGCAAGAGCCAGGAAACAAAGCCACGAGCACGACAGGTGCCGGGACCTTCGTCAACCATATTTTGAACGCTGTTCATTTTGTGAATTGCGTCCGCAACGGAATTCTGTATCCTCCCTTTTGTGAACAACGTTCATAATGGAGGATCCGTCGATGTTCAGGCAGTTCGTGGCCCTCGTGCGGGGTCAGGCCCACGAGGCGGCCGAGGTGGTGGTCGATGCCAATGCGCTCGTCATCCTTCGCCAGCAGTTGCGGGATTGTGCCGCCGCCGTCGATGTGGCGCGCAAGTCGGTGGCGATCGCCACCGCCGAGACCATGCGCGACCGCGAGCGGCTGGCGGGGATCGAGGCGAGGATCGCCGATCTCGAGGAGCGCACGCTGGCGGCATTGGGCCAGGGCAAGGCCGATCTCGCTCGCGAAGGCGCGGAGGCGATCGCCGCGCTGGAATCGGAGCGGGCCGCCACGGCCGAGGCGACGCGGGCGGCGGAAGCCGAGATCGAGCGGCTTCGGCAGGCGCTGC
>Ga0065721_10050988_pt1 | contig 16700 bp, 21 predicted proteins | sample Mesricmetagenome_FD_59108 | JGI IMG/M metagenome (GOLD analysis project Ga0065721, IMG submission 59108) | Mesophilic microbial community from rice straw/compost enrichment Sample: eDNA_1 v2 (version 2) | ecosystem: Engineered > Solid waste > Grass > Composting > Bioreactor | place: USA: Davis... | reverse complement strand
ATGTCGGCGGCTCTGCGTTCCATCGGCGACAAGCCGGTGACCGTGCAGATCAATTCGCCTGGCGGCGATCTCTTCGAAGGTCTGGCGATCTTCAACCTGTTGCGCAACCACAGCCAGAAGGTGACTGTGCAGGTGATGGGCTGGGCCGCCTCGGCGGCCTCGATCATCGCTATGGCGGGCGATGAAATCGTCATGGGCCTCGGCACCTTCATGATGGTGCACAATGCCTGGGGCGCCGTCATCGGCAACCGTCACGACTTCCGGGAAGCGGCCGACCTGTTCGAAAGCTTCGACGGGGCCATTCTCGACATCTACGAGGCCCGCACCGGCGCCAAGCGCGCGGACCTCGAAAAGCTGATGGACGCGGAGAGCTTCCTGTCGCCATCGGAGTCCATCAAACACGGCTTTGCCGATAGCATCGATGACAGCCTCTCGCTGTCCGAAGACGCGAACAATGCCGCCCATTCACCAACTCTTGCCCGTCGCCGCACAGAGGCCGCCTTGGCCCGTGCCGGCTATACCCGCGCCCAGCGTGCGGATCTGATCGGCGAGATGTCCAGCCTTTCTCCGGCCCAGCGTGATGCAAGCCGAGACCCCGCCGCGCGTGATGCAGGCGATCCCCTGGCCGCCAATATCCGGCAGCTCATTGAGACCATCGGGGCAATCTAGCCCTATCCCTCGAAAGGAAAGACCATGCAGCACGCTCTGCTGAACCCGCGCCGTGCGCGCGGGCTTGTCGCTGTGCGCAATGACGCATCCGCGACTGCCGTCCTGGCGGAACTCCAGAAGACCTTCCAGGCCTTCAAGGAAGCCCGTGAGGAGGAAATGAAGGGCATCAATGCCAAGTTCGATGACGTTGTGACCAAGGACAAGGTCGATCGCATCAACAACGAGATTTCTGATCTCACCAAGATGCTCGACGAAGTCAACGCCACCATGAACGCCCTGCGCGTCGGCGGTGGCGGTGGCGAAGACGATCCGGACAAGGCCGCCTATGGCCAGGCCTTCAACAAGTGGTTCCGCAAGGGCGACCGCGCTGTTGAAGACCTGGGCGAACTGGCCGTGAAGGCCAAGATGACCACCGATTCCGATCCGGACGGCGGCTATCTGGTTCCGACCGAAATGGACAGCCAGATTGATCGCGTTCTCGGCACGGTGTCGGCAATGCGTCAGCTGGCTCGCGTCATCAACATCTCCACTGACGAGTTCAAGAAGCTCGTGAATATGGGCGGCGCCGGCGCTGGCTGGGTTGGTGAACGCGAGGAGCGCCCCGAGACCGGCACCCCCACTCTGCGCGAGCTGGTGTTCAATACGGCCGAGATTTATGCCAACCCGGCCGCGACCCAAAAGCTGCTCGATGACGGCTCCGTCGACATTGCCGCCTGGCTTGCTGATGAAGTAGGCATTGAGTTTGCCGAGCAGGAAGGCGCTGCCTTCGTCACCGGCGACGGCGTCAAGAAGCCCCGCGGCTTCCTCGCCTACGACACCGTTGCCAATGCCTCTTACGCATGGGGCAAGCTGGGGTTTGTCGTCTCCGGCGGCGCCGCTGGTTTTGCTTCGTCCAACCCGGCCGACGCGATCATCGAACTCTACTACGCCCTCAAGGCCGGCTATCGGAACGGCGCTTCCTTCCTCACCAGCGATGCGGCGATGAAGGATATCCGCAAGTTCAAGGACGGGCAGGGGAACTACCTCTGGGCGCCCCCGACCGGCCCCGACATGCCCGCGACCATTCTGGGCAAGCCGGTCGTCACCGACGACAACATGCCCGCCCTGGGCTCGAATGCCTTCCCGATGGCCTTCGGCAATTTCCAGCGCGGTTATCTGATCGTCGACCGCATGGGTGTCCGCGTCCTCCGCGACCCGTACACCAACAAGCCCTACGTGCACTTCTACACCACCAAGCGCGTGGGCGGCGGCGTCCAGAACTTCGAAGCCATCAAGCTCCTGAAGTGCTCGACCTAATCGCACCAGGACTGGGCGGCCGAGGCCGCCCTTTCTCCGTCAACACCACATTCGAGAGGATCAGTCCCATGAAGGACATCCATTCTGACATGACGGTTGTGCAGGCTATTGGTGCGGTGGTTCTCTCCGCTGACAATACCCCTGCAGCAATCGATCTTCAGGGCTACAACGCCGCTGAAATCGTGCTCGCCATCGGCATCGGCGGCATCACCTTCGATGCCACCAACAAGATCGAGTTCAAGCTCACCCATTCGGATGACGACAGCACCTATGAGGCTGTCGACATCGACGATGTTCTTGGCCTCGACTCGGTCGGCACCGGCGGCATCATCAAGTCCTTTGTCGCCGCGCACGCCGCTGCTGCCTGCTATCGCGTCGGGTACATTGGCGGGCGGCGCTACGTGAAGCTCCTGGCCGACTTCTCCGGCACCCACGGCGCCGGAACTCCCGTCGCCGCAATGGTGATCAAGGGACACGGCTACAACCAGCCCGAAGCCGACCAAGCCTAGCGCCGGGTTCCTTTCCCACATCAGCCGCGAGCCGGGACAGCCCGGCTCGCCATTCCTGAGGAGACAGCGCCATGCGTGCCAAAGTGACCACAGCATTCCCGGGGCGCCCGGATCGTGAAGTGAAGACCCGCACAATTGAGGTCGGTGAGATCATCGATGGTGAACTCGCCGAAGTCGCCGTGCGCGAAAAATGGGCCGAAGAGGTCCAGGACGAGCAGCCGGCCGAAGCAAAGGAAAAGAAGGTCGAGGACATGACGGTCCCCGAACTCAAGGCCCTGGCCGAGGATAAGAAGATCGATCTCGGTGCCGCGACCAAGAAGGGCGAAATCCTCGCCCTTGTCCAGAAGGCTCTGGCCGCCCCGGCGAAACAGTAATCCCGGCCCGGCGCTGCTGCCGGGCCCTTTCACACAGGTGGCAGAATGCATCGTCCCGTGCTCGTATCAGCGCCGGCCAGCTATCCCGTCGAGCTTGCCGATGCGAAGGCCGCTTGCCGCGTGACCCGCGACGACGAGAATTCAGTCATCGAGGCGCTGATCAAGGCTGCGACCGCTCACCTAGACGGCTGGACCGGCATTCTCGGTCGCTGCCTGATCACCCAGACGTGGCGCGCCACCTACGAGTGCTTTGAGCAATGCATGAGGATTCCGCTCGGTCCCGTGCAATCTGTCGTCATTAAGTACCGTGACGAGACCGGTGCCCAGTCCGACGCGATCGATGGCTCGAACTATGAGCTTCAGGTCGACGGCGCCGGCTATTTCGTTCGGTTCATGGATGACTACGACCTCCCGGACGATCTTTATGAGACGGCACCGGTGACGATCGACTTCGTGGCTGGCGAGGATGAAGTCCCTTCCAGCATCAAGACCGCAATCCTGCTCCTGGTGGCGCACTGGTATCAGAACCGGGAAGCCGTCGCCTCGGAAGGTATGCAGCAGCTCCCGTTTTCAGTTGATGCGCTGCTCGCTCCCCATCGCAAGATCCATCTCTAGTAAAAGGAGGCCATCATGGCCGATTTGACGATTTCTGCTTCTGACGTGAAGCTGGTGTTTGGCCCCACGAAGTCGCGCCTTGCGGCCGCTGCGGTTGCTGCGGGCCAGGTCTGTTATCAGGCGTCCGCTACCAAGAAGGCCGGTTTGGCCGACAATGACAGCGCGACGGCCGAAGTCCGGTCCATCGACGGTTTGGCGCTCAATAGCGCTGCGGCTGATCAGCCGATCGAACTGGCCGCGAATGGCGCGGTGGTCACCGTCGGCGCGGTCCTGACGGCAGGCGTCGATTACTATCTGAGCGGTACGCCTGGCGGGATCTGCCCCCGCGCGGATGTCATCACGGGTGATGATCCGATCCGCGTCGGTATGGCTCTGACCACGTCAAACCTGCAGCTCGATTTCAACGACCCCGACGTCACGCTGTAGCCCAATGCCTTGGGTGAAGTTCACATCCCCATTCGACTGGAAACCTCAGCCGAATGTGACCCAGGCGTTTTTGCCGGGGCAGGTGAAACTGGTCACCACGCCCTGCGCAGAGGCAGCAGTAGCCATGGGCAAAGGCGTCCGAGTGAAGAAGCCAGCATCGGAGCAGAAGAATGGACCGTAATGCTGGCAGGCTGCGCGATCTGCTGAATTTTCAGCGCCGGGAAATGATGGACGATGGTTTCGGAAATCAGATCCCCGGAGGCGAGTTCGCGACGGAGTTTCAGGCATATGCCGGGCTCCAGCCGCGCACCGGAGGCGAGGAAGTCACTGCTGCCCGTCTCTCCGGCCGTCAGCCCTATGTCTGTCTGGTGAGATATTCGAGCGAGATGTTGAGCGTCACGGTTGCCTGGCAGATTGTCGACGCCCGAAACCCTGACCGGGTGTTCAATATCTCATCGCCTCCTGCGGATCCTGATGGGAAGCGGCAGTGGCTTGAGTTTCTGGTTACTCAGGGGCCGCCGTCGTGACGGTTCGGGGACTGGCGAGCCTACAGCGCAAGCTGAAGGCGCTTCCGAAGGCCGCCGAGGAGGAAATTGCCAAGGCGATGGAGCAAAGCGCCGAGGAGATCGTCAGGCTCGCGAAATCTTTGGCGCCCGTCGATGACGGTGACCTGCAGATGTCGATCTCGTGGACCTGGGGTGATGCGCCAAAGGGCTCAATGGCCTTGGGGAAGGTCAAGTCTCAGGGCAAAGGCGCTGGAAACCTGCAGATCACCGTCTTCGCCGGCGGTGGGCATGCTTTCTACGCTCGCTTTGTTGAGTTTGGCACTTCGGCTCATCTCAACGCGGGGCGGTTCGCCGGATCTGAGCATCCTGGTACTGCCGCACAGCCCTTCTTCTATCCCGCCTATCGAGCCGTGCGAAAGCGCGCAAAGGGCCGCGTGACGCGCGCAATCACCAGGTCGGCCAAGAAGGTCGCGGCTGGAGGCTGATGTATGGATGCCAGTTTTGAGCTTCTTGGTGCCGTTATCGCGCGGCTCCGGGCGACTTCTGCCGTCACCAGCTATGTCGGGACGCACATCTATGACAAGGCGCCGGCCGACAGCGAGGGCAGGGTGACCGTGCCCTTTCCCTACATCAGCAATGGGCCGTCGACCTCGATCCCGGACGATTACAACTGCAGTGACGGCGAGGTCGTCACCATCCAGTTGGACGTCTGGTCGAGCGGGCCCGGCGAGGCCTACAGCACTGCAGAATGCAGGAAGATTTGCGGGGCAATTCAGCGGGCGCTGCACGGCGCGGAGCTGAACCTCGCCACAAATGCGCTCGTGACGCTCGAATGGGAGCTCACCCGCATCATCGAAGACCGAAACCCCGCCATCAAACACGGTGTCATCCAGTTGTCTGGCGCCGTCGAGCTCACCTAAGGAGACCATCACCATGGCCAATCCAACCCGCGTCAAGAGTAGCGATATCGCGGTCAAACTCGACCTCGATCGCACCGGCACCTATGCCACCCTGTGCGGATTCCTCGAAGACACCATCACCTTCGGCAGTTCGCTCGAAGAGCTGACGATGCAGGACTGCGCCGATCCGACTGCTGTCCCTGCGGTCATTCGCGATAAGGTGTCGACATCGATCTCTATCGCCGGCAACGGCGTGGTGGCGACGGAATCCGCCGAGAAGGTTATCGATGCTGCCCATGACCCTGACAGCTTCCCCTGCAAGATCGAAATGACCCTTGGGGGCACCTCGATCACCTGGACCGGCAACATGCAGGTCGAGAGTGCCGAGGTGGTCCGCAATGGCATCCGGACGGCCACCATCTCGATGTCTATGCAGTCCGACGGCTCGTTCACGAAGACCACGACCTGATGAGTGCGGACGGATCGCTCGGGACGCTCTCCTGGGCAGATGGCAAATACCACTTCAAGCTTGGCTGGGGTGAACTGGCCATGCTCCAGCAGGCGACCGACTGCGGCCCGGCGTTCCTTCTGGAGCGCTTGGGCGGAAAGCACTGGCGGATCGAGGACATCAGTCACTCCATCCGGCTTGGTCTGATCGGCGGCGGTCTGGAGCCTGCAAAGGCACTCGACCTGGTCCAGTCCTATGTCGAGAAGCGTCCACCTCTCGAAAACCTGATGCTGGCCTATGCCATTGTCGCCGCCGGCGTGCAGGGGGCGCCCGATGAGCCGCTAAAAAAACCGCGGGGGAGGGCGAGGGCCAAAAGCTCGACGACCTCCCGAACGGAAAGTGGCGCTTTGGCCTGATCTATGGCCTCGGCGCCGCAATGGGCTGGCCAGTCCATGACGTGAAGCGAGCGTCGGTCTGGGAATTCTTCTCAGCCTGGCAGGGCTATCTCGACGCCAATACCCCAAAGAAAAAGGGCGTTCAGACGGAAGAAGAGGCCGAGGCCCTTTTCGATCGTCTCACCGCTAAGGATCGCGGCCCCCGTACCCTCTCTACCCAGACCTATTGGCTGGAAGGTGACCAATTGGTCCCGGCTGGCATCGTCACTTTCGAGGTTCAATAGATGGCGACCACTGACATCGAACGCCTCGTGGTGTCGCTCGAAGCGTCCATCACCAAGTACGACCGCACCATGCAGAAGGCCGTCGGCGTCACTAACTCGAGCATGCAGAAAATCGAGCGCCGCAACGCGACGATGGTCCGCCGCATCGAGAACGGCTTCGGCGGGCTCCAACGTGGCATCGCCACGGCGTTTGCGAGCGCGGCGGCCCTGAGGGGCGCCCAGCAACTGATCGACGCCTCCACGCGCATCGAAAACAGCCTGAAGGTGGTGGGGCTCGCCGGCGAAGAGCTGCAACACGTCTATGATCAACTCTTCGCTTCAGCGCAGCGAAACATGGCGCCGTTGGAAACCCTCACGACGCTCTACAGCCGGCTTGGGTTGGCTCAGAAGGAACTGGGTGCCACCAACGATCAGTTGATCAGTTTTACCGACAACGTCGCGTTGGCCCTCCGCGTGCAGGGCACGAATGCCCAGGAAGCTCGTGGCGCCCTTATCCAGCTCAGCCAGGCGATGGGTTCCGGTATAGTCCGGGCCGAAGAATTCAACTCGGTGGTCGAGGGGGCGCCGTCGATCCTTCGCGCCGCCGCGGCTGGGCTTGTCGAGGCGGAGGGCTCAGTTGCCAAGCTTCGTGCTCTGGTGGTCGACGGAAAGGTGTCCAGCCAGGCTTTCTTTCAAGCGTTCCAGGCTGGTGCCGGCATTCTCAAGGATCAGGTCGCGGGCGCCGAGATTACTGTATCGCAGGCCTTTGTCCGCCTGCAAAACGTCCTGATCGATGTTGCCGGCAAGTTCAACGAAGGAACGGCTGCCAGCGAGATTATGGCGGCCGGACTGAGTAATCTCGCCGATGGGGCCGAGAATTTTGGAACATGGCTCACTGAGAACGGCGCGGGTGTCAAATCGTTCTTCTCCGATGTAGCCACTGCCGTTAAGGCAGCGCAGGACGCGGCAAGGAAGGCGGGGCAAGATACTGGCCTGAGTGGCTTTGGCCGCTTCGTCGAAGACCTGACGGGGCTTAAGGTCTCGTCCGACTATGCGACCGGGGCGGTGAAGAAGACCGCCGACCAGATCGAGCGCTTGACCGGCGGCGCGACCGAAGCCGACCTTGCCATTGCGGATGCGGAGCAGGCCCTTGCCACGTTCGCCGTCAACAGCGCCGGTCGGTTCGGCGACCTTCAGCCCGTTGTCGACGACTTCATCCAGCAGTTGCTTGAAGGGCGCGGTACGGCGGAGTCGGCCGCCCTTGCTATCAGTGAGATTGGACAGGCTGGCGATTTCGGCTCGCTGATCACGGACCTGGGCGGTCTGGTCACGGCCCTATTCCAGGTTCGCGGCGAGGCAGTAGCCACCGCTGCTGCCGTCGCAGCCGCAAAGCGCGGGGAGACTGCCGGCACCAACATCGCTGGGCAGCGGGCAGAGCAGTTGGCCAATCGCCCGACCCCCGCCGTCAAGCCGGTGTCGCTGGCCGACTATCCAATTACGGGTGGCGGTGGTGCCGGCGGAGGCAAGTCTGGCATCGATCGCTTCAACGAGGCTGTGGCGGCCCAGGAACGGGAAACCGCTGCCATGGAGCGCAAGACGTCCTTGCTGGCGCAGCTCAATCCGCTGGTCAATGACTACGGCTTTGCTGTCGAACGACTCAATGCCCAGATCGAACTGGAAAACGCTGCCAAGGAAGCGGGCCTTCCGCTCGACGAGAAGCGCCAGCAGCAGATCGAAACCCTTGCCAGCGGCTATGCTCGTGCGACCTCCGAAGCTGCTCGCCTGGCAGAAGCGCAGGGCCTCGTCGCGGAAAGCGCCGATGCGATGGGGCAGGCGGGTCGGGATGCGCTCGACACGATCATCGACGGGGTTCCTTGAAGGCAAGGATGCCGGCGAAGTGCTCAACAGCGTCTTCAAGGACCTCGGGAAGAGCCTGCTGAATATCGGGCTCAACCTACTCGGCGGTGGCATCAAGGCAGGCGGGTTCAATCCGCTGGGTTTTCTGGGCTTCGCCAGCGGCACGGCCAACACCGGGGGGCGCCGGGGCGAGCCCCGTGGCGTCGTGCATGGCCAGGAGGCGGTCATCCCGCTGCCTGCGGGTGGCAAGGTGCCGGTGGACATTCGGCTCCCACCTTTGCCATCGGCGGCGCAGGGCACTCTGAAGGTCATGGTCGGAGTTTCGGCTGACACGGTCGGCAACCTGACGCCCTTTGTGGAGAGCGTCGTGCAGACAGGAATTGGCAAGGCGGCGCCGGCAATCGTTGCAACGTCGGTAAGCCAGTCGAGCAAGGCCGCGCCTGCAGCGGTGGCACAGTATCAACAGCAGCGGGCAGGGGCGGACTATCGTGTCTGATGTCAATTTCGTCCACTGGCCGACCGATCTATTGACGCCGCAATCGTCGCCATTCGACCCTCGGGCATTCACCCGCTCGGGTGGCCGCAGTTTGGGCGGCCTTTCGCGGTTTACCCGAACCGATCGTGGGTTCTGGGTCGGCAGCTACAAAGGAATCATCTTTCGTCGCGGTCAGCAGCACGATCAGGCACGGGCGTGGACGCGCCTGCGGACCGACCTCGGGGGGCAAGCCGGTCTTGTGGCAGTGCCAGTGTGCTCGACCCGGCTGTGGGCGGCGGAGGGGTACGAGGATTTCACGCCTGGACTCTATCCTCACGACGACGAAATGCCGTTCGATGATGATACGCCCTATTCCGAGGGTCGCATCAGGATCGAAATGGCGAGCTTTGCTCCGCTGTCGTCTACGGTGGTGACCTTAAGGCTGGTGGATGCGCCAACGGCGGTCGGCATTCGCTTTAGTTATCAGCACGCGATGTACGAAACCGGGTCGCTCATCGAGCAGACTGGGGCGGACACATTTCGCGTGCCAGTGTCGCCCGCCATCAGGCAGGCCATACCTGCCGATGCCTGGCTGGAAGCCGACCGACCCACAGTCTTGTGCCGCCTGGCGTCTGACGCCGAAATGGATATCGAGTTTCCCGGAGCTGGCATGCCCCGCCCCACAGTGAACTTTGTCGAGGCCGTTGATATCTGGAACGACCTCGCGCTTGAGGCCGCCTAGATGGCTATCAAATCGATCAGAGTGCTGGTGCGGATCGAATTCCCGAATGGCGCTACGACACGAGTTTGGGACGGAGCCGGCCCGTATCTCGATGTCGACGGTGAATTGTGGCAGGGCGTCCGTCTCAATGACGGGCTCGACCAGATCGAGAGCGCCATGAACGGCGAGGCCGCCACCTTGTTTCTATCGGTATCAGGGGTTGGTGCAGAGGGTGCCGACCTGGCGTTCGAAGATCTGCAGGCCGGCAACGTCATCGGCGGCACGGTGCAGTTGCTCATCCAGCCCCTGGATCAGTGGGATCAACCCGAAGGTGATGCCGAAGTCAGGTTCACTGGCTCGATCGACAACATGCCCATGGACGATGTCGCCCAGGAGGAAGGCATCATCTCGACGATCACGCTTGAGGTGACTAACCGTTTCAGCCTGCGCGCCCTGACTAGCGGCGCGGTGTTGTCGGACGTGGACCAGAAGGCTCGGTCAGCCATCCTCAATCCCGGAGCGCCAGCTGATCGGTTCGCCGAGCGTATTCCCGGTCTGGCTGACAAAACCATCGTCTGGCCCCGGTTTAGCTGATGACCAACTGGACCCGTCACGATACCCGCGCCTTGATCGAGGCGGCGGAGGAACGACCGCGCATGTCGCGCAAGGTGGTTCGCATCGTCCGCCGGCATCATGGCGAGGACCGCCTGGTCGAGCGCATGGCGTTGCTTGAAGACTTCATCCGGCAAACTCATGCCAGGCCGTTTGTGTGGGGAGCGTCAGACTGCTCGCTGATGGTCGCGGACTGGTGCGTGGAGAATGGTCACGGCGACCCTGCGGATGCTTGGCGCGGGACCTATGCCACTGAAAGCGAATGCCGGGCCCTCATTGCCGAGCGGGGCGATCTGGCCGCAGTGGTGGCTGGCTGTGCATCGGTGGCTGGTTTGAAACCCATTGTCGAGCCGGAGTTCGGATGTGTTGCCGTGATCGGGTCGCCGCACCGCGCTGACCGGCAATGGTCGGCGATCTGGAATGGTCGGCGCTGGGTCGTGCGCTGGCTGTCGGCAGCAGGTCCGATGTGGTCACCCTTCGTGGCTAAACCTCTTGGAATGTGGCGGGTCTAGATGCCGAACGCTATTGCTGGCGCGATCCTGCCATGGGTGATCCAGGGGCTGGGTGCCATTGGTATTCCTCTAGCGACAATTGCAGCCGTGGCTGTACCTGTGGCTCTGGGTGCGTCCTATCTGTTGCTGGCCGGCGCGGCGTATCTGGTCAGCTCGGCATTCTCGGGGCCGTCCAAGCCAGAGGCGCCCAAGCCAGAAGATGGCAAGTTCAACCTGAAACAGTCGGTGCCTCCGCTGGTCTATGTGCTGGGCAGGGTAAAAAAGGCGGGGGACTACGCATTTCTGGAAGAAAAGGGCGGGGTCGCCTACCATATTGTGGTCCATGCGGCTCATCACATCAAAGCCTATGTCGAGCACTGGTTGCATGACGAGAAGGCAGTGTTCGATTCTTCGACAGGACTTGTAACTTCTCCGGCCCATTTCATTGTTGATGGCAATGGCAAGGTTACGCTGCGGTCCAACCTTGGCGAAGATGCAGAGACGGCATATGCCGGTCCCGTTTCGGTCTTTCCGTCCATCTGGACTTCAGACCATCGCGGCGATGGTCTGGCGTCGATAATGATGGCAGTGCAGTCGGTGGCTACCGATGACCTGCAGAAGGTTTACCCGTCCGGCATGCCACAACATTCGGCTGTGATCGATGGGCACGACCGGCTCGTTGATCCGCGCACAGGTGTGGCGGGCTATTCGGAGAATATCGCCGTCTTTCGTGCCTGGCACCTGACGCATCCGGTCGGCGGCAAGCTGCCTTGGGACGCACTCTATCTGCCGGACTGGGCGCATGCCGCTGATGTCGACGATGAAAATGTGACCAACCGAAGCGGAGGGGTGGAGCCGCGATATCACGGGGGCCTCTGGTTCCGGGCGAACAATGACCCCATTCAGGTCGGGCGGCTGATGGACCAGGCCGCCGACATGGTGATCTTTGAGCGCGCGGACGGAACCGTCGGAGTGCATGCTGGCGAGTTCATTGAGCCGGATGTTCGGTTGACAGCCGACTCCATCATTAGCCTCAGCTATGATCCCAACAAACGGAAGGCCGCCAATGTCCTGGCTGTTCGGGGCCGCTATACAGACCCGGCCAAGGGCTACAACACTGCCGATGCCGCCATCTACGGCATTCCATATCCCAGTGAGGATGAACGGACCAAAACGGTCGACAACCAGGCTGTGCAGCGGCACAACCACATCGCCCGGCTGCAGAAGCTGGCCTATATTCGGGCCAATGCCCCGCGTGTCCGTGTCGTTGCGCATTTTGAGCAGGCCCGGCAGGTGCCGTATCGCCGTTTCGTCAGGGTGCATCTGCCACCGAAGCTGACCGAAGCTGTTATCGAGATCACGGGCCGGCCCACGCTGTCTTTGCGCAATCTGACCTATGAATTCGAGGGCATCGTCGTGCCACCGACCCTCTATGCGTTCAATGCTGCAACTGAGGAGGGGGCGCCTGGTTCCAACATTGTCCCGGTGGAGCGAGAGGATGTGCCGCTGCCGGACGATTTCGCGGTCACGATCGAGGTCGAAGAGGTTGGCGGCGGGTCGACCGCAGCATTTGCCCAGGCGACTTTCACCTTGCAGAGCGAGGCATTCCAGTACGAGTTCTTCTGGCAACCGACAACGGGCGGGGCAATTCAGTCCGTCCTGGGCGGCGCGGGGGAAACGGTACTGCGCAGCGCCTACCTTGCTGACGGTGTCGAGTTCGACTTCTGGTCGCGGACTTGGTCATCGGGCACGCCTTCCGAGGTTACAGACCCTCCGATCACGTTGATCGCGACGGCCGATCCTACGCCACCAGGCGATGTCACGGGCGTGTCGGGCGTTGGCGGTGCAGGGCAGATCACGTTCAACTGGACCGCTCCGAACAGCTCGAACTATCGCGCGGCCCGACTCTTCTGGAACAGCGTCGATGACTTCGGCACGGCAGCATTGGCAGCCACGGAATACGGGGCGCCTAACGCCGCAGACACCCGGGTTGTGACTGGCATCAGTGCTGGCACGCGGTACGGCTGGGTGGTGGCTATCAACGGCTCTGGTGTCGAGGCCGATCCCGTCGCCACCGGCGCCATTACTGTGACTTGAGGGGCAGGCAATGCTGATTGGTCAGGGCAGCGGGCGGAACGGGGATCACTACCTATTCCGCCCCGCAGGCGTGCCGGCGGCTGCCAGCATGTTCGTCGATTTCGTGGCGCAGCGGGCGTGGCGCGGGCTGGTCGCACCGGTCGAGTTCGATGACATGTTCTCCTGCACGCGCTCGACGATTGCCTATGCGCAGCGCTCGGACGGCATTTGGGAAGAGTTCGCCATCGATGAGCCTCGCCTGACGGATCTGGGACTGCTGGTGGAGCCGGCGCGCTCGGGAAACCTTCTTTGGTCGATGGACCTATCAGTCGCGGCATCATGGCCTGCTGAGGGGCTCACAAGGTCCGTTGGTGAGGGCCAGCCTATTTCTGGGCAAACACCTACTCGCTTCACATGGACAACGGGGAATGGCCGCTTCGCGCAGTCGTTCGTCGCCACCGCTCCGACGCCCTATGTAATGCAGGCTATTGTCAGGGGAACCGCGGCGGCCAGGTACGCATACTTCCGTTCAATGCTCATGGACGTCGGGGTTGGTTACAACAACGCGGTCTTTGATCTGACGGCTGGCGTCGTTGGTTATCTCGCACCATCATACACTTCTTCGCGTATGACCTCCTTAGGTGACGGATGGTGGCTCATAGAAGCTGAGGGCGTTTCGTCCGTAGCCGCCAACCGCAACAATTATCTGTCAGTCGTCAATGTGCCAGTCACAGGGAATGGCTTCTTTTCGCCCACGGCCGGAATGGACTATTTCGATGTTGCCTACTTCAACATTTTGACTGGCGCTGGCCGAGGCACCCCTGTTCGGTCAGGCGCGACTGTTACTACCCGTGCTGCCGATGTCGTCGCCTTCCCGCTGCCTGCAGGCACGCATGACCAGACCTTCACCTTCAGAGACGGCGGCACGCAGGTTGCGACCGGCCAGTCCGGTACACCCTCGATGCCGGCCCAGACCCAGCCGCGCACCCTCAGGTCCATGACGGCCGTCGCGGCCTGACCACTCGTAAATCTTCGAGCCTACCCCACCCCGCTTCGGCGGGCTTTTCGTTTTGGAGCTATCAATGGCCCTTTTGTCGCCTCGCACCGTCTTTGCACCCGGCATCAAGCCGCGCAAGGCAGAGATTATCCAGTTGCTCGATGCATTGCGCGACTCCGGTGCCGATATCGTGGCCAAGGGCACCAAGGCCGACCTGCTTCTGGTGACCCCCGACGTGGAGGGCGATCTTTCGCCAGTCGGGTATGTGTTCGATGACCCTGTTGAAGCCAATAACGGCATCTACGCCTGGACGGGCAGTACCTGGTCGCGGGAGCGAGGCTTCCCGGATACCCTCGCCGCCCTGACCTCTGTCGGTGGCACCGCAAACGCTATCACAGCCTCGGCGCGCACTGGTGTCGATCCTGCTGAAGTCGTGGCCCTTATCGTTCAGCCGCTCTACACCAATTCGGGGTCGGTAACGCTTTCGGTCGACGGTGCAGCGGCGAAGCCGTTGCTGGATTTTCAGGGTATTGCACTGGCGCCAGGTGCCATTGTCGCGGGCCAGTTGCTCATTCTGGTGGACAATGGCGACGAATATCGCCTGCTGTTGCCGGCCCTGGCCGTCGCCACGTTCGACCACAAGGGCGACTATGACGATGGAACCGCCTATTCCGAAGGGCAGGCCGTCACGGGGTCCGACGGGGCTTGGTACCAGCTCAAGATCGCATCTTCCACGGGTGAAGACCCGGTCGGCAGCCTCACCGGCAACTGGCTGAAGATTCTTGCTGAAGGGACATTCCCTGCTGGATCGGTGACAGCGGAAAAGATAAGCGACGACCCCTTCGAATGGGCGGTTATTGCCGAGAAACTGCGCATTCTTTCCAAGTCCGACGTCTCCCTGTACGTCGACCCGGTAAACGGTGTGGATGACCACGGTCGCGGCAGTGTAGCGCTGCCGTTCAGGACGCCCCAGGGCGCGCTGGACCTGGGCGTTCCGTACTTCGTCAGGCATCGCTACATCATCAACCTGGCCGATGGCGAATATGCCGAAAGCTATCGGCCGGCGCTCTCTATGCAGCGGCCGGCGCTGATCCATTGCGACCAGAAGCATATGGGCCTGCGCACCGATGGCCCTGGTGGGGTGATGACCGGCCCCGTTGTCTTCAGGGGCGCGAGCAAGGCCGGCGTCATCCTCAAGCCGGATGCTACCTATCCGCGCGGCATCTATGTCACCGCCTTCATTGGTTGCGTGGCCTTCCAGAACATCACAATCAAAGGTCAGGCCGGGTCGGAAATCGGCTTGGTCGCGCATCGTGGGTCCTATGTCCATGCGTCCGATTTCGAGATCGACGGTCAGGACCTGATGACCTATGGCTGCGTTGCCGAGGCGGGTGGCATTGCCGAGCTACTGAATTTCGACGTGCATCACGTCACCGTGGGCGGGCAGACATTCGGCAAGGCCCTTCTGCAGTTCGCCCTGGCCTCGAACATCCACGATGTCTCGCTAACGGGGTTGGCCAGCGTCAAGTTCAGCGAGGTGAGCATCGCGGTCGGTGCCCAACTAAACGGACCTCTGCTGGTGCAGGATGGCGGCTGGTTCGAGAGCGCGGGCGTCAGCGGACAGCGGTGCGTGGTGAGCGGCCCGGTAACCATGCGCAATGGCGACATGACGCTAATCTTCACCGACTTCACGGGGGCGGTGACCCAATATGGCGGCGATGTTTATGCCGGCGCCTTCGGCTGGTCCAAACAGTGGACCGTGTACGGCGGCCGCAGGCATTGGCCGGGCGCAAAATCCTACGTCGCTCCGGCCCCCCAATCGGACGTGGCCGTGCCGTTGATCTTCCTTGGCGACGTCTATGATCCGCCGGACCCGACAGTGGAACTGCGCAACAATGCGGGCAACGTCGTCGCGCCAAATATCGGCGCGGGCGGCGCCACGATAGCTGCCGATGGCGCCGTGATCCCAGTCACATTGCGTAGCCGAATTCAGGTCATGGCAGTCGGCGCTGCGGCGCCGCGGCTCAACGTGACGATCGCAAACGTGCAGACGGGGGCCTTTGCCGGGACGCCTATTCCCGACGGCCAGATGCTGGTGCTGATGGGAACCGGCAGCAGCGTGCAGATCGTTCCCGGCACCACCGCCATCATCGATGGCGGCAGCGTGACGCTGGGAACTGCAACCGGGTTCAGGGGTGCCATTACCTGCGTCTGGTCAGCATCGCGCAGTCGTTGGCTGGTGCTGAGCCGCGGCGATACCAATCCATAGGAGACGAAAAGATGACCACTGCAGCCCGCAATCTCGCGGAAATGACCGATGAAGAAATCCAGGACGAGTTCCAGGAGATTACGCAGGCCTACTGGCCTCCGGAGAAACTCAAGGCGCCTGGCAATGAGGCTGTCCTGGCACGCCGCGATGCCATCAAGGGTGAAATGGTGGCCCGGCGGAACCGAGCTAAGACCGATTGATCACGAAACTCTGGCCTCTTGCCTGGTGGCGGAACGCTAGGCCCTTTCATCTCGGAATACATCATCATGTCCAGCGCGACCGTTCCCACCTCCTCGCGCTCAGCATCCGTGTATTTGCCGTCCACTTACGCTGTCGCCGGCATAAACGGCTGACCATGCTTCGATGGCCTGTCTTAGGAACAGGTCTTCCTCCTCAGTCAGCAAAAGCAGGTTCGCCATTGGAGCCTCCATCACCCCGTCGGCGACACTAACGCATATCCATCCCGGGCGATCCCGGCCTCTACCGTTTCGGCCGCCGCTCCGATCAACTTGTCGTCTGTCGTCGTAGTGGCGAAGTAGACCCAATCGGCACCCTGAAGATGACGGGGTATTGAGGCCATCGGGCCATGGGGCAAGACCAGCAATGTCTTGGCCGCCCCATCGTTCGCCTTCGCAATGAACACGTTCACCTGCATCTGAGCCCTCCGCAACTGAGCCATTGAGGCACGGTGAGAGGGCTCGCGCAATCATCAACATCAATGGAGACTTACCATGCTTCTTGCCAACTGGCGGGAGGTACTGACGCGCGCATGGTCCATGTGGCTGCTGTACCTCTCGATCTT
>Ga0065721_10002319_pt1 | contig 16719 bp, 17 predicted proteins | sample Mesricmetagenome_FD_59108 | JGI IMG/M metagenome (GOLD analysis project Ga0065721, IMG submission 59108) | Mesophilic microbial community from rice straw/compost enrichment Sample: eDNA_1 v2 (version 2) | ecosystem: Engineered > Solid waste > Grass > Composting > Bioreactor | place: USA: Davis... | reverse complement strand
GGTGCGGCTGTATTTCGGGGTGGGCGGGCCGAATCTGACGTCGTCGTTCCACGTGATCGGCGAGATCTTCGACCGGGTCTATCCGGAAGGCGGAACGAAGCTCGTGCAGGAGAATGTGCAGACCACGCTGGTGCCGGCGGGCGGGTCGGCGCTGGTGGAGTTCAAGGTCGAAGTGCCGGGCACGTATATCCTGGTGGATCACTCGTTGTCGCGGGCGTTCAACAAAGGTGCGATCGGGATGTTGAAAGTGACCGGACCGGAGACGCGCGTGGTGTATTCGGGCAAGGAGATCGACGAGGTCTATATCGGTCAGGCGTCGGATGCGGGCTCGGCGGCGAGCAAGCGCGAGGCGCAGTTGATCGCGGCGAAGAAGGAGGCGATCGAAGCCAATCCGGAGATCGCGGAGATCTCGAAAGAGATCCGGATGGAGCGCGGGAAGAAGGTGTATCTGACGGCGTGCTTCGCATGTCACCAGGCGGACGGGAAGGGGTTGCCGGCGATTTTCCCGCCGCTCGCGGATTCGGATTATCTGAAGGCCGACAAGGAGCGCGCGGTGCGGGCGGTGGTGAAAGGGTTGTCGGGTCCGATCACGGTGAATGGAAAGCCGTATAACAACATGATGCCGCCGCAGGATTTCTCCGACGAGCAGATCGCCGACGTGATGACGTATGTGATGAATGCGTGGGGAAATGAATTCGGCACCGTCACGACGGCGGAAGTGAAGAAGGTGCGGAGGGGAGAGTGAGGGGTGGTGCTGAGTTGAGAGTTGAGGGTTGAGAGATGAGAGACGAGATGACCACAAACAGACGATTACCTGCTGGCGGATGGAGCGTCGGGCGGCGCACTCGGAGAGTGCGCCCTACCCGCCCTCGCCGAGGCTTCGGCGGGCAGGCCCGCTTGGCTGCGCTGTTGGCGGTGTTGCTGTGGTGGGTGGGCTCGTTGGGTGCGGCGGAGATGGTGGGGGTGCCGGCGGGGGAATATCGGCCGCTGTTGAAGCAGGCGGGGGAGCCGGGGATCGTGGCGGTGGCGGCGTTCGAGATCGAAGAGCGGCCGGTGACGAACGGGGAGTTTCTGGAGTTTGTGCGGGAGAATCCGAAGTGGCGGCGGTCGCGGGTAAGTAGTCTGTTCGCGGATACAGGATATCTGGCGCACTGGGCGAGCGATCTGGAACTGGGCGAGCGGGCGCCGGCGGAGGCGCCGGTGGTGCGGGTGTCGTGGTTTGCGGCGCGGGCGTATGCGGCGTGGAGAGGAAAGCGGCTGCCGACGACGGCGGAATGGGAGCGGGTGGCGGCGGTGGGGTTCACGACGGAGAACGGCGCGACGGAGCGGGAGTATCGGGCGTTTGTGCTGGGGTGGTTTTCGAGGCCGACGCCGGAGCCGCTGCCGGCGGCAGGCGTGGCGCGCGCGAATCTGCTCGGCGTGCGNGACATGGCGGGGCTNGTGTGGGAGTGGGTGAGCGANTTCAACACGGCGCTGGTGAGCGGGGAGTCGCGGGGCGACACGGATCAGGATCGGAATTTGTTTTGNGGGGCGGGGGCGGTGAGCGCGCGGGATCTGGAGAATTATCCGGCGTTCATGCGCGCGGGGTTCAGGAGTTCGCTGCGGGCGAACTATGTGGTGCCGAATCTGGGGTTTCGGTGTGCCAGGTGAATTTACGCTTATGAAAACAACCTATATCCGGGCGGTGGCGGTCGCGGCGATGATGGTGGTCGGCGGCGCGGAGATGCGCGCGGGCGCGTGTTGCGCGGTGGCGCCGAAGGCGGAGGTCGCGCTGTCGGAGCGATCGATTTATCAGGTGGAGGCGGAGTTCACGAACGATGCAGGCGAGCGGGTGACGCTGGCCGCGTTGCGCGGGCGGCCGGTGGTGCTGGCGATGTTCTTCGCGAATTGCACGTATGCGTGTCCGCTGCTGGTGAGCGANATGGCGCGGTTGCGGGCGGCGTTGCCGGNAGGGTTGCGGGAGGACGTGCAGTTGGTGTTGGTGAGTTTCGATGCGGAGCGGGACACGCCGGAGGCGCTGAAGGCNTATCGGGAGCGCGTGGGGCTGGATGCGCAGTGGACGCTGTTGCACGGGGACGCGGAAAGCGTGCAGGAGCTGGCGATGGTGCTCGGCGTGAAATACAAGCGCGAGGCGAGCGGCGAGTATGCGCACTCGAATCTGCTGACGGTGCTCGATCGCGAAGGCGACGTGGTGAAACGCGTGGAAGGGCTGCAGCAGCCGGTTGCGGCGGCGGCGCGGGCGCTTACGATCGCGGCGAAATGAAAACGACGAAAGCGGACGGCGGGAGGAAGTTTCGGACGATCGATGTGCGGCCGATGTTCGCGCGGGACGAGTCGCCGTTTCAGACGATCATGGCGGCGGTGGCGGGATTGAAGGAAGGTGAGGGGCTGTGCGTGGTGGCGCCGTTTTTGCCGTCGCCGCTGATCGAACGGATGCAGGCGGGAGGATTCGAGGCGCGGCCGGAGCGGAGGGCGGATGGAGCGTGGGAGACGTTTTTCTGGAAGGGGTGAGGGAGGAATTGAGAGTTGAGGGATGAGAGTTGAGGGATGAGAGTTGAGAGAGGGAAGCGAGCGGATGGCGCGTTGGGCTTTGACGGAGGGAGGCGCGGGCGATTGGGTGCGGGGCGTGGCGAGTGAAATGAGCGAACTGCGGACGGCGGCGATCGCGGCGACGTTGCGGTCGTGTCAGTTGTTTTCCGGGGTGTCGCGGGAGGATTTGCAGGCGATCGCGGGATTCGCGGTGCTGCGGAGCGTGCCGAAAGGCGGTTATCTGTTTCGCGAAGGCGATGCGGCGGANGGGTTTTATGTGGCGCAGAAAGGCGCGATCAATGTGCACCGGGTGAGTCCGACGGGGAAGGAGCAGACGATTTATGTGTTTCGGCCGGGCGAGTCGTTTGCGGAGGCGGCGATCGCGACGAAGCAGGGGTATCCGGCGAATGCGCGGGCGGTGGAGGCGTCGACGGTGGTGCTGGTGCCGAAGGCGCCGTTTCTGGATTTGCTCGGGCGGAGGCCGGATCTCGCGCTGCGGATGCTGGGTTCGATGAGCCAGCATTTGCGCGTGCTGGTGGGGCTGATCGAGGACATGACGTTGAAGGATGTGGAGACGCGTTTTCTGAACTGGGTGTTGAAACGCGTGCCGGCGGGCGTGAACGGGGCGGCGACGGTGGAGCTGGGGACGACGAAGCGCGTGCTGGCGGCGGAGTTGGGAACGAGCAGCGAGACGCTGTCGCGGACCTTTGCGAAGTTGCGGGACGATGGACTGATGGACGTGAGGGCGAAGGAGTTGGAGATCGCGGCGGTGGAGGCGGTGCGGGGGAGATTTAGGAAGTTGTTGGGGGAGCGGTGAGGGGGTGGGGAGTTGAGAGTTGAGGGATGAGAGTTGAGAGGAGGAAAGTGCGGTGGGTGGGTTGACCGGGGAGGGAGGGGGCGTCAGGGTGGGCGCGTGCTTTCGGATGCGTTCGCCAGCTTGCAGAAATTGATGCTGCCGGATCGCTGGCAGGCGGAGGCGCTGGCGGGTTTGCGGGCCGGGAAGGATGTGATCGTCGATGCGCCGACGGGGGCGGGGAAGACGTATGTGTTTGAGCGGTGGGCGGAGCAGGGGAATTTCGCGAAGCGAGCGCTGTTCACGGTGCCGACGCGAGCGCTCGCGAACGACAAGTTCGCCGAGTGGCGGGCGCGCGGGTGGCGCGTGGGGATCATGACCGGGGATTTGTGCATCGAGCCGGAGGCGCCGGTGGTGGTGGCGACGCTGGAGGCGGTGCAAGGGCAGGTGACGGATTCGGGGCGGGGTGGGGCGAAGGTGCGGAGCGAGGTGAAGGGGTTTTCGCTGCTGGTGGTGGACGAGTATCAGTGGATTGGAGACGCGCAGCGGGGGAATCACTACGAAGGCGTGTTGTTGTCGGCGCCGCGGGAGTTGCAGTTGTTGTTGCTGTCGGGGTCGGTCGCGAATCCGGGTGACGTGGCGGCGTGGTTGACGCGGCTCGGACGCGAGGTGGCGGTGGTGCAGCATCGGGAGCGGCCGGTGCANTTGGAGGAGGTNGATGTCGACGATCTCACGCACGGNCTGCCGCGGGTGATCGAGGGGTTTTGGTCGAAGCGGGTGGCGGGGGCGTTGCGGGAAGCATTGGGGCCGGTGCTGGTGTTTGCGCCGCACCGGCGGGATGCGGAGCGGTTGGCGCGGCAGTTTGCGCGCGAGCTGCCGCTGGCGGATCCGTTGACGCTGACGCCGGAGCAGGAGCAGTTGTGCGGGCCGCAACTGGCGAAGCTGTTGAAGTCGCGCGTGGCGTATCATCACAGCGGGTTGAGCTATGGGCAGCGGGCGGGCGTGATCGAGCCGCTGGCGAAGGCGGGGCAGTTGCGCGCGGTGGTGGCGACGCTGGGATTGAGCGCGGGGATCAATTTTTCGCTGCGGTCGGTGATGGTGACGGCGGGAAGTTATCGTCACGGCGAAATCGAGCGGGAAATCGCGCCGCATGAACTCCTGCAGATGATCGGGCGGGCGGGGCGGCGGGGGCTTGACGAGATGGGTTATGTGCTGGTGAGCCGGGAGACGCCGCGGATGCGGCGGGCGGAGCCGTTGCGGTTGAAGCGGGCGGCGGCGCTGCCGTGGGCGTTTTTTCTGCGGCAGTTACGCGGCGGGCGGGCGGCGGCGGAGCTGGCGACGACGGAGGCGGGACGGTTTTTCAGCGAGGCGCGGATTCCGTTGGGGATCGAGGGGCGGGCGGAAGAGGAAGTTCTGCCGTGTGGTGAGAAAACGGATACGGGACGGGCGCGATTGGTGCGGCGGGAGCGGAATCCGTTTTTTGGATGCGCGGAGTGTGCGCGGCGCGAGGCGTGCCTGGCGTTGAATCCGCAGCCGACCTTGCTGTGGCAGTGGCAGCGGACGGGCGTGCTGGATCGCGGGCTGAAGCTCACGGTGCGCGGAGAGATCGTGTCGTTCTTTCTCGGGCCGGAAGGGCTGGCGTTGAGTGCGGCGTTGGAGAACCGGCGTTATCCGGTGGAGGACATTCTATTCGATGCGGCGAACCTGTTTGGCGGGGAGCGGTTTTGCGGGACGAACCCGCGTCGGTTGGGAAGATTGGCGGCGGAGTGTGCGCGGGCGTATCGGCGACTGACGATCGAAGGCTGGCTGCACGAAGGGCTGCCGGTGAATTACGGGTCGGGCGCGAGCGAGGCGGTGCGGGCGCTGGTGGCGGACGGGGCGCGGCGGCGAGAGGTGTTGGACGAAATCGAGACGGCGGGACGCGGGGATTTGGATCGGTTGCTGACGGAATGGCGGAGCTTGCTGCGGCAGGCGGCGGCGGCGGGGCCGTTGGAAGGTGATGGCGCGCCGATGACGGGGCGGGATCAGTTTATCGCGGAGCGGTGGGACGAGTTTCGTCGGCTGGCGCGTGATTGGCTGGCGGATACACGGGTGGATGCGTTGCCGGAGTTGCCGCCGCTGTCGGCGGATCAGCGGCGGGTGGTGAATCACAGCGTGTTGCGGGCGCGGCCGCCGGCGCCGCCGGGAAGGATGAGCATGATGCCGCGGGCGACGGCGGCGGGGTAGGAATTGCGTGTGTTTTGCCAGACGGTTTGCAGCCATTTGCCGCGCTGGTGCGTCAGGTTTCAGTCAACCCGAATCCCAAAACCCCACTGTCATGAACACCTCGTATCGTCCGTCTCGTCGTGAATTTGTCGGTCAATTGTCGCTCGCCGCGGCGGCGACGCTCGCGCTGCCGCGCGGCTTGCGGGCGGCGGGTGGCGGGGGAAAGAAGCTTGGCGTGGCGCTGCTGGGCTTGGGCGGGTATGCGGGCGGGCAGCTGGCGCCGGCGTTGCAGCGGACGGAGTTTTGCCGGTTGAGCGGTTTGATTTCGGGCACGCCGTCGAAGCTGGCGAGCTGGCGGGAGAAATACGGGGTGCCGGAGAAGAGTTGTTACAGTTACGAGAACCTGGAGCGGATCGCGGATGATCCGGACATCGATATTGTTTACGTGGTGACGCCGCCGGGGACGCACAAGGATTTCACGATTCGCGCGGCGAAGGCGGGGAAGCATGTGATTTGTGAGAAGCCGATGGCGCCGACGGTGAGGGAGTGCGAGGAGATGATCGCGGCGTGCAAGGCGGCGGGGAGGAAGTTGTCGATCGGGTATCGGCTGGAGTTCGAGCCGCATCACAACGAGATGGAACGGCTGGCGCTGGATTCGTCGTTCGGGCCGTTCGTGAAGATGGAAGGCGGATTTGGTTTCCGCGTCGGCGACAACGGGCATGGGTGGCGGTTGAACAAGGCGCTGGCGGCGGGCGGGCCGTTGCCGGATGTGGGCGTGTATGTGATCCAGGCGGCGTGTCGCGGGGCGGGCAACAAGCTGCCGGTGGCGGTGACGGCGCGGGAGCATCCCAAGACGCGGCCGGCGTTGTTTGCGGAGGTGGAGGAGACGATCGAGTGGACGATGGAGTTCGCGAATGGGGCGAAGTGCGAGGGCTGGTCGAGCTACAACGAAGGTCGGAATCGTTTCCGGGCGGAGACCGCGAACGGGCGCAACTGGGTGGAGATCGAGCCGGCGTATAGTTATGGCGGGTTGCGGGCGCGGACGAGCGAGGGGCCGATGAATGTGCAGAACGTGCCGCAGCAGGCGTTGCAGATGGATGACTTTGCGCGGTGCGTGATGGAGAATCGCGAGTCGCCGGTGCCGGGCGAGATGGGGCGCGATCACATCGCGGTGATGGAGGCGATCTATGCGTCCGCGGCGCAGGGTGGAAAGCGGGTGGAAGTGAAGGTGTGAGGTCGGGGAAGGCGGCGCGACGGAATGCCGCGATCCAAGCGCGAGTGATGACTTTGCGCTTCCCCCGTGACGGTTTTCACCTTTTGTGGACGCGTTTTGCTTCCCCCTGCGTCGAATAGACGCTTCTCCCCCCAACCACCTGTGTTCCAGCGCATCTCTACATGAGCAAAGACAACGCTTCCAAACTGTTCCTGGCGAGCTGCCTCGCCCTGATCGTGACTGCGATGACCTTCGCGATCCGCGCAGGCATTCTGACCGAACTGAGTCAAAACTTCGGCCTGACCGACACGCAGCTCGGCTGGGTGAACTCGATGGCCTTTCTCGGGTTTCCCGTGGCGATGATGATCGGCGGGCTGCTGTATAATTATCTCGGTGCGCGGACGCTGATGTTCATCGCGTTTGCGGGACACGTGGCGGGGTTGGTGCTGACGATCACGGCGGGCGGTTTCTGGGGGCTGATCATTTCGACGTTCTGCATCGGTTTTGCGAACGGCTCGGTGGAGGCGGCGTGCAATCCGCTGATCGCGGACATGTATCCAAAAAACCAGACAACGATGCTGAACCGGTTCCACGTGTGGTTCCCGGGTGGCATCGTGATCGGCGCGCTGGTGTCGCAGTTCATGACCTCGAGCGGGATGGGCTGGCAGTCGCAGATCGCGGTGATGCTGTTGCCGACGGCGATTTACGGCTGGCTGGTGTTCACGACGGGATTCCCGAAGTCGGCGAACATCGAGACCTCGACGGGCACGAACATCAAGAGCCTGTTCGCGCCGCTGTATCTGTTCATGATCTTCTGCATGACGCTGACGGCGACGACGGAGCTCGGCACGCAGCAGTGGGTGGGTCGCATCCTGAGCGAGACGGGCGCGCATCCGATGATCGTGCTCGCGCTGGGCACGGGGTTGATGGCGGTGGGCCGGCAGTTTGCGGGTCCGATCGTGCACAAGCTGCATACGGTGGGCGTGCTGTTGGTGTCGGCGATCGTCGCGGCGCTCGGTCTTTTCCTGCTGAGCAAGGCGACGGGCGGAATGGTGTATGTGGCGGTGATCGTGTTTGCGCTGGGCGTCTGCTATTTCTGGCCCTGCATGATCGGTTTCACGAGCGAGTATATGCCGAAGACGGGTGCGCTGGGCATGTCGCTGATGGGCGGCGCGGGCATGTTTGCGGTGTCGATTTGGAATCCGGTGATCGGTGGCTGGATCGACCAGAACCGCGCGAAAGCGGCGCAGACGCTGACGGATCCGGCGGCGATCGAGCTGGCGGCCGGGCAGGCGACGTTGACGAACATGCTGACGTTCCCGCTCGTGCTGATCGTGGCGTTCGCGATTTTGTTCGCGCTGCGCGGCAAGCTCGAGAAGGGCGCGCACACGCATTGAGCAATCGAAGGAGTTTGCGTTTCGAAGCCCGCCTTGGTGGCGGGCTTTTTTGTTTTTGAGGACGGAGGAAGAAACGTGGAGCGGGCCCCTCCAAGTGGGCGACCTATGGGTGGGAGGAGGAAAGGCTGAGGGATCGTAAAAGCCGGTGGATTCGGGATTTTCCCCCAAGAACCACGCGGCGGAGAGCAGGTCTGCGGCGCGAGTTATGAAAACCTCAAACTTCGCCCCGCTCCTTGTTCTTTGCGGCGCCGCCGCGTTTCTCGGCGGCTGCGCGACGGAGCCGGAGTCGCATGTTGTTTCCTCTCCGCCGCCCGGTCCGCCGACCGCGACGGCGTCGCAGCCGGTCGTCGTCGCCACTCCCACGGCGACGCCGGCGGGTCAGAATACGGTTGTCGTCACGCAAGCTCCGCCGCAGGCGCAGCCGGAAGTCGTGCCGGCGCGTCCGACATCGAATCATGTCTGGGTGCCGGGCTACTGGACGTGGCGCAACAACCGCTACGAATGGGTGGCGGGCCACTGGTCGGTGCCGCCGCGCTCGGGCGTGACGTGGGTGCCGCCGCGCTGGGAGCCGGAGGGCGGCGCGTATCGGTATTATGAAGGATATTGGGATTAAGGATACGCGGCGCGAGCTGCGGATCGGTTGATCCAGACACACGGCGCGGAGCGATCCGCGCCGTGTTTTTTTTGGAGGGGCGGGGAAGTCGAGGGACCGGGTTGCACCGATTCCCGATGGGGTGGCGCGGGGAGGCCTGACGCGGCGTGGGCGGGTTTTGTCGGGGCGAAAGTCGAGGAGCGCTCCGATAGCGCGGAAGCGCGGGGGAAATAAGTTGTGCGCAGCGGGACGGCGGTTGGCCGCGCTCGCACGACGCACGTGAAATCCAGCTCCTTTTCAGCCCGCTTTGCGCGATGGCTGGCGGTTCTCGCCAGTGCGGGAGGGGTGTTGGCGTTGGGCAGCGGTTGCGCGACCACGACGGGGGAGATGCGAGTGGCGGCGGCGTCGCCGCGGAGCGAGGCGCGGTGGGAGACTCGCGGGGCGAAGGTGACGCGCGGGAGCGTGACGTTGACGACGGGCCGGGTGTTCACGCGCGCGGACATGCAGCGGCAGACGTCGACGAATTATTTCGGGGACGAGGCGTATGCGGAGGTGAACAGCGCGTGGCTGCCGAAGTTCAACCAGGAGTTTCGTCGCGAGCTGCACCGCCTGGGGATCGTGCGGTGGAACGATCGGTTCGATTGCAATCGATTCGCCGAGCTGTTCATCGCGCTGGCGCAGGCGCGGTTTTATCGGGAATCGTTTCACTCGGATACGCCGGCGCGGGCGCTGGCGATGGGGCCGTATTGGTATGTGCGCGAGGATGGGCGCGGCACGCATGCGGTGGTGCAGGTGCTGACGGAGCGCGGGCGGATTTTCGTCGATCCGCAGACGGGGGGAGAAGTGCAGCTGACGCGGTCGGAGGCGGCGTTGGCGTATTTTCAGTTTTTTTGAAGCGAGGGAGGGTCGTGGGAAAAGAGAACCACGAATGGACACGAAGGGTCACGAAGACGTGGAGCAGGCTTTCGGAGCGTGAGAGGTAACAGAGATGCTTCGTATTCGTGCACGATGGCGACGGGACGAAACGATTTGAGGCGGGGCGCGTCTTGGCTTGTCTCGTTCGCATGCTGGATGTCGCGCAGTTGAAGAAATCGTTTGTCGGGCCGGAAGGGGCGCGCGTGGACATCGTGAACGTGCCGGCGTTTGCGCTGGCGGCGGGCGAGCAGGTGGCGTTGCGCGGCGAGAGCGGGTCGGGAAAGACGACGTTTCTGCATTTGATCGCCGGTATCCTCGCGGCGGATGCGGGGCGGGTGGCGATCGACGGCGCGGAGATGACGACGTTGAGCGAGCCGAGGCGGGACCGGTTGCGGGCGGAGAAGATCGGTTATATTTTTCAGACCTTCAATTTGCTGCAGGGCTACACGGTGCTGGAGAACGTGGTGCTGGGGATGTCGTTCGGGCCGCATGGCGTGGGGCGGGCGCATGCGAAGGAGTTGCTGGAGCGCGTGGGGTTGGGGCATCGGCTGGAACATTTTCCGCGTCAGCTTTCGACGGGGCAGCAGCAGCGGGTGGCGGTGGCGCGGGCGCTGGCGAACCGGCCGAAGCTGGTGCTGGCGGATGAGCCGACGGGGAATCTCGATCGCAAGCATGCGGCGGAGGCGTTGCGGTTGATTCGCGAAGTGTGCCGGGAGAGCGGGGCGGCGTTATTGCTGGTGAGTCACGATGAAGGGGTGCTGGGGGAGTTTGAGGCGCGCAGGGATTTCGCGGAAATCAATCGAGTGTGATGAAAACCCAAACGCCAAAGGTCCAAACGCCAAAAGACAGCCGCGCGCGGGACGCGCGTAATGGAAATTTGGATATTAGGGTTTCTTTGGCGTTTGGAGGTCTGGGATTTGGAGGTGTGGAGCCATGACTCTTCCGCTGATCATTTATCGGTCGCTGCGGCAGCATGCGCTTTCGACGGTGGTGACGGCGGGGAGCATCGCGCTGGCGTGCGGGTTGTTGATGTGCGTGTGGGCGGTGAAGACGCAGTCGCAGGCGGCGTTCACGTCGACGACGACGGGATTCGACGCGGTGCTCGGCGCGCGCGGGTCGAAGCTGCAGCTGGTGTTGAACGCGATTTTTCACCTGGAGGCGTCAGCGGGAAACATCGCGTGGGCGGACTACGAGGCGATCAAACGGCATCCGGCGGTGAAGACGGCGGTGCCGATCGCGGTGGGCGACAATCTGCGGGGCTAGTCGGTTGGTGGGCACGTTGCCGGAATTGTTGACGGAGGTGGAGTTCGCGCCGGGGAAAAAGTTCGCGGTGCGCGAGGGCGGGCGTATCTTTGCAACGGATACGCATGAGGCGGTGGTGGGAAGTTTCGCGGCGGAGAAGTTGGGGCTGAAGGCGGGCGACACGTTTCATCCGTTTCACGGGCTGACGTTCGACGAGAAGACGCAGCACGCGGAGACTTACACGGTGACGGGGGTGCTGGAGCCGACGAACACGCCGGCGGATCGGGTGATTTGGATTCCGCTCGGCGGGATTCAGAAGATGAGCGGGCACGATCCGAAAGCGGCGACGGACATCAGCGCGGTGTTGATCCAGCTGCGGGCGAGCACGGCGGGGTTCATGCTCGACATGATGTATAACCGGCAGGGGAACCGGCTGACGTTGGCGTATCCGGTGGGGACGATCGTGGCGGAGTTGTTTCAGAAGATTTCGTGGTTCGATCGCGTGCTGGAGCTGGTGGCGTATCTGGTGGCGCTGGTGGCGGCGGGGTCGGTGCTGGCGAGCATTTAGTAATTCGATGAGCGCGCGGCGGCGGGATCTGGCGATTTTGCGGGCGCTGGGGGCGAAGCGGCGGACGATTTTTGGGGCGGTGGTGTGCGAGGCGGCGGCGATCGGGGTGATGGGGGCGGTGGTGGGGTTGGGAATTTACGTCGTGTTGTTCAGCGGCGTGGCGGGGGTGGTGCGGGCGCAGACGGGCGTGGTGTTGGAGGTGTGGAAATGGGAGCCGGTGCTGGCGGTGGCGCCGGCGGCGATGATCGGGTTGTGCGCGTTGGGCGGAATCGTGCCGGCGGTGAAGGCGTATCGGACGCCGGTGGCGGAGACGCTCGCGCCGGTGTCGTGAGCGAAAGGTGAAAATGTCCGGTCGCTCGCTCACGCTCGCCGCCACGACGAGGAAGGTTTTTGACGGGTGGCGCGGGGTGTGCAGGGTTGCGGCGATGATGAAAGCTTTCGGAGCGATGGTGGCCGCGGTGGTGTTGAGCGTGAGTTCGGCGCTGGCGCAGGAGGCGAAGCCGACGGGTGAGCCGGAGGTGGAGAATGGTTATCTGGTGCTGGGATTTGACCGGCTGGCGGCGTTCAAGTTTGTGGCGCCGCCGTTCGATCCGGATGCGGATGCGAACAAGCCGCCGCCGACGGGCGAGGAGCAGATTCCGGCGGAGGTGAAGGCGTGGAGCGGGAAGAAGGCGATCGTGACGGGTTACATGCTGCCGACGCGGATGGCGGAGGGGCTCGTGACGGAATTTCTCTTGGTGAAGGACCCGGCGATGTGCTGCTACGGCACGGTGCCGAACATGAACGAGTGGGTCGTGGTGAAGATGGCGACAGGCGTGAGGCCGTTGATGGATGTGCCGATCGAGTTCCACGGCGAGTTCAAGGTCGGGGCGATGTTCGAGAACGGCTACATGACGGGGATTTATCTGCTCGAAGGGGAGAAGATGGGAGAGGTCCGCGGCTGACGGAGAGAAATCCCAAACGCCAAAAGTCCAAACGCCAAAGAAATCTCAATCGTTTGGGGGCGGGACTATTTGGGATTTGGCGTCTGGGATTTGGGTTTTCCCGCGTCAGCGGGAGATGTCGCGCTGGGTGAGGATTTTGAAGCCGCAGCGGTTGAGGGCTTGGGCGGCGACGTCGCTGTCTTCGACGTGGAGCGCGAGGGCGGCGCCGTCGGCGGGGCGCTTGATGAAGCTGTAGACGTAGTGGACGTTGATCTCGGCGACGAAGAGCGCGGCGAGGACGGCGCGGAGTTTGGATTCATCGCCGATCTCGACGGCGAGGACCTCGCATTCGGTGTAGGGAAAATCGTTGTTNACCATCAGNTCGCGNGCTTTGTCGGGGTCGTCGACGATGACGCGGATGATGGCGCTGTCGGTGGTGTCGAGGACCGTGATCGCCATGATGTGGACGTTGTGTTCCTTGAAGAGGGCGACGAGGTCGTTGAGGCGGCCGACGCGGTTTTCGGCGAAGACGGAAAATTGTTTCACCGGATCCTGAGCGATCGAGAGATGCGGCGCGGCCATGGGAGGAAAACGTGGTCCGGGGTCACCGGGCGGTCAATCGCAGGCTGGCGAAGGCGCGGGCGGGCTCTACGGTGAGCGGGTGAGCTTCGATTTGCCGGAACACCATGCGGCGATGCAGCGGCGGGCGCATGCGAGCGCATCGCTGGTGTTGCGTGGAATCGTGCTGAACGCGGTGGCGGCGGGGTTGAAGTTTGCCGGGGGAATTTTCGGCAACACGTATGCGTTGATCGCGGACGGGGTGGAGTCGCTGTTGGATATTTTGTCGTCGGCGCTGGTGTGGGCGGGGTTTCGCGTGGCGTCGCGGCCGCCGGATGCGGATCACCCGTATGGGCATGGGAAGGCGGAGCCGCTGGCGGCGTTGTCGGTGGCGGTGTTTATTTTCGCGGCGGCGGGATGGATCGGTTATCACGCGGTGCGCGAGATCATCACGCCGCATCGGAGTCCGCATTGGCTGACGCTGCCGTTGTTGGCGGGGATCGTGGGGGCGAAGGTGTGGTTTTCGCGGCGGTTGCGCGTGGCGGGGGAGGACGAGGGAAGCACGGCGCTGGGGGCGGAGGCGCTGCACCATCACGCGGACGCGGTGACGTCGGGCGCGGCGTTCGTGGGGATCGCGATCGGCGTGATCGGCGGTGAAGGTTACGAGGCGGCGGATGATTGGGCGGCGTTGCTGGCGTGCGGGGTGATCGCTTTCAACGGGGTGAACATGTTCAATCGCGCGTTGAGCGATGTGATGGACACGGCGGTGCCGGAGACGCTGGAGAATGAAGTGCGCGCGCGGGCGCTGGAGGTGGCGGGCGTGCGGGCGCTGGACAAGTGTCGCGTGCGGAAGAGCGGATTGAGTTATCTCGTGGACATCCAGGTGTGCGTGGACGGCGAGATCACGGTGCGCGAAGGGCATGACATCGCGCATGCGGTGAAGGATGCGTTGCTGGCGTCGACGCTACGCGTGAGCGACGTGTCGGTGCACGTCGAGCCGGCGGAGCGGTGAGCGAGGCGGAGGCCTCAGCGTCCCGTGGCCTGAGGCCGGCTCAGGCTTTCCGGCGGCGTTGCCAGACGACGAGGCCGGCGGCGCAGGCGGCGAAGAGCAAGGCGACGTGCGCGGGCTCGGGAATGGGGCTGGGGCTGGCGGTGGTGAAATTGCCCAGGATGCCGACGGAAGAGCCCCACGGGATTTCGATTTCGTCGAGAATCGATACGGTCAGGGTTCCGGCCAGGACGTCGAAGGCGACGTCGAAGTTTTGGAAGGCTTCCGGATTGTCGTCGTAGCCGTCGACGATGGTTACGCCCTTGGTGACCTGGAATGTATCGAAGTCGCCGAAGAGTCCGCTGAACGCCAGGGTGTAGGATCCCGGGAGCAGGGTGAACCCGCCCGAGGCGCTGTAGAAGTAGATCGATACCTGATTTCCCTCCAGTTCCTCGATCCATTCCGTTTCGCTCGCGTCGGCGAAGATGCTGCGAACGAGTAGCGGGTCGTGATTGACTTTGAAGTCGGCGTCGGCCGGCGGATTGATCGGTCGGACGTCGGAGAAAAATTCGACATCGTGGTAGCTGAACGACGCGGTGATGTTTCCGGCGGAGAAGGTGGCTTGGGCGCGCATCCCTGCGGCGGTCGCCACGAACAGAGCTATCGTCAGAGCCACGCGGGAGAAGGTGCGCGATTTCATCGCAAGTTCACTGAATGTATCTCAATCGATTGTAAAGCAGTAAGTTGTCAGTCGTTGAGGTAAACCATGTGAGTTGAAAGAGCGCTCTCCGGGGACAGGGGGAAGGTGTCGTGCGCTGGCACGAAGGCTGCGGAGGAATTTGCAAATTCTGCGATACAGTTCGCAGAAAACACGGAGCCACGGGGGGTATTTTACAGTTTGCTAGGTATTGCCATGTTCCATCCAGAATCTGCCATGTCGAAACGCAACCCCTCGAAACCCCTGGCGACGAACAAGAATCTGTTGAAGTGGGTGGAGAAGATCGCGGACCTCACGAAGCCGGCTTCGATCCACTGGGTCGATGGTTCGCAGGAAGAATACGACGCCCTCTGCGCGCAAATGGTCGCGGCGGGGACGGCGATCAAGTTGAACGAGAAGCTCTGGCCCGGGTGCTATTACGTGCGTTCGGATCCGGGCGACGTGGCGAGGGTGGAGGACCGGACGTTCATCTGCTCGCTGTCGAAGGACAATGCGGGGCCGACGAACAACTGGGAGAATCCGTTCGAGATGCGGAAGAAACTGAAAGCGCTTTTCCGCGGCTGCATGAAAGGGCGCACGATGTATGTGCTGCCCTACAGCATGGGACCGGTGGGGTCGCCGATGTCGCAGATCGGCGTGGAGATCACGGACTCGCCCTACGTGGTGGTGAACATGCGGATCATGGCGCGCATCGGGCTGCCGGTGTTCAAGGAAATCGACAAGGCGGAGAAGCGCGTGGTGCCGTGCGTGCACTCGGTGGGCATGCCGCTGGCGAAGGGGCAGAAGGACGTGCCGTGGCCGTGCAACAAGGAGAAGTATATCGTGCACTTCCCGGAGACGCGCGAAATCTGGTCCTACGGATCTGGATACGGCGGCAATGCGTTGCTCGGGAAAAAATGTTTTGCGCTGCGCATCGCGTCGAACATGGCGCGCGACGAAGGTTGGATGGCCGAGCACATGTTGATCCTCGGCGTCGAGGATCCGAAGGGGGAGAAGACGTATGTGGCGGCGGCGTTTCCGAGCGCGTGCGGGAAGACGAATTTCGCGATGCTGATTCCGCCGCGGCATTTCCAGAAGAAAGGCTGGAAGGTGTGGACGGTGGGCGACGACATCGCGTGGTTGAAGCCGGACGCGAACGGTCGGCTGCATGCGATCAATCCGGAGGCGGGTTTCTTCGGCGTGGCGCCGGGGACGTCGACGAAGACGAATCCGAACGCGATGGCGGCGCTGGCGAAGAACACGATCTTCACGAACGTGGCGCTGACGCCGGACGGCGGCGTGTGGTGGGAAGGCATGACGGACGAGCCGCCGGCGGAGTGTCTCGACTGGCAGGGCAACAAGTGGACGCCGCAGATCGCGAAGGAGAAGGGCGTGAAGGCGGCGCATCCGAATGCGCGGTTCACGGCGCCGGCGTCGCAGTGTCCGACGATCGATCCCGATTGGGAGAAGCCGGAAGGCGTGCCGATCAGCGCGATCATTTTCGGCGGGCGGCGGGCGACGACGATGCCGCTGGTGTATCAGGCGTTCAACTGGAGCGCGGGCGTCTACATGGGCGCGACGATGGGCTCGGAGATGACGGCGGCGGCGGCGGGCACGATTGGAAAAGTGCGCCGCGATCCGATGGCGATGCTGCCCTTCTGCGGGTATCACATGGGCGATTATTTCCGCCACTGGATCAAGATGCAGCGCGCGCTGAGCGAGACGCCGCGGGTGTTTCACGTGAACTGGTTTCGGAAGGACAAGGACGGGAAATTCATGTGGCCGGGCTTCGGCGACAACATGCGGGTGTTGAAATGGGTCGTGGATCGGGCGCGCGGGCGGGCGCTTGGGCGCGAGACGCCGATCGGCTGGATGCCGCGCTACGAGGACATCGATTGGACGGGACTCGATTATCCGAAGGAGAAATTCGACGAGCTGCAGGCGTTCGATTACGCGGCGTGGCGCGCCGAGGTGATCGGGCACGAGGAACTGTTCATCGATTTGCACGATCACCTGCCGAAGGAGCTGATCTTCGAGCGCGAGCTGTTGATTTGCCGGATGTGACGGGCGCCCGCCGGTGGCGTGGCCGGGGAACCCGG
>Ga0065721_10050986_pt1 | contig 16725 bp, 14 predicted proteins | sample Mesricmetagenome_FD_59108 | JGI IMG/M metagenome (GOLD analysis project Ga0065721, IMG submission 59108) | Mesophilic microbial community from rice straw/compost enrichment Sample: eDNA_1 v2 (version 2) | ecosystem: Engineered > Solid waste > Grass > Composting > Bioreactor | place: USA: Davis... | reverse complement strand
TCGATCTCGCCCGCCAGCTCGTAGCCGAGGTAAAGCAGCCAGCCGCCAGTGAACGGCAATTCGTGCTCGGCACGGGCTCGAACGCGCTCGGCTTGCCACCAATGATCGAGCGCGGGCAGGAACTGGCCATCGACGGTGCCGGTCCGACCGCTCAGCGAGCCATCGCGAAGCAGCGACAACCGCTCCTGGGGATGAGCGAACAGAATGTCGAAGCGCGTGCGCGCATTGCCGGCGGCGGCGCTTTCGAAGAGCGCGGGATAGCGGTCGGGAAAAGCGGCGTGCAACGCCAGCAGCGCCGACGAATCGGCGCTGACGGGTTGGATCACAGGCGCTCGCTCGACCGCGGGGGACCTGGGCGACGCCGGGCCGCTCATGCGCTCCCCCATGAAGTGGCTATGGCACTCAGTCGAGCTTCTTGAAGATCAGGCTGCCGTTGGTTCCGCCGAAGCCGAACGAGTTCGACAACGCCACCTCGATCGGCATCTGACGCGCGACTTTCGGCACGTAGTCGAGATCACAGCCCTCGCCGGGGTTGTCCAGATTGATGGTCGGCGGCGCGACCTGATCGCGAATGGCCAGAATCGAGAAGATCGCTTCCACGACGCCGGCGGCACCGAGCAGGTGGCCGGTCATCGACTTGGTCGAGCTGACGGCGAGCTTTGCAGCGTGATCGCCGAAGGCGCGCTTCATCGCGATGGTCTCGGCACGGTCGCCGAGCTCCGTCGAGGTTGCGTGCGCGTTGATGTACTGCACGTCGCTCGGGTTGAGCTGTGCATCCCGCAACGCATTGGCCATGGCGAGGCGAGCGCCCTCGCCGTCTTCCGGCGGCGCGGTGATGTGGTGCGCATCGCCGCTCATGCCGAAGCCGACGAGCTCGGCGTAGATGCGAGCGCCACGGGCCTTCGCATGCTCGTATTCCTCGAGCACGACCGAGCCGGCGCCATCGGACAGCACGAAGCCGTCGCGATCCTTATCCCACGGACGGCTCGCCGCCTGCGGATCGTCATTGCGAGTCGACAGCGCGCGGGCCTGGCAGAAGCTGCCCAGACCGAGCGGCGTGGTCGCCATTTCGCCGGCGCCCGCGATCATCACGTCGGCGTCGCCGTACTGAATCAGACGCATCGCCAGACCGATCGAGTGGGTCGAGGTGGTGCAGGCGGTCACCGTGGCGATGTTCGGCCCGGTGAGCTTGAAATCGATGGAGACGTGGCCGGAGATCATGTTGATGATGCTGCCGGGCACGAAGAAGGGGGAGATGCGCTTCGGGCTCTTGGTCTCCAGCCACTTGGTGTGATTTTCCTCGATGGTGTCGAGGCCGCCGATGCCGGCGCCCATCGCCACACCGATGCGAGCGGCGTTCTCGGGCGTCACGACCAGGCCCGAGTCCTTGATGGCATCGGCCGCGGCGGCGTAGCCATAGTGCATGAACGGATCCATGTTCCGCAGGCGCTTGGCCGGCAGATATTTCTCCGCATCGAAATCCGCCACGCCGCCATGGAAGCGCACCGGAAATGCGCTCACATCGAAACGGGTGATCGGCACGATGCCGCTCTTACCTTCGAGCACGTTGCGCCACGCCGAATCGATGCTGCTGCCGACGGGGGAAACGATGCCCAGACCAGTGATGACTACGCGTCGCTTGGACAAACGGTTACCTCACGAGAAGCGTGACTTCGATTGACGTGCCACAACTATTGACTGGGGACATGGAGGGCAATTGGCGGAAGACCGTGGATGACTGCGGCCTTCCTTGATGCTTCAGCGTGGCGCTTCCGAGATAGCTACGTCAGCGCCGGCAGCTCGCGTGCGAGGCCTTCAGGCCTGGTTGCGACGCTCGGTGATGTAATCGATCGCCTGCTGCACGGTGGTGATCTTCTCCGCGTCCTCGTCCGGGATCTCGGTTTCGAACTCCTCTTCCAGCGCCATCACCAGCTCGACGGTGTCGAGCGAGTCAGCGCCCAGGTCGTCGACGAAGGAAGCGTCGTTGGTGACTTCTTCCTCTTTCACCCCCAATTGTTCGGCGACGATGGCTTTGACCTGCTGTTCAATACTGCTCATTGTGTACGAGTCCTCTATGAGGTGCTTAAACCCTTCGCTCGAGACCGACCCTTTTTGTTCATGGGTGGGGTCGCACGGGGGGCGTATTCTAAGTTAGATGGCCGGTGGGGCCAACATTTACGAAAGTTGTTCGATTTTGGACGGACGTTGCCGGCGTCAGACCATGTACATGCCGCCGTTGACGTGCAGCGTTTCACCGGTGATATAGCCGGCCTGTGGCGACGCAAGAAACGCCACAGCATGGGCAATATCCTCGACGGAACCCAGTCGTCCCAACGCAACTTGTGCACTCAGCTGCTGTTGCTGCTCGGCCGGCAGCTTGGCCGTCATGTCGGTCGCGATGAAACCCGGCGCCACCACGTTCACCGTGATACCGCGCGAGCCGACCTCGCGTGCCAGAGATTTGGAAAAGCCGATGATGCCGGCCTTGGCCGCGGCGTAATTGGTTTGCCCGGCGTTGCCCATCACGCCCACCACCGAGGCGATGTTGATGATGCGCCCCCGGCGGGCCTTCATCATGCCGCGCAGGACCGCTTTCGACAGCCGGAACACCGAGGCGAGGTTGGTGTTCATGATGTCGTCCCACTCCTCCTGCTTCATGCGCAGGAGCAGGTTGTCGCGGGTAATTCCTGCATTGTTCACCAGAATGGTGAGTGCGCCTTCCCTGCTTTCGATGTCTTTGAGCGCGTTCTCGCTGGAGGCCGCGTCGGCCACGTTCAGCACGATGCCGCGCCCCTTGTAGTTGCCGGCAGCGAGCCAATCGGTGATCCCTTGGGCGCCCGCTTCGCTGGTCGCGGTGCCGATCACAGTGGCGCCGTTGCGCGCCAATTGCTCGGCGATCGCGCGGCCGATGCCACGCGAGGCGCCGGTCACCAGCGCGATATCCTGGGCCAATACTTGCTCGCTCATGACTGACTCCGGCAGGCCGCGAGCGCCTGTTGCAAGCTCTCGGGATCCTCGATCGAGAGCATCGCGATGTCCTTGTTCTTCTCGATGCGACGGTTGAGCCCGGTCAACACGCCTTTCGGGCCGCACTCGACCAGCACCCTGGCGCCGCCGGCGAGCAGCGCGCGCACGGTTTCGGTCCAGCGCACCGGCTTCACCAGCTGCTGCACCAACGCCTGGCGGATGCTGTCCGGCCCCTGGTGGGTCTTCACGTCGACGGTATAGATGTCGCGCACTTCAGGCTGCGCGAACGACACGTTCTGCAATTTCTCCGCCATGCGATCGGCGGCGGGCTGCATCAAGGCAGTGTGCGAAGGCACGCTGACCGGCAGCTTCATGGCGCGCTTGGCGCCCTTGGCCTTGAGCACTTCGATGGCCCGGTCGACGGCCACGGCGCTGCCTGCGATCACGACCTGTCCAGGCGAATTGAAGTTGGCGGCCTGCACGATCTCGCCCGCCGCGCCCTTCTGGGTGGCTTCAGCACAGGCGGCTTCGACTTCGGCATCGTCGACACCGAGGATGGCGGCCATCGCGCCCTGCCCGGCGGGAACCGCCTGTTGCATGGCCTGACCGCGAAACTGGACCAGTGCCACCGCGGTTTTGAAATCCAGCGCGCCCGAGCACACCAGTGCCGAATACTCGCCGAGGCTATGGCCCGCCATCGCCGCAGGCAGCGGACCGCCGTGCTTGCGCCAGACGCGCCAGGTGGCGACAGCCGCGGTCAGCATCGCAGGCTGCGTGCGCTCGGTGGCACCGAGTTGTTCTTCCGGGCCCTGCTGGCACAGCTGCCACAGGTCGTAGCCGAGCACCGACGACGCTTCGGCGAAGGTTTCCTGCACCAGCGGCTCGGCACTGGCCAGCGCGGCCAGCATGCCGACCGACTGCGACCCCTGGCCGGGGAATACAAAGGCAAAACTCATTGAACTCCTGTGGGTCTTTCGGCCACTTTCGCGACCCGACCTGGCATGACCAAGCGCATGCGGCGCGCGATTATAGCCATCGGCGCCAGGGTGGCTAGATCCTTGACTTTACGGCCACTTGCCTATCGGCGTGCAACCACAGGATGAACCCGGCCAGCGTTCCGCCCAGCGCGCCGTAGCGATGCGCCTCCACAACGACCGCCAGGTCCCCCGCCATGGGCAGTGCCCCCTGCCAGTATTCCCAGCTCAATTTGCCGAGCAGAATCGCCGTCAAACCCAGCGCCAGCCGCTTCGGCTGGTACTGCCACCAGGACACCGCGCCGGCCGCCAGAGCGCCATGCAGAACCCCGGACAGACCCACGTACCAGGCGATCTGTGGCTCCCAGAACACAAATGCGACATCGATCGCGAGCGCGCTCAGCAGCGCGATCAGCAGCCAGCCTCGCCAGGAGTAGTCCTGCTGAAACAACGCCGCGATCAGCGCGACGGCGGCGGCGTTCAGCAGCAGGTGGCGCGTGTTGCCATGGACCAGATGAGCTGTAACCAGGCGCCAGTATTCTCCCTGCAGCACCGCCTCCCGCTCATAGCGCAATAGCAGCCGACCGCCTTCGCCGAGCAGCGACAGCAGAACCAGCCCGAGCCACAGCAGTCCAATGCCCCGCCGACCCCGCCTCTCGGGCATCCATTGCCTGAACCGCTGCGAAAACGACAGGGCGGGCCCGGACAAGCCGTCACTCATTGGTACGATCTGCTTTGTTATGATCCGGCGCCTTACGCACCACGGTAGAGCTCATATTATCCACACCTGCACCCCGGCCCGCTGGAGGCAGCTGCACAGCGGTTTCACGCTGCTGGAGTTGCTCGTCGTGCTGGTGGTCATCGGCGTGATGGTATCGGTGGCGGTGCTCTCGTTCGGCGTGCTCGGGCGCGATCGTCAGTCCGAAGATGAATCGCGCCGCTTCTGGACGGTGCTGCGACAGGCCCGCGAGGAAGGCGAAATGCAGGTCGAGGACCTCGGCGTTTTCGTGTCCACCGGCGCCTACGAATATCTGCGCTACGATTCCCGCAAGAACGAGTGGCAACCGATCGACGGCGACGAGCTGTTCGCGCCGCGCCAGCTGCCCGAGGGGCTGCGCTTCCGGCTGCGACTGGAATCGCGCGAGGTGGTGCTCAAGCCCAACCTGCCTCAGCGCGGCGACAAGGACGAGAACCAAAGAAACCCACCGCACATCATGGTGCTCTCCAGCGGCGACGTGAGCCCGTTCGAGCTCGAGATCGAGCGTGAAGGCCAACCCGCGACGTGGCGCGTGACGGGGCTCGCCAACAACGATCTGCGCGTCGAGACGCGCGATGAGCGCAATCAATGGGGAGTGCTGCTGCAGACCAAGCCGCCTCAGGACGGCACGAACGCCAAACAAGCTCCGACACGGGTGTCCAGTGCGCGCTGACATCTCCAATCGCCGACGCTCGTCGGCATCCGGCTTCACGTTGATCGAAGTGCTGGTCGCACTGATCGTGGTCGGCCTCGGCATGCTCGCCGTGATCCAGACCGTGAGCCAGACTGCCAACAACACCTCGTACATTCGCGACAAGACCATCGCGCACTGGATCGCGATGAATCAGCTCACCAAGGTGCGCCTGGAGCCGAATGCGCCGGCCCTCGATAAATCGTCGGATGAAGTGAAGATGGCGGGGCGCGACTGGCGCTGGACCATGGAAGTGAAACAAACGCCGATCGAGTCGATCCGTCGCATCGAAATCAACGTGCGCCCGTCGGAGGCACCGGAAAAAAGCTCACTCGCCTACATCACCGGGTTTTACGGCACCGCCGTCGCACCCGCCGGGACGACACAGATCTCGTGGAAAGGCTCGCAGCAAGGCGGCGGTGGTGGTCGTCAGGGCGAGCGTCGCCGCGATTCGGAAACCGAGCCGCCGCCGCAACTCGAACCGGGCGAGCCGGTGCCCTCGGAGCCGGAGCCGCAACAGCCCTCCGAGGAGCCCAGCTCATGAACAGGGTAACGGCGCTATCGCGCATGTTCATGTCAGCCGCAAACTCACGAGGCTCGGTCGGTGGAGGTTCACCCGACAGCGCCCGCGAGTCCGGTTTCACTCTGGTCGAGCTGCTCGTGGCGATCTTCATCTTCGCCATCGTCAGCGCCATCGCCATGGGCGGCTACAACCAGCTGGTCAAACAAAGTGACATCGTCGATGCCGGCGCCGCGCGCACGCGCGCGATTCAATCCACGATGCAGCGGATGAACCTGGATTTCACCTCGCTCGAGCCCCGACCGGTGCGTCAGCCATTGGGCGACGGACTGCTGCCGGCGCTGCGCTCCGATGAGAAAAGCGGCAGCCCCGAGCTGGTCGAGTTCACGCATTCCAGCTGGAGCAATCCCGCCGGCCTGCCCCGCTCCACGCTGCAGCGGGTTGCCTATCGCATCGAGGACAAAAAGCTCATTCGCGACTACTGGCTGGCGCTCGATCGCACCATGACCAGCGAACCGGAGAGCGCGGTGCTGCTCGATGACGTGAAGAGCCTGAAATTCCGCTTCATGGATCCCAACCGCGCCTGGCACGAGCAATGGCCGCCGCTGGGGTATTCCCCTGGCGAGGCGCCGTGGGTGCGACCGATCGCGATCGAGATCACGCTCGATCTGGAGGACTGGGGCGAGCTGAAACGACTGGTGGAGGTGGCCGGATGAGCCGCTCCCGCGCTTTTGTGCGCGCGCCCGACAAACGGCACCAACGCGGTGTGGCGCTGGTCGTGGCGGTGTTGATCGTGGCACTCGCGACCATTCTCGCCGCTGAAGTCGGCTTCCGCGGTTATCTCGATCAGCGCCGCACAGTGAACACGTTCTCGCTCGATCAGTCGTTCGAGATCGCGATGGGCGGCGAAGCCTGGGCCTCGGATGCGTTGCGCCGGGACAAGATGCAAGGCACCAAGACCGATGACTTCACCGAAGAGTGGGCCACGCCCATTCCGCCGATTCCCCTGGAAGATGTGGGCGGTGAATTCGAGGGACAGCTGGAGGACCTGCAGGGCCGCTTCAATCTCAACGACCTGGTGAGCGTCGATCCGTCCGGCGCCAGCGTGGTGAATCAGCCTGCGGTCGAACGCTTCGCGCGCCTGCTCACACTGCTGGAACTGGAGCCGAAGTGGGCCGGCTACATCGCCGACTGGATCGACTCGGACAACAATGCGGGCTTTCCCGATGGCGCCGAGGATCCGGTGTACACGAACCTGTCGCCGCCCTACCGTACCGCCAATATGCCGATCACGCGTGCCAGCGAGCTGCTGGCGTTGCCGGAGTTCGGCGCGGAGCGCTATCGCAAGCTCGCGCCCTTCGTTACGGCGTTACCGCCCGGTCAGCACATCAATCTGTGTACGGCATCGCCCGAGCTGCTCGATGCGATGATCGGCGAAGGTCGGGAATTCACGCTGGCGCGCGATGCCGGCAAGCAAACGCGTGCGCAGCGCTGCTTTCCGACCGTGACCGAATTCCAGGCGAGCCTCTCGGCCCAGCGCAAAGAGGAGCTGAACAACGTGATCGGCGAGACCAGCGATTACTTTCTGGCGACCATCTGGGTCACCCTTGGCACTCAAAGGCTCACCCTGTACAGTTTGTTGTATCGAGGCGGCGGCGCCAATCAGGTCCGTCCCATCCTAAGAAGCTACGGAACGCTCTGATGCCGGAACTCCTAGTCGTCCGCTTGCATCCGATTGCGGCCGCCTCCTCCGGGGCGACGCAGGCGGCGCCCCCACAAGCCGAATGGTTGGTCATCGATAGCAGCGGTGCGCGCCGAGGCAATGTCTCGTGGGGCTCGCTCAGCGATGCGGCCGAGCATTCGCAGACACGCAAGACGATCGTGCTCGTGCCCGGCACCGACGTGTTGCTCGCCGAGCCGACGTTGCCGCTGAAGGGCGGCGCGAAGCTGGCGCAAGTCGTGCCCTTCGCGCTCGAAGAACAATTGGCCGCCGACGTCGAGGACATGCACTTCGCGGTCGGCAAGCGTGATTCGCGCCCCGGCACCCCCGTCGCCGCGGTTTCGCGTGATCGAATGGATGAGTGGGTCGCCACGCTGCGAGCCGCGGGTTTGTCCACCGACACTGTCTACGCCGAAACGAGCGTGCTCCCGACCGTGGCGGGCGCGGTCGCCGTGCTCATCGATGGCAAGCGCTTGTACGTCCGTCGCGAAAATCAGCCCGGCACGGTCATCGAGGTCGAGCCGCTGATCGAGGCGCTGCAGATGGCGCTCGCGAGCGGCGAAGAGTCGCGCGAGCACGTCACCATTTTCGTTTCCGAAGAAGACTACGAGCGTGAGCGCGAGCTGCTCGAAGGTTTGCGTGAATTCACCGCGAGCCTGCAGTTGAAGCTGTTGCCCGATGGTCCGTTGCCGCTGCTGGCTTCGAACATTGCCCAGTCGGGCGCGGTCAACCTGCTGCAGGGACCGTATGCGGCCAAGACCAAGATCAATATTTCTTTTGCGCCTTGGCGCTACGCCGCGGTCCTCGCGGCCGTGTTCGTGGCTTCTCACATCGGTGTGAAGACCTGGCAGTACTTCCATTACAAGAATGTCGAGAGCCAGCTGGACGCGCAGATCGCCGAAGTCTATCAACAGGCATTGCCGGGCGCTCCGGTGCCCAATCCGCTGGATGCGCGCCGACAGGTCGAGCAGGTCCTCGGCCAATTGCGTGGCACCGGCCCGACCAGCGGCATGCTCACCACGCTCGCCATGTTGAGCGAGGCGATGGCGCAGGCCCCCGATACCGACATCGAAGCGCTGCGCTATCAAAACAATGTGACCGACCTGCGCGTGCTCTCGCCGTCGGTCGATGCGCTCGATCGCATCCGCCAGGTGGCCGGTGAGCGTGGCGTGACCGCCGAAATCCAGTCCACCAATCCGCGCGATCAGAAGGTCGAGGGCCGGCTGCAGCTCAAGAAGGCAGGCGCGTGATGCAACAGCTCAAAGACAAGTTCAATGCGCTGCAGCCACGCGAGCGCATCGTCATGATCGGCGGCGCCATTCTGGTGCTGGTCGTTGCGGTGTACGTGCTGGTGCTCGCACCGTTGTACAGCGCCGTGGACGCGCAGGCCGCGCGGGTCAAGCAGAAGGAAGGCGACCTGGCGTGGATGCGCAGCGTGTCCGGCGAAGTGGCCGTGCTCAGCGCCAACGCACCGGCCCATCCGGGGCCGAGCAACGAATCGATGGTCGTGTTGATCGATCGTGCCGCGCGTGAGTGCGGTTTGGGCTCCTCGCTCACCGGCCAGACTCCGAATGGCGATCGCGGCATCCGCGTCCGACTCGAAGGGGCGGAGTTCGACAAGCTGATGGTGTGCCTGGGCCAGCTGCAGCAAGTGCACTCGGTGGACGTCGAGTCCGCCACCATCGATCGCGCCGGCAAGCCCGGCCTCGTGAATGCCAACCTGGTCCTGACCCGCGTCGGCGCATAACAACTCTATGAAGCGACTCTGGCCGTTGGTGGCGCTCGGCGTGGGCGCATTCCTCATTTTCGCCCTCGTCACCCTGCCCGCGAGCATCGTGACTTCCTGGCTGGCCTCCTCCGGTATCTATGCAGGCGGCGTGTCCGGCACGGTCTGGAATGGCCGTGCGCAGGTGCTGCAAATCCAGGGCGCGAATGTGGGCGGCGTCGAATGGAAGCTGCATCCGCTCGCGCTGCTCACCGCGCACGTCAATGCGGATGTGAAGGTGAACCGTATCGATGGTTTCGCGCAGTCGAAGCTCAGCGTGAGCCCCACCGGCACGATCAATTTCAAGGCGCTCACCGCTTCGTTCCCGCTCAGCGCATTGCCAGCCACTGTGATTCCCGGCGGATGGGCCGGCACGGTCAACGGCCGGTTTCAGGAGCTCACGCTGGAGAATGGCTGGCCGACGGAGGTGAATGGCACGTTGGAGGTGATGGACTTGAACGGGCCGGCGCGTCATCCAACGAAGGCCGGGAGCTATCGGATTCTTTTCGATCCGGCAGCGTCCACGGCGGACGTCTTGAAAGGCGCGATCTCGGATGTTGGCGATGGCCCACTGCAACTGAATGGCACCCTCCAACTCAAGCCCGATCGCAGCTACCTCCTCGAGACCCTGGTCGCCGCGCGCCCCGATGCTCCTCGCGATCTGATCCAGATGCTGGAGTTCCTCGGCCCGCCGGATGCGCAAGGCCGCCGTCCGTACACCACCGAAGGCACGCTGTGAGCGTGGGTGCCGGCTAGCTCCACTTGCCGCCCGCGACCTTCTGTCGGGTCGCAAAGAAACGTTCGGTCGCGTCGATCAACTTCTGCTGCTCGCCATTGATCGAGCCATCCAGCGCCGCGATCCGCCGCATCATGCTCAATAGCGAGCTTACCGCCGCGGGCTCGAACTTCGCCGCGCTCGGCTGCAGGATCTTGTCGAGATGATCGACGATATAGATTTCGTCGCGAATCAGATGTGAGCTCGCGAGCAACAGATCGGCGGCTTCGTCGCGCGAAATTTCGAATTCGCTCTGGAACAGGTTCTGCAACTCGCGCTTCTGATCCGAGGTGATCTCGCCATCGGCTTTGGCGATGCCGAGCAGCAGCACCGCCGCCACATCCATGGGCCGGTCCAATCGATAAATGGGCTTGGCGCCATAGGTACGGCTCCACTTCCAGCGCCGATACGCCAGGAACGGATTGATGGAGCCCAGACTGAAGCCGGAACGCTGCAGGGAACTGATCGCCCAAAGCAAGCCGGCCAGCGCGGTGATTGCAGCGATGATGACGTGCACGGAAGCTCCTGCCGGGTGCAGACGTGGTTTAGTTATATGGGATAGTTTAGCCAGGGTCGCAGGGCGGAGGCGACGTTTCTAGGAGCCGAGTGTGAGCCAGGTCACTGCTGGCGGGCTTGTTTCGGTCAGGGCCGACCTTCGCAGTCAGTCGACCCGCACTTCCCGCCACTGTTTCATCAACGGAAAATACAACGCCGCCCGTACCGGCTGATCCGGGCGGAACAGTTTCATCAGCCGGGCGTAGCGTTGTAACTGATCGCGGTAGCGGCGAGCTTCGTCGGCGAGGAATTGCTCCAGGCCGCCGCCTTCGTGCGAGCCGGTTTTGAAATCGACGATCCAGCGGACGCCGTGCTCGTCGACGAACGTGCGGTCGATCACGCCGGAGACGATTTCGCCGTCGAAGACACCGGTCAACGCCAGCTCGGATTCGGCCTCGCTCAATGGCGAGGAAAGGCCGAGCAGCCAGCGGCCGCGGTCGTCGGCGAGCGTCTGGCTCATCGCGGCAATGACTCGCTCGGCAGCGGCCTCACAGCGATCGGGTGGCACCCCCAGCTCGGCGAGTTCGGCACACAGTCGTGCTCGATTCGGAGCGGGCGATGGGCGGTCGGCGCCAGCGCGGACCAAGCGATCCAATTCACGGTGCACGAGCGTGCCGATGTGACGTGCGGTTTGCGAGGCCCAGTCGAACTCGATCTTTGCATCGAGGTCGCTGACGTTCACAGGCTTTGCCGTAATCGCGATGTCCGCGATCGGAGGCTGCCATTGCAGGGGCAGACGGCGAACGCGCAGCGAGGGAGTCGGTGCCGAAGCGAACAGATCCTGCTGCGGCTTGGTCTGCACACTCGACTCGAAGTGGGATCTCACCTCCGGCCAGAGCAGGCGAAGCATCGAGCCATTGAGCGGCTCGCGCAGCTCGGCGCCCTCCTCTGTTTCTTTCACTCGCACTCGGCCAAGCAAATGCAACGCTCGCTTCGCGCGTGTTGCGGCCACATAAAGCAGACGACCGCGCTCGCGAGCGCTGCGTTCGCGTTCCAGCAGTTCGATCCAGCGGTACATCGGATCGGCATCGGCGCCAGCGGCTTTGATGGGAGCGAATACGATGCCGCCTTCGTGGCCCGGGATACGCGTCCAGCGCATCAGCTCACGGCTCTCGCCGCGTAACAGCCGATCGAGTGCCGGCAGGATGACCACGTCGTACTCCAGGCCCTTGGATTTGTGGATCGTCATCACTTCGACGCGAGCACGATTCTCCGGCCGCGGCCGAGCAAACAAACGGTCCAGCTGTTCTTCCAGGCGCGCGGCATCGTCGAGATCGCCGGCAATCTCGATGTTATCGAGTCGCCGCAGATAAGCGTCCGCATCGTCGAGGTCCTGCGGGCGATGGAGCGTCGCCGGGCCACCCAGCGCATTCCAGGTCCGCTCGACCCAGTCGCGCAGAGACAGCCGTCCTCGTTGCGCAAGCGCAGCTTGGAGGATCGAATGCACGCGAGTGGCACGTTCGCGGCCGTCGTCAGTGAGTATGTCGCTCGATGCCAGCGCTCGTGCCAGCAGTTCGTTGACCGTCGATGCCCGGTTGTTACCAATGATCGCATGCAGATCGTTCAGCGTGAGCCCGCACCACGGCGCGCGCAGCACTGCGAGCCAGGATGTGCGATCGGCAAGATGCAGGAGCGCACGAGTCAACGCGGTCAGGTCTTGCACGACCGGTCGGTCGAGCAGCGCTTCGATTTCGATGGCCTGGAAATCGATCGACGCCGCATGCAGCTGGCTGGCGATCATGCCGACATGCGTGCGCGCTGTGACGAGCACGGCGACCGTCGTATCTGGATCTTCAGCGAGGCTTTTGCGCACCAGATTCACGACCTGGCGAGCTTCTGCCAGCTCATCTTTATCGAAGGACGGATGTACCTTCACCCCGCCTCGGGTGCTCGGCAGAGCGGCCACGCTCGGGCTGTAGCGCACGGCGCCCTGCTCCGGATTGTCGGTGGGCGAGAGCACGCCAGGGAACACGCGATTCACCCACTCGATGATGGGACGCGTCGAGCGGAAGTTGGAAGTGAGCTGCAACGGTTCGAGCCGCACATTGCGCAACCCTTCTCGCTGCAGCTGCAGAAACAACCCCACTTCGGCCTGGCGGAACCGATAGATGGATTGCATCGGATCGCCGACACAGAACAGAGTGCGTCCATCCCCTTCGGACCAGCCCGCGGTCAGTCGTTCGAGCAGATCGAGCTGTCCGAACGAGGTGTCCTGGAACTCATCGACCAGCAGGTGCTGCAAGCGATAGTCGAAGGCGAGTGCCAGATCGGTCGGCTCCTCGCTCGTCCCCAACGCCTGCAGTGCTCGCAACGCCGCTTCGATGTAATCCGCCTGCCCTTGCGATTGAAACACGATCTGCAATTCAGCGACCGCGACGGGCAAAACCGCGAGCAAGGCTTCGAGAATCGCCCACTGCTCCTCCGAGTACGTCGGACGCGGCAGATTGCGAAGCGCGCCCAGCTGCGCGATCAGCTCTTCGTCCTGACCCAACTCTGCGAGCGCCGCGAGCATCCGCTCCTTCTCCCGCGGATGCGTCGTCGGGAAGCCGCTCTTCTTCGTGACGGTTTGATACGGCGAACCATCGCGCTTCAAGAACACGCTCGCGAGCGCCAGCCAGCCATCGATGGTGTCACTCTGGGCACTGGGACATGCGTGGGCATTCGAGCACGCCTCCAGCAGCAGCCGCTTCTCCTCGTTGACGCCAGTGGCATCGCGCAGGTTGGATGCGGCAAACACGGCGAGATCCCAATACTCGCGACGGCGCACATCATCCATCAGCCCGCACAGCATCGTGAGATGACGCTTGATGACGTTCTGCAGCGTTTGTTCCAGCGCGCCGCGCAAGTTGTCGTGCGTTCCGGCACTGACGATCTGGTGCAGCCATTGATCGCGCTTGGCGAGCAGCTCACACAACAGCTCGGCGAGCAGATCGGTGCGATTGCCGAGATGCACGATCAACGATTCCAGCGACTCGGCGACGGACGAGTCTTCGCCCAACCTTTCGATCAGCCGACGTGCCGCGGTTTCATACAATGGCCACGGATCCTCGGCCGGCTCCAACGCAGAGCCCGTCCCCGCGAGGATCGGCAGACGCCGCGCCAGCGTGGAGTTGAGCGCATCGATGGTCTGAATACGCAGCCGCGAAGGATGTTCGGCAAGCTTCCAATGCCGCTCGATGTCAGCAGCGCGCACCGCACGTGCCAGTTCCCACGTCGCCAGCTTGTGTGCCGACTCCGGCGCCGGCCCGGCCGCCGCCTCGATGGAAAGCAGAATACGATTGCGCATTTCCGCCGCGGCCTTGCGCGTGAACGTGATCGCAAGGATCTGCTCCGGATGTTCCACCGTCGCGAGCAGGCGCAGATAACGCTGCGTGAGCAGCTCGGTCTTGCCGGAGCCGGCAGGCGCCTGGACGATGAACGAGCGCGTCGGATCGAGCGCGCGCTTGCGGGCAGCAGCATCGCTACTCATCGTGATGCTCCGCTTCGTCTTCCTGCGTGCGCTCGCTGATCCGGCAGAATGCGCTCAAATGACAGTAGGTGCACTCTTGCGGCTGCAATGGATCCACCACCGCCTGGCCCTCGACGAAACTTTCCGCCAGGTGCGTCAGCGTCTTGCGCCAGTGATCGACCAGTGACGGCCAATCGGGCGGATGATCGGGCCGCAGTCGGACATGCCCCGGATAGGCCGCGACGCCCTCTCCGATGAACGCGCCGTCGCTCCACCCGCGATATTCCACCGCGCCAGCCGCCAACACGACGTAGGCCAGGCCCCGCAGCGACTCGCCGTGAGCCAGTCCATACAACGGCAGCTGCGGCCTCAGCGGGCGTCCTGGCTTCGTATCCAGCCATTGCCGCGGCGAATGCGAGTCGCCGAGCTTGTAATCGATCAACAAATGACCGCCCCCGCCCAGCTCATCGATGCGGTCCGGCTGCAAGGTGATCGACAGGCCGCCGATGGCGTACGGCTCGGATTCTTCGCTCAAGCTCAACGCGAACGCAGGCCGCTGCTTCTCCAGTGCCAGCAGCTGCAGCACCTGCTTGGCGACATTGCTGACTTCCAGCGCGGCAAGACGCTGGCGATAACGAACCGTCGGCTGCAGCGCCTGCATGGTATGGCGCTCGGCGCTCGCCCACACTCGTTGTGACAATGTTTCTTCATCGATCGCGAGCAGGCCGGCGTGGTTGCGCAGCGAACGCCAGATCTCGTGCAGCACTCGATGCAGGATGATGCCGCGATCGATGGGCTCGACGCCGATGCTCACCGTCGGCATCGCTTGCGCGTCCAAGCGAAGCTGCGCCTGCGCCCGAAACGGGCAGCGTGACTGCAGCTCGAGTGTCATCGCGCCGCCTAGCGCGGTTTTCACTTTCAACCGCGGAGCGAGCTCGTCGCGCATTTGTTCGAGGAGCGGACGCTGATCGAACAACGTCCGTCGCAGGGGGCGGACCGACGCGATGGCGATATCACTGCCTTTGACGGTCGGCCAGGGCGACAACAGGGGACTGGGTTGCAGCTCGGCCTCGCCTTCTTGCCGTGGCCAGCTCAATATCACCTGTGGCGCGCTACGGATCCAACGCGCGAGCCGCGCTTGCGACAGCTGCATCACGCCTTCCGCCGTCGCTTCGGGAATCTTCGCGGCCCGCTGCAAGGCGACCGGCAGCAGAGGATCGGGATTGACGGGCTCGGGCAAACGCGCGGCATCCAGTCCAATCACCCAAGTGGCATCGAACGTCATGCCCGCAACGGTCGCGGGATCGATGACGGTGATCGACGTCGCCTGCGTCTCCGGCTCGAACGGCGTATCGCGCAGCAATTCCTGCAAGCGAGACAACGCCGCGGCGGCGGACAGCGGCGCGGTTACGGCATCCAGCGTGCCGAACTCGGCCAGCGCCGTATGAAACTTGGCAACGGTCTGATGTTCGACGCTGCTGAGCGAACGGTCTCCGGGCCAGCCCGCCATGCGCAGCCAGGTGTGGAATCGTTCAGCCCAGGCGCTCGCGCCGACCGAAGAGGTCTTGCCGCGGATTTCTGTCCCGATGTTGCGGGCGGCCTGTGCCAATTGATCGCAGCCCGTTGCGCTCGCCCAGCGTTCCAGCTCGAACCAGTCCCAGCGATCGCGTTGCTCTTCGCGCAAGCGAAAGTCGGCCATCGCACGACGATCCTGCTCCGCTTCGCCGCCAGCGATGAACGGTGAACGCAACAACCGTCCCGCATGCGTCGCCGGCCGATCATGCAAAGCGAACTGCAGGACCAACAGCGCCGCGTCCACGACGGGATACGACGCGAGCGGCGTCGGTGCTGCGATCACAACGGGGATCTTCGCTGACTCGGCCTGAATGTTTCGTTGCCCCGGGGCGAATACATCTTCGAAGACACGCTGCACTTCGGCGCGCCGTGACTGCAAATCGGCGACGACGACACCGACCGTATTCTTGCCCGTCGCGAGCTGCGCGCGCGCCCAGCGAGCGGCCAGTTCCAACTCATCATCCGAATCGCGGGCCGCGACGACCACGACGGAGCGCGATGTGTGCTCGTCCGGTTCGATCTCGGCAATCTTGCCCTGCCCCCGCCAACGCTCGATCAATCGAGCGACCGACGGCGGCAGGCTGTCGAAGCCCGCCAGCGCCAATGTTTCTTCGGGGACGAAGTTCGCATCGTGTGCCCAATGGGCCAGCCGTGTTTCATCGATGGCTTGCAGCTTTTCGCAGCGATGCAGGAACTCGGTGCACCAGGCGTGCAGCGCGCGACCCTCGGTGCTGTCGCTATCCTTAAGTGCGGCGAGCGGGATCAGATATTCCTGCATCCGTCGCCAGCTGCGGGCGGCGAGTCGGGCGGCGTTGGATGGATTGAGCAGGTCCTCGCCCCACGAGCTGTCGTTCACCAGCGCGTCCCAAAGGATTCGCGCTTGCGCGTTCGTCAGCAATCGAGCGTGATGAGCGTGCGTGCCGACGGCTCGCGCTTCGAGCCATTGCTGAGCGAGCCAGGTCGACCACGGCAGGATGC
>Ga0065721_10006236_pt1 | contig 16727 bp, 12 predicted proteins | sample Mesricmetagenome_FD_59108 | JGI IMG/M metagenome (GOLD analysis project Ga0065721, IMG submission 59108) | Mesophilic microbial community from rice straw/compost enrichment Sample: eDNA_1 v2 (version 2) | ecosystem: Engineered > Solid waste > Grass > Composting > Bioreactor | place: USA: Davis... | reverse complement strand
TCACTAAAAGTGAGGGCATTTTGATCCATCATGACTCATTGAGACCTGAGGCTGACTATTTAAGGAAACAACTTCTTGAAAAATCCATAAATCTTTCGCTGCTAAATCCTGCAAACAAGAAACAAAATATCATTGAATTGATCATTGCGCCTGTCAATTTCACTGAGCAAAATATTGAATCATACCAACTGCAGGTGACCAGGAATAAAGTGAGACTTACGGCCCCTGCGACCCATGGTATTTTCAATGGAATACAGACCCTTCTTCAAATGATTTCTGACAATAAAAAAATACCTGCGGCCGAGATACTTGACTGGCCGGCATTTTCCTGGCGTGGGTATATGATAGATGTCGGCCGTAACTACATGACGATGGATCTTTTGAAACAGCAAATCGACGCGATGGCCAGGTATAAATTCAACGTGTTTCATTTTCATCCGACGGAAGACATTGCCTGGCGTTTTGAAATTGAAAAGTATCCCCAGCTGACAGCAGCAGAGCACATGACCCGCAATAAGGGAAAATATTATTCCGAAACAGAGATCAAAGAACTGATTTCTTATTGCAAAGAAAGACATATTACTTTTGTACCGGAGATTGATATGCCGGGACACAGCGCTGCTTTCCGCCGGGCCATGAAAACTGACATGCAATCCGACACGGGTCTGCAATATGTGAAGGATATACTCGAAGAAATCTGTACAAAATATGATATTCCATATGTTCATATCGGTGCCGATGAAGTGAAGATCACCAACCGGCAATTTGTGCCCGATGTCACAGCACATATCGAACGGTTCAACAAGACAGTGATCGGCTGGCAGCCCGGCGGCAATTTCACCAAGAGCACCATTCGCCAGTTGTGGATGGATGATAATGCACATTTATCTGCGCAAAACAATATCCGGTTTATCGATTCCCGGCACCTGTATCTTAACCATATGGATCCTCTTGAGGCTGTTGTGACCATATTCAACCGCAGGATTGGTGATCGTGACAAAGGCGATCAGTCTGTTTTAGGCGGTACGCTTTGCATGTGGAATGACCGGCGCGTGGAAGAGGGCATTGATATTCTCCGCATGAATCCTGTTTACCCCGGAATGATGGCTTTTGCCGAAAGATCCTGGCTTGGCGGAGGAAAGAAAGGTTGGATTTCAAATATTGACGATGGTGATAAGACGGCATTCGCCGAGTTTGAAGATCGTTTGCTTACCCACAAACAATCCTGTTTCAAATCACAACCATTTACATATACTAAGCAGTCCCATTTAAAATGGGAATTGTATGGTCCATATGACAATGCCTCTGAATTATCCAAATCATTTCCGCCTGAACAAACCTCAAATAAAAAGCAGTGGAAATTTTACAAAGAAATATCCGGGGGCACCATTGTATTGCGTCACTGGTGGCACCCGTTGATAAAAGGGGCAGTGGACGACCCCAAAGAAAATTCCACCTTTTATGCTTACACAAGAATTTGGAGTGATCAAAAAACAGAAAAAAATTTCTGGATTGGTTTCAACAATATTTCCCGCTCACCTGCAACCGACTCCCCTCCTGTTGGCGCTTGGGACGATAAGCAAAGTGAAGTATGGATTAATGGTAAAAAACTGCCGGCACCGCAATGGAAAAAAGGCGGAGAAAAAGGCAACTCTGAAATTCCATTAATTGATGAAGGCTATGAATACCGGGAACCAACAAAAATTTTCATGAAAAAAGGCTGGAATACCGTGTTACTTAAAATGCCTGCAGGCAGTTTTAAAGGGAAAGACTGGCAAAACCCGGTGAAGTGGATGTTTACGTTTGTAGAAGTAAATGAATAAAATCTAAAAAAAACGCCTGCCGATGTACAGGCGTTTTTACTTTTATTTCAAATCCGGTGAATACAAAACATTTTTTATAACGAACTGCTGACCGGGTGCTTCCAGGTATTGGTTAAGATATGGAGAATAGGTTTGTACTTTGATCGTCTTTTTCTTAAAATCCATATCCAATATCCTCAACCATCCATTACCACCTTTGACAGATCCCTTCACTCCTTCCTGGTAATTGGCCAGCATCTGGTAAACAGGCAGACCGGCTTCATTTATACTTACCAGAGTTCCAATTCCACCGTTGAGGATGTGGCCGGAAAAAACAAACCTGATATTTGGATGTTTACTTACTAATTTTCTCCACATATCTTCTCCATCGTTTACGGCAGAATCGCCAGTATCCCTGCCTACACCATATGCCTGTGGCCTCCAGTGATCCCCCGGCCCCTGTCGGGTGCTGTCTGAATATAAATAACAATGGGTGTTAATGATGACAGTATGTTTGGGATGATCCCTGATTACTTTATCTGCCCATGTGAGAATACTATTACGTGGACCAAACTCCAGGGTAATCACCAGCCATTTCACTTTACCAGTCTTAAACGTGTAAAACGCATTTTCCATTTTACCCTCTTCGGCAACACCGCCAAAACCGGGAAGCTGATTCATTTTTGAAACAGGGAAATACTGGTTATACTTTTCCGTATTGCGCACATCGGCATACTTCCCGGCTGTACTTCCCATATCGTGATTACCTGCAGCAAGTACATAAGGCACCTTGTTGTTCAGTTTGGTAAAAGCAGACTGAATCAATTTCCATTCCGCATCATTGTTATTTTGCGTCAGGTCTCCCTGCTGCAGCACCATGGTCAGCTGGCCTGCATTTTGAGCAATCCAGTTGATTTGTGAATCCAGCACCTCGGGATATTTTTCAGCATAGGTTTGAGTGTCGGGTAAAAGGACAACCCTGGCCTGGTGCATCCGGGGTGAACAGGCTACAAAAACCAGGATAATAGTAATTGCAAAAAATGAATTGATCAATTGTTTCATTTCAAATGTGGGCTCTCAAAGCCAAGTTTTTTTAATCCCTGTTTTATTTCAGGACAACTCATAAATAAATTCCAGATCAGACCACTGCGATAGTTCTCCATCATCACAACGATCGGCCCCTGGTCAATGGCCAGGTAGCGGCGGGGATACCAGTTTTCTGTATCACTGAACGCGTCATAGAAGCCGTAAACTCCCCACAACTTATCTTTCTTGTTTTGATACCAGTTTTTCATGGCAGCCATCGACTGCTCCGGTGTGTATGGAAATGAAGAAAGTGCTGCTGTGGGAGAGATCACACCCAAATCACGTTTCATGGACGGCGCATGGCCCGCATACCCTCTCATGGAATAGCTCGATGTGAGTCCCCAGCTGTCCGGGCCATAGCCTTTGAAATCTTTTGGATTGTCAACGCACCATTGATAATTGATAAGCGCCTGGTTGCGGCATTCTTCCCAATAGTCAGCATAACGGTCTTTCAATCCCCGGGGATCCAGTCCAAGATAAGAATAGTGCGCCCAGAAAAGTGGGCCGCCATTCTCCGCATCGCCCTGGTGTTTCATTTGCAGTTTATATGGATAACGAGCCACGATGCTGTCGACTTTGTTGACGTTGTTGATCTCGCCGTTGGAAGCCCAGCCTTCGTGATACACTTCAGGCGCTATCGGATGCGTGGGAGAAGATGCTGCCAGTACATACATGATCAGGCATTCGTTATATCCTCTGACACCGAAATTCATCTGCCATCCGAAATTGGGGCTCCAGTGCCAGTACAGGATATTTCTCCCGTTGGTATACCATTGAAAGTCGATATCCTTCCATAAGCGATCCGCTCTTTGGGCAATTGCTTTTTCCCGGGCATTACCATTTTGAAAATATTGCCTGATGCACAACAGGCCTTGTGCCATAAAGGATGTTTCAACCAGGTCTCCCCCATCATCACGGCGGCTAAAGGGTTTTACTTTACCCGTTTCCCCATTCCACCAATGTGGCCACGCACCATGAAAGCGATCTGATGTTTCAAGAAAGTGCATGATCTTTTCCAGTCTTTGCACACCGGAATCACGGGAGATAAATCCACGTTCCATACCCACAATGATGGCCATCAACCCAAAACCGCCACCACCACTGGTTACAATATGCTTATCATTTTGCGGATAGATATCGTCAGCGTGAAAACGCTCACGTGCAAGGCCGCTTGTTGGCTCAGCCCCATCCCAGAAAAATTGGAAAGTGCGCTCCTGAACTTCACGGAATATCGCGGTGTCCGCCGCGGATAGTGCCGATGTGGACTGACTGATCTTCCTGGCGGGATCACATGCCGGAATTGCCAGCAGACATACAGCACCCAACAGGAAAATAGTTGTTCGTTTGTACATAAGTGATATTGTATTTAACGAATGAAAAATCAACAGAAAAATAAGGGCTGCAACATTACATTGCAGCCCGCTCAACTGCCTGCTTATGAGAAAGCCTTAACTCAGGTTATTTGTTAGCCCGTCCCAGATTATAAAGAGCCTTTATAAAAGCATCCGGAAGCGTTCTGTCGTAGATCCTTACTTCATCGAGTTGTCCTGTCATGGGTGCAAAATTCACATCGGCACTTACCGGCATACCGGCAGCATTGTAGTTCGCACCAAAGAAAACTTCACTGGGTTCATAAGAATTGAATAAATTATTTCCAACTCCGCGATTGGGGAAATTTCCCACCTTCACACCATTCATCCAGTTGTTGAATACGCCGGTGCTGATATCATATGTTAACACGATATGCACCCAGTCATTGAGATTGGTTTTATCCAATACATTGTTCAGGTTGTCCTGGGTACCCCCGCCTACAGTCGAGAAAGTGGGTTGTATTCGAAGCACAGAATCGTTTGTGGCAGGATATCCATTTGTATTTAATGCGAAGTTGATATTACCATTGAATACGCCCGGTCTGGCGAGTTGAAATACCATCGTTCTTTTTAAACCGTTGTTCTTTATCTTGACCCACGTGCTGATCGACCAGCTTTTGAAAGCGTTAGTTTTAAAAGCATCGAATTGCTTCGCATAGTACAGGTATCCGTCGGCCAGGCTTAATGCCTTTCCTCTTATACCTTCCACATAACTGTCATTGACGGATGTGGTTGGCGCTGAGTTCGACTTCAACTCATTTTTTGTATCATCAAAGCTCCAGTAGGCGACCAGGTTCTCAGGAAATATTTCATCTGAGCTTTCAAACCCGTCAATCTTGCCGGCATAATCGGCCGGGCTCACTGGTGGCAGGTTGTTTGGATTTCCATCCTTTTTACAGGACGCAAACATGATCAGCGAAGCAAGGCTTGCCAATCTGCAGGTTTTATATATAGGTGATAAATTCATTGTTTAAAAAATTTAGTTGATCAGAAATCAATATCCGGGGTTTTGTGTCAATACTCCCGCGCTTAAGTCAATCTGTGTTTGCGGAATGGGCAACAATACATCTCTCGCATTGCTGAAATTGGTTTTACCAACAGCATTCAACACATCCTGCGCAATCCCCCATCTCACCAGGTCAAAGAAACGGTCATGCTCCATGGCGAGTTCAATCCGGCGTTCATGCCTGATGGCCTCACGAAGTTCATCCTGATCAGTAGTGGTAATATCGGGTAGTGTACCGGCAGGTGCACCAACGCGTGCCCGGGCTCTTACACTATTTAATGCTGCAAGTGCTGCAATAATATTGTCTGTACCGCCCACTTCATTCGCCGCTTCGGCAAACATCAACAACACATCTGCATACCTGAGCACTCTTAAATTCATCCAGTAACCAAATCGATGACCGATGGACGCACGCAGAGCAGGGTTTGTATACACTTTGTTATTGTAACGCGGGTTGGGCAATCCGGCGGGCAAGGCCTCACCATAAATCGTTGTGGATCCCGGGCTGGTGTATAGTATCGTTCTGGCTCTTCTCGGATCATTGGGTTCGTAAGCATTGTCGAGATTTTCACTGGGCGTATTCCATCCCCATCCCAGATCCCAGACACCTGAGCCACGCACACCCTGGATCTGTGCGTACTGCAAACCATTGGCCGTTGGTATCGCCGTGCTGGCGGTAGCCTGTACCTCGAACACTGATTCAGGACTGTTCTCTCCTTCCTCCCGGAAAATCTTATCGTATGGCGTGCTAAGGTTATACTGATTGGAAGTGATCACTGCATTGGCAGCAGCCATTGCCTGGGCCCATTTTTGTTGGGTGAGATAAACTTTTGCCAGCAGGCCATTCGCAGCACCACTTGTGGCACGTCCAACAAATTTTGCATCCCACCTGAGAGGCAAAACACTTGCGGCGAATGTCAGGTCATTTTCAATAAACGCGTAGATCTGTGCCGGGGTGCTTTGTGGTACGTTGTTTTGTTGTGCCGGGTTCTCAAACAAAGTATCAATCAATGGAACCCTTCCAAACAAACGAACCAGCATAAAATAACCATATGCCCTGAGGAACCTGGCTTCGCCGACTGTTTGAGTTTTGATATCATCGGGGGCTACAATATTGGGATTGCTGTAGACTTCTTTAATCGTGCTGTTGCATTTATTGATCAGCGAATAATATCCCAACCATAGTGTGTTACAGAATCCATTGCTTGGCGTCACCGGGAAGTTATCCATGTCGATCGCATTTGCACCACCATCGGCGGGCGTACTGCCCTTATCAGCATCATCACTGCGAATGCTTGTGGCTGTTATGAATGACTGGCTGTGTACATTGAAACTGCGCAGTTCATTATATGCACCAAAAATGAATTGATCGTAAGGACCTGATCCGCCGGGATAAGGATAGTTCTCCGAATCATATCCACCCTGCTGTTCGGTATCGAGAAATTTGTTACACCCGCTCATGGCTATGATCAGGCCGGTGGCAATGATCATTAACCAGAAACTATGTGAAAATATATTGTTCGATTTCATATATACAATTTTTTAAAACGTGAGGTTGATTCCAAATGAATAAATCGCAGGAACAGGGTAAGCACCATTATCTGCACCACCGCCGAGGATGCTTCCGATCAGCGGCTCTGGTGAGTAACCGGTAACCCTGCTCCAGGTTTTCAGATTTTGTGCGCTGAGATATACACGTGCTTTCTGAATACCAGCTTTAGACATCATACGCGTTGGAAGAGTATAGCCTAATTGCAGGGTGCGAATACGGAAGAAATCTCCCGGCTCCAGGTAATAGGTACTCATCAGGAAATTATTTCCCCTCGTATTATCCAGGATTGGTTCGATATTGCTTGTACCCGGACCGGTCCAGGCGTTCAAACGCATGGTCTCGTAATTCAACACGGCAAACGTAGCGGTACGTCTTTGTGTGTAAATTTTATGACCGGCAGCCCCTTGTCCTTCGAACAAAAGATCAAAACCTTTATAGTCTAATGAAATGCTCGTTCCAAAATTGTAAGAAGGGAATGGAGAACCAATATATCCGCGGTCTGCGGGAGTGATCACACCATCACCATCCTTGTCAGCATAAGCAATATCTCCGGGAAGTGAATTGGCAAATGAAGGTTGTTTGGCCAGGTCAGCGGTAGACTGATAAACACCCACCTGCGTATATCCGTAGAAGTAACCAATAGACTGACCGGTTGTTGTGAGATTCACCCCTCCATTACCGACAAGCTGGAAATTGATATTGTCTCCAATCGAATTAACCTTGTTCTTATTGTAACTGAAATTCGCTGAAACGGTGTAGCCCAATTCCGAACCCAGTTTGTCTGACCAGCCGGCGCTCACTTCGATACCTTTGTTGGTGATCTTACCAAGGTTTGTGTAGTACGACCTTGTATCGTTGGGCAGCGTCAGCGGCGTCAGCAGGTCGGTAGTTGTGCGATCATAAAATGTAACCTCTGCATTGAGTCTGTTATCCAGCAAACGGATGTCGAAACCGAGGTCAATACCCTTCACCACTTCATAGTGCAGATTTGGATCAGGAATGTATGCAGCCTGGATAGAGCTGTAAATATTGTCACCAAAAATTGCGGTTGATGCATTCTGGATACCCGGGCGCCAGAAATTATCGGGAATACCGTTAGAATTTCCCGTGCTGCCCCAGGCTGCGCGCAATTTTAAGAAGTCAATTTGCCTGCTCAAACCATTGAAAAATTCTTCCTGGCTTATAACCCATCCGGCACCTACGCTGCCAAATGTGCCCCAACGGTTACCCGGCGCAAATTTGGAACTGCCATCGCGGCGAACTGTACCATTCAACAGGTATTTCCCTTTGTAAGAATAGCTGACACGGGCAAAAGAACCAATCAGGGAATTTTCACTTCCGCCACCTCCGTTTGAAATAGGATTGTTTACGTTCACAATACCGAGATACCAGAAATCCGGATCGTCAGGTATATTGATTGAAGTATCACGACGCATACCATTTACAAATGAACTGTTGCTGTAAATGGTGGTAATACCCGCTACAGCATTGATCGAATGCCCGTTTCCAAATCTCTTATCAAATGTGAGTGTGTGATCCTGTTGGAAACGTTTGGATTCAGATTGTTCCTGTGTAACAGATGTCTTTGCCGCATTATCATACGTGATGGTTGTCGGATTGCCATTTTCACCCAGGTTCATGAATGAAAAAGGTAATTGTGAATATGAACGGCTGTTGGCAAATCCAAGATCAGTATATACTGTAGACTTCCAGGTGAAGTTTCTGAGGAATTTTATTTCGGCAAAAAGGCTCCCGATCACACGATAACCTTTATTAATTGAATTGCGATCGTTGCGTCTTAGTGTCGCCATCGGGTTACCAACCTGTGCACGCTGGAATGAAGGCATGCTGTAGTACGTATTTTCATCGTACTGGATGGGAACTATAGGCGCTGCCCACAATGCATTAGTGACAGATGCTGCGGGCGGATTGCTCTTATAATGATATCCTGTGAGATCTCCACCAACTTTGATGTTATTGTTAAAACGGATCTCTTCATTCAAACGAATGAGATAACGTTCAAACCGGTCATTTTTCAACACACCTTCCTGGTTGGTATAACCCAGGTTGAGATAGGTGGTGGATTTTTCTCCGCTGTTGGAAATACTCAGGTTATTTGTTGTCATGAATGCATCCTGCAATACCAGGTCCTGCCAGTCAGTATTGGCTGTGTAGTTCGAATAATCAAATGGCTGTGCGCCGAGGTTGGCCAGCTGGGCAGTGTAAAGTTTTTTGAAACCTTCCGCATCAGTGATAGAAATCCTGTCCTGGACACGCTGCATACCTACAATGCTTTGCAAATTGATACGGGTCTGACCTCTTGAAGCTTTTTTTGTGGTAACAGCGATCACACCATTGGCTCCGCGTAATCCATAAATAGCAATGGAAGAGGGGTCACGCAATACATCAATGGTTTCAATATCTGCCGGATTTAAGAAATCGATATTATCATGAAGGATACCATCTACCACATACACCGGGCTGGCAGTATTGGGACTGTTTACCCCACGAATCCTCACCACAGGACTGGATCCTGCACGACCCGAATTGGCGACAGTCAAACCAGGCACTTTGCCCTGCAACGATGAAATGGGATTGGTTGCAGGCATACGCGCAACTTCTTCTCCTTTCACGGAAGANATAGAACCGGTAAGGTCTCTNTTCCTCTGGGTACCATAACCCACCACAACCACGCGTTCGAGAGGTGAATCNTCCGGTTTCAATGATACATTGATCGTGCTGCGACCNTTCACCGTCACTTCATTACTTTCATATCCGACGTATGAAAAGANCAGCACCGCATCATCCGGTACNGTTAATGAAAAGCGCCCCTCGGCATTCGTAGTGGTTCCGGTGGTTGTACCTTTTACAGTAACAGATACACCGGTCATGGGCTGTCCTTTTTCATCGGTAACCACACCACTGACAACAATTTCAGGGTCTTTATCAGCAGGCTTCTCTGCCGTTGGGGCAGCACCGCCTGAGACTCTTTTGATCACGATGGTGTTCTCGGATATGGTGTAATCAAGGGGTTGGTTTTTTAAACAGATTTCCAATACCTGTTCAATGCTGGCAGCTTTCACAGATATGGAAACAGGTCTGGCGGCTTTCAATGCTTCATCGGCATAAAAAAACTGGTAACCCGTTTGTTTGCGTATCTCTTCGAACACTTTTTGCAGGGAGATATTATTTTCCCGCATGGTAACTTTTTGAGCATTACCCCGAGCACTTACCTGCAGGCAAGCTGCAATCAGGAAAACCGTGAGTAATTTCATAAGTCTGATAGTTTTTTGCAATAGCCGGTGTCGGTCTGCACCGGCGCTGCCAAAAGCAGTTAAAAGCATAGATTTGTAATGTTTGGGTTCATAAATAAGCAAGCTCATTGTTTTGTTACTTGGCCCAGATTCCTGCCGGGTGCTGCGCCAACAGCCCCGGTTTTTTTGGACTATCTTTGATTATCGCGTTACGATAATTTTTCTTCCTTCAATGACAAAGTTGACCTCACCCGTCAGCTTCAATTTTTCCAGCACATTGTATACCTGTTCGCTCCTGGCCAGTTGACCGCTGAAGCGCATATCCACATTGCCACGATACTCAACATCCACATCGTACCACCTAGCTATCTGTCTCAGTATGGTCTTTAATCCGGCGCTACGGAACTGGAATCTTCCATTTATCCAGGCAATGGCTTCCTCCACATCGGCATTATCATGGATCCGGAGTTTTCCATCCGGGGTGATACGCGATTGCTGACCGGGTAAAAGTTGACCGGATTGATTCACGCTGGTAGCTTTCACATTAACGCTGCCCTTGATCAGCGTTGTGCGAATGTCTTCCTCATCGTTGTAAGCATTAAGATTGAAATGGGTTCCCAATACCTGTACATCAGTTCCCGGGGCATGTACTATAAATGGTAATTGCGGATTGTGTGCTACTTCAAAATAAGTTTCACCCGTAACTTCAACATGTCGCTCTGCGCCTGTAAACTTTACCGGAAAACGAAGTGTGGAAGCCGCATTCAGCCACACTTTTGTTCCATCAGAAAGGGTCACTTTATACTGACCGCCACGTGGAGTGGAAATAGTATGATACTCAACTGTATTATCCGATCCGGATTCTTCCTGCGATGCCCTGTACAGCAGCAAACCATTTGCTGCTTTTTCCACGCTTGTATTTCCCTCTTGCACTACGAGACCATTACCCAGGCTGTCAAGTTCAATACTTTTTCCATCAGGAAGTATCAATAAGGCACGATCACCACCAGGAAGAATCTCCTGTTGAACGGGTCTGGTTTCGGCTACTGCTTCTGCATCCGGTGCCGCCGGTTTGTTAGTTAATATGACAAAGATGGTTGCCGGAACCAATAACAACAAAGCAGCAACCTGCCATCTTTTGAGAAGTGATAGTATCCCGCGTGGCTTCTCTTCCTTTACGGAAGCACGCAGGCGTTCAAGAAGATGTTGCTCCAAGAACTCTTCCCTCAAATCTTCGGAAAATATTTCAGCCTGTTCATCGTCAAATGAATGGTACCAGTCGTGGAGTACCTGTTTTTCCTCCGGTGTGGCTGTACCAGCCTGGTACTTCTCAATAAGCTGAAGCAGGTTTTTGGGAGATTGCATACCTATAAGTATGCTCAAACGGGGTTAGCACCCAACAGGAAGAAAAATTTTTTTTAAAGACCGAGAAACAGGGCTGCCAGGAGGATCACCGGGTTACGCGTTGCGAGTTTTAAATGGCGGATAGCCCGGTTAATCTGGTTTTCAACCGTTTTGGCCGAAATATTCATTTCATTAGCTATCTCCTTGACAGACTTACCTGCTTGCCGGCTGCTCTTGAATACCAGGCGACATCTTGTGGGAAGCTTTTCAATTTCTTCGTTTACGAGAGACAGAAGACGCTTGTAATGCACACTGTCTTCCAATGTTGCTTCCGCTGTTGAAGCACCAGGGTTTGCCTTTTGAAATAGCCTCTCCTTTTCCCGTTTTTTGATTTGGGAAAAAATCGTGTACTTAATACCGACGGCGAGGTAGTTTTCGAGAGATTCTATTTTGGTGGTTTGCCGGTTGCGCCAGAGACTGGCGAATACGTCATGCACGGCGTCTTCCGCAACCTGTACTTCCTTCAGCCTGTTGTATGCCACGACAAACAGCTTTCTCCAGTAACGGTGATAAATCTCTGTAAAAGCAGCTTCATCACTGTTGGCAAGCAGGTCCAGTAAAACCTGTTCATCATATGGCTTGTATTCTCTCATCTCAGCAGGCAGACCATAAAAGTATATGTTTTTTTGTGAAATCGGAAAGTCCAATGTTGCACGGCATTTAAATCCATGTGCTTAGTCAACAATATGTGTAGAACAATTTTTTTCGATAACGAAAAAGCCCGTTTCAACAGATTCGAGAAAAATGAATTTCTTGTCGATATCAATAATCCTGAAAAAGGATTGCGCAATGGATAGTGTCGAATCATTTAACACAGACCAACCGAGGTTTACTTCGCCTTTTGACCGGTCAACAGGTTCAACAGATTTTTTCCTTTCATTATCGTGATAGTGATATCTATATTTATAACAGACTCCTTCTGGCAAAAATCGGTATGTATAAAGAATCGAAGCATGATTCCCGACGCTATCCAGTACATCCCAGAAACATGGCCCTTCCAAAATATCCTGGATATGGGAAGACCTGGACACAGCTTTGCAAGCCGCAATAAGGCAGACCAACGCAATTATCGCTGTGATTAATTTAAATTGTGAAAACATATCACATCTGGCTAAAGTTCACTTACTATTATAACAATTTCCTACCCTAAATTCCCGGTTATACATAAATAGCCTCGTCTTTACCGGCCGGCCATTATTTTAACCGATAGACAAAAATATATCTGCCCTATTGGATTTACGGGATTATTCTACTTACTTTGTTTTACAAAGCACTTTTTTAAAACTTTTATCCGGGCTGATATGACCCCTGTATTAACATTATCCGGCATCACTAAACACTATGGTCCTGTGCAGGCCCTGAAAGAGGTTTCCTTTTCAGTGCCTGAGGGTAGCGTATTTGGTATTCTGGGTCCAAACGGAAGTGGAAAGACGACATTGCTTAGTATTGTATTGGATGTCCTGAAGGCAAATCGGGGCAATTTCCTCTGGTTTGGACAACCGGGCACACCTGATCAAAGAAAAAAGATCGGCTCGCTGCTCGAAACCCCGAATTTTTATCATTATCTCTCCGCGATTGATAATTTAAAAGTAACCAGGAGCATCAGCGGACGTGGTACAGATGAAGACATGGACCGTGTGTTGCAAAAAGTAAAACTGTACGAACGTCGTAAAAGTCGTTTCAAAACATATAGCCTGGGTATGAAACAACGCCTGGCAATTGCCGCTTCCCTGCTTGGTGATCCGAAAGTTCTTGTACTCGATGAGCCAACAAATGGACTGGACCCTGTCGGCATAGCGGAGATACGCGCACTGATACATGAGCTCCGTCTCTCGGGACATACGATCATCATGGCCAGTCACCTGCTGGATGAAGTGGAAAAGGTATGTACACACGTAGCCATCCTTAAAAAAGGTGAACTGATCGTAACGGGTGAGGTAAATGAAGTGTTGCAGGATGAAGATATCGTGGAACTTGGTGCACCTGACGCCGAAGCATTGTTTAAATTACTGAGCGGGCATTTTAGCGAATCAGCCTTGATAAACGACAATGGTTTGCTCAGACTTTCCTTAACCAAGGGATCAGCACGCCTCGAGGAGATCAACCAGCTCTGTTTCCAAAACGGGATCACTCTCAATCACCTGCTGTTAAAGAAAAAACGACTCGAAGCAAGATTCTTCGAACTGACAGGCGAATAAATTTCACTCAATTGCACCATTCACCCATTTAACGAATAACAAACTCATAACTATGACCGGCCTCTTAAGAACAGAATGGCTAAAAATGAAAAAATATCCGGCCTTTTGGTGGATGTTAGGTATCGTGGCATTAGCTTATCCGGGCATGAACTACGCGATATATGTCAATGGTTATAAAGACCAGTTGAAGAGTGAAACCATGGGCCCCGTTTTGCAAATGCTGCCCAACCCGTTCACCTTTCCCGATGTGTGGCAAACAGTCGCATTTACCTCTTCCCTTTTTGTGTTCCTGCCGTCCATTGTGGTCATTATGTTTATTACAAACGAATATTCCTTTAAAACCAACCGCCAAAATATCATTGACGGATGGAGCCGCCGGGATTTCATGATGAGTAAACTGATCGATGTACTGATCGTCACCTTAATCGTTACGATATTATACATGCTTACAGCATTTACGATAGGTACTGTCAATGCCAGCGGGAACACAATAAAATTCTGGACCGGCACACAGTATGTCGGCCTGTTCTTTTTACAGCTTTTTGCCCAGTTATCACTTGCGTTAATGATAGCATTGCTGGTGAAGAAAGCATTTATAGCCCTCGGCATTTTCCTGGTATATTATTTCCCTTTGGAACCAATCCTGGTACAGGTCGCAAAAAAATATTGGAATGGTATTGGTGAATACTTTCCACTGGAAATATCAGACCGGCTGATCCCCTACCCGCGATGGTTTATGGAGGATGAAAAAGACTGGTATGCCATGGTGGAGCAAAGTAAATTGCATATTGTTTATACGCTGCTCCTGCTTGTGGTTATATGGGGTTTCTGTTTCTGGTATAACAAAAAGCGCGACCTGTAATGAAATTAAAACTGATCTGCTCACTTGCTTTGAGTCTGCTCCTGGTTTTTTCCCGGGTCAGTGCTCAAAACCATGCCAGCACTATCCGGACCCAGGCCATGGACATGGCAAATAGTCTCATAAACAATAAATTTGAAACCTTTGTCCGCTACATGCATCCTGCCATTATAGAAATGGCCGGAGGTAAGGAAAACATGCAAACGAAAATGGATTCCGCCTACCGGACCATGAAACGTTTCAATGTACGCTTCAAAAGATACTGGATCGGGAAGCCTTCGGAAGTTCTGGAATATAAAAACACACTTCAATCAGTCCTTCCCCAAATCACCATTATGAACACCCCACTGGGCGAAGTATTTGCAGAGTCTGCCATGATTGTCATTTCAGAAGACAATGGCAAAAACTGGTGGTTTATTGATACCAATGCGTACGATATGGAAAAGATAAAAACAGCCCTGCCGGATCTGAGTCCCAACCTGGTGGTACCTCCAAGAAAAAAACCGGTCATCACCCGGAAGTTCCCGAATAACGAAAATTAATTTTTATCAAATGCCGCAAGTGGAAAACTGGCAATGAGTTCAAAACCTTTGCCGGGCTCCGAGTGTATGGAATATGTGCCATTAAAAACACTCAAACGTCCCTTTATATTTTTCAGACCTATCCCCTCTGCCTGATCTGCGTGCTTCATACCAACCCCGTTGTCTGAAATTACCAATGTAAATGCCTGTCTTGTTGTCTGCAGCGTGATGCGCACAAAACCCGCTTTCGCATGCTTGACGATATTGGTACATTGTTCCTGTACAATCCTGTAAATAGTGAGTTTTTGCTGCTCATTCAAAAGCAGTTCATTGAAATCATCAGTCACAAAGTCCAGTTTAATATCCATGGCATACATCATCGGCTCGGTTAATTCGCGTATGCGCATCAGCAGATCACGGTTCTCAAAATCAGGTGTTACGAGATTGTGCGCAATCTTCCGGTTCTCATCAATCGCTGACTGAATGGATTGCAGACACTCAACAACCAGCGACTTGTTCTTCTCAAAATCACTGTTCACCATTGACAGGTAAAGCTTGGTTCCAACAAGGATCTGGTTGACATTGTCGTGTAGCTCACGACCGATTTCGGTCCTGGCTTTTTCCTCAGCCTGCAAAGCCGTTGAAGTCAATTTTAATTGTTCATTGCGTTGCTGCCTGAACAATTCCTCCTGCAGTCTTTTTTTCTCCGTTATATCGCTGCGTATCGAAAGGTATTGATATGGCTGACCTCCTTCATTCAAAAAAGGTACAATGGTCGCGTCAACCCAGTATATATTTCCATTTTTTGCCCTGTTCCTGAATTCACCCCGCCAGATTTTTCCATTCGAAATAGTATTCCATAAATCCCGCATATAGGATTTCGGATGGTATCCTGAATTAACAATGCGATGGTCCTGCCCCAGCAACTCCTCAATGGAATAACCTGACACTTTACTGAAATTATCATTGGCATAAATAATAGTGCCGTTACTGTCTGTTATAACAACTATGGCAGCCTGGTCAAGTGCATATTTATAGTCCGTTATTTCCTTAATAGCCCGGCGCTGGGCAAGTGCCGCTCCAATGGCAGCAGGCAGACGCGTCATCCTGTCTTTGAGGATGTAATCATCTGCCCCTTCCTTGATCATCTTTGTGGCAAACTCTTCGGAAACGGTTCCTGTCACCAGGATAAAAGGAATATTGCTGTGTCTTTCCCGCACCATACGTAATGCATCAGTGGAATTGAATTGCGGCATGGAGTTGTCAGACAATATCACGTGTGGCTTGAATTCATCGAGAGAGGAAACAAATTCATTTTTGTTCATCACATGCCTGAATTCACATTTCATCTGGCTACGCAACAGGATTTGCCGGATAAGGTCCGCATCTGTCGGATCGTCTTCCAATAGCAGTATTTTCAGTGGCTGCTTCATAGTAAAGGCTTCTGCAGTTTTTATAGTGGCGATTATAAAATTGACCAAGTGAAATTCAGGCTGCTTATCGCAGCTTGTTCATCCCGAATTCAAACTTCTCAAAGTAGCTTACAAAACAGTTGTCAATCGGGCAGGAAGGATTTTAAAATTAAACCCTCAAGTTATGTTTTTTCATTAAAAAAACTATGGCTCATTTTCGAAAATCATAAGCAATAACCCTTAATACACTGGCCAAAATTTTA
>Ga0065721_10005077_pt1 | contig 16727 bp, 15 predicted proteins | sample Mesricmetagenome_FD_59108 | JGI IMG/M metagenome (GOLD analysis project Ga0065721, IMG submission 59108) | Mesophilic microbial community from rice straw/compost enrichment Sample: eDNA_1 v2 (version 2) | ecosystem: Engineered > Solid waste > Grass > Composting > Bioreactor | place: USA: Davis... | reverse complement strand
GGCGACGCCGGCGCGTGCCATGATCTTGGCGATGCGCTGGCGCCCGTCGCGGTCGGGCAGGACCTCGCGCTTGGCCGCGCCCCTCGCCGGTCGCCGCGGCGCGGCATCCCGCGTCTCCTCGCGGCCGGGGCGGGCCTTGCGCATCAGGGGGCGGTCGCCCTCTTCGCCGTTCGTGGGCCGGCGGGGCGCCCGATCAGCGAAACTTTTGCCGGCGGGACCTTTGCCGACAAGACCCTTGCCGACAGGACCCTTGCCAGCATAACCCTTGCCAGCAGGGCGCTTGCCCGCCGGGCCTTTTCCGGCCGGGCCCTTGCCGCCGGTGCGGCGCGGGCCGCGATGATCATCAGACTTGTCGTTCATGGCGCGGTGATAGCAGAGTGCAGGCAGCGAAGCGAGGAGGAGCATCGGGCTTCGACATGAATAACAGCGCGCGCACGGATGCGATGGCCCTCGCCCTGGCCGAGGCCGAGGCCGCGGCGGCCCGGGGAGAGGTGCCGGTCGGCGCGGTCGTCGTCCGCGACGGCCTCGTGCTCGCCCGCGCCGGCAACCGCACGCGCGAGCTCAACGACCCGTCGGCCCATGCCGAGATGCTCGCCATCCGCGAGGCCTGCCGCGCGCTGGCCGACGAGCGGCTCACCGGCTGCGATCTCTACGTGACACTGGAGCCCTGCCCCATGTGCGCAGCCGCCATTTCCTTCGCCCGCATCCGGCGGCTCTATTTCGGCGCCGGCGATCCGAAGGGCGGCGCGGTCGAAAACGGTGTCAGGCTCTACGCCTCCCCCACCTGCCACCACGCGCCGGAAGTCTACGGCGGCATCCGCGAGAGCGAGGCCGCGCGCCTGCTCAAGGACTTTTTCCGCGAACGGCGCTGATCAGGTTGCGAGCAGCCACCCGCCTGCGGCGACGAGGGCCGCACCGGCCACGCGCGCCAGCAGCGGGCCGAACGGCAGCACCTTCTCTGCGAGCACGAGAATGGCGAGCCCTGCCACCCACAGCAGGTTCATGACGCCGCCGACGAACAGGAGCACCATGAGCGCGGCGCAGCAGCCGATGCAGTAGAGGCCGTGCCGCAGCCCGAGCGCGAAGGCCCCGCCGGGGTCGCGCCGGAAGCCGCCGTTCGACTGGATGAACACGAGAGGGGCGCGGCATTTGCTGAGGCAGGCGCCCTTCAGCGGCGTGAACTGGTAGAGCCCGGCCGCGATCAGAACGAGCCCGCCCACGTCGCGGCTGGCGAGCGCCGCCATCGGCGTGAGCAGCGCAAGGCTCTGCAGCGTCCATTGCGCGGCCGTCGCCACAAGCGAGAACAGCGCCCAGGCGGCGAGATAGCCGCCCGCGAACCAGCCGGTGGCGGCGAAGGGCTTGCCCGAGGCCTCAGCCTGCCGGCCGACGCGTGCATAGAGCAGCAGCATGGGGGCTGCCGACGGCAGCATCATGCCGACCATCATCACGAACCACATCGTGGCCATCAGCGCCGCCTCGCCGGGGCGCCACGACGCGAGGGCGGGCGCGAGCGGCGCCGCCATGTCCATGCTTCTGGTCATGTCCATGCCGCCGTGGTCCATGGCGCGATGGTCCATGGCGCCATGATCCATCGTCGCGGCCAGCCACGCGAGATAGGCCCAGGCGAGGAGGACGACGACCACCAGGGTGGCGACGACGACCGCCCTGTCCCGCCGCAGCACGGCTTCGAGGGAGATCACCCGCCCGGCACTCACGGCGTGCTCTCGACCACTGCCGCGGCGGGACGAGCGGCGGGTTGGCCGCAAAGCGCGAGGCGGGCGAAGAGACCGTGGGCATCCGCGAGGCGCATGGGCATGGGGCCGGACATCCGCGTCCAGCCGCGCCCGATCTCGGCCTGCCGCTGCTCGAAACCCTCCGGCATCTCGACGCGGACGCGGCGGACACGGCCTGCCGCATCGCGGAGCGGCTCGCCGCGGCTGTCGATGACACCCGGCACGACAACGGCGGCACGGCGTTCATCGATGTCGATCTCGAGTTCGATGGCCGAGAACAGCGGGCCCCGCCGCGTCTCGACGGTGGTGGCGAAGATGCGGAACAGATCCGCGCCGGAACAGCCCTCCTCGCCGCTCATGATACGCAGGAGGGCCGTCCGCTGGTCGGCATCGGCGCGTTCGTCGATGACGGTCAGCACTTGGCCGCCGCCCTCGCTGATGGCACCCGGCCACAGGAAGGCAACGACCGCTTTGAGGCGGTCGAGCGTGACGGGACCATATCGGCCCTTGTCGATCTCGAAGGCGGCGACGCCACGGCACGGGCCGTGGGAGGGCAGCACATCGAGCTGGTAGGGACAATCGTGGGCGCAGTTGCAGTTCACGAAGAAGCGAGCTCTGATCGACCACTCGACGGCGTCAGCCATCGCACCCTCCCGGTCGTAGCCCTCTAGTTTTTATTTATTTTAACATAAATGCCCCCCGAGAACATAAGCCGGCCGGCAGAGCGAGGCGGGAAAGGCCCGCCACACGCGGTAACGAAGACGAGAGGTCGCAGGCCGCAGGGCACCGAAGCATCACCCGGCCAGCGCACGCGGGCGGGGGCCGCCGGTCGCCCAGTCGATGAGCTCCACCGTATGCACGACGGGGACGGGTCGGCCGCGGTCTGCGAAGCCTTTGCCGATCTGCGTCATGCAGCCGATGTTGCCGGTCGCGACAATGGTCGCGCCGGTCTTCTCGATGTTGTCGACCTTGCGTTCGCGCAGCCGCCCGGCGATCTCGGGCTGCAGGATGTTGTAGGTGCCCGCCGAGCCGCAGCAGATGTGGCCTTCCGGCACGTCCTTCACGGCAAAGCCTGCCTTGCGCAGCAATTTCTTCGGTTCCTCGCGGATCTGCTGGCCGTGCTGCATCGAGCAGGCGGAATGATAGGCGACGGTAAGGTTGCCCACGTCGGTTCGCGGCGCGAGCGGCAACGTGGCCAGATATTCGGTGATGTCCTTCGCAAGCTCCGACACCCGGCGCGCCTTGTCGGCATAGGCCGGATCATCGCGGAACATGAAGCCGTAGTCCTTGATCGTGGTGCCGCAGCCCGAGGCCGTGATGATGATGGCGTCGAGCCCGCCCCCCTCGATCTCGCGCGTCCAGGCGTCGATGTTGCGCCGTGCGAAGGCGTGGCCCGCCGCTTCGCGCCCCATGTGGTGGACGAGCGCGCCGCAGCAGCCCTCCCCTTCCGCCAGCACCACCTCGACCCCGTGGCGGTTGAGCAGGCGGACGGTGGCGGCATTGATGCCGGGATCGAGCACCGGCTGGGCACAGCCGGACAGCAGGGCGACCCGCCCTCGCCGCGGCCCCTCGGCCGGATGGACGGTGCGGTATTCGCTCTCGCCGGCCGGCAGGGCGGCGGGCGCGAGATCCAGCATCGCCGAAAGCCTCCCCCCGGCACCGGGCAGGCGCGCGACCACGCCGCGCAGGGGCTTTGCCAGGCGCGCCGCGATCAGGGCGGCGCGGAAACGGGCGGGATAGGGCAGGACGGCGGCGAGCAGCGTGCGCACCAGCCTGTCGTGCCACGGCCGCCGGTAGGTCTCCTCGATATGGGCGCGGGCATGGTCGACGAGGTGCATGTAATGGACGCCCGAGGGGCATGTGGTCATGCACGAGAGGCAGGAGAGGCAGCGGTCGACGTGCTTCGTCACCTCCTCAGTCGCCGGCTTGCCGCTCTCCAGCATCTCCTTGATGAGGTAGATGCGCCCCCGTGGGGAATCGAGCTCGTCGCCGAGCAGGAGATAGGTGGGGCAGGTCGCCGTGCAGAAGCCGCAATGCACGCAGGTGCGCAGGATCTTTTCAGATTCCCGCATCTCAGGGGTCGTGAGCTGCTCGGGGCGGAAGTTGGTCTGCATCTAGATCCCGGCATACATGCGGCCGGGCTCGAAGATCCCGGCAGGGTCAACGGCGCGCTTGACGCCCTCGCTCACGCGCATCAGCGGCTCGGCCAGCGGCTGGAAGGGCTGGACCGCCGCCCTGACATCGGCCGGCGCGCGCCACAAAGTGGCGTGGCCGCCATGCGGGGCAAGCGCTTCGCGGATCGTCGCGGCGCCGCAGTCCCCCTCCGCCGGCACCGACAGCCAGACGAGGCCGCCACCCCAGTCGTAGAAGAAGCGGACATCGCCCAGGCCGGCAACGGCCGCGACGATGCGCGGGCCGGCGGTCGGCATCGTGGACAGCCGCCAGACGGCATGCTCGCGCGGCTCGGCGAGGAAGCGCGCGTCGCGCACGTCCTGCCACAGGCGCCGCGCCTCGGCGGCGTCGACGATGCGCTCGGCGGGGCCGTAGGCGGCCAGGAGATGGCGCAATTCGCCGACGCGGTAGTCCACCGACGGCGAGAAGCCCTCGATGCGCAGAATGGTGCGTGCCCGCTCTCCGGCGAGGCCGGCCGGCAGGTGCGCCGCGCCGGTGATCTCGAAGGGCGAGCCGAGCGCGGCGTTGAGCGCGTCGATGCCGCGCGTATCGTCGAGCCCGTCGATGACGAGAGTCGCCGAGCGCTCGGCCTTCGGCTGAACCTTGAAGGTGACCTCGGTGAGGAGCCCGAGCGTGCCCCAGGAGCCCGCGGCGAGCTTGACGAGATCGAGGCCCGTGACGTTCTTCATCACCCGCCCGCCGGACTTCACCACCTCGCCGCGCCCGTTGACGAAGCGCACGCCGATCATGGCATCACGGCAGGCCCCGGCCATGATGCGGCGCGGCCCGGAGAGATTGGTGGCGGCGAGCCCGCCGACCGTCGCCTCGCCCTGGCTGCCGAGCAGCACGCGCGCATCCGCCGGCTCGAAGGGCAGCATCTGGCCGCGGTCGGCCAGCGTGCGCTCGATCTCGGCAAGCGGCGTGCCGGCGCGGGCGGCGATGACGAGCTCGGCCGGCTCGTAGAGCGTGATGCCGGTGAAGGCCTGCGTCGATAGCGTCGCCTCGGCATTCACCGGCCGGCCGACGGCCGCCTTCGTGCCGCCGCCGCGGATGGCGAGCGGGCGACTGGCCGCGGCGCAGGCCGCGACGAGCGCGGCGGCCTCCTCTTCGTTCTCGGGCGTGAACACCGGCTCGGAGATGGTGGCGGACCTCGGCAGCGTCATTGCACCACCCGGCCGTCGAGCGGGAAGACCTTGGCCGGGTTGAGCAGCCATGCCGGATCGAAGACACCGCGGATGCGCATCTGCTGCACGAGGTCGACCTCGGAATACTGGTGCCGCATGAGGTCGCGCTTCTCGATACCGACGCCGTGCTCACCGGTGAGGCAGCCGCCCACCTCGACGCAGAGCTTGAGGATGTCGGCGCCGGCCGCCTCCGCCTTCTCGAGCTCGCCGGGCTTGTTGATGTCGTAGAGCACGAGCGGGTGCAGGTTGCCGTCGCCGGCGTGGAAGATGTTGGCGACGCCGAGGCCGTAGCCGGTGCAGATCTCGCTGATGCGCTTCAGCACATGGGGCAATTGGCCGGTCGGGATGGTGCCGTCCATGCACAGGTAGTCGGCGATGCGGCCCATGGCGCCGAAAGCGGACTTGCGGCCCTTCCAGATGGCGGCGCTCTCGGCCTCCGAGCGCGAGACGCGCAGCGCCTTGGGCGAGAAGCGCTCGGCGATGGCGACGATGCGCCTGAGCGCGTCCTCGATCTCGGCCTCCGAGCCCTCCACCTCGATGATGAGCAGCGCCTCGACATCGAGCGGATAACCCGCATGGGCGAAGGCCTCGCATACCTTGATGGCCGGCCGGTCCATGAATTCGAGCGCCACGGGGATGATGCCGGCGCCGATGATGGCCGCGACGCAGGCGCCCGCCGTCTCGACGGAATCGAAGCCCATCAGCGCCGGGCGCGCGCCTTCCGCCTGGCGCAGGATGCGCACCGTCGCCTCGGTGATGACGCCGAGCTGGCCTTCCGAGCCGCAGACGAGGCCGAGCATGTCATAGCCCGGCGCGTCGAGATGGGCGCCGCCGATCTCGATGACCGTGCCGTCGAGCAGCACCATGGTGACGCCGAGCAGGTTGTTGGTGGTGACGCCGTACTTCAGGCAGTGGGCGCCGCCCGAATTCATGGCGATGTTGCCGGCGATCGTGCAGGCGAGCTGGGACGAGGGATCCGGCGCATAGAAGAAGCCCTCGTGCGCCACCGCCTGGCTGATGGCGAGATTGGTGATGCCGGCCTGGACGCGCGCCGTGCGGTTGACGAAATCGATGTCGATCACGCGGTTCATCTTGGCGACGCCGAGGACGACCGCATCCTCCTGGGGGATCGCACCGCCGGCGAGCGAGGTGCCGGCCCCGCGCGGCACCACCTTGACACCCTCGGCATGGCAGAAGCGCAGCACGGCCGCGACCTCCTCCGTCGTCGACGGCAGGACGACCGCGAGCGGCATCTGACGGTAGGCGGTAAGCGCATCGGTCTCGAAGGCGCGGCGCTCATCCTCGGAGGTGATGACCGCCTCGGCCGGCAGCAGGCGCGCAAGGCCGGCGATGATGGCCTCGCGCCGCCCCAGAACCGCCGCATCCGGCGCGGGAAAAGCGATGGTCGTCACGGCATCCTCCCTGCGTGCCCGAGAGAGCACCATGTGATCCTCCCCCGCACGAGGGGAGGTGGCGCCGCGCAGCAGCGACGGAGGGGCCAGGCGCCCGAGACGGTGAGCGTTGTTCCCGGCGGGAACCCCACCCGTCTCGGTCCTTCGGACCGATCCACTCTCCCCTCAAGGGGAGGGATCAAGCCCACCTGCTCCGTACAACCTGCACAGCAAACCTTATCGAGAATCACTTTAATCCATTGACAATCCTTTGCCAGCGCGACTGAAAGCAGCAAGATTGTTTCGCTTTCGGAAAAAGTTTGAGGGCATGCGGTGGACCATCTCGGCGATCTCGACGTCTTTGCCCGCGTCGTCGCGGCCAAGGGCATGTCGGCGGCCGGCCGAGAGCTCGGCCTGTCGCCGGCCGTCATCTCCAAGCGCATCCGGCGGCTGGAGGAGCGGCTGGGCGTCCGCCTCCTGCAGCGCACCACGCGCCAGATCGCGCTGACGGACATCGGCCAGGGCTTCTACGAGCGGGTCGTCGCCATCCTCGCCGCGGTGGAGGAGGCGGAGGGCTGGGCGACGAGCGGCGCGGAGACGGCGCGCGGCGTGCTGCGCGTCTCGGCGCCGACCTCCTTCGGACGGATGCATATCGCGCCGCACGTCAAGCGGTTCCTCGACCAGCATCCGGGCGTCACCGTCGACCTGGAACTGTCGGACGCCTTCGTGGACGTGGTGGCGGAAGGGTTCGACGTCGCCGTGCGCATCGCCGATCTCGCCGATTCCAGCCTCGTCGCCCGCCGGCTCGCGCCGAACCACCGCCTGCTCTGCGCCACGCCCGGCTATCTCGCCGCGCACGGGCGGCCACAGGGCGTGGAGGACCTTGCCCGCCACACGCTTCTCGCCCACAACACCGACCATTGGCGGCTCGAGGGGCCGCAGGGCCTCGTCTCGATCAAGGTCACCGGCCCGCTCAGGACCAATTCGAGCGAGGTGGTGCGCGAGGCGGTGCTTGCCGGCATCGGCATCGCGCTGCGCTCGACCTGGGACATCGGCCCGGAACTCGAGGACGGGCGGCTCGAGGCCGTGCTGCCCGGCTGGCGCGGGGTAAGCCGCGTCGGCATCTACGCCGTCTATCCAAGCCGCCGCCACCTGCAGCCGAAGGTGCGGGCCTTCATCGACTTCCTCGCCGCGCTCTACGGGCCCCGGCCCTACTGGGACGCCGGCCTCGGCCTGCCCGACGAGGCGGCGTGAGCGATCTTCCCCCCCTTGTTGGGAGGAGATGAGGCACGGTCTTCCAAGAGCAATTCCGACAGCAGTCAATGATCCTCTCCCGCATGGCGGCGGCGGATGCGGCGCACGACGAGCCAGACGGCGAGGACGGCGAGCGGCACCGCGGCCGCGGTGGCGAGGCCGGGCTCCGGCACCGGGAGGCCGGCCTCCTTGGCCCCCTTGGCGAGATAGCCGAGAAGGCCGACGACGTAATAGCTGATGGCGGCGACCGAGAGGCCCTCCACCGTCTGCTGCAGGCGCAATTGCAGGCGCGTGCGGTTGTTCATGGCGACGAGGAGATCGCGGTTCTGCTGCTCGATCTCGACATCGACGCGGGTGCGCAGCAGCGTCGCGGCGCGGGCGAGCTTGCGCGAGAGATTGGCCTGCCGCTCCTCGAGCGTGTTCACCGTGCGCATGGCCGGCGCGAGGCGGCGGGCAAGGAAGGCGGCCCAGGTCGGCAGGCCCTCGTAGGGCTCTTCCCCGATGACGTCGAGCCGCTGCTGCACGATGCGGTCATAGGCCCGGCTCGCGCCGAAGCGGTAGCTCGACGAGGCGGCCTCGGCCTCCGAGGCGGCGGCCAGCGCCGTCAGCTCGTCGAGCAGGGCGGAATTGGCGGTCGCCCCCACCGTCTCGCGCATGGTGCGGGTGATGCGGGCGAGCTCCTCCTCCATCTGCCTGAGGCCGGGCGCGAGGCGCTGGGCTTCGGGCAGGCCGAGCAGGGCGAGCGTGCGGTAGGTCTCGATCTCGATGAGCCGCTGGGTCAGTGCGCCGGCGCGGGCGGGGTTCAGGTCGAGATCGAGCACGAGGATGCGCACGGCGCCGCGCTCGTCGGGGCGGAAATCCGTCGCCGCCAATGCCGCCCCGCCGTCCACGATGGAGGCTGCGAGCGAGGCCTGGTCGAAGATGTCCTCCAGCGACAGGGCCGCCGCCTCGGGCAGGAGGTGCAGGTCGAGCGCGACGAGCAGCGGTCCCGGGGCCGGCAATTCGCTCGTCGGCGCGTGCGGCCGCTCGACGGCGGCAAAGGGCGTCCCGTGGTTGCCGGCGATGCGCCAGGTGTAGGTGATGAATTCGCTGTGCTGTTCCCAGCGCAGGTCGCCGCCGGACAGGGGGACATGGTGAAAGCGCGTGTCCGGTTGCGGCCCCGGCACGCCACGGGCGAGACAGAAGGCTCCGAGGCGCTCCCGATCCGCGCGGCAAGCGGCCGCATCGGCCATGAAGGCGAAATGCATGAGCCGCGCCGGCGTCGCGAGCGGCACGAAGGGCCGCGCATGCATCTCGCCCAGAACCGCCGCCCGTAACGGATGCTCCTGCATCGCCCCTCCGGCCGAGATATCCCGGAATGCCCCGTCATGCCCCAGCATGCGCGGCGGCGCGAAGCCCTGCAACTGCAGGATGGCTGCCCTGCCGGGTGTCGAGGCCGCTTGCAACCGGCGCAACGGTTCGTCATGTTCTCGAACCGTTTAGAAAGCCTCGAACCTGAGCCGCCGGGAGACCGCACGTGAGGGACATCCGCCCGTGACCGCCGAAGCCGCCCCCGAAGTCGCCCGCCCCGCGCCGCGCGTCGGCCTCTTCGTCACCTGCCTCGTCGATCTCATGCGGCCGTCGGTCGGCTTTGCCGCGGTGAAGCTGCTGGAGGATGCCGGCTGCATGGTCGAGGTGCCGGTGCAGACCTGTTGCGGCCAGCCCGCCTACAATTCCGGCGACCGCGGCACGACCCGTGCCCTCGCCGAACAGGTCATCGAGAACTTCCGCGGCTTCGACTATGTGGTGGCACCCTCGGGCTCGTGCGCCGGCATGATCAGGAAGCACTATCCCGAGCTCTTCCACGATGATCCCAACTGGCTGCCGCGCGCCAGCGATCTCGCGGCCCGCACCTACGAGCTGACGAGCTTTCTCGTCGACGTGCTCAAGGTCCGGCATGTCGACGCGCGCTACGAGGGGCGCGTGACCTACCATGATTCCTGCTCGGGCCTGCGCGAGCTCGGCGTCGCCCGCCAGCCGCGCCAGCTCCTGAAGACGGTTACGGGCCTTGAGCTCGTCGAGATGCCGGAAAGCGACGTCTGCTGCGGCTTCGGCGGCACCTTCGCCGTGAAATACGGGGAAATCTCCGACGCCATCGTGACGAAGAAGACGGAGAACATCGCGGCGAGCGAGGCCGACACCCTGCTCGCCGGCGACCTCGGCTGCCTGATGAACATGGCGGGCAAACTCGCGCGCGAGGGCAAGGCGACCAAGGTGCGGCACGTGGCGGAGGTGCTCGCGGGGATGACGGACGAGGCGCCCATCGCCGCAGCGGCGCGGCGGGGCGGGGACGCGTGAACCCGCATTCGACGCGGCGCGTTAGACTAAAGGCGAATTGCCTCTGATGCCGTCCCGTGGTGCCTCAACACCCCGTGCTGCCATCCTCGATTCCTGCGGGTCGATCGGGATGATGCATGGGAACATCCCGAACCGGCCGGGCGACAAGGACAAAGACAGCGGCTGGCCGGCCGTCGGCCATGAGCTCCAAGAGGGGAGCGGCAAACCGCCACCGGGCAGGTGGGAGATCGTGCGCGGTCTCCCACCTGCCGACCCCAAGTCTCTGCAGCCCTGCCGCATCGCCCGCAGGCCCCGTACGCTTGCCGCGACCCGCTTCCGGAAGGTTCCGAAGGTTGCGGCTCGCGGGCGCGATGCGTCAGATCTCGAGCAGAATCCTGCGATTGCGCGGCTGAACAGGGCGAGCATTGTGCGGGTAGAGCGACGCGAAACGGGCGACCTGCGCCTCGGCAACCTCCACCGGCGTCGTGAGCACGATCCAGTCCACCCCCTCGCGGCATGGGGGCGTCGTGAGCGAACCGCTATATCGTACGTAATGCGTGGTGTCCGGCAGGAGGCCCGAGACGTCGAGCCCTGTCAGGGCCGCGGACGCTCCCGCCTCTTGCGGAGCATGTGTCAGGATCGCCTCGAAGGCGCTGTTGGCGCGCCCGTGCTCCAGCAGAACAGCGAGAACGGTGAGGCCACCATCCTCCCTGCGGTGCACGAAGTGGCACTCGAGGGGAAAGCTCCGGCCACGCAGGCGATGCTCGCTCGGATGATGGAAATGGAACTGGACGAGGTCGCAGGCATCCTCGCCCACGACCAGCCTGCTGCCGGCCTGCGCATCGACCTGAACGGTGTGGCCGTTGTTCTCGATCCGCGGGAAGCCGCCGGCATAGCTGAGATCGAGCTTCGGCAGGTCGGCGTGAATGGGGCGATCGATATCGATCGGCGACTGGCCGCGGCCGACGGCGCAGGCCTTGTAGTCCTCCGACAGCTCGCCCCAGTGCTCCGGCCCCTCGCCGCCTTCGTAGCTCCAAAGCGATCCGCTTGCCGCGGCACCGGCGGCGCAGACCGGGCAAAGCGCCAGGCCGGCCCAACCCTTGATGAAAGATCGACGGTTCATGAAATATCTCCGAACAATACCCGAATAAAATTTCCAGAACATGGCTCTCGCGCCCAATGTTCTGACCTAATATGCCAATTCTACTTCACCCAATTCTGCCGTTACTCGCAGGGCTGGCACCAAGGACGGCAGCACGCGCTCGTCGAACGCTGTCCCATCACGGCGCGTCGCCCGCCATTGCACTTGACGCGCGACACCCGGCCTCCTGATATGCTGACCGCCCGAGGGACGACAAAGACATGACCCTTCATCCCACCTCCCCGAAGTTCAAGGAAAACGCCCATCAGGCGCTCGGCGACACGCAGCTGCAGAAGGCGCTGGGCAATGTGCGGCAGGGCTTCATCGACAAGCGCGTGCATGCGGCCGAGCGGCTTCCCGAGTTCGAGGCGCTCCGGGATTCGGCGCGGGACATCAAGAACCACACCCTCGCCCATCTCGACCTCTACCTCGAGCGCTACGAGCAGGCGGTGACGGCGGCGGGCGGGCATGTTCATTTCGCCCGCACGGCGAAGGAGGCCTGCGACATCGTCGGCTCGATCTGCCGGCGCCTCGAGGCGAAGACGGTCACCAAGGGCAAGTCGATGATCGCCGAGGAGATCGGGCTCAACGCCCACCTCGAGGGCCTCGGCATGGAGCCGGTGGAGACCGATCTCGGCGAATACATCATCCAGCTCAGGAACGAGCCGCCGTCGCACATCATCGCCCCCGCCGTGCACCTCACCAAGGAGCAGGTGGCGTCGGACTTCCGCCGCGTGCACAAGGGGCTCGACAAGGACCGTGACCTCTCCGAACCGGTGACGCTCCTCGGCGAGGCGCGCCAGGTGCTGCGCGAGCGCTTCCTCGCCGCGGACGTCGGCATTACGGGGGCGAACTTCCTCGTCGCGGAGACGGGCACCTCGATCATCGTCACCAACGAGGGCAACGGCGACCTGACGCAGACCCTGCCCAAGGCCCATATCGTGCTCGCCTCGCTCGAGAAGCTGGTGCCGACCCTGGAGGACGTATCGCAGATCCTGCGCGTGCTCGCCCGTTCGGCCACCGGGCAGGACATGTCGGTCTACACCACCTTCTCCACCGGGCCGCGGCGGCCGGGGGACCCGGACGGGCCGGGCGAATACCACGTCGTCATCCTCGACAACGGGCGCTCGGCGATGCTGGGCACCGATTTCCAGGACATGCTGCGCTGCATCCGCTGCGGCGCCTGCATGAACCATTGCCCGGTCTACCACGCCGTCGGCGGCCACGCCTACGGCTGGGTCTATCCCGGCCCGATGGGCGCCGTGCTGACGCCGAGCCTCATCGGCGTCGACAAGGCCGGGCACCTGCCCAATGCCTCCACCTTCTGCGGCCGCTGCGAGAGCGTGTGCCCCGTGCGCATCCCGCTGCCGAAGATGATGCGCCACTGGCGCGAGCGGGAGTTCGAGCGGCACCTGACGCCGGCCACGGTCCGCTCGGGCCTTTCGGTATGGGGCTTCTTCGCCCGCCGGCCGACGCTCTACCGGCTGGCGACCGGGCTCGCCATGCGCGCGCTCGCCTTCGCCGGCGGCGGCAAGGGCCGCCTGCGCTGGCTGCCGGGCGCCGGCGGCTGGACGCGCTATCGTGACTTCCCCGCCCCGCAGGGCGCCTCCTTCCAGGAGCGCTGGCGCAAGGAGCGCGCCAACCGGAAGGCGGCCTGACATGAGCGGCAATCCCAAGAACGATCACCCCATGAGCAACGCCCGCGCCGAGATCTTCGCCAACATCCGCCGCTCCCTCGGCGTCACCGGCAACGAGGCACCGCGCCGGACCGCGGTGAGCGATCGCATCGAGCGCGCGCCCAAGGGGCTCATTCCCGGCCGCGGCCAGGTGACCGGCGCCGAGCGCATCGCCCTCTTCAGGGCCGAGGCCGAGCGGGCGCAGGCGAGCGTCGCCACAGTCGCTTCGGCGGACGAAGTGCCGGCGGCGGTCGCCGATTATCTGCGCCGCCACAACCTGCCGGCCGCCGTGCGCATGGGGGCGGACGAGCGCCTCGCCGGCATGCCGTGGGGCGAGACGGCCCTCGATATCGCCAAGGGGGTGAGCGACGGACGCGACCTCAACGGCGTCAGCCATGCCTTCGCCGGCATCGCTGAATCCGGCACGCTCGTCCTCGTCTCGGGCGAGGACAACCCGACGACCGTCAACTTCCTGCCCGACAACCACATCGTCGTCGTCAATGCGAAGGACCTCGCCGGCGACTACGAGGAAATGTGGGGCCGCATCCGCTTCACCTACGGCAAGGGCCAGATGCCACGCACGGTGAACTTCGTGACCGGTCCCTCCCGTTCCGGCGACATCGAGCAGACGCTGCTGCTCGGCGCCCACGGCCCGCGACGCGTGCATATCGTCGTCGTGGAGGGGTGAAGGGGCCCGCCCGCTATACGGGCGGCACTTCTGTCACACGTCATGCCCGCGCCTGTCGCGGGCGTCCACGCACTTGGGGCTGCGCGACGTCGAAGACGTGGATGGCCGGGACGAGCCCGGCCATGGCGAGAGCGGCTGCACTTCCCCGCCTCTTGACAGGTCAAGCCGCCGGCGTGACGAGCTTCAGCCCGATGATGCCGGCGACGATGAGGCCGATGCAGGCGAGCCGCAGGGCGTCGGCAGCCTCGCCGAAGAGCATGATGCCGAGCATCACCGTGCCGACCGTGCCGACGCCGGTCCAGATGGCATAGGCCGTGCCGAGCGGCAGGTTCTTCAGGGCAAGGCCGAGGAGACCGAGGCTCACGATCATCGAGGCGACGGTGAGAGCCGTGGGCAGCGGCCGGCTGAAGCCATCGGTGAACTTGAGGCCGACGGCCCAGCCGACTTCGAAGAGGCCGGCGAGAAAGAGATAAGTCCAAGCCATGACGGATATCCTGTCATTCCACTCGATTAGCCATGCCCGAAGCCACGGGCCTTCTCATGGCTGCCCACGAAGTCCTTCCATTCGGCGAGCGGAAAGAGCCGATCGTAGGCCAAGTTGAACGCATAGGCGTAGAGCATGTAGAAAAGCGCGAACGACAGGTCCATGACGAACGCCTGCCACAGCGAAATGTCGAGGTACCAGGCGATGAAGGGCATGAGCAGGGCCAGCAGCCCCAACTCGAACAGGACAGCGTGAAGAACACGCACCAGTCCGCTCTTCGCCGTCGTGCCGGCAATCCTCTGCCTGGTGAGATCGAACAGGTAATTATAGGCGAAATTCCATGCCGTCGCGATCGTTGCGCTCACGAGGGCGACAAGGCCGATATCATGCAGGGGGAAGCGGAACGCCCACGCTCCGAGAGGCGTGACGACGAGAAGACCGATGATCTCGAAGCTGAGCGCGTGGCGAATACGATCACGGAAGGTACGCATGGTCGACCTCTTCTGGCACCCGGGTCGTCCCGGGCGAATTTTCCCGAAACTCGGGGGAGGTCGTCCTCGCTGCGGGCGCATATAGCCACTCGGTAGCGCATCCGCAAGCAGGGCACGCGGCACTGCTCGGACCGGCACACCGGCCGCAGCGGCACGGCGCCGCGTCCCGATCGAATCCGGTCCCGAGACGGCAACGCACGTCTTGGCCCTTTGGCTCGGGCCCGAAAACCTATAAGATGGCCGTCGGATACGTAATCTGGCCCGCTTTACTTGTCGCGGACCTCCGATGAGCACGGTCCTTGCAGAAAAGTTTCGCGTTCCTGAATTCCGCCGAATTCCGTGATCGAGGAGCTGCCGTCCATGCTGCACGTCGACATACCGTCGCTTTCCGAGATCGAGCACCTGGCCGGGATCAGGGCCGATGGTTGCGTCTCCATCTACCTGCCCACGACGCCCGAGACGGCGAACATCGGCGCTGCGCGGATCGCGTTCGGAAATCTGATCCGAAGCGCGCGGGAAAAGCTCGAGGCAGGCGAACTGGACAAGCGGCGCCGAGGCGAGATCGAGGATGCGCTGGCATCCATCGCCGACGACGACGAGTTCTGGGAAGTGCAGGCGAACAGCCTCGCGGTGCTGGCGTCGCCGGAGATGCTGCGCACCTATCGTCTCGCGACGGCGGTTTCGGAGACGGTGGCGGTTGCCGATCGCTTTCTCCTCAAGCCGCTGCTTCGCTCCGTCGCCTTTCCGCAAACGGCGCTGATCCTGGCGCTGTCCGAGAACGATGTCCGGCTGATCGAGATCTTCCCCGATCGGCCGCCGTCCGAGGTCCGGGTGCCCGACATGCCGAAAGACGCCGCCGCCGCGGCCGGCCGCGCGTCGGTGAACAATCTGACCCAGAACACGCGCATCGCCAATGCCGAGGGGCAGACCGTCCTGCTCCGCAAATATGCGCGCAAGGTCGACACGGCGCTGCGCGCTGTCCTCGCGGGGCACGAGACACCGCTGATCCTCGCCGCCGCCCAGCCGCTCGACGCGATCTTCCGCAGCACGAGCAATGCAGCCGGCCTGCTCCCCCACGGGATCGCCGCCAGTCCCGATCGCATGAGCGAAGCCGAACTGGCCGCCCTGGCACGGCCCGTGCTGGACGCGCATTACCGGGCGGAGGTCGAGGCGGCGAACGCGCTCTTCGCGGCGCGCGAGAACGACCGCCGCGCAACCACCAGTCTCGACGAAGCCGCGCGCGCCGCTACCAGGGGCGCAATCGAGCTGCTGATGGTCGATATCGACAGGCTCACGCCCGGCACGGTGGGCAGCGATGGCGCCCTCCATCTCGCCGGCCCGGACGAGCCCGGCACTTACGATATCGTGGACGAGATCGCGGGCCGTGCCCTTCGAACGGGCGCGAAACTGCTCGCGGTTCGGGCAGCCGATCTGCCCGGCGATGCCCCGCTCGCCGCGGTGCTGCGATATCCGATCTGAAGGCGATCGCGGGCCGGACCGCCGGGCGTCAGGCCGGGATCACCCGGCCTGCCCTGCGATGAGGCGGGCGGCCGCGAGATCCTCCAGGGCATAGCCGACCGACTTGAAGAAGGTGATCTCGTCGTCGCCTGTGCGGCCCGGATGGGCGCCGGTGACGAGCTCCTTCAGGTCCGCGCGGATGTCGCTCTCGGCGATGATGCCGGCCGCCAGCGGCTGGGCGAGGTCTCCGGCGAGGATGGCGCCGGGGCGCAGGTCGACGAACAGGCTCGCCCGCGTCACCGCCTCGTCGTCAGCCTCGCGCATGTCGCCCTTGAAGGCGCCGACGAGATCGAGATGGGCGCCGGGCTTGAGCCATGCGCCTCTGACGACCGGCTCGGTCGCGCTCGTGCAGCAGGAGATCACGTCCGCCGCNGCAGCGCTCGCCGCCAGATCCTCGCAGATGGCCGCNTTCAGCCCTTCCTCGGCGAGGGCGGCGACGACGGNAGCCGCCTTGTCCCGGTTGCGGCCGTAGATCTCGATGCGGGTGAAGGCGCGCACGCTCGCATGGGCCGCGGCCATGTTGGCNGAGAGCTGGCCGGTGCCGACGACGAGAAGGTGCTGCGCGTCGGCGCGCGCGAGACGCTTGGCCGCGACCGCCGAGGCGGCGGCGGTGCGGCGCACGGTCAGTTCGTCGCCTTCATAGACGCCTTTCAGGCGCCCGTCGGCGCCGTCGAAGAGG
>Ga0065721_10050983_pt1 | contig 16729 bp, 16 predicted proteins | sample Mesricmetagenome_FD_59108 | JGI IMG/M metagenome (GOLD analysis project Ga0065721, IMG submission 59108) | Mesophilic microbial community from rice straw/compost enrichment Sample: eDNA_1 v2 (version 2) | ecosystem: Engineered > Solid waste > Grass > Composting > Bioreactor | place: USA: Davis... | reverse complement strand
AACTCGAAGGGCAGATCCGCAGCTCGCCGCCTCAACTGTTGGCTCATCAAGCGCGCATCATTCGTTAGGCATTTCCGGAGAGTGCGGCAGCAATCGGGAAAAGAAGGGTCCGTCTGACGATCTAGACGGATGGGGACCTTTTCAAGGCCGTCGTAACCCTTAGGATCTCCCCTGATTCGGCCGCAAGTTAACCCAACATCATAGAGGGAACTCGCCCGTTAACGCTCCGTCTTCGGGCTTCCCGTCGACGGAGCGTTCTTTTGTCACGCGAAAGCGGAACGGTCTCGGCGGTCAAATCCTCAACAGGCTAAAGCCTACAAACAAAAAAACGGCATCGCTGCCGTTTCTGGTTTCATAAGATGGTGGATTCTCAGGGACTCGAACCCTGGACCAATTGATTAAGAGTCAACTGCTCTACCAACTGAGCTAAGAATCCATATTATGAAGTTGTTCTTCGAACAAGAGAAGAATGGTGGGCTCTCAGGGACTCGAACCCTGGACCAATTGATTAAGAGTCAACTGCTCTACCAACTGAGCTAAGAGCCCATATTGGATAACGTGTCGTTCCACATTATGCCTGCAAGTATCGCCGTAAGAGAAGAATGGTGGGCTCCCAGGGACTCGAACCCTGGACCAATTGATTAAGAGTCAACTGCTCTACCAACTGAGCTAGGAGCCCATATTATGGTGGACCCAAGGGGGATCGAACCCCTGACCTCATCGCTGCCAGCGATGCGCTCTCCCAGCTGAGCTATGGGCCCGGAACGTCTTGTCTCTCTTGGCGACAAGAATGAGTGTAACACAAGCAAACAGGAGGTGTCAACGGCTTTTCACGCGGTCAAACGAACTTTTTTCTGGAATCCCGCACTTTAGCTACTATCGTGCAAAACGCCTCCGAAGTCCCTAAGGACGCCGAGGCGTTCTGCCCGATGGGTATATGATGTCAATCGAATTAGCTTGTCCGATTGTCCTCTTGCCCGAGCTTAAATGCCGTGCTTGTTGATCAAAACGTTCAATTCCTTAAGGAACATATTGATATCTTTGAATTGTCGATAAACCGAAGCGAAGCGAACATAGGCGACTTCGTCCACGTTGTACAGCTGTTCCATCAGCAGCTCGCCGATGATACGGCTCTCGATCTCCGGATTCGCGGTATTGCGCAGCTCCCGCTCCACGTTCGAGACGATGACCTCGAGCTGTTCGATCGATACCGGACGCTTCTCGCAGGAGCGCAGCAGCCCTCTGAGCACCTTGTCCCGGCTGAACTCCTCGCGCCCCCCGTCCTTCTTAATGACGATCAGAGGGGTCTCTTCGACCATCTCGAAGGTGGTGAATCGTCGGCTGCACGACTCGCACTCTCTCCGCCGGCGGATGGACTTGTTATCGTTGGCGGGACGAGAGTCCAATACCTTCGTTCCATTGTAATCGCAGAATGGGCATTTCACTTGTCGCTTCATCTCCTCTCTAAACTATAAATTCGTTTTTATGTCCGATCTTTCGACCTTATCCGATAATTCCCAACGATAATTCTACATGATGCGATCGTTCCTGCACATAATACTTGTACCAACCGCAAGGAGGTGAACAACAATGGGTCAAGGATCCCGCAGCAGCAACGAGTTGGTCGTTCCTCAAGCGTTCGGCGCGCTGGACCAGCTGAAGTATGAAGTGGCTCAAGAACTCGGTATCGCTATCCCTCAAGACGGTTACTACGGCAACATGGTAACTCGCGACACCGGTGCTATCGGTGGTAACATCACCAAACGTCTGGTTCAGATCGCCGAGCAGCAACTTGCCGGTCAATTCAAGTAAGGCCTAGAAGCAATCTTCATCGGAAAGTCTTGAAGCCAAACCGGTTTCAAGGCTTTCTTCATGCACGTTTCAGTCGGGCTTAACGTCTTCGCATAGCTACCTCGGCGCCCAAGGACGCCGATCGAGTTTTGGCTTGTTAGAATAAGTCCTTATGCACTTCTTGATACTTATTATAATAATACAACACTTTCTTAACGTAATGCCTGGTCTCGCCGTAAGGAATATCGCCAAGCCTCTTCTCGGTGCCGTCCCAGACGTTGTCGTCCACCCACTGCTTCACTTTGCCCGGTCCCGCGTTATAGGCGGCGAGCGACAGGTTCAAATTGCCGTCGAACTGCCTAAGCAGCTCTTGTATGTACCAGGTTCCGATGCGAATGCCCGCTTCCGGATTCCGGCCGATATCCTCCACGGTGATCGCTCCGAAATCCTCCTTCTTGAGAATCCACTGGGCCGTATCCGGCATGACCTGCATGATTCCGAGGGCGCCCTTGGCGGATACCGCTTCCGCTTTATAGTTCGATTCTACCCGAATAACGGCGGCGATCAGATGAGGATCGATCTGGTACCTTTGCGCGCTGCGCTGGATTTCATCTTTATAGTATATCGGATAAATCGTTCTGCCAAGCCATTCCGACTGGAAGAACAGGAGGCCGACCACGATAAGGAAAAGCAGCAGGACCAGCCCTCTTCTGCGTTTGGCTCTGCCCTTCTTCATAGCTGTCCATGCTCCCGCCAGAAATCGTCGATTTGCCGGATCGTGTCTTCCAAGCTCCCGCTGTTATCGATGACGTAATCCGCTCGTTTACGCTTCTCCTCGATATCCATCTGGGCATCCAATCGGCGCCGCGCCGCTTCCAGGCCGAGCCGGTCTCTCTCCATCAATCGGGCCAGTTGAACCTTTCGGGGAACATAGACGACCATGACTTTGTGGAAAAGAGAGACGAGCTCCGATTCGTACAGAAGAGGGACATCCACCACGACGAGCCGCTTCGGGTTCTCCCGCCCGAAGCCGGCCATCCTGTCTTTCATGATCCCGCGGATCGCCGGGTGCGTAATTCGCTCCAAAGCCTCGCGTTCGGCGGGGTCCGAGAAGACGATCTCGCCGAGTTTCTTGCGATTGAGGGAACCGTCCTCCAGAAGGACGGCTTGTCCGAACCTCTCGGCGATAAGCCGGAGAGAAGGCTGCCCGGGCTCCACGACCTCCCGGGCAATCTTATCCGCATCCACGAGAGCGGCACCGCGCTGGACAAGCAGCCGGCTGACCGTGCTCTTGCCGCTGGCGATCCCTCCCGTTAAACCCATATTCATTCTAGGCACCTCGACTTTGTCTATAACAGCTTCATGATTCCCATAATAATGAGGATAATGCCTGGAAGTATGCTTAACCGCCGTACCCATTGCATCCCCGCGACCAGAAAACCGACCCTCATTCCAAGCCATAGAAAGATTCCGCTCGTCGTAGCGATCAGCACCGCCGTAATTACCGGCGAGTAGCCGACAAGCGCAGCCCCGATCCCGGCCCCGAACGCGTCCAGGGACAGGGCGATCCCGAGCAGGAAAGCTTCCCCCGTCGTAATGATGCCCGAGCGGTCCACATCGGCTGCGGAAGGGGTGCGGAGAATCTGAATGATAATGCCCATCCTTCGGAGCTCCAACGTGATCAAAGCGCGCTTCTGAATCGGAGGAGAAGGTTGGGCTTCCGCCTCCGGCGCCCCGGCCGATGGCTCCTCGTTGTCCTTCTGCCGGTTCTGCAGGAACCGGATCAGAGCCCAACCCCCGATTCCGATGAGGATGACCGCCCCCAGAGCGGAAGCCCCCCGCGGCGACAGCCAAGAAGACAGCGCGACGCCGACCATCATCGACAGAAGAATAATCAGTCCCGAACAAACCGAGATAATGAGAACCGAGACGACGGGAATCCGAATTTTGCGCAAGCCGTACGTAATCCCGACTCCGAAGCCATCCAAGCTGACCGCCATGGATAGCAATAAGAGTGATAGCAAGCCGTAAGGGTGCATTCGCCGTTCCTCCTGCATAAGCGAAACCTGATCGATTGCGGACGCATGCCGTATCGACTTCATTCCATCCTATGCAGCTACGGGCGGGAATGCCCCCGCGGCGTTATTCCGCTTTGCCTTCCTTCGGATTGCTTCCTCTCGAGGCCGCGCCGTCCAGCCTGCGCTTGACCGCGTTGCTCTCCGAGTTGCCTGCCGAATGGCGCTTCTTGGCCGGAACGACTTCGCTTCCCTTCGGAGGCTTCTGGCAGCGGAGGCACACATGGGTGCCTCGTCCGCCGAGAACGAACTTCACGATCTCGCTTCCGCACTCGCGGCAGGCTTCCCCCGTTCGTCCGTATGCTCTTAGCTTATGCTGGAACATTCCCATTTCGCCCTGTCCGTTGACGTAGGACTTGATCGAAGAGCCGCCGGCTTCCACCGCCGAGCCAAGCGTCGAGACGATCGACTCGTGCAATCGCTTCTTCTCGGAGCGGCTTAAGCTGTCCGCCGTTCTCTCCGGATGGATTCCCGCTTCGTGCAAAGCTTCGTCCACATAGATATTGCCGAGCCCTACGATAACTTCCTGGTTTAGCAAAAGCGGCTTAATCTTCGTCGACCTTCGTCCGATGGCTTCGTCGAAGGCGGCGAACGTAAACGTATCGCTAAGAGGTTCGAGCCCCAGCTTCTTTAACGGAGCCGATTGAAATTCCATGCCCGGCTCGAATAAATGCATGGTGCCGAATTGGCGAACATCCTTATATCGCAATGCCGTACCGTCCGTAAAGTGGAAAATGACGTGGGTATGATTCTCGACCGGATCTTCCTCCCGGTATAATCCATAGCGGCCTTCCATTCGCAGATGAGACACCAGCACGATTCCGTCCAGGAGCAAACGAATGAACTTGCCTCTCCTCTCGACGCTTTGGAAGGTCCTTCCTTCCAACAAGGCTGCGAACAGCTGCGGATCGTCGGGCTTCTGAATGATGCGGGGCAAGCTTACCGTCACTTGCTCGATCGTTTTCCCGGCGATTAGGCTGTTCAAGGTGCGGCATACCGTCTCGACCTCCGGCAGCTCCGGCATAATAGCTCCCCCTCTCTTGACTTTTTATATCTTTTCAATTATAGCGTAAACAAGCGGCCTGAACCACCCGGTTCAGACCGCTTGTCCGCTAATGGATTTATTTGGCCTCGTACCAATTCAAGCCGACGTTCACTTCCGCCTTGAGCGGAACGTCCAGCGGAACCGCCTCCGCCATGATGGCGGGAACCAGCTCCTTCATCGTGTCCAGCTCTTCCGGAGGAACCTCGAAGACCAGTTCGTCGTGCACCTGCAGCAGCATGCGGCTGTGGAGGCCTCGGGCCTTAAGCGCTTCGTCCATCCGAACCATCGCGAACTTGATGATATCGGCCGCCGTTCCTTGGATCGGCGTATTCATCGCCGTGCGCTCGGCGAACGAACGGATATTGAAGTTCGACGCTTTGATATCCGGAAGGTAACGGCGTCTTCCGATCAGCGTGGTGACGTAGCCGTCTTGCCTCGCTTGCTCCTTGATGTCGTCCATGTACTTGCGCACGCCCGGGAATGCGCTTAGATACTGCTCGATGAAGTCTCCCGCTTCCTTACGGGTAATATTCAGGTTCTGGGACAAGCCGTAATCGCTGATTCCGTAGACGATGCCGAAGTTGACCGCCTTCGCCTGGCGGCGCATGTTGGAATCGACCTGCTCCGCCGTTACCCCGAACACGTCCATCGCCGTCTTCGTATGGATATCCATCTCGTTGCGGAACGCTTCCTTCAACCCTTCGTCGCCCGAGATGTGGGCCAGCACGCGAAGCTCGATCTGGGAGTAGTCCGCCGCCAGGATCAGCCAGCCTTCCTCCGAAGGAACGAACGCCTTGCGGATCTGCCTGCCTTCCTCCAAGCGGATCGGGATGTTCTGCAGGTTCGGGAACTGGCTGCTCAGACGTCCCGTCGCGGCGATCGTCTGGCGGAAGTACGTGTGGATTTTGCCGTCCTCCGGGCGGATTTCCTTCAGCAGGCCTTCGATATAAGTCGATTGAAGCTTCGTCAGCGTCCGGTAGTTCAGGATAAGCTGCACGATCTCATGGTACGGCGCCAGACGCTCGAGCACCTCCGCGTCCGTCGAATACCCGGTCTTCGTTTTGCGGCCCGAAGGCAGCCCCAGCTTATCGAACAGGACCTCGCCAAGCTGCCTGGTGGAACCGATGTTGAACTCCATTCCGGCGAGACGGTGGATATTCGTCATCATGCGATCGATGCCGGTCTGGAACTCCTTGCCGAGCTCCTCCAGAGCTTCCGCCTTCGTCCTGATGCCCTGCTTCTCCATGCCGGCGAGAATGCCCGCCAGCGGCTGCTCCAGCTCGTAATAGAGCGTCTTCATTCCGGTCTCGTCCAATTCCTTCGCCAGCGGCCCTGCCAGCCTCCGAACCGCATCGGCCTTCGCCGCAAGATGAGAGAACAGAACGTCTCGGGCGGGCAGCTTGAACTTGACTCCTTTGCCGTATATCGCTTCGTCGGAAGGAATGGTGCGTTGTCCATGACGCTGCAGCAATCCCGTCAAGGAAGGATCCGCTTCGGTCGGATCGAGCAGGTAGGCGGCAAGCTGAACGTCGAACTCCTGCCCGCTCAGCTCGATTCCCGATCTTGCGAGCACCAGCTCGGCTCGGTGCAGATCGTAGCCCGTTTTGCCCTTGGACGCATCCGCCAGCCATTCCTTCAGTTCGGAGGCTTCTGGGGACAGAAGCTGCTCATACGTCAGAAGGTAGATTTGCTCCGGCGTCGCTACGGCGATGGCGATTCCTTCGCTCTGATGGGGGTTGTCCCCATGCGATTCGACGATGAACAGGTCGGCCTTCCGCAGGTCGCGGTTAAGAGCCTCCCAATCCTTATCTTCCAGAACGGCAACGTATTCCACGGCTTCGGCTTCTTCCGCCGCGCCGCCCGCTCCCGCGGCATAGAGATCCAGGCGCTCGATCAGCGATCTGAACTCCAGCTTGCGAAGCCCGGCTTCGAGCTGGGAAGGATCATACCCGCTCCAGGCCAGCTTGTCCCACGTCCAGTCCATCGGAACCTCGCGGAATATCGTCGCCAGCTTCTTGCTCATCCGGGCGGAATCCGCATTGTTCCTCACGTTCTCGCCCAGCTTGCCTTTAATTTCGCCCTGGTGGTCGAGTACGTTCTCCACCGTGCCGTAATCGGCCAGCAGCTTCAGCGCCGTCTTCTCTCCGACGCCCGGGATTCCCGGAATATTGTCGGAAGAATCGCCCATGAGTCCTTTCAGATCGACGATCTGGGCGGGCGTCAGGCCGTAGCGGTTGGCGATTTCCTCGGGCGTATAGCGTTCCACCTCGCTGACGCCTTTGCGGGTGAGCAGCACCGTCACGCCGTCGGAAGCGAGCTGAAGCATATCCTTGTCCCCGGAGACGATAACCGCCTCCTGGCCTTGCTCTTCCGCCATCCTTGCAAGCGTGCCTATAATGTCGTCGGCCTCATAGCCGGGAAGCTCGAATTGCTGGATCGAGAACGCGCCGATCAGCTCCTTGAGCAGCGGGAATTGCTCCGACAGCTCCGGCGGCGTCTTCTGGCGGCCTCCCTTATATTCCGCGTAGCCTTCGTGACGGAACGTTACCTTGCCGGCATCGAAGGCGACCAGAAAGTGAGTCGGTTTCTCTTCCTCTATCACCTTAAGAAGCATCGTCGTAAAGCCGAAAACGGCGTTCGTATGCACCCCGCTGCTATTCGTCAGCGGCGGCAGGGCGTAAAAAGCCCTGTTTACAATGCTGTTCCCATCGATCAGCAGAACTTTCTGCCTGTCGGTTCCCATCATTCAACGACCACCCTTGTCCGGTAACTAATTTCCAGTGTTATCATACCACATCGAAGCAGGCGAGGCGATTCATGGCAAGTTCTATTCCGCGCAGACAAAAAAACGAGGGCGTCAGCCCCCGCTTTTCTCCAGCAGGTTGATTTTGCTCTCTCGATCGCCTTCGTCGGTCCCGCCGTGGGCGCCGCCACTCGACTTCTTCGGACTCGAGAAGAACCAGCCGCATACGGCGATTAGCACGAGCACGATGTAAAATGTCGCCTTCCAGGCGCCGCTCTCCGCAAAATCGTGCGAAAGAACGTGCACGTTCTCGTGAGCGAGCGTGTGAACCGCCAGCTTGACGCCGACCCAGCCTACGATGACGAATGCGGCCACCTCCAGCGAAGGACGGGAATGCAGCAGCTTCACGAAGAAGTTCGCCGCGAACCTCATGAGCACCAAACCGATGAAGCCGCCAAGGAACACGACGATGAATTGTCCGCCGTCCATGCCGCCAAGCTCTCGGATTCCGCTCGGAGGAAGAGCGACGGCCAGCGCGACGGCGGCGAGGATCGAGTCGATCGCGAACGCGATATCCGCCACTTCGACCTTGACGACGGTCGCCCAGAAGCCGCTTTTCTTGACCGGCTTGTCGCTGGCCGCGGCGATTTCTTCCTCCGTCTTGCCTTTTCTTCGAACGAACTTCACGATGTTGCTTATCGCGATGTACAGCAGGTAAAGAGCTCCCAACGCTTGAACCTGCCACACGTCGACGAGGAACGAGATGATAAAAAGCGATGCCAAACGGAAAATGAAGGCGCCGGCCAACCCGTAGAACAAAGCCTTCTTGCGTTCCTTCTCGTCCAGATGCTTGACCATGACGGCCAGCACGAGCGCGTTGTCCGCCGCGAGCAGGCCTTCCAGAGCGACCAGAACGACGAGCACCCAAGCGTACTCCATAAACAAAGACATATCCATTGGAACTCCTCCTTCTTTAACTTGCGTAGCGAACGCTTATCTATGCAAAAAGACCTTTACCATTGAAGCTAGGTACGCCCGGAAGGACGCCTAACGTTCCATGGTAAAGGTCTCGCCAACAATAGTTACATTGCCAATAAAGCCGGAGACTTCGCGTCTCGTAATGACGACTTTATTGTAGCAGCTACTCCCCTTTAAGGGTATTCGATTGGAAGGACTTCTATTGATTAAGGTCCGGCCGCTTCCCTACCACGAGGAAAACGACGCTCTCGCCGATGTTCGTCGCATGGTCGGCGATTCTCTCGATGTAGCGGCCGACGAAGCTCAGGTGCATCGTCTGCGCCACCGACTTCGGGTTGTCCGCCATGTACGTGAACATCTCCCGGAGGAATTGAGAGTACATCGCGTCGACCTGATCGTCGTCCTTGGCCATCTTGTAAGCCAGATCGACGTTCTCGTCGATGTAGGACTGAATGGATTCGATGATCATCGTCCGTACGAGAACCGCGATCTGCGGAAGATCTTTGATCGGCTTCAGGAACGTTTGCCCTTCCAGCCGGATGACAACCTTTGCTATATCTACGGAGAGATCTCCCATCCGTTCCAAATCCGAAGAAATTTTCAGCGCGACCAGAATGCGGCGCAGATCCTTGGCTACGGGCTGCTGCGTCGCGATCAGCTTCGCGCCCAGATCGGAGATGCTCTCCTCGATCCGGTTAATGATCGGATCGTCCTTGACGATGGCTCGTGCCGCCTCTACGTTAAGCGTCTCCAAAGCGTTCATCGCATCCGCGAGCGCCCGCTCCACTTTCGTTCCCATCTCGACCAGCATGTTTCTGAGCTGTTCGAGACCTATGTCGAATTCTCTGCGAGTCACCATGCCGCTAAGCCCCCCTTAACCGAATCTTCCCGAGATATAATCTTCCGTGCGCTGATCGACCGGGTTGGAGAACAACGATTGCGTATCCGACGCCTCCACTACCTCGCCATTTAAGAAAAACACCGTCCGATCCGAGATTCTCGCCGCTTGATGCATGTTGTGCGTAACCATGACGATCGTGTAATTCTGGCACAGCTCGCGAGTGAGCTCTTCGATCTTCGTCGTCGAGATCGGGTCCAAGGCGGACGTCGACTCGTCCATCAGTAGAATTTCCGGTTCGACCGCCAGCGCCCGCGCGATGCACAGCCTTTGCTGCTGCCCGCCGGATAAGCTCCATGCCGACTTCTTGAGGACGTCCTTCACTTCATTCCAGAGCGAGGCGGAGCGCAGGCTCTTCTCGACGATGGCGTCCAGCTCCGATTTCTTCGAGATTCCGTGCAGGCGCGGACCGTAAGCGACGTTGTCGTAGATCGACTTCGGGAACGGATTCGGCTGCTGGAACACCATTCCGACCTTCTTCCGCAGGAATTCGACCTCCATATCCGAGGAATAGATGTCTCTTCCCTGAATGTCGACCTTGCCTTCGATCCGCACCCCGGGAATCGTATCGTTCATCCGGTTAAGCGTGCGAAGCAGCGTCGATTTGCCGCAGCCGGAAGGGCCGATGAAGGCCGTGACGCTCCGTTCCGGAATGGACAGGTTCACGTTCTTAAGCGCGTGGAAATCGGTGTAATACAATTGAAGCTTATCAATTTCGATAATCATGGGGATCCTCCTTCCGCCGCGGCTTAGCCGAAACGTCCCGAGATGTAATCGTCGGTCGACTTTTTGCTTGGGTTCGTGAACATTTTCTGCGTATCGTCGTACTCCACCAAATCCCCGAGGAAAAAGAACGCGGTGCGGTCGGATACCCGGGCGGCTTGCTGCATGTTGTGCGTGACGATGACGATGGTGTAGTCCTTCTTCAGCTCCGCGATCAGCTCTTCGATCTTCGCCGTCGAGACCGGATCGAGCGCGGACGCCGGCTCATCCATAAGAAGGATGTTCGGCTGCACCGCAAGCGAACGGGCGATGCACAGCCGCTGCTGCTGTCCTCCGGACAGCGCCAAGCCCGATTGATTCAGGCGATCCTTCACTTCGTCCCACAGCGCCGTCTTCCGCAGGCTGGTCTCGACGATCTCGTCGAGCTGCTTGCGGTTTCGGATTCCGTGGTAGCGCGGCCCGAAGGCGATGTTCTCGTAGATCGATTTGTGAAAAGGATTCGGCTTTTGCCAGACCATGCCGATCTTCTGGCGCAGAGAGACGACGTCCGTGCTCGGATCGCAAATATTCTGATCCCCGATCCAGATTTCTCCCTCGATGCGGGCGCCGGAGATCAAGTCGTTCATTCGGTTGAGCGAACGAAGGAAGGTCGACTTGCCGCAGCCGGACGGCCCGATCAGCGCAACGACTTCCCGCTCGGGGAAGTCCATGCTGACCTTTTTGACCGCCTGCTTTTCGCCGTAGAAGACAGATAAATCTTTGGTAGTTAAGCTTTGTGCAGACATTCGTTATCCCTCCTACTTGCTCGCTGTCAGCTTGCGGTAGACGACTCGGCCTAACCAGCGCGCGCCGAGATTGAACAAGAGCACCATGATGACGAGCACGGCGGACGCTCCGGCCGCGATCTCCGGCGCATCGGGCGCAAGCCCTTCGCTGTTGATCTTCCAGATATGAACCGCTAGGGTCTCCGCGGGCCGCATCGGGTTAAGCGGCGAAGTCGGGCTTAGCGGGTTCCAGTCGGAGAAGTCGAGCCGCGGAGAGCTCATCCCCGCCGTGAAGAGGAGCGCCGCCGCTTCGCCGAACACGCGTCCGGCCGCCAGAATCGAGCCGGTAACGATCGATGGCAGGGCGACCGGGATCATGACGGACATGATCGTCTTCCAGCGAGACAGACCGAGGGCAAGCCCCGCTTCCTTCTGCTCCTTCGGGACGCTGCGAAGGGATTGCTCCGTCAGGCGAACCATCATCGGCAGATTAAATATCGTGAGCGCCAACGCTCCGGAGAGCAAGGAATAGCCGAAGCCGAACGTGTTTACGATAACGAGCAAGCCGAACAATCCGATAACGATGGACGGGAAGGAGGACAGCACTTCTACGATAAGGCGTATGAAGGCGGTCAGCTTGTTGTCCTTCGCGTATTCGCTCATATAGATGCCGGCGCCAATCCCGAGCGGCACCGTTATGATCATGGTCAGAACCAGCAAGAATACGGAATTGAACAGCTGCGGGCCGATCCCTCCCCCGGCCTTAAGCGCTTGTGGCGCGGAGGTCAGGAAGTCGAAGCTGATATGGCCGAGGCCCCGAACGAGCAAGTAGCCCAATAAGGCGGCCAGCAACAGAATGATAAATCCGGCGACGCACACGATGACGGCCGTCGCGATGCGGTCGACTGTCTTGGCTCTCATCGTTTGACCCTCCTTTCCAGTACTCGAACGATAAAGACGAACAGGAAGGTCATCAGAAGCAGAATAAGCGCAAGACTCCACAGCGCGTTATTATGCAGCGAGCCGCTTGTCGTGTTCCCCATCGATTGCGTGATGATGCTTGTTAACGTAGTAGCGGATTCGAACAGCGAATGCGGAATGTGCGGCGCGTTGCCGATGACCATCTGCACGGCGAGCGCTTCGCCGAACGCGCGCGCGATCCCGAGAACGACGCCCGTTAGCAGCGAAGGAAGCGCCGTCGGCAGGATCATTCGGTAGATCGTCTGCCACCGCGTAGCCCCAAGGGCATACGAGCCTTCTTTAAGACCGTTAGGCAAGCTTCGAAGGGCATCCGTCGCGATCGTAGTGACGGTTGGCAGAATCATAATGGAGAGGACGGTAGCGCCGGCCATGATCCCGATGCCTTGTCCGGGGAACGTATCCCGGTAGAACGGAACGACGACGGACAGGCCCACGAAGCCGTAAACGACGGAAGGAATGCCCGCGAGCAGCTCGATCGCCGGTTGAAGCGCGCTCTTGCCGAACTTCGGCATGATCTCCGTCATGAAGACGGCGGCGCAGAAGCCGAGCGGCGCCGCGATAACCGCGGCAAGAATCGAGGTCGCAAAGGAGCCGAACAGGAACGGCAGCGCTCCGAATTGAGGCGGATTCCCTTCCGGCCTCCACTTCAAGCCGAACAGCATGTCCTTGATACTGACTCCTTGCGAGATAAACGGAGTCAATCCTCGGGAAGCGATAAAGTAAACGATCGAGAATATCGTAATGACGAGCAGGAGAACGCAGAAATAAACGAATGCTTTGCCGCGCAGCTCCTCCATCACGTGTTTTCTGAATTTATTAGGCTTGGTCGCGAGATCTTCGCGGCTATTAGGTGCTGGTAAATTCATGCATGCCTCTCCTTTAACGGCAAGGAGAGGCGCACTTGTCGTCCGCCTCTCGCCGCAGTAGATCGATAGATCTTCAGGGATTTTATTCCGTTGTCGTACGATTACTTGTTCGTAACGTTGCCCGCCGCGTCGCGTTCAACCTTCATCGCGGAGACCGGAACGAAGCCTTCTTCGATGACGTCGCCGTTTTGCACCGCGTCGCTCATCACGTAGTCGATATAAGCCTTAGCGGCCGGAGAAGGTTCGCCCTTCGTGTACATGTGCTCGTATGCCCATACCGGATAAGCATTCGTCGCAACGTTCTCGGACGTCGCTTCGACGCCTTCATACTTCAGGACGATGAAGGAATCGTCGAGGTAGGAGAGAGCCAGGTAACCGATTGCTCCCGGAGTTTCGCTAACGAGCTTTTGAACCGTACCGGAGGAATCTTCTTGAATGGAGCCCGGCAGGTCTTCCGTCGTCGTGCCAAGCGCGTACTTCTCGAACGTAGCGCGAGTACCGGAGCTGGACGGACGGTTGACGATAACGATCTTTTGATCGGCGCCGCCTACGTCTTTCCAGTTGGTGATCTTGCCCGTGAAAATGTCGACCAGCTGTTGCTTCGTCAGGTTGTCCACGCCAACGTCCTTGTGAGCGACAGCGGCCATGGCGACTACGGCTACCTTATGATCGACCAGCTCGGCTGCCTTGTCGGCATCCAGCTTCTCTTCGGCGAAGATATCGGAGTTGCCGATGTCGGCTTGTCCGTCGGATACTTGGGAGAGTCCCGTTCCGCTGCCGCCGGCTTGAACCGTTACGGATACGCCTTTATAGGCATCTTCGGCCATGAATTTATCGGCAACGCCTTGAGCCAGAGGAGCGAGCGCCGAGGAGCCTACCGCGATAACCGAACCGCTGACGGTTTCGGCTGGAGCCGACGCGGAAGCGGACGGGGAAGCCGAAGGAGAGCTGCTCGAACCCGAGTTGGAGTTATTGTTGTTGTTTCCGCAAGCGGCGAGCGAGAAGGCGAACGCCAGCGCGAGTGTCGTAAGCAATGTTTTCTTCATCTTCATTTCAAGAAATCCCCTTTCCTAATGCCAACCTTTTTTTTGAGTATGATTCCGGCTTGAGCGACGTGTCGACATTTGGCTTGCTTGCTTATTACGTTTTTGATTCTAACTTCCCTGCGTAAATACCGTGTTTTCGTTTTGTTAACGCAATGTAAAAAATCAATTCCTTTTACAATCATTTTTAAACGTTCGTTCCGTTGAGCTCGGAAGCGAGTCTCAGCAGCTGCTGCCGGATTTGCTCCGTGATCGAGCCGGCCTCCAGCGAAGCCTCGGTCAGTTTAACGGTATCCGCCACGTGTCCCGAGCTGATCGTCCACAATTGATTGAAGGTCGCTTCCGTGCTGCGCACGCTTCGAACTCCTTCTTCCGCGCCCGTTCGCCCTTCGCGGACATCGGCGGCCGTCGCTTCGGCGGCTTCGGCAATATCGGTCAGCTGGCGATTGATTCGAACGGTCGATTGCTTCGTTTGATTCGCCAGCTCGCGAATCTCCGACGCGACGACGGCGAAGCCTCTCCCATGCTCGCCGGCTCTGGCCGCTTCTATCTGAGAGTTTAGGGCAAGCAGATTGCATCGGTCGGCTAGCTCCGAGATCAGCTTCGTAATGCCGAACGCTTCATTCGCCTTATCGAGCAGACTGGCGGCCGACTTCTCCTGCCGGTTCGCCGAGTCGTTCCATAATTGGAATAGATCCAGCGTTCTAAGCAGCTCGCTTCGGCCGCGTTCGGTCATCTCCGCGATTCGATCGCTGCTCTCCCGGGAGCGACGTGACGTCTCCGTCACTTTCATGACCGCGTCGTGAATGTCGGCGATCATCCTCTCCGTGCTGCGAACGGTTTGAATCTGACGCTCGGACGCTTCGCGTTGGAGCAGCCTTGACAGCTGAAGCAGATCGCTGATGGTCAGAATGCCTATCGTCTTGCTTTGGCGTGTCATGATCACGACATCGTATAAGGCGTCTTCGCTTCTCGACATCGCGCCGTCTATTAACGCTTGAGGCAGCGTATCGACCTCCGCCGTCATGGGGTTCGTTTCCATGAGCTTGGAAATCGGCTTATCTCCGAATAGCGAAGGACCGAACCTCGATCCGAGCGAACGGAAAAATTTATGCTTCATCATCAGTCCGACCGGGCGTTGCGCGTCATCCGAGACGACCACGCATTCCAAATCCTTGCGATCTCGGAACAACGACTCGACTTGCCCGCAGGTCTGATTTTGATTCACGATCGGACAGGTGCGGATCCAATCTTCAAGGCGAACCTGAGTCCATGCGGGCTCTTCCATTCTAGGCGCGGGTTCGGCACCCGGCATCGACGGTCTCGGCTCGGCTTGGGTCGGATTCAACGGAGCGTTGTCAGAGGACTCGCGTTTCTTGTCAACAAGCGGTCTGTCCAAAAGCAGACTCATCGGCAGTCCCTCCTTTTCCCCCTGTTATGGGTATCTCTGCCTTGATGCTAGCAAAGGGTTGTCAACCGACCGTTCGAGAAATGTTCCTTCTATGTAAACTTTAGTCTTTAAGGACTACTCTCCGAACGCCAAAAAGGCGACGCGGGAACGATCCCGCATCGCCTGAACACTTGTTTCTTCTTATTATATAGGAGAATAGTACGACTCGCGCTTATGCGCCAACGGACTCGGCGACGATGTGCTTCGGATCGTTCGCGCCCGGCTCCACGAAGCTGGAATCCAGCGTATCTCCCCAGGTCAATTCGCGATCTTCGACGAACTTGGTCAGCTTCGTCTCGAAGAAGGTCGGGTGCTGCTCCCAGACTTCTTTATCCACCGTCACTTTGAAGTTGCCTTCCTTATCCGGAATGGTAACGGTATAGGCAACGTCGGAAGGAACGTTAAGCCCGGCCAGAATCCCTGTGTACATCGCTCCATCGGACGTTACGCTTTCCAAGGTAGGAGGCTTGTCGACGATCTCGTAGCCTTCCTTAGGAAGCGTGATATTGATCAACACGCTCGTTTCGTCGGGGATATGGAATACCTTCCCTTCAGGCAACGTGTAGCGCGTCGTTCCGATCGTAACCGTTAAATTCGTTCCTTCATCCGCCTCCGGGAGATAGAACAGCTGATACTCGCCGTTCTCGTTCGTCGGAGTCGACTTGCCGAATCCTTCTCCCTCGTCCCGGTCGATCCAAACGACCGCGTTCGGAACGGGATTCCCGTCGGCATCCTTCACGACGCCGCCGATCCGATATTTATCCACTTGGAAAAACGAAATGACGTCGCCTTCCTGCGACTTGATTCTCGCATTTACTTCCACCTTGCTCGCGTCGGCGGCGGAAGGCTGAACGCTGCCGATCTCGATCGGGTAGTTCACCGTGATGAAGGTGGAGGCTTTAAGCAGTTCCTCGGAAGCCGAGCTGTCGATCGGTCGGCCTCCGATCGTCGCATTGTCCAAGGATACGACTTTAACCTCCGTATCCTTCAGAAGGCTTTGGTCGACGATGAGCTCGAAGGAACCCGATTCGTCCGTTACGATATCCTTCTTGTTCTCTCCCGCGTGAAGAACGGCGTTCTGCACGGGAGAATCGCCGACGACCAGCTTCCCCTCTACCGTCGCATTATGAGTTCCGTCCTGCTCCCATTGCTTAAGATCGAAGGAGGTTTGACTAATATCCAAGCGAATGTCTCCGCTTAAAGCAGCGGATGCGGATGCCGATGGCGATGCCGACGGCAAGGCGCTGACGGCAGCCGAGGGGGAAGGCGCAGCCTCGTTCGAGCCGCTCTCGCATCCCGCGAGCGCGGCGGCGAGGAGAACGAATACGGATAAGGCTCCCCACTGTTTCATGCTTCTGCTCCTTTCCTAAAC
>Ga0065721_10050985_pt1 | contig 16733 bp, 14 predicted proteins | sample Mesricmetagenome_FD_59108 | JGI IMG/M metagenome (GOLD analysis project Ga0065721, IMG submission 59108) | Mesophilic microbial community from rice straw/compost enrichment Sample: eDNA_1 v2 (version 2) | ecosystem: Engineered > Solid waste > Grass > Composting > Bioreactor | place: USA: Davis... | reverse complement strand
ATAGGTCCCATTGTTTTTATGATATTGGCAAAACTAAATTACTAAAAATTGTCAGTGTTTAGAATTCAGGGGGTATAATGCAACACAATCCTATAGAAAAACACTTACACTGCACATTTTTTCCAGTTATTTGCCTGTCAAGTTATAAAAACCATGTGATGAAAACCTAGTCTGTTACCGGTTCTTCCTCCAGCCTCGGGATTTCGATCGTTACCTTATAATAGGTTTGCGACATATCTTTTTCAAAGTAAATGCGGCCCTGTAACAGTTTCAGGCGGCTTTGTATGTTTTTCAGGCCCAGGCCGCCGGTGCTTTTATTCAGTTTGTCGAAATCGGCCTGTGTAATGCCACGTCCATCGTGGTGGAGGCGAATATACAATTTATTACCACTCAGGTTTTGCGTCAGGTGAATAAAGCTGGCGTTGCTGTGTTTCAGGATGTTGTTTACCAGTTCCTGGATGACCCGGAAGATGATCAGTTCCTGGTCGGGATGCAGGCGTTCTCTATAATCATGGAATCTGCAACTGGCGTTCATACTGCCCGATCCGCTGATTTTTTGAAAGAGGTCGTTAACAGCCGATTCCAGTCCGAAATTTTTCAGGGTAGGGGGCATCAGGCTGTGAGAGATATTGCGGATGAGTTGTATGGTATCGTCGATGATTTGTTTGGCGTTGTAGATGCTTTGTAGTTGGGTGGTTTTATCGAGGTTGACGAGGTTTTCGTTGAGGTAGAGGCGGGCCGTGGCCAGCAGCGGGCCTGCGTCGTCGTGCAGGTCGGCGGCTATGCGTTGGCGTTCTTCTTCCTGCAGGCGGATGGAGGCGTTGAGGAGCATTTTTTGTTGTTCCTGTTCGAGGCGTTGGAGTTGCATTTGGTAGCGGATGACCTTTCTTTGGTGGAAGATGATGAAGACGATCAACCCGATGGTGAGGACGAGCATGCCGATGGTGCCGAAGTAGAGTACCAGGGGGAACTGGTTCGCGTCAGGGTTGGCTTGCAATAATATCATGAGTTGGTCAAGAAGTTATAAAATGTTGCTATAGGGTTTTTCTAATATGTGGTCTAGATATGGTTTCTCAGAAAATGGTGGTTTGTTATTATTGCTTCTAAATAAGATCATCGCAATGCCGAAAAGGAGGTTTTTTATGATTGTAAAAACGTAGTTAATAATTGACCATTTTTGCCATTGTTCCTCATTTAGATTGTCTGAATATGTGAATAAAAAGAAAGTTCCAGTTGAGTAAATTAGAATACTTACAATTACCCAAAAAGACGGAGAAGAATATATAAAAAGATATTCCGGATGATTTATTTCCTGGAAGAAATAAACTAGGCAATAAGTGATGATTAAAATGTATTCTACAGAAATTGTTAATGAATCAATGTTATCATTAGGAGAAGCAAAAAAAATGAATAAGGAAAAAATAATAAAAAGTGGCGAGATATAAATTATAATTTTTTTACCAGTTCCTTTTTTCAAATTTAAATATATAAACAACGAGAATGAGCAGTATTCGATAATTGTAAATATGCTCAGTAAAACATACAAAAAGTTCGGATTCTCACTTTTATAGTTAATAATGGTGATATCATTGATAAAGGTATATAAACAATATAAGAAAATTACCCTTACATCGATTCTCTTATTTCTAGGGAAGAAAAAGAAGAAAAGAAGTAAAGGTAATAGATGGGATATAATAGTAATATGTTTTATCGAAACCTCGATACCCTACGGATATTTTGTTCAAATATATAAAAGGGTATAATGAAGTTCAAATAAATTGTTAATCAATGGTCCAATTCCAGCCTTCGTCAAGCCCATTGCCAGAAGGTGTGGGGACTCCTCTTCCGCCCCTGTCAATTCGATCTGCGACTATGCCTTTTTGTATTTCTAAAACTCCTTCGTAATTGACGCTCGATATTTGCAGAATTGGCTTAGAGTCATTATTTAATCCGACGTAAACCATGGTTTTCTGCTGGTTTTCATCATAAGCATTGTAGAATTTGATTCCAGCGCATCCAGGTTGTGCTAAAATTTGCGAAATAATGTCTTTTCCAATAATGTAGTAGTGTACGTCTGCAGGGTTGGCATCCTGATAAGATTTAATCATTTGAGCGCCTAGTTCGTGGGTGATCTCTTCGCCGATGGAGGAAATGGTACGTTTAGTCAGGAGTTCAGTTTGCATCATAGTAGTAAGTTTTTAGAGGTTGTAAATAGTGGTTCTGAATTGTAAGAAACCTCCAAAAAAAAAGATTGCCAATGGGTTGCGTGCAAACCGAAATGATGTAAATTGCCGCCAATTCTTTCTGGCAGCGGGTTTTAGGGATTTTCCTAAGAATTAATACGAGTAAAAATCAAGGGATTTTTCGGATGTTTTTTAGTATTTTTACTATAGTTAATCTCTTGTATCCTGTAATAGACAAGAAATTATTCACATTTTTTTTGTTAAATGTGGATAAGTGAAAATGCTTAGATTTGAATAAGTGTCACGGATTTTAAAAACGGGGCTCAGGTTTAAAGCATCAGGTTCGCAAAAACTATTCCATTCTTACGATCCCAACCTGCCAGTAATGCTGAATTAGACATCAGCAAAACCATATCTTGAAGGGTACATCGCTTTTTTTCCAGGAATGAGGCTACAAGGCTTGTGAAGATGACAGGCAAAAAAAGAAGAAGTTGACTGGATATTGGATTCGACAGGTGTCTTTCATAAGATTGATTGGAAACTCTTTCGTGGACGGTGATCAGGATATTGGATTATAGGATTGCCATCCTTCACCAATCAACTTCTGAAACAAATATAGTTGGCGCCGGGGCGGACCGCAATAGCGCTTTTGCTCATTTTTATTAGTACGGAAATTACTGGTTACATCGTAAAAACGCCTCGATTTTAAGCCCGGTGTTTTTTATTGACCAGGATAAAGTTGATTGTACAAATTACCAACAATCAATTTTTTATACGAAATTGCCTGATTGGAAAGAGCTCTGGTGAACGATAAATTTTGGAATGGGAATAATGGCAGGCAAATAGTTATCCGAAAGCAAAAACTAGTAACCCTTTAATAAGCCAACCTTACCCATTATGAGCACTGAATTGGTTATCAAAGTAGCACTTGCCGACGATCATAAAATATTCCGCGACGGCATTAAAATGGCTCTGAAAGGAAAGGAATACCTGAAAATCCTTTGGGAAGCCGAAGACGGTAAAGATCTGATGCATAAAATGCAGATCAAAAAGCCTGATGTTTTACTGATGGACATTCGCATGCCCGAGGTAGATGGCGTAAACGCTATCGGTATTTTGCGAAAAGAGTACAGCGATGTTAAGATCGTTGTATTGACCATGTATGACGAACAGGAAATGATCACCAAAATGATGGAGATGGGCGCCAACGCCTATCTGACCAAAACCTCGGACCCGGAAGAAATTTACCAGGCTATACTGGCCTGCATGAACGAAGACTTTTATTTCAACGACCTCGTCAACAAAGCTGTACTTTCCAAACTCCAAACCAAAAAACAAGTACGGCAATTTTACCCCAACCCCGTAAAGTTTTCCGAAAAGGAAATCCGCATTCTGAAATTGCTGGCGGCCGACAAAACTACCGATGAAATATCCAAGGAAGTTTTTTTAAGTCCTCGCACCATTGAAACCATCCGCCAAAACATGAAGTCCAAGGTAGGAGCTAAAACCATCGCTGGATTGATCATGTACGGCATGCGCAACAAATTGATCGACTAAATCAATTTCTACACTTGTTAGAAAGAAATCAGCCCATGCCGTATGGCAAACATCGCCAACCCCACCCGGCTTTTTACATCCAACCGTAGAAATAACTGATCACGTAATGAATCCACATGACGAGGGCTCAGGTTCATTTCTGTAGCAATCGCCTTGTAAGTCATTTCGGTGCAACTTAATCGCAGGAACTGGATCTCGGTCTCTGAAAGATTGCCTTTTTTCGCAGCATTATCATCCAGCGTATACCTGAACAGGTTGACGACCTTTCCGGTTACATAATGTGAGTAGTAATATCCTGATTCAACCACGGAACGGATCGCGAATTTCAACTCATCCGGATGGATATCTTTTTTGAGAAATCCCTTGACGCCAGCTTGTAAAAGGCGAATAAGTGTAAGGTCGGTATCGTACATGGTTAACATGAGAGTGTGCACCTCGGGTTTGTTTTTTTGTAGCCAGTTGATGGTTTCATAGCCATCCATTACGGGCATGTTTAGGTCGAGGATCAGTACATCCGGTACCTGGTTGTCCTCAATTTTGTCAATCACCTCCTTTCCGTTTGAGGCGGTGAATAATACCTGGCAATTGTCAAACGATTTGATCAGTGTTGCCAATGCGTCACGTAATAAAACATGGTCGTCGGCCAGAGCTACATTAATAATCTTATCCTGCGTACTCATATATTAGTAGGGTATTTGCATAGTTACCTTTGTTCCTTTGCCAGGTTCGCTGTCTACATGGCAATCGCCGTTAATATAGGCTGCTCTTCTTACTATGTTCAAAAGGCCTGTGCCTGTACCTGGTTTTTCTGAATTGGAGTTTATTGAAAATCCCTTTCCGTCATCGTTAATTTCTATTAGTACTTCGTTGTCTTGATAATTTAGCAACACATTAATGGAATTTGCCTGGGCGTGTTTGATACAGTTATTTAATACTTCCTGCATGATACGGAAAAGAACGAGTTCTTTTTGTGTTTGCATAAAAACGGGAGCTCCGTTTACTTCAAAATTTAATGAAAAAATTTTCAGTTTTTGTATTTTGTTTATTTCCAATTCAAGTGCTTTTAAAAGCCCATGTTCCCGTATAAAGTCGGTGTGCAGGGTTTTGGAAATATGACTAAGGTCTTCAATTGCCTGCGAGATAAAGTTTACCGAACCGGCAACCTGTTCCTGTGTGCGGCTGATATCATCCCAGTTGATGGTGTTCAGGTTTAGCTTGGCCAGGGTCAGTGATAATCCGATGTTGTCGTGGATTTCACGCGATATATTTTGAAAGGTTTGTTCCTGTATTTCCAACTGTGTTGTCAACAGGTTTTTTTCATAGTCAGATTTAAGCGTTTCCAATCCTTTTTGATAGGAGATATGGCGGCGCTGGTATAAATAAAGGATGAACACTATAAATGATATCAGGATTAGGATAAATAGCGTTGTGACAACAATAAAAACTATTATGGTGTTTCGATCTTGAGGCATAGGCAGGCTTTGGTTACTGGTATATAAAGGAATTTATAACTGATTGGGAGTTATGCCAACGTCGCTCTGTTCGGACACAAATATGCCTTCGCAATTAATATAAATAAGATCCCATAGCTGATATAGTTTATTGAATAAAGCATCGCGCCGGTAACAATGCTGGTATCAAGGTATAGAGATTCCTGCATGAGGAATATAGGAAGGGTGCAGGATGAGTACAGTAGAATTCCGATTACAATCCAAAATGAATGTAGTTGGAATATGTTTGGTTTGCCCGGGGGGCGTAGGTAATTCAGGAGATGTGTAAAAGCTGGAATTAATAGTAAGAAGGCCTGCGGAATAAATAATTTATACGGAAAATAATTTATAGGGGTATCGAAGATCCAGTACAATAGGAGCGACAATAAATAAACGGGCGTGAGGTACAGAATCAACGACTTTAAAAATCTGAATTCAACTATTGCGTAGAAAAAATGATAAAAGAGTAAAAATTCCACTAACAGGAATATGTTGGTGCCGATTGAGGTAACGTTAAAGTAGGTTTCCATACCGAAATCGATGTACCTGACTATGAAATAGGAAAGTATTTGCAGAAAGGATGCAAGTGGATATAAGTAAAAATATCTTAGTTCAGGGAACTTGTGGCGGTTTTTGCGGCCTATTAAGAAGGCGGTTAGGCTGCAAAGTAATGCAAATGATAAGGTGATGTTATGTAGGGAAAAAAAGGCCATTATTGGTGATGTAGGGTTATGTGTTTAAAATTAGTCAAATATATTATAATGTTTTTGAGTTGTGAGGGTGGGGGTGGGGTCGGGAAGGTTTGTTTTTCGGGAATTTTGACAAAGGATTGCGATGATGAATAATATGAACATAAAGCAGTAGGCGACGTAGTTAATGATATAAATATTGATCCAAAATGCTCCAAGATGTAACTCTAAATAGCCGTTAATTAGAAAAATAGGAATGTTTAGGCTGTGTAAGAACGCAATTCCGGTTGTTATCCAAAACGATGGCTCAGTTAAGAGGTTTTTGATAGGCGGATCGGTGAATAGGACATAGAAATAATAGAATGATGGTGTTAATATTAGGAGGCTTGATATTACCGAAAGGTAACTTATGAAATTACTGAGAATAGCAGTGGATGCAAGTATCACAATTACACTTGCTGTGGCAAAAATGATAATAATTACATTTGAAATGTTGTTAATTATTCTTGCCAATGGCTTATCCTCAAACTGGTAGTATAAAAATCTACAAAATGTATAAAATTCAATTTGTATGAATACTATTGTAGTTATGTTGTCAAGGGTTAAAGTGAAATCGTACACGCTAACGGAAATTTTTGCAATGAGCATACCTATAATGGAAATGACATCCTGTATAAGTGCGGCTATGCCGTATACCATTAGTATTTGAAATTTTTTGTCGATTAACCTATGCTTAATTGCTAATACAACGAATAGAGTATTTAATAACATCATTAATGGTACCGTATAAAACGACTTCTGGAAACTGTCCCAAACGGATACAATATCTGATAAATACAATCTCATAGTTAGGGTGCTACTAATTACCACAAGCTACAACCGTTATAAATCCCACGGCTGTGAAAAATCACAAAAGTTTATGTTGTTTTTCCCGTAAAAGCCACGGTGTTTTTCCGCCTTCAAAACCAATTAGATATACAATTTTGGGGTGTTCGCCCCTCGGTAAGATACAGACCAAAACGCCAATTTCCGGCCCAATTACCGCCAGGCCAGCCCCCAGAAAAACAACACCAACTCCGCCACTTTAACCCATTGCAAACAATCCAGCCGACTGTAGCTTTGACTCCATCATCATCACCTTTCCGGGTAATTTGGTATGGGTGTTTTTCTCTAACGGGCCAGGCTGCCAGGGCAGAAAATAGTGGTTCCAACCTATCAGAATGCATCATCATTCAGTATAGCCCTGAGTAGCTGGCCCGCGTGAGAAAATTTAAACAACTAAAACATTAACCTTATGATGTTCCTTTTCTTAATTCCGATAACATTGTTTGGCATAGCCGTATACCTGTTAATAAAGCCTGTTAAAAACAAAATAGAATAAATCACGAACAATTTCATATCAGCTCTCTCATTCACCATTTCAAAGCTGAAAAACCGGACTTGTCCAGGTCCGGTTTTAATTCTGCTTCGCAGAATTTTTTACGAATCAGAATCAGAAATGCAGACCTGTCACTTGCATTCATTTCAGAGCAAAACCGGGCTTGTCCAGGTCCGGTTTTGAATTCAATGAGGACATTTTAATAGAGAATAATAAACATTATACTCCTGTCGCTAGCAATCATTTCAGAGCAAACCGGACTTGTCCAGGTCCGGTTTTGAAAACAAAAGGAAGATTTTAGTAAATAATAATAATCGTTGTACTCCTGTCACTAGCAATCATTTCAAAGCAAACCGGGCTTGTCCAGGTCCGGTTTTGAAAACAAAGAGGAGATTTTAGTAAATAATAATAATCGTTATACTCCTGTCACTAGCAATCATTTCAAAGCAAACCGGGCTTGTCCAGGACCGGTTTTGAAAACAAAGAAGAGATTTTAGTAAAGAATAATAAACGTTGTACTCCTGTTACTTGCATTCATTTCAAAGCTAAACCGGGCTTGTCCAGGTCCGGTTTTGATTTTCAAAAGGAAGTGCTTAATTAAAATACCAGAACAATGATAACGGGAATCAGTTAGAAATAAGAATTGCAAACCAGTCAGTAGCATTCATTTCAAAGCAAAAACCGGACTTGTCGAGGTCCGGTTTTGTTTTTGCACGTAGGTATTTCAGCCTCTCCGCTCCATCACCCAACCAAAATTTTGCGCTACATTTGCACCCTTATGCATGCCCCGGTGTCACATAAATTATTCGAGCAGCAATTGTGGCTATCCCCCCATCGCTGTATTTTCTGGGAAGAAGAAAAAACACTCATCGTGTCGGATCTGCATTTTGGAAAAACCGGCCACTTTCGCAAATCAGGGATCGCCGTTCCGCAAAACGTGTACAAAGAAGACCTGCAACGACTGGTGAACCAATTGCAGTACTTTCAACCCAAACAGCTGATCGTAGTGGGCGACCTCTTCCATAGCCGGGAAAACAAAGAACTGGAACTGTTCCGCAAATGGCGGCACGATTTTCCACATCTCGAGATCCATCTCGTAAAAGGCAACCACGATATATTACACGATAGCTGGTACCAGGAACTGGGCATTCATGTTACACCCGGAGAACTACAGGTGCACGATTTCTGCTTCCGGCACGACCTGGAACAGTGTACCACCCAAAGCAGCTACCTGTTCTCGGGCCATATTCATCCGGGGGTACGCATCCGGGGCGCTGCCAAACAATCTCTCAGCTTCCCCTGTTTTTATTTTGCCAGCCAGTTCTGCGTATTGCCGGCCTTCAGCCGTTTTACCGGCATCGCACTGGTACGCCCCGAAGACCATGAGAACGTATTTGCCATAGTCAATAACAACATCGTGCAATTGCAATAACAATGCTGAAAATTGCTTACGATCCCATTTATGCACATCCATTGCCGGAAGGGCACCGTTTCCCCATGCTCAAATACGAGCTCATACCGGAACAGCTTTTATACGAAGGCACCATTACAACAGACAATATCTTTTCTCCGCAACCGGCCAAGGACGAAGTGGTGCTGTACACGCATACAAAAGAATATATCGACAAACTGCACAACCAGACTTTATCTGTCAAAGAGCAAAGGCATATCGGTTTTCCGCAATCGCCACAACTCACCCGCCGTGAATTTGTGATTACACAGGGCACCATCGATTGCTGCCGCTATGCCTACGAATATGGCGTAGCCCTTAACGTGGCCGGCGGTACGCATCACGCCTTTGCCAGCCGGGGCGAGGGCTTTTGCCTATTGAACGATTTTGCGGTGGCGGCCAACAACCTGCTGCATAGAAAACAGGCCCGTAGCATATTGATCATCGACCTGGACGTGCACCAGGGCAACGGCACGGCCAGTTTATTCGAAAATGACCCGCGGGTTTTTACCTTCAGCATGCATGGTGCGCACAACTATCCTTTTCATAAAGAAAAAAGCGACCTGGACATAGGCCTGAAAGACGGCACGGAAGACGCCCTGTACCTGAGCCTGCTGCAAAAAACACTCGATACCCTGATCGATCAGCTGGATCCGGATTTCGCCTTTTATTTATCCGGCGTCGACATACTGGAAACAGATAAATTCGGCAAGCTGAAGATCAGTATGCAGGGATGCAAACAGCGCGATCAGATGGTGTTCTCCAAACTACAACAGCATGGTATTCCCTGCGTAGTGGCCATGGGCGGCGGTTATTCGCCGGAAATAAAAACGATCGTAGAGGCGCATTGCAATACCTTCAGGCTGGCAAAGGATATTTACAGTTTGTAGTTCTTGGGTTTCACCAACTGCTGGTAGTTCAGGAAATAGATAAATCGAATGGTGAATTCATTACCATGTGGCGTATGCATCACCCGGCGGGCATTATTTATATAATGCCTGTGCCTGTAGCCATTGATAAAATATTCGTAGTCTTTGCCCAGCCAGTTTTTCCAACCCAGTATCAGGCGGCTGCCCAGCCTGAAGTCCCAGGTATAAAATACATCCAGGTTAAATGCATTGTAATTGACGTTGTAATCAGAAGGTACCAGGTCGGTACGCTCGGTCCAGTAGCCATCGGGTTGTACATCATACAAATTGGTGTTCAGCAAACGGTTCCAGTAATGCCGGGCCCTGAATGTAAGGTTCATGCGTGATGTAAAATTATACACGCCGCTGATAATAGAAGTTACATCGGCATATTGCCGGCGGGCGAGTATCGGGGCATTGTTGCCGGCACCGCGTATAAAGGCATATCCGAATTGTCCGTTGTCGTAGCGCCTGTTGAAGCTGGCTTCTACCGATAGCCGGTCACTAAAACGATACCGGGCTCCCAATAAAATATCATAATAAGGATCGTTGGGCAAAGGTCCTTCGGCGCCACCCAGGCTCCAGTTCACAAACAGCCTTTTACGGCTATCGGTACTGCCATCTATAAAAAAAGAATAATAAGGCGATCGTTTTAATGGCTGCCGCGGAGTCTCCAACAAATTGGCGGGCGTTTGCAACTCAAAAAAATCGGTGTACCAGCCGGGTGCAATATCTGCGCTCAGCTTGATATCCCAGAAATTCTTAAACAACCAGAAAGCAGAAGCCTCATAGGTGGTTTTCTGGTACAGGAAGGGTTTAAACAGATAGCTATGCGAAACGGTCAATTGGTATATCTGGTTCAGGAACCTTTTGGACGCCTGGTAAATATTATAACTAACCGAGGCCATATTGTTGAATTCGTTAGGCGCCAGCAAAAAACCCATGTCGTTGGGGTCGTATTGATCGCTCTCCAGCTCGTTTACAAAGGAGAATTGCAGCTTGCCGCTCACCTTACCAATCTCCAGGTAATTGGCAAATCCATCGTATCTACCCTGTTTGCCGTACACGGTACTGTATCGCGGCTTTAGCACCAGGCCATACCGGTTGGCGCGGTCGTACAGCGCCAGGTCGATGGCTGTTACATTGGCATCGCGCTCGTGCCCGTTGCGCAGCACATTGGTATTGGTAAGCGTAATATAAGAGCGGTTCTTTAAGGCCTGGTCGAGCACAAAAATATTGTAGTTACTCAGGGGCTCGGTAGTGATCGCAGAATCTGCGCCGGTGAAGCGGTTGCGCAGCGTTGCCTGTGTTGGCTGTGTGATGGCATTAAAAAATCCAATGCCGAGGTTATTGGCGGTACGCCCCGAAAACTTGATGGCATTATACAGGCGCGTTACCGCCGGATTCTTCATCATGGTATAGGCATCCAGTTCGCCGGAGCGTATTTTGTTGTTCAGGGTTTCATACAGTTCAGGTACCTTACCAATACGGCGTGAGTAAAAGATATTTGCTTTATTAAACAACTCCGTGCCTTCGGTAAAGAAAGGGCGGTTCTCACGAAACTGTATTTCAAAGGGGGAGATGTTGTTCACCACATTATCGGATATCACCTGGCCAAAATCGGGTATCAATGTGGCATCGAGTGTGAAACTTTCATTGATACCGTACTTCACATCCATGCCGCCGCTTTTTAAAGTTTCATATTGATCGGCTCCTGCCAAAATGGGGGTTTGGCGGTAACCTCCACTCACATAAGGTGAAAAGCTGAGGCGCAGGGGTGGTACCAGGTTTTGCAGACCGCTGATATCACCAAACTGGTTGGTAAACCCGCTCACTGCAGGGTTAACGGCATTCCAAAAGCTTATTTCATTGTTGTGGCGGCTGAAACGCAAAAACTGGATGCCCCATTCCTGCTCACTTTTGCGGGCAAACCGGATAGAGTAAAAAGGAATTCGTATTTCCACCACCCATCCGTCGGGCCGCATCGATACGCGGCTATCCCAAACGGCATCCCAGCTTAAATCACCATAGGCGCCATAATCTGCTTCATAGTTGGGCGATACACGGGCATCGCTTTGCACGTTGCGGGCAGTTACCAAAAACTGGAAGGCATTTTGCCTGTCTTTATAGGTATCGAGAAAAACCGCAAAATAATCCACGTTGGCGCGTTGCAGGTTGTCGCGTGGCGTAAACTGACGGCGCATACTGGCCGGATCTTCATATAAATAAGCGCCGATATAAATGGACGTGTTATCGTACACCACCTTTACTTCAGTTCTTGAAGTGGCGGCATGGCCGTAAACGGGTGAGTTGGTGATAAAATCGGTAGCTACGGGAACGTCCTGCCAGGCTGCATCATCCAATGAGCCATCTATCCGGGGCGCATCTGTGACTTTTACGGCCCGGGTATTTTTTACCTGCGCAAACGTATGGGCACAGGTAAACAGTAATATAGCAACCAGGCCTTTGTGCATATTAGGGTGGGCAAAAATAGCTGCTTTTTGTACTTGAAAAATGAGGCCTGTTAAAAATACCAATTTTCAGTATTGCCTGGTATGCTGAAACTATTCCAATTTATTAATGAGATACTTGAATAAGTAGTTCTATGTAACCTGTTTTTACTGCAAATAATTAAGCCCGTTCCGGTATTAAAACCTGAACGGGCCTTCACCTTCCGGGTTGGTATTTAATTCATTTTTTTCTTCATCATACTTACCTGCTCCTGCAGGGTGCTTACTACGTTGGCCAGTTGGTTTACATCCCAATGGGGTTGTGTATTGGCCTTGCCGATGATAAGGGTGGCCTTCCATAATTCCAGCACATCTTCTGTATTTACATTGTAAGGCTGGTAAACGGGGTTGTCGCTGATAAGGGTCAGTTTATTTTTGGCCCGGTTATTCTTCATGACCCTTTTATAAACAATGCCTTCGTTGCGGGAAATAACGATATAAGTATTGTTGCTTTTCAGATCGTCTACGGTTTCTACCTTTTCACCTACAATAACAGAACCGCTGGCTGTAGGCAGCATGGAATCGCCCACAATTTCAAAGGCCCTGTAATGGCCGGGCGCCAGCATGGGCAATGTAAACGTATTCAATTCGTCGATGAATTCGGGATCTGCATAACCGGCCAGGTAACCGGCCGCTGCTTTTACCGGAACAAACTGGATATCGTTGGTGCCTGCTGCCAGTTTTTGCGCTCGGCGTTTGGCGAGGTAGTTGCCTTTGTTATCTGCCAGGTCTTTCAGCAGCAGATCGTCCAGGGTGAGTTTGAACATATCGCCCACTATTTCCAGCACATCGATTCTCGGTTCTGCACGCTCTTCTTCGTAGGCGCCGAGAAGCGATCTTTTGATGTGGAGTTTGTTGGCAAATTCTTCCTGCGTCCATCCACGGAGTTTGCGAAGATATTTGAGATTTTTACCGGCCATTGACATAGGCTAATAAGTTTAGCGCTAAAATACTAATTATTTTATCATTTGGAAAATTTTTTTTACAATATCCGAAGTCGGAGGTCGGAGGTCAGAAGTCAGAAGTTTGCTGAATTTCCGAATCCGATTTCCGACTTCTGACCTCTGACTTCTGACCTCCGACCTCCGACTTCAAATAAATTTCATTTGGACCATATTAGCCGCCTACACTATCTTTGCACATGGCAACAGTAAAAAGAGCTTCTTCTCAATTAAAATCTCCCCAGTCCAGTAAGTTTTTTGGTGAAGGTTTAACGTTCGACGACGTTTTACTCGTTCCTGCATATTCACAGGTGCTTCCACGCGAGGTTGATATCCGCACCAATCTTACAAAAAACATTCAACTCAATGTACCCCTGTTATCGGCCGCCATGGATACGGTAACCGAAGCCAACCTGGCCATTGCACTGGCCCGCGAAGGCGGTTTGGGCATATTGCATAAAAATATGAGCATCGAAAGACAGGCAGAGCAGGTGCGTAAGGTAAAACGCAGCGAAAGCGGCCTGATATTCGATCCCATCACCCTGCACGAAGATGCCAACATCGGCGATGCACAACGCCTGATGAAAGAAAATAAGATCGGCGGCATTCCCATCGTTGATAAAAATAAAAAGCTGGTAGGTATTCTCACCAACCGCGATCTGCGTTTCGAAACCGATAACAAACGCAAGGTAAGCGAGGTGATGACCAAAGAAAACCTCATCACCGCCACCGAAGGCACCACGCTGAAAAAAGCCGAAAAAATATTACAACAGCACAAGATTGAAAAGTTGCTGGTAGTAAATAAAGATGGTACGTTACACGGGCTCATCACTTACCGTGATATCCTGCAACTGCAAAGCTATCCCAATGCCGTAAAGGATTCCTATGGCCGTTTACTCGTAGGCGCCGCATTGGGCATCACCCGCGACCTGCTCGACAGGGCATCGGCACTGCAGCAAATAGGGGTGGATGTGGTTTGTCTCGACAGCGCCCATGGTCATAGCAAGGGTGTGCTGGATGCATTAAGAACGCTCAAGAAAAACTTCAAAAAACTGCAGGTGATTGCAGGTAATATAGGTACAGCCGCCGGCGCCAAAGCTATGGTAGAAGCGGGCGCCGATGCCGTAAAAGTGGGTATCGGTCCGGGTTCTATTTGTACCACACGCATCGTGGCCGGTGCAGGTATTCCTCAAATCACCGCCATCATGGAAGCCGCCTCGGTACTGCACAAGTTAAATGTTCCCCTGATCGCGGATGGCGGTATACGTTATACCGGCGACCTGGTAAAAGCGCTGGCAGCAGGCGCCAATGTAGTGATGATGGGTAGTGTGTTTGCCGGCACCGAAGAAAGTCCGGGCGAGACCATCATTTACGAAGGCCGTAAATTCAAACAATACCGCGGTATGGGTTCGCTGGGAGCCATGAGCCAGGGCAGCGGCGACCGATATTTCCAGGATGTGGAAGATGATATCAAGAAATTTGTACCGGAAGGTATCGAAGGCCGGGTGGCGTTTAAAGGTCATTTGAGCGAGATCGTTTATCAATATGTGGGCGGTTTGCGTTCGGGTATGGGATATTGCGGTGCAGCCAATATTAAAGATCTGCAAAAGGCGCAGTTTGTACGTATCACCAATGCGGGTATGAAGGAAAGCCATGCGCATGATATAGATATTACCAGGGAAGCGCCGAATTACAGTAGGAGGTAGAACTGCGAAAGCGGTGATGATAACGTACGGGCAGAAGAAAAAACATATAATCGTTTCACAATGACATCAATCCGGTTTGCAGCTATCTTCTTATTGCTCTCCATTACTCTCACCGCCTCTGCTCAAACCGATTCATGCCGCCTGCGCATTTCCCTGCTTACCTGCAGCCCGGGCGCAGAACTGTATTCCACCTTCGGCCATACCGCCATTCGTGTAACCGACAGCCTGCGCGGCATCGACCAGGTGTACAATTACGGCACCTTCGACGACAGCGATCCCAGCTTCTACGTAAAATTCACGAAGGGTATTATGATCTATGCCCTTTCCAACTATTCTTACCAGGATTTTTTGCGGGAATATGAATACGAAGGCCGGGGTGTTATTGAACAGGTACTGCAACTGAATTGCGCCGAAAAACAAACGCTATACGCCGCCCTGCAGGAAAACGCACTGGAAGAAAACCGCTTTTACAACTATTATTTTCATACCGATAACTGCACCACCCGTGCCCGCGATATGATTGCCACCCAATCTGGCGCCCGGGTAGTATTTAATAATATCTTGCCAGCCCAGGCGCCCACCTACCGCCAGCTCATACATAGCTATCTCGAGAAAGGCGGTCAATACTGGAGCAAATTGGGCATCGATATGCTGTTGGGTTATAATCTCGATAAACAGGTTACCAACGAACAAGCCATGTTCTTACCCGATTACCTGATGATGGGCGCCGACAATGCAGTCACCGGCAACCAGCAACCACTGGTACAACAAAAACAGATCGTATTACCCATGAGCCAGGCGCCCGATGCCTCATCCTGGTTTTCGCCGATGTTCTTTACCATATTACTGTTGGTAGTAGTGGCGGTGTTATCATTTGTTCGCTCTCCATGGAGCCGTACCGTGCTCAATGTGTTCGACTGCATTTTTTTCCTGTTGCTGGGTATACTAGGTATTGTTATGCTTACGTTGTGGATCATACGAATTGACGATGTGTGCCGCAATAATTTTAACCTACTCTGGGCATTGCCTACGCATTTCATAGTGGCGTTTGTAGCCTATAAAAACTGGCGCTGGTTAAGGTTGTATTTTCGTTTTGTACTGTTTTTCACCATCGCCCTGGCGCTTGGCTGGTGGCTGATTCCCCAACAACTGAACAGCGCCATTTTGCCGCTCCTGGTCATTGTTATCATAAGAAGTTATTTCCGCAGCCGGTCTGGCATATCTTTTATGTAAATTGCTGCTATGGCAGCAGAAAAAACCGTTCAATTCCAGGGACAATCCATTTATTACCGCACCGAAGGCGAGGGCCGGCCGGTGATGCTGGTGCATGGCTTTGCCGAAGACGGTACGGTGTGGGAGAATCAAATCCTGTTTCTGAAAGAACATTGTAAACTCATTATACCCGACCTGCCGGGCAGCGGCCAATCGGTGGCCGCAGATACCGGCAACTGGTCGATGGAATATTTTGCCGACTGTCTGCAAGTCATTGTGCAGGAAGAAAAAATGCAGCAGTTCATCATGGTGGGCCATAGCATGGGTGGGTATATTACGCTGGCCTTTGCGGAAAAATACCCGGATCAATTGGCAGCATTCAGCCTTTTTCACTCGTCGGCATTTGCCGATAGCGAAGAAAAGGTCGCTACCCGCCGCAAAGGCATCAAATTTATCGGGGACAATGGCGCTAAAAAGTTCCTGGAGCAATCCATACCCAATCTTTTCTCCGAAGAAACCAAAAAGCAGCACCCCGGCATGGTGTCAAATTTTCTTACCCGTTTCACCAACTTTTCAGCCGGTTCGCTCGTAGGTTATTATGAAGCGATGATCCTACGCCCGGATCGTACCTATGTATTGAAAAATTTCTCCCGCCCGGTTCAGTTTATCATGGGTAAATACGATACGGCAGTACCTCTTGAACAAGGCC
>Ga0065721_10005305_pt1 | contig 16733 bp, 14 predicted proteins | sample Mesricmetagenome_FD_59108 | JGI IMG/M metagenome (GOLD analysis project Ga0065721, IMG submission 59108) | Mesophilic microbial community from rice straw/compost enrichment Sample: eDNA_1 v2 (version 2) | ecosystem: Engineered > Solid waste > Grass > Composting > Bioreactor | place: USA: Davis... | reverse complement strand
AACGAGAACCCGATCGCAGACCTCGCGAGCTTCCGAGATTGCATGCTTGACCGCCGTTAGGTTGTCGAGCCCGACCGCGACTGCACGACCCTGTTCGCCTCTGGCCGGTTTGACCACGACCTGGCCGTGCCTCTCGATGAAGGCTGCCAGTTCGTCATCATTCCCGGCTGCCGTCATCTGCTCCGGCACGCGGATCCCGGCCCGCTCGACCACGCGTCGGGTCACCGCCTTGTCATCACAGATCGACATGGCAACCCCGGAGGTGAGTTCCGACAGGCTTTCGCGGCAGTGTACGGACCGCCCGCCCTGGGTCAGCCGAAAGAAGCCACCTTCCGCGTCGGTGATTTCCACGTGGATCCCGCGCCGGCGGGCCTCATTGACGATGAGCCGCGCATAAGGGTTGAGAACGTCATATTCCTCCAGCGGGTTGGCGTAGAGCCGCTCGTTGATGGAATTCTTCCGCTTGACGGTGAAGGCCGTGATCCGGCGGAAGTGCAGTTTTTCGTAGAGGCTGATTGCCTGCTCGTTGTCGTGCAGAACCGACAGGTCCATGAAGGCCGAGCCCCTGGCCTTGAAATGCTCGGCCAGCCGCCGCACCAGAGCTTCGCCGACGCCGCCATGGCGAGCCTGTGGATCCACCGCCAGGCACCATAGGGACGAGCCCCGCTCCGGATCTGTAAACGCACGGCGATGGTCGATGCCCGTGACGGTGCCGATGATCTCGCCCGAGACCTCGTCCTCCGCCACGAGGTAGGTGATCGAGCGATTGTCCCTGTTCGACCAGAAGAAGTCGGGCCGCACCGGAACCATTCCTCGCGACGCATAGATGCGGTTGACCGCATCCGCATCCGCCTCGGAGGAGAGCCTGCGCACAAAGAAACCGCGGGGCTGCTTGCGGCTGTTGCGATAGGTTGACAAATCCAGACGATATGTGTGGGAGGGATCGAGGAAGAGCTCCTGCGGTGCGGCAGCGAGGACGACATGCGGGTCGCTGACATAGACGGCTATGTCCCGCCGTTCCGGCGCTTCCTCGCGCAGGGCGGCCACCAGTTGAGCCGGATCCTGGAAGGTCTGCGCAAACAGCAGCCGTCCCCAGCCGCAATCAACCTGGGCTGCGTCCTTCGCGATATCAGCGTCCGCAGGGTGGCCTCCGCCTCTGGAGTAGTCCACCCGTTGGCGTTTGAGACGATGGGCGACCGCCTTCGCTGCGGGAAATCGGCCCGCCCTGTCTTCTGGTGTGGTCTTGGCCATCATCAGATCCCCTGTGTCTGCATCCACATTTCAAGGAGCCCTACCTGCCAAAGCTCCGACCCGCGAAGCGGGGTGATATGATCAGAGGGGTTGTCGAACAGCTGATTCAGGTAGTCCTTGCGGAATATCCCGCGGTCGCGTGCAGCCTGCGACCCCAACGCATCGCGAACCATATCGAGATAGGGTCCGTCGACGTATTTCAGCTGGGGTACCGGGAAGTAACCCTTCTTTCGATCGATGACTTCCGAAGGTACGACGAGGCGCGCTGCGTCCTTAAGCACGCCTTTGCCGCCTTCCCGCAGCTTCTCTTCCGGTGGGATCTGGGCCGCCAGTTCAACGAGTTCGTGGTCGAGGAAGGGCACGCGTGCCTCTAGGCCCCAGGCCATGGTCATGTTGTCCACTCGTTTGACCGGGTCGTCCACCAGCATGACCTGGCTGTCGAGACGAAGGGCGGCATCAACAGCCGTGTCCGCGCCGGGGGAGCGAAGGTGGCGATCAACGAATTCGAAGCTGACGTCGCTCTCCGTCACCCACTCGGGATTGAGGTGCTGCGAAAGCTTGTCGTGCGAGCGATCGAAAAATACCTTTGCATAGTCGTGGCTGACGTCGTTCGACTGTGCAAGCGGCGGATACCAATGATAGCCACCGAAGACCTCATCGGCCCCCTGGCCAGACTGCACCACCCGGATATGTTTCGAGACCTCCTGCGACAACAGGTAGAAACCGGCATTATCGTAGGAGACCATAGGCTCGGACATCGCCGCGAAGACGCCCGGCAAGGCCTCCATGAGGCGTTCCGACGGCACGAAGATCTGGTGATGATCCGTGCCGAACCTCTTGGCGACGATGTCGGAATAGATGAATTCGTCGCCCTTTTCTCCGTTCGCGGCTTCAAAACCTACCGAGAAGGTCATGAGGTCCTTCTGGCCCATTTCTGCCAGAAGGCCGACGATGAGGCTGGAATCGACGCCCCCGGAAAGCAGGACGCCTACCGGAACATCAGCCACCATCCGACGGCGAACTGCCGTTCTCAGAGCATCCAGCACGAGATCCCGCCATTCCGTCGAGGAAAGCTTGCTCATTGATGGATCGCGCTGGTAGGGCGGCGCCCAATAGACGGTGTCTTCTTCGCGCCCATCAGCCTCGATGACGCGGATCGTCGCTGGCGGCAGCTTCTGGATACCGTTGACGATCGTGTGTGGCGGGGGCACCACCGCATGGAAGGTCATGTAGTGATGCAGCGCCGTCTTGTTAATCGAAGTGTCGATGTCGCCACTCTTCAGAAGCGCCGGAAGGAAGGAGGCAAACCGGATCGCACCTCCAGTCCGGGCAAAGTAGAGCGGCTTGATACCGAACCGGTCCCTCGCCATGACGACCCGACCGCTGTCGCGCTCGTGGATGACGAACGCGAACATGCCGTGAAAGCGCTTCACGCACTCGGTTCCCCAAGCATGCCATGATTTCAGGATCACCTCGGTGTCGCCGTGCGAAAAGAAGCGATAGCCCTTGGCTTCCAGCTCGCTGCGGAGTTCGGGATAATTGTAGATGCAGCCATTGAACGCGATGGTGAGGCCAAGATCGGCATCCACCATGGGCTGGCGAGCCTTCTGCGAGAGGTCGATGATGGACAGGCGCCGGTGGCCGAGCGCCGCATTGCCATGGATAACCAACCCGGAGCCATCCGGCCCCCTCGGCGCTATCGCATCCATCATTTTCGCCTGCACGAGGGGCGAGGGCTGTCCCCCATCAAAGCGCACTTCACCACAGATCCCACACACGGTTCCTATCAATCCTCTCTTGCTCTTGAATGGCCTGAAATAATACTAGATCTAATAGTTAGAGATCGAATGGATATGGTCAAGGCATGAATGTCGCGGCAAACGAGACGGATGGGAAAAGGTTGCAGACGGAAGCCCGGGTGGTCGAGAAGGCAGTCCGGCGAATCGTCCGGGCCCACGATCTTCAATCACGGGCGCTTTCGAAGCGATGCGGGCTGACGGCGGCGCAACTCATCCTCATGAAGGGCATCATGGAGCTTGGGGAGGTAACCTCCGTGGCGCTTTCCATCTATGCTGACATCAGCCCGGCGACCGTGGTGACGATCCTTGATAATCTGGAGGAGCGCGGGCTGATCCAGCGATACCGGTCCGGTACCGACCGGAGGATCGTCCATACGAGACTCACGCCGGAGGGTTCCCGACTGGTATCCGAAGCGCCGGAGCCGATGGGAGACGTATTTCTGAAGAACTTCGCTGGCCTTCCCCCACAGCAACGCCAGGCGCTGGCGCAGGCTGTCCTGCAATTGGCCGAGTTGATGTCTCCGGCCAGGTAGCGAGCCAATAATGGTAGTGGATCGGCCGGAAGCGACGGGCCTCCTATTGTTCACGAAATCCGATATCCTAACTTGTCTTGCGAACGCTGAAGGAGGCAGCAATGACGATTACAAAGGAAGAGATCAGGCAGGTCCTAGGCCCGGTCGAGGACGGTTTTGCGGCTGAGATCGTGGCAACCGGCGCGAGTTTCCAGGACCTGATGGAAGCATGGGCCTGGCTCAACAGTGACGAGGCGCTGATCAACGAGGGCCACCATCTCCCAAGCCCTCGCGTAGCAGAGCTTGTCGCTATGCTGGAGCCGGAGCAGGACGAAGATCACGTCTGAAGGTGGGAGCTGCTGCATCCAGCATTCGGGCGTGGCGAGCGAGAATCTTTGGCAACCTGAGCGACGTCCCCCGGTAGCATAAGTTTGCTGCGGCTTGAACTTCGTCACCAAACCGTCGCATAAGGCGCAAGCTGCGCACTGTTGAAGCCGATCGGCACGACCAGGCTCAGCGCAACGTCACGACCGTAGTGTCCCGGAGCCTTGCATGATCCACCTAGGAGATAGCGCGCCTGTTGCTTGGGGCAATAACTCGGCGGTGCATCGCCACCCGAATGACCCTTCTATGCTTGTAAAGGTCGTGAGGCCTGAAGCGATCAGGCGTCAGAAGGCGCGCTGGGGATTTCTCCGTGGTCGCCGCCGCCGCTTCTTTCATCTCAAGAATTTCATGCGGGTGCTGGAGGAGCAGGTGGCTTTCTATGCCGCCGAGGGGCATGCCTCGCAGCATCTTGAAGAGGTCATCGGCTTGGTCGACACCGATATCGGGCCGGGGTTAGCCGTTCGATGCGAGACCTTCCACAGCGAGCTCGCGCCCACCGTCGCGAGCCTGATGAAGTCCCGCCGGCTGGACAGGAGCATATTGCTGCTGCTGGAGGAGTTCTTTGACTGGCTCGAGCGCAGTTCGATTATAGTCAACGAGCTTGGAATTAACAATCTCGTGCTTTCCGACCGTCTGACGGGGCGGTCCCGGATCGTTCTGATCGATGGTTATGGGGAAAACGCCGCAGTTCCATTGAAAAGCTGGTCGCAGTTACTTAATCGCTACGACAAGCGTCAGAAGGTTGACAAGCTCCGTGCGCGGTTGAACGCAGCGGCGCTGTCGTCCGACGAAGCTCTCGATCAATCACTGGCTGCGACTAGGTAGTCGCTTTGCTAGGCTTTGCGAAAATGCTGCGTTCAACCCATTCTGACGAGTCCTGATGTCCACCGCCGAAGACTTCCAGGCTATCATTTACGCGATCAACCTCGACCGCTCCCGCGAGCGCTGGGAAGAACTCTCTCGCGAGGCTGCTGATCTGGGCCTGGCTGTCCACAGGGTCGCGGCAGTCGATGGCAGTTTGGTCGAAGCAGGAGATTGGGCGGACGTGAACCAAGCTGCCTTCATGCGTAACAACGGGCGCCATATGATCCCGGGCGAGTATGGGTGCTATCGCAGCCACATGAAGGCGCTCTCAACCTTTCTTGAGGCCGGGCTACCTCAGGCAATCATCGTTGAAGACGACATCAGGCTTTCATCGGATCTGCCTGAGCGTGCGGCGGCGGCACTCGCTGCGGTTCCGGGGGCGGATGTGATCAAACTGTTCAATCACCGAATGGTCGGGTTCAGGAGCTATGCAACGACCGCTCATGGCGACCGGATAGGTCGTGCCCTTCACGGTCCTATGGGGTCGGCGGCCTGCTACGCGGTCACACGCCCCGGCGCGGCGAGACTGGTGGAGCGGATGAAGGTGATGGAGTACCCGTTCGACATTGCCCTCGAGCGGGGCTGGGCGATAGGCGCGGAAGTCTTGACCGTGGACGAGGATGTCGTCATCTCCAAGCGGTCGGCCAGCACCATCGCCAGCCGAAGCGGCTACAAGGAGAGAAAGTTCGTCTGGTGGAAGCGCCTCCCGACACATTGGCAGCGGGCGAAGGACTATCTCCAACGGATACTATATGCGCTCAAGGGGATCTGAACTGATGCCGGCGGTCGCGGTCTCTCGGTCTGATCCCTTTTTTCTTCCGTCGCTGTGGGTGCTGATGGCGTCCGCCATGCTGTTTGAGAGCGACGCCTACCGCTATGCCACGTTGGCGCTCGTCTCGCTATCCATGATCCGTTTTCGGGACGACGTTCGCCTCGTCTCGCGTGACTGGCTCGCCTGGTTCTGTTGGCTCTGGGCCGCCTACGCTGCTATCCGTTTTCTGTTCGGCATGACAGTTCATGACGCGCGCGGCACCTCCGAGTGGTTGTATATATTCCCGCTCTTCTTTCCGGCCCTAGGGGTAGCACTATACAAGACACGTCAGTACCTTTTTCCCGCGGCGAGTGTCTTGATCGCCGCCGGAACTGTCGGGTTGCTCGCTAGCATCGACTGGACCGCCCTCGGGAGAGGCGAGCGCGTGTTCCCTCTCTTTCACAACAATCCCATCCATGCGGCGATCGGATGCGGCATGCTTCTGGTAACGAGCATTTGCTTGATGCTCTACGTCGTGGAAACGCGGCGCCATGACGGGTGGCGTCTCGGCGTGATCCTAGGAATGGGCTTCCTGACAGTGTTGTTGAGCGGGGTCGGTATTCTGGGCGCCCAGTCGAAGGGGGTATGGCTCGCCCTCGGCCCCGTGGCGGGCTTCATGTCCCTGGCGGTCCTGGCATTCTACGGTAGACGTCTGGCATTGGCCGTCCTTGCAGTGCTGCTGGTCGCAATGATGGGCATCATCGTTGCGCAGGAGGATGCCAGACGCGTGGCTGGTCCGACAATAGAAGCCACCGGCGCGTTGTTCAGCTTTGGAATGGGACATGTCGATCCCCGAGACGCCATGCGACGTGCCGTGGAGAATCCCGACACTCCCCAATCCATGCGGGAGCGTCTGATGCTGTGGACCAACGCCCTGGATACGGTGGAATCATCTCCGTGGTTTGGCTGGGGGAACCTCTGGCAGGATCGATGGCGGCAGGGCACCTATCAAGACACCAACCACCGGCTGCTCCACAACGGGTATCTCGAGATCCTGGTGAGGCACGGCCTCTTTGGTGCATTGGTACTCGCCATCTTCATCCTGGTGTCCGTGCGCAGGATATACGTAGCGAGGCGGCAGGGGATCATCTCTGCCAGCCTCATGCTCTACCTGTACAGTCTGAGTCTGTTTTTCTTCATCACCATCGCAACGAACTCGAACAATCGCCTGGCGCTGGGCGAGAGCTACTTCCTGCTCGCGGGGGCTGCCGTCTTTGCAATCTCGCTCGCGATGCGGATCAGCCAGGCGAAGCCTGCCGATGTCGCGGAAGCTGATTAGTCGCGTTCCGCTGAAGTCATTGCCTGATCTTCACGGTGTTCAACGCCCTGAACTCTCTGCTAAGCCTTAAGACCTCAAGATTGTTTCGCCACAGGTTGTGTCACATAGGCGATGACGGCATCCGAAATCATCCGCTTATGGCGATCATAAAGGGCGGGCTCCGATAGGTCCCGGTGAAAGATCGTGCCGAAGGTGTAGCGGTTGGACACGCGGAAGAAGCAGAAGGCGCTGATCAGCATGTGCAGGTCCACCGCATCGACATCGCGATGGAAGACGCCTTCTCTGCGCCCCCTCTCCAGGATTTCGCGGATCGTCCTGACGATTGAGAGGTTGAGTTCGCCGATCTCGGACGATCGCTTCATGTGGTTCGCGTGGTGGATATTCTCGATGCTGACCAACCGCACGAAGTCGGGATTGTTCTCGTCATGGTCGAATGTGCTGGCGACGAGGGTTCGCAACGCCTCGACCGGAGGCATGTCGGCAAGCTCAAGATCGGCTTCGAGCGAGCGGATCTTGCGGTAGGCCTTTTCGAGCACCGCGAGGTAGAGACCCTCCTTGCTGCCGAAATAGTAGTAGATCATGCGCTTCGACGTGCGGGTCTTTTCGGCAATCGCGTCGACGCGGCCGCCGGATAGGCCATAGGCCGAAAACTCCTCCGTCGCGACGTTCAGGATGTCGTCCCGTGTCTTCTCCGGATCGTTCTTCCGGCTCTCTCGCTCAGCAGGCCTGCGCACGTCCACTTCCGTCACTTCCCCCGGGGCATCCTCGCGGCCCTCCGCGACGACTCATATGGGCCTTGCGGTCAGGTTTCAATGGAGCACCAATTGACACGAACTAGTTAGTACATTATTGCGTTGACGGAGAACAGCGTTTTGGGAGGAGCGCCGTCGGCCGGGGTCATCCTGATCATCCGTCGCCGCGGTGAATGCAGAAATGGCAGCCGTCGAGCATTCCTCATTTCGTGCCGGGCTTATCGGCAAGGGCATCCAGGCTTCCCTGACGCCTGCGATGCACATGGAAGAGGGCCGGGCGCAGGGTCTGGATTATCGCTACGTTCTACTCGATCTGGACCGGATCGATGGTGGCGACGAGCGCCTGCCGAACCTCCTTTCGGATGCAGAAGCGAAAGGCTTCGGTGGCCTGAACATTACCCACCCCTGCAAGCAGGACGTCATCCCCTTCCTCCATACCCTTTCCGAGGAGGCCATGGCGCTTGGCGCCGTCAACACGGTCGTCCTCCGCGATGGCCGGCGGCACGGGCACAACACCGACTGGTGGGGGTTCGCCGAGAGCTTTCGGCGAGGCCTGCCTGGAGCCAATCTCCGGTCGGTCGTGCAGTTGGGGGCCGGAGGTGCGGGCGCCGCAACGGCCTTTGCCATCCTTCGATCAGGTGCCGAGAGGCTGACGATCTTCGATCAGGATGCGGCTCGCTCCTCGGCTCTCGCGGAGAGCATGAAAAGGCATTTTCCAGACAGGGCAGTCGCGGCAGGCCGCGATCTCTCGCAGGACATGGCATCGGCGACGGGCCTGATCCATGCGACGCCGACCGGCATGGCGAAGTATCCGGGCCTGCCGCTACCGGCCGATCTGCTAGGCCCATCTTTGTGGGTGGCGGAAATCGTCTACTTCCCCTTGAGGACGGAGCTGCTGATCGAGGCGGAAAAGGTTGGATGCCGCATCCTGGATGGCGGCGGCATGGCGGTCTTTCAGGCAGTTGGCGCATTCGAGCTCTTTACCGGCTTGCAACCGGATGCGGATCGCATGCTCCGACACTTCGCCGAGATGACGCGGGGAGCTGACCAGCCCGTCCGCGCAGCGGGAGGCGGCCGATGAAGACATCGATCGCAACGGTATCCATCAGCGGTGAACTGCCGGAAAAACTGGAGGCGATTGCCAAGGCGGGTTTCGACGGAGTCGAGATCTTTGAAAACGACTTTCTTGCCTTCGACGGTAGCCCACGCGATGTTGGCCGAATGGTCCGGGACGCCGGGCTCGAGATCACGCTTTTCCAGCCGTTTCGCGATTTCGAGGGGATGCCCGAGCCGCACCGCACGCGCACCTTCGATCGTGCCGAACGGAAGTTCGATGTCATGCAGGAACTGGGAACGGATCTCGTCCTGGTCTGCTCGAACGTCTCGCCGGTGTCGCTCGGTGGGATCGATCGCGCCGCAGCGGACTTCCGCGAACTGGGCGAGAGGGCGGCCAAGCGCGGCCTGCGGGTCGGCTATGAAGCCCTTGCGTGGGGTCGCCATATCTTCGATCATCGTGACGCATGGGAAATCGTCCGCCGCGCCGATCATCCCAATGTCGGCCTGATCCTTGACAGTTTCCATTCACTGGCGCGCAAGATCGACATCGGTTCGATCCGATCCGTCCCGAAGGACAAGATCTTTATCGTCCAGCTCGCGGACGCGCCGCTCATCGACATGGACCTCCTCTACTGGAGCAGGCATTTCCGCAACATGCCGGGCGAGGGGGATCTGCCAGTCACCGACTTCGTCGCCGCAATCGCGGAAACCGGCTACGACGGCTATTTCTCGCTTGAGATATTCAATGATCAGTTTCGGGGCGGCTCGCCCAAGGCGATCGCGGCCGATGGCCATCGATCGCTCATCTATCTCGGCGATCAGGTGCGGAGAAAATCGGGGGCGGCCACGCTTTCGGTTGCGCCGATGCCCGAGCCCGCCGTGGTGAAGGGCGTGGCTTTCGTCGAGTTCTCTGTCGGCGAGGCGGATGCCGGCCAGTTGATCGCGATGCTGCATGCGCTCGGTTTCCGCAAGACCGCCGTTCACAGGACGAAGAAGGTCAGCGTCTATCAGCAGGGACAGATCCGCATCCTCGTCAATCGAGAATCCGTCGGCTTTGCCAGCGCGGCCTATGCCGTTCACGGGACATCCGCCTATGCCATGGCCCTGGAAGTAGAGCATGCATCTGCAGCGTTGGCGCGCGCGGTAGCGTTGGGGGCGGAACCGTTCCACCAGCCGGTGGGACCCGGCGAACTGGAGATCCCGGCGATCCGCGGGGTCGGCGGCGGGTTGGTCTACCTGATCGATGGCACGAGCAGCCTAGGTAAAATATGGGAGGTGGACTTCGTCCCCGCATCGGATGAGGGCCAGCCGGTCCCCGCGAACCTGATTGCCGTAGACCATGTTGCCCAGACGGTGGCCTATGAAGAGATGCTGACCTGGCTTCTCTTCTATACCTCCATCTTCGAGGCCGCCAAGTCGCCCATGGTGGACATCATCGATCCGGCCGGCGTGGTGCGGAGCCAGGTCGTTGAAAATCGCGACGGTTCCTTGCGGATCACGATGAACGGCGCCGAGAACCGGAGAACACTGGCGGGCCACTTCATAGCAGAGAAATTCGGCTCCGGTATCCAGCATCTTGCCTTCAGAAGCACCGATATCTTCAAGACCGCCGAGGCGTTGCGGGCCAACGGCTTCCATACCTTGCCGATCTCGCCAAACTACTACGACGACGTCGAAGCACGTTTCGGTCTTGAGCCGCAATTGACCGAGCGCATGAAGGCAGAGAACATCCTCTACGACCGGGATGAGCACGGGGAATATTTCCAGCTATACAGCGGAACCTTCGCTGAGGGATTCTTTTTCGAGATCGTCGAAAGACGCGGCTATCGCGGCTACGGTGCAGCCAATGCGATCTTCCGCATCGCGGCTTTGAGAAAGCAGATCCGACCCGAAGGAGTGCCCGCGACATAACGAATTGCCAGCGCGAAGACACGCGCAACAGGTGGAAGAATTGACCAAACGAACTGTTCCGTACATTCTGCCTTGAGCAGACGGGAGACACCGTTGGTCTGGAGGAGATCATCTACGCTCGGTGGATGAGAGAGAAACAAACAGGAGGAGAAAACATGATGCTCAATATCACTCGCCGTCATTTGTTTGGCGCAACCATGCTCGCCGCGGCAGTGCTCGCCGTTCCGGCCCTGGCCCAGGACAAGCCGGTCCTCAAGTTCTCGGCCGTGTTCTCGGAGCAGGATATCCGCGCCGAGATGACCAAGAAGCTTGCCGAAGGGATCAGCGAGAACTTCAAGCTGGAACCCTATTACGGCGGTAACCTCTTCAAGCAGGGCACCGAACTCGTCGCAATCCAGCGCGGCAACCTGCAGATGGGTAATATCGCGCCGCAGGACATTTCCAAGCAGATCCCGGAGTGGTCGGTTCTCACGTCCGCTTACCTTTTCCGTGACGCTGCACATCTGTCGGCCTTCTTCAACAGCGAGACCGGCGCCGAGTTCAAGAAGATGGCCGAGGACAAGCTCGGTATCCACATTCTCGGCCCGACCTATTTCGGCGCGCGCCAGGTGGGCCTGAAGCCTGAGAAGAAGATCAACACGCCGGAAGACATGGCCGGCATCAAGCTGCGCATGCCGGGTGGGGACGCCTGGCAGTTCCTCGGCGAGGCCCTAGGGGCCAACCCGGTTCCTGTTGCCTATGCGGAAGTCTATACCGCACTGCAGACGGGTGCGATCGACGGTCAGGACAACCCGCTCCCGAACGTCAAGAACATGAAGTTCTACGAGGTCATGTCGCAGATCGTGCTGACTTCGCACCTGATCGGCTACGACCTGCTGGTCATCTCCAAGGAAGTTTGGGACAAGATGACACCTGAACAGCAGCAGTCCTTCCAGGCGGCGGCAGACGAGGCCATGAAATGGAGCGAGGAACAGCACGTCGCCCAGGAAAAGGCGCTGCTGGATGAGTTCAAGGCTGCCGGCCTTGAGATCTATGAACCAGACCAGGAGGCGTTCCGCAAATTCGCGCAGGAGAAGTATCTCGCTTCCGACCTCGCGAAGTCCTGGCCCGAGGGCATCCTGGAAAAAGTCGCCGGAATGTAAGATCGAGCTGAAGCTCAGAGTACGATGATCGAGGAGGCGGCCCGCTCCTGCGGCGCGCCTCCTCCTGGGAGGAATGAGGGATGAACACCACACTTGCGACCATCGGCGGGTGGTTGAGACGGCGCGCGGAAAACATATTGTGCCTGATGTTGCTGATGATGTTCGTCGTCTTCATCCTGCAGATCATCTTCCGCTATGTACTCAATCTCTCCATCGGCTGGACCCACGAGGTCAGCGTGGCGCTCTGGATCTGGATCGTTCTCTTCGGATCAGCCTTCGTGGTTCGTGAGGTCGACGAAATCCGCTTCGACCTGATCTGGGGTGGTGCCAGCGACCAGTCACGACGCATCATGCAGATCATTTGTGCAGCGGCACTGATCTTNCTCTTCGGCATTTCGCTTCCGGCCATCGTCGACTACGTGACCTTCATGAAGGTGGAGAGCACCGCCTATCTCAAGATCCGNTTCGACTATCTCTATTCCATCTATGTCGTCTTCGCGATTGCGATGATCGTCCGCTATATGTGGCTGGGCTTCCGCGCTATACGCGGCAACGCGCCGGATGCTTTCGACCCGACCAAGGCAGGCTCAGGCGTATGAACCTCGCAAGCCCTTTCTCAATCTCGATCGTCATCATTACCATTCTTGCATTCCTTGGCCTGCCCATAGGGCTCGCCATGCTGGCTGGTTCTACGCTTTACCTGTTCCTGGTGGGTGCGGACATGGGGATCGTCGCCGAGCAGTTTCTCAACGGCATGTACTCCAACTACGTCATTCTGGCGGTCCCGCTCTTCATCCTTGCGGCCGAGTTCATGAATGTCGGGTCGATGACGGAACGACTACTGACCTTCTGCAACGTCCTGGTGGGGCGCTTCCGCGGCGGTCTTGCTCAGGTCAATATCGTGCAGAGCATCATCTTTGCCGGCATGTCGGGCTCGGCAATCGCCGACGCCGCCGGGAGCGGCCGGATGATGCAGAACATGATGACCCGGGAAGGCCGCTACACACCGAGCTACGCAGCCGCACTGACGGCGGTAACCTCGGTTATCGGCCCGATCATTCCGCCATCAATCCCGATGATCATCTACGCGCTCGTGTCGGACGCCTCGATCGGCTACCTCTTCCTCGCAGGCATGGTTCCCGGCCTCTTGATGGCGGGGCTGCAGATGATGCAGGTTGCCATCACTGCACGCCGCAAGAACTTCCCGGTGGAAGATCCGGTGCCGATGCGCGAGATCCCGCGCATCACCATCCGCGCCTTCCCCGCCCTCATGATGCCGGTCGTCCTGCTCGGCTGCATCTATACCGGCATCACGACGCCGACCGAGGCGGCGGCCATNGCTGCTGCCTATGCACTCGTCATCTCCGTCCTGCTCTACCGCAGCATCACCCTGAAGGACTTCTACGGTTCGCTCTATACGAGCGCCAAGTCGTCCGCCTCNATCGGTATGCTGATCGCCGGCGCGCTCGTCTTCAACTANGTCGTCACGATCGAGAACATTCCCGATAGTCTGCGGGTCATGCTGACNAGCATGGACCTCTCGCCGATCGGTTTCCTGNTCCTCGTCAACATCATCCTGCTCTTGCTNGGGTGCGTGCTGGAAGGCACGGCGATCCTGCTCATCATCGTGCCGGTCTTCATTCCGACGGCGCAGGCGCTCGGCATCGATCTCGTCCATTTCGGCGTCGTGGTCGTGGTCAACATCATGCTTGGCCTCGTCACGCCGCCTTATGGCCTGCTGCTGTTCATCATGACCAACATCTCCGGGAGTCCGGTCCGCGACATCATCCGTGACGCGCTGCCCTTCCTGTTCTGGATGGTCCTTTCGCTCGTATTCATCACCTTCGTTCCCGACAGCGTTCTCTGGCTGCCGCGGCTGCTGGGCTATCAAGGCTGAGGTATCATCATGAAGCCGATCTACATCCTGAATGGGCCGAACCTGAACCGGCTAGGAAAGCGGGAGCCCGAGATCTACGGGACGACGACCCTCGCAGAAGTCGAGGCCATGTGCCGGGATGCGGCCGGTGAGCGACCGGTCGAGTTTCGACAGACCAACAGCGAGGAGCGGCTGATCGAATGGGTGCATGAGGCGATCGACGAGGGGGACGGAATCGTCATCAATCCTGCAGCCTTCACGTTCACCTCCCTGGCGCTCCTCGACGCGCTGAAGATGTTCAAGGGCCCCATCATCGAGTTCCACATCAGCAACGTCCATCGGCGGGAGTCGATCTACCATCGCTCCTACGTCTCGATGACCGCGACGACGGTCATGGCCGGGCTGGGGGCGGAAGGCTATCCCGTCGCCGTCCGCGCCCTTGAGACCTTGATCGCCAAGAAGGCGCGATAAGCGGACATTCGCGCCCCGCCCCATCCCGTCAATGCTTCACGCTCGACAGATTCAGCGGGGCTGCGCAAGCTGTGTTGCGGCGACGATGTGAATCATCGACGACCATTCTTCGCTCTGTGATAAAGGGCTGCAATTGGAGATGATCCGTGGGCACGTGCTCCACGGCGCTGGAGAGCAGTTCGATGTCAGGGTATTCGACGGTTGAGAGGCTGAAGGTTGCGCTTCTGGCTGTCGCCCTCGGTGGCCTCTTTGGCGGTCTCCTGCTGGCTTACGGGATTGGCAGACCGGAGCTTGCCACTATCGTGTGGGCGCTGGGTGTTGGCCCTGTGCTTGTCGCGCTCCTGATCGAGATCCTGCACAGCCTGCGCCGGGGTGAGGTCGGGCTCGATATCGTGGCGGCTCTTTCCATGTCGGCCGCGCTCCTGTTCGGTGAAACGCTCGCGGCCGCCGTTGTTGCGGTCATGTATTCNGGCGGTACCTTTCTTGAAAGCTTCGCCGAAGGCCGCGCGCGTCGCGAGATGCGCGACCTGCTCGCGCGCGTGCCTCGGACGGCCACGCGGCACATCAATGGCGCNNTGGAAGACGTGCCGCTCGATGCCGTCGCACCCGGCGACCGGCTGCTGATCCGNCAGGGGGACGTGGTNCCGGTCGATGGCACCGTCGGATCCTCCGTCGCCTTCCTGGATACCTCCGCCCTGACGGGGGAGTCGCTGCCGGTCCGGGTGCAGGAGGGCGGCGAGGCTATGAGCGGTTCCACCAATGCTGGCGAGGCATTCGACCTCTTTGCGACCCGACCGGCAAGCGACAGTACCTATGCCGGCATCGTTCGTCTCGTCGAACAGGCTCAGGCCTCGAAGGCACCCATGTCGCGGCTCGCGGACAGGTGGTCGCTTGCTTTCCTGCTCGTCACTGTCGCCATCGCCTTCTCGGCGTGGTGGGTAACGGGGGACCCCATCCGCGCCGTTGCCGTATTGGTGGTGGCAACGCCGTGCCCGCTGATCCTGGCTGTGCCCGTGGCGTTGGTGGCTGGCCTTTCCCGCGCCGCTCATCACGGAGTGCTGATCAAGGGTGCGGGACCCCTTGAAGCGATGGCCCGCGCGCGCACGCTGATCCTCGACAAGACGGGGACGCTGACGGATGGGCGGCCGAAGATCGTGTCGGTCAGCACATATGGCGGCATGGTAGAGGACGACGTGCTGAGGCTGGCGGCGGCGCTCGAACAGGCAACCAAGCACCCGGTTGCCCAGGCGATCGTCCAGGAGGCCCGCGAGCGAGGGCTGGCACTGCCAGTTCCGACGGAGGTGGCCGAGACCCCGGGGGAGGGGCTCGTCGGTCGCGTCGACGACCGCTCCGTGATCGTGGGCGGTCATCGCTTCGTATCCCAATACCTCGATCAAACGGCGATCGGGCATCCGGCGCTCGGTGCTGGATCGGTTCTCGTTGCTGTCGGGATCGATGGTGGTTTCGCGGGCCATTTCGTCATGGCCGATCCTCTGCGCGATGACAGCCTCGGAATGCTTTCTGGCCTGCGTCGGCAGGGAATCGAGCGCATCCTGCTGGCAACAGGAGACCGCCGTGACGTCGCCAAGCGCATAACCGAGGGACTCGGCCTCGATGGCATCCGAGCAAATCTCAGCCCCAACGAGAAAGTGCTGCTGGTGCTCACCGAGCGGAAGCATGGTCCGGTGATGATGGTCGGAGATGGCGTCAACGATGCACCCGCCTTGGCTGCGGCTGATATCGGCGTCGCCATGGGTGCGCGCGGCGCGGCTGCGTCGGCAGAGGCTGCGGACGTCGTCCTGCTTGTCGACAGCGTGGACCGGCTGCGGGCGGGGGTGGAGATCGCCCGGGGCGCGCGTCGAATTGCACTGCAAAGCGTGGTGGTCGGGATCGGGCTCTCCGTCATCGGCATGATCGCGGCGGCCCTTGGCTACCTCTCCCCCGTCCAGGGGGCCTTGATCCAGGAGGCAATCGACGTGGCAGTGATTCTCAACGCGTTGCGCGCCCTCCGCATCGAGCCTGCCCCGGCCGAGCTCGACCATCAGACTTTGCGCAGCAGCAAAGAAGGCATGGGAAGGTTCGGGTAGCTCAATGCGGCCGGACATCATGTTCGGCGGTTCGGCATGAGGCCGGCGTCGTTCGGAGCCTCCTCATGCGTTTTTCTGATGTATCCCTCACAAAACGAATACTGGTATGCGCGGCTCTGCCGGCGGTTGTGGCAGTCTGGCTCGCCTACGGCCGTATCGCCGACGGGATCGTTTCCTATCGCGAAGCCACACATGTCTTATCGGTGAGCGTCGACCTGGCCGCTCTCGCGGACGTGATCCATGCGGTACAGAGAGAGCGAGGCCAGACTGCCGGCGTTCTTGCAGCCAGCGATCAGACGCAGTTCGGTCGCCTCGACGAAGCCCGTCAATCGACTGATCGCTTAGCCAGGCGGCTGGAGGAGCTGTCGTCGCACACGGGATCCATGCCACCCGGTTCATTGTCCGCGTCGCTGGATGGCCTTCGGGAACTGCGGCAGCGGGTCGATCTCCTGGAGCTTTCAGCCGCCACCGCGACCCTGCGCTACAGCGATGTCGTCGCTGGCTTGCTTGCATTGTCGAAGACCCTCGGAGACCAAGG
>Ga0065721_10005327_pt1 | contig 16737 bp, 12 predicted proteins | sample Mesricmetagenome_FD_59108 | JGI IMG/M metagenome (GOLD analysis project Ga0065721, IMG submission 59108) | Mesophilic microbial community from rice straw/compost enrichment Sample: eDNA_1 v2 (version 2) | ecosystem: Engineered > Solid waste > Grass > Composting > Bioreactor | place: USA: Davis... | reverse complement strand
GAGCCGATGAACGCGGAAGACCCGCTCTTCATCCTCTACACCTCCGGCTCGACGGGTAAGCCCAAGGGCGTGCTGCACACCACCGGCGGCTATCTGGCCTGGGCGGCCCACACCCACGAGCTGGTCTTCGACTACCGTCCGGGCGAAGTCTTCTGGTGCACCGCCGACGTCGGCTGGGTCACCGGCCACAGCTATGTGGTCTACGGCCCGCTCGCCAACGCCGCCACCACCCTGATGTTCGAAGGCGTGCCCAACTATCCCGACCACTCCCGCTTCTGGGAGGTGATCGACAAATACCAGGTGGAGATCTTCTACACCGCCCCCACCGCCATCCGCGCCCTGATGCGCGAGGGCGACGAGCCGGTCCTGAAGACCTCGCGCAAGTCCCTGCGCCTGCTGGGCACCGTCGGCGAGCCGATCAATCCCGAAGCCTGGCTCTGGTACCACCGCGTGGTGGGCGAGGGCCGCTGCCCTATCGTCGACACCTATTGGCAGACCGAGACCGGCGCATGCCTGGCCTCCCCCCTGCCGGGCGCCCACGCGGCCAAGCCCGGCTCCTGCGCCAAGCCGCTGCCTGGCGTGAAGTTCCAGCTGGTCGAGGCCGATGGCGCCGTGATCTCGGGCGCAGCCTCCGGCAATCTCTGCATCACGGACTCCTGGCCCGGCCAGATGCGCACGGTCTATGGCGACCACCAGCGCTTCTTCGACACCTATTTCTCGACCTATCCCGGCAAGTACTTCACCGGCGACGGCTGCCGCCGCGACGAGGACGGCTACTACTGGATCACCGGCCGCGTGGACGACGTCATCAACGTCTCGGGGCACCGCCTGGGCACCGCCGAGATCGAGAGCGCCCTGGTCAGCAACGAGAACGTCGCCGAGGCTGCGGTCGTCGGCTACCCGCACGACATCAAGGGCCAGGGCGTCTACGCCTATGTGACCCTGAAGGCCGATGTCCATCCGACCGACATCCTGCAGGCCGAGCTCAAGGGCTGGGTCCGCCGCGAGATCGGGCCTTTCGCCGCCCCGGACATCGTCCAGTTCGCCCCCGGCCTGCCCAAGACCCGCTCGGGCAAGATCATGCGCCGCATCCTGCGCAAGATCGCCGAGAACGACATCGGCAATCTCGGCGACACCACCACCCTGGCCGATCCGGCCGTGGTCGACGACCTGGTGAAGAACCGAGGCTAGTGGCGGCGGGGAACGCCCAGTCGCGCCATCTTGCGATGCAGGGTGGCGCGACTGATGCCGAGCGCCTTGGCCGCGGCCGAGACATTGCCTGACGTGCGCGCCAGCGCCCTCTGCAAGCCCGCGCGCTCAAGGTCGTCGAGCTGTTCGATGCGGTCGTCATCGGGGAATAGCAGAGCATCGACCGGCAGGGGCGCCGCGAGGTGTTCGGCGGTGAGGCCATAGGTGACCCGCGCGCCGCGGCTGGCGCCGACCACCAGGTCGTCGCGGTCGATGGCCAGCAGCCCGCCGCTGCGCTCGTGGTTTGGCGTCATCACGATCCGGGCGTGCGCGAAGGCGCGGCGGAAATTCTCGGCCTCGATGCGCCGCGCCGCATCGTTCACCGCCGAGGCGATGAGCCCGATCATGCCCTCGCGGAAATCTGCACGGCAGGTCGAGACGTCGAGCGCGCCGGCCAGCCGGCCCTCATGGTCGAAGATCGGAGCCACGGTGCAGCTCAGCGCTGTGTTGCGGGTGTGGAAATGCTGGTCGCGATGGATGGTCAGCGCGCGCTCTTCCACGAGGCAGGTGCCGATGCCGTTGGTGCCTTCCGAGGCCTCGCTCCAGACGACGCCCGTCCAGAGCCCCCAGCGATGGAAGGTGGCGTCGTCGGCGGCCACCCCGCGGCGGTCCACCGGCACGCCATGCCGGTCGGTGAAGAGGACGCAGCAGCCGGCCGCCCCCACGGCGAGGAACAGGCGGTCGAGGCTGGCCTGGGCCGCATGGACCAGCGGCTCGACCGCCTGGCGCGCCTCGCGCAATTCGGTCTCGGTCAGGGTACGGGGCGCGCGGCGGTCTTCCGGGTCCAATCCGTAGCGGGACGCTGAGCGCACCCACGATGCGGCGAGCGCCGAGCGGGCAGGGGCCGAGGGGTCGGCGATCACCGACAGAACGTGGCCGCCGTGGGACGACCTAGTCGTCTCTGGCATCGTTCCCTCCCAGGGAATCCCCCAGTACCTTTTATCGTCTTGGCGGTAGTCTAGCGCAAAAGCGGCGTCGCGCGGGGCACGCTCGCATCCTGCGGTGAAAAGTGTCGCATATCTGCGACGCCTGCGACCGGCATTGGGCTGGTGGAGCTACGGCCCGTCTTTCGCCGCCGCCTCCCAGCGTCGACACCAGTCTTCAAGGACGACGGTCGAACCGCCGGTCGCCGGAGCGCCCTGCGCACGCGGTCCGCGCGCGAACGCCGCGTCGTCGTGACTTCTCCGGGATACGCCTTGGGGAGCACACCGAAATGACGCCTTTGGAGGCGATGGCGTGAGATGGCTTCAATTGGAGGAGGCCGTCATGTCCATAGCCCAAGCTCCCGCGGCCGCGTTGGTCGCCATTCCCGGTCCGGCGCCCGCCGCCGCCAATCCCTATCTTTGTGTCACGGGCGCGGGCCAGGCCGATGGGTCGATGACCCCGAGGCCGCGACCGCGTTCGCCTCCATGCGGGAAACGGCGCGCACCGCGCTGCGATTGCCGGCGTCCCTCCGCGCCTTCGGGCTTCCTAGGGCTCCTGAACTGGCGCTCGGCAGGCTGCAATAGGAGGCGATCATGGACGGCGAAGTCCGCTTGGCGGCGGCCCTAAGCCAGCGCTGGCTGCGCGAGACGCCGCGCGCGATACCCACGAAGGCTGATCTGGTGGGCGACGATCTCACCCGAGTCGCAGAGAGCGGGGCGCAAGATCGCGCTCCGAGGCTGATGGCCAAGCCTCTACCGTTGAACAGCTTCCGCCAGCAGTCGGCGTAATCAGTTCTTGATCGCAATTGCGCCAATAATGTCCTGATCGGAGAAATTGTTTCTCAAAGGGGTGGTCGCCTGTCATATCTGCGTCATACAGACCCTGGAGGGGCGGGTGGCGCACTTCGATGTCGTGGTGGTCGGGGCCGGAATCGCCGGCGCGGGCGTGGCGGCCGAACTCTCCACCGACCGCCGCGTATTGCTGCTCGAGCAGGAATTCCGGCCGGGCATGCATGCCACCGGACGGTCGGCGGCGCTCCATTCCGAAATCTACGGCAACGCTTTGATCCGCGCCCTGACGCGGGCCGGCCGGGACGCGCTGATGCAGGGCGAGCGCGGCCGCGCCTTCATTCGTCGCCGCGGCTGCCTCCACATCGCCACCGATGCCCAGCTTGGCAGGCTTGACGACTTCGTAAGCGAGCCCGGCGTGGCCGCTGCGGTGCGGCGGATCGAGGGGGCGGCGCTGCGCGAGCGGGTTCCGGTCCTGCTGCCACGGGTGACCGCAGCGCTGGAGGAGCTCCACGCCTACGACATCGATGTCGACGCGCTCCACGGCCACTACCTGCGCCGCCTCCGGTCAGCCGGGGGGAGGTTGGTCTGCTCGGCGCGGGTGAGCGGGCTGGAGCGCTCCAACGGCCAATGGAAGATCGCTGCAGGCGGCGAGGCGTTCTCGGCGCCGATCGTCGTCAATGCGGCCGGGGCCTGGGGCGATGAGGTGGCCGAGCTTGCCGGAGTGGGCGCCGTCGGGCTGCAGCCGCGGCGGCGCAGCGCCCTGATCGTCGATGCGCCGGCCAGCGCAGACCCGGCGCCTTGGCCGGCGGTGATCGACATCGACGAACAGTTCTACTTCAAACCGGACGCCGGCCGGATCCTGATGTCGCCGGCCGACGAGGCGCCGTCGCCGCCCTGCGACGTCTATCCTGACGACTTCGACCTGGCGGTGGCGGTGGACCGGGTTCAGCGGGTCGCCGACATTCCGGTCCGCCGCATCGCCCACAGCTGGGCGGGCCTGCGCACCTTCGCGCCCGATCGCACGCCCGTGGTCGGGTTCGATCCTGCAGCGGATGGCTTCTTTTGGCTGGTCGGCCAGGGTGGGTACGGCATCCAGACATCGCCGGCGCTCTCGCGCCTGGCCGCGGCTTTGGTGCGCGGGAAGCGGCCGCCCGCCGACCTCGCCGCCTGCGGGGTGCGAGCTTCGGATTTCGATCCTTCGCGGCTGCGGACCGGGGCTGCGAGCGGGCGATCCACGACAAGCAGGCCGATGCGATCGGCCAATTCCTAGAGGGGGCAGTCCATGAGAACTTCGAGAAGAGCGCTGATGCTGGCGAGCAGCGCCTCGCTGCTGTTGCTGAGTGCGGGCGCCGCGCAGGCGCAGAGCGCGGGTGACCCGGCGACGATCGAGGAGGTCATCGTCACCGCCCAGAAACGCGCTGAACGACTGATCGAGGCGCCGCAATCTGTGACGGCCATCTCCTCTGCCGACCTGGCCAAGACGGGCGCCCGGGAGTTCGTTGACTTCGCCGCCACGGTGCCTGGCCTGCAGTTCACGACGCAGGGGCCGGGCAGTTCGCAGCTCAGCCTGCGCGGCGTGACCAGCGGCGCCGATGTCGGCCCGACGGTCGGCATCTATGTCGACGAGGTACCCTACGGCTCGAGCTCGGCCTTCACCAACGGGCCGCGTCGGGCGCTTGATGTCGGACTGTTCGACGTCGAGCGTGTCGAGGTGCTGCGCGGTCCGCAGGGCACGCTCTATGGCGCCAGCGCGATGGGCGGGGTGCTGAAATACGTGATGCGCGCACCGGTGCTCGACGTTTTAGAGGGCTCGGCCAAGGCGGGCGTCGCCGGCGGCAGCGAAGGCGGCGTGAGCTATGACGGCTCGCTTGTGGTCAATGCGCCGCTGGCCGAAGGCGTCTCTGCGGTGCGCGCCAGCGCCTTCTATTCCCGCGACGGCGGCTTCAGCGACAACGTCGTGACCGGCCAGAGTGATGTTGATCGCGGCGAAGTCTATGGCGGCCGGGCGGACCTGCGGTTCGAGCCGACCGACGCCTTCTCGGCCCGGCTCACCGCCTTCGCCCAGAACGTGCGGCGCGACGGCGGCCGCTACGCGACCTACACCCTCACGGGCGTCCCGGTGGCCGGCGAGCTCGATCAGGCCCATCCGCTGAGCGAGCCGTTCAGCGCCGACTTCCGGCTGGTGAGCGGGGTGCTGGAGTACGACTTCGGCGGGGCGGTGCTGACCTCGGTGACCAGCTACCAGACCACCAAGACCAAGGCGACGACGGACGGGTCGGCCGTATACGCGCCGCTGCTGCAGCTGTTCTTCGGAATCCCTGCGACCGCGATGGCGGTCAACGAGCAGTCGGAGACCAAGAAGTTCGCCGAGGAGGTTCGATTGGCCTCCGCGCCCGGCCAGGCCCTGGAGTGGCTGCTCGGCGCTTTCATCACCCGCGAAGAAAGCGAGCTCAATCAGGTGGGCGAGGTCTTCGGCGCCGGCCTGGTGAAGCTGCCTGTAAATGCGGTGACAGCGAGCATACCAAGCACCTACGAAGAGTATGCGCTGTTCGGCGATCTGACCTGGCACGTCACGGACAAGTTCGACGTGACCGGGGGCCTGCGCGCCGCCCGCAACGAGCAGAAGGTCACCCAGAACACCAGCGGCCTGCTGGTGACGCAGGCGCCGGGCTCGAAGTCGCAGGAGGATGTGGTCACCTACCTGGCCAATGCGCGCTACCGGTTCAGCAAGGACTTCACCGCCTATGCCCGTTTCGCCACCGGCTATCGTCCCGGCGGACCGAACTATCTGGTGCTCGATCCGGCGACTGGCCTGCCTGGCGCGCCGGCCACCTTTGAGTCCGACTCGCTGGACAGCTATGAGCTCGGCGTGAAGGCCGAGACGCCCGATCGGCGCTTCGGGATCGACGCTGCTGTCTATTACATCGACTGGAGCGATATCCAGCTGCTGACCGGCGTGGCCGGAGTCACCACCTACGTCAACGGCGGCGGCGCTGAGATCAAGGGCGCGGAACTGGCGCTGACCGCGCGGCCCGTCCCGGAGTTCTTCGCCAGCGCGTCCTTCGCCTACAACGACGGCAAGCTTTCCGACGATGCGCCCGCGCTCGGCGCGGTGAAGGGCGAGAGGCTGCCCAATGTGCCGCGCTACACCGCCACCCTCAGCGCCGACTACACCTGGCTGGACAGCAGCCTTCGGCCGAGCGTTGGCGCCACGGTGCGCTATGTCGATGACCGCAAGGCGAGCTTCGACGGCAGCCCGGCCATGCCGCAGTACCTTCTGCCGGACTACACGGCGGTGGATCTGCGCGCCGGCCTCAGCTTCGAGCGCTTCGAGGCGCAGGCCTTCGTGAACAACGTCTTTGACAAGGTTGGGCAGCTCAGCGCCCAGACGGTCCTCTCGTCGCTCGGCGGCCCGGCGCAGGTTACTATCCTCCAACCTCGCACCTTTGGCCTGCGTTTGACGGCTCCGTTCTAAACGGGGAAAGGGGCGGTCGGCGGGAGCGCGGCGGAGGTCTAGCCGTCGCGCTCCCGACGCAAGTTCGAACGACGCTGGGCTGGAGGCCCGATGACTGACAGAGGCTCACCGCTTCGCGTCTATCTGGCGGGGCTGGCGCATGAGACCAACAGCTTCTCGCCGCTGCCCACCAGCCTGCGCAGCTTCGAGGCCGATCTCTGCTATCGCCCGGGAGATGCGGCCGCCCGCGAGGCGGCCCTGGTGTTCCCCGGTTATGGCGACGCCGCGGCGCTGGCCCCTGCGCGCGGCCACGAACTGATCGAAGGGCCGTGCTTCTGGACCCAGCCATCAGGGCCAGTCAGCCAAGTGCTCTTTGCGCGTCTATTGCAGGAGATCCTGGAAGGGCTGCGCGAAGCCGCTCCCGTGGATATGGTCGTCCTCAACCTCCATGGCGCGATGGTCGCCCAGGGTGTCGACGACTGCGAAGCGGCGATCCTGAGCGCGGTTCGTGACGTGGTCGGCCCGCAGGTCCCGGTCGGGGCGATCCTCGACCTGCACGGCAATGTCTCCGCCCCGATGATCGAAAGCGGCGCGATCCTGGTCGGGGTGAAGGAGTACCCGCACACCGACTACCGCGAACGCGTCGAGGAGTTGTTTGCGATCCTCGAGCCGATGGCTGCGGGGCGCTCTGCGCCGGCTGTCGCCTTGCGGACGATCCCGTTGCTCAGCCTTCAGGGTACGACCGAGGAGCCGATGCGCGGCCTGGTCGCCCATCTCAAGACGCTCGAGGCGCGGATCGGCGTCCTCTCCGTCACCCTGATGCACGGATTTCCCTGGGCCGATTGGGACGGAGCAGGGGCCTCGGTGATCGTGATCTCCGAGGGCTTGGCGCCAGACGAGGTCGAGGCGCTGACCGACGATGTCGCCAACCGCTTCGTTGCGATCGTCGAGGCCGCGCCCGCGGGCCGGCCCAGTGTGGACCAGGCTTTGGATCAGGCTCTGGCCAAGGCCGGAGTCGGGCGCATGATCGTGGTCGCCGACAGCGCCGACAATCCCGGCGGCGGCGCGGCGTGCGACAGCACCTATCTGCTTCGCGCGCTGATCGAGCGCGACGTGCGGGACGCTGTCCTCGGAATGATCTGGGATCCGCAGGCGGCCGCCATCGCGGCCGATGCGGGCGTCGGCAGCGTCATCCCACTGCGGGTCGGCGGCAAGATCGGGCCGTTGTCGGGCGATCCGGTCGACGTGGTGGCCGAGGTCACCTGCGTACGCGAGGACCTCAGCCAGCGTCTGTTTGGCGAGGAGCCGGCCAGTCCGCTCGGCCTGGCCGTGGCGCTGCGGGCGGGCGGTGTCGAGCTGGTGGTCAATTCCGTCCGCCAGCAGGTGTTCTCACCGGAATGCTTCACGGGCCTGGGCATAGACCTGGCCGGCAAGGCCCTGGCGGTGGTGAAATCGAGCCAGCATTTCCGGGCGCGGTTCGATCCGCTGTCCGACGGCGTGGTCTACTGCGATCCTCCAGGATCGCTGAGCACTGATCTCAGCCAGATGCCCTACCGGCGGCTTCGTATCGCCGGACGCATCGGCGGAGCGACCTTCGTCGATCGGTCCGTGGGTCGGTGGGCTGCGGCGGCGCTGGGGCCGGCCGTTCCCTGACTTGAGGCGCTCAGGCCGAGCGAAGGCGCCGCAGCCGCCGCCAGACCGTCATGCGAGAAATCTGCAGCCGGCGTGCAATCTCGCTTGGGCCGATCCCAGCCGCATGGAGGGAGAGCACCTCGTCGCCGCGGTCGCTCGGGTGCGCTGCGGGCGCTGTGTGGGCGAGGCCCGCCGCCAAGGCCCGCCCCGCCTCGCCATGGGTGGTGAAAGGTGGATCGAGCACCTGCAGGATGGCGCCATGGCCCTTCAGCGCCTCAAGCGCAGACAGCGCCGCGTTGGCGTCGCCAAGACTTTGAAGGCCGGTCACGACCAGCCGATCGCCCGGGCCGAGGAAGCCGAGCACGGCGGGGAGGCCGCCGCCCGGTTGGTCGGGCGACGGATCGCTCCTGACCACCTGGCAGGCGGCGGCCAGCTGAGTTCGCGCCTCTTCGCGGTCGTGACCTGCGCGCAGATAACCGATCCTCAGACCGCTTGAGAGGCTCAAGCCTGAGGATCCGGGAGCGGCCTTGGCCTCGCCCCGCTGCGCGTCGAGGCCAGGCCGAAGGCAAGGGCGGCGGCGAAGGCGAAAGCCGCGCCGATGGAGAAGAAGAGAGACGGCGGGAGCAGTTGCCACTGGGTTCCCAGCCAGCCGGCCGCCAGGCTGCCGGCGAACTTGGCCATGTACCAGACCCCGATCATCAGCGAGGCGATCTGCGGCGGGGCCAGCTGGCTGAAGAGGGATAGGCCGATCGGCAGGACGAAGAGCTCGGCAAGGGTCAGCAACAGGAAGAACCCGACCAGCCAGGCCCAGCTCGCCACGCCCTGCAACTCAGCCTGGCGGGCCGCGCCAAGCATCAGCAGGAAGGCCAGGCCCGCTAGCCCCGAGCCGATGGTCATCTTGCGCAGCGGAGCCGGTTCGCGGCCGCTACGGGCCTGAGACGTCCACCAGAGGGTGAGCACCGGCGTCAGGCAGAAGATCAGCAGCGGGTTGATCGACTGAAACCACGTGGCCGGGATGATCATCGCCCTATCGCCGAGATGCACGGTTCGGTCGGTATGGCCGTCAGCCCATAGCGCGATGGTGTTGCCGCTCTGCTCGTAGGCGATGCGAAAGAGGATTACGAGGGCGGCGACGCCCAGCAGGCCGAGCACCGCGCGCCGCCCGTCGGGGCCCAGCGGGCTTGCTGTCGCCTTGCGGGCGCGGGGCGAGCGGACCTCGCGGGGAAGAGCGTCCTGATTGCAGAGATAGAAGATCAGTCCGATCAGCATGCCGACGCCGGCGACGGCGAAGCCGTAGTGCCACCCGTAGAGTTCACCGATCGTGCCGCATATCAGCGGAGCCAGAAAGCCGCCGATGTTCACACCCATATAGTAGAGGCTGTAGGCGCGGTCGCGGCGGCTGTCCCCCTCGGCATAGAGATAGCCGACCTGGGTGGTTGTGGCCGGCAGGAAGAAGCCGTTCCCCAGCCCGACCAGGAACAGACCAGGGAAGAAGGCGCCCTCGAACGCCAGGGCGAAGTGGCCGAGCGCCATGATCAGCCCGCCCAGCACCACTGAGCGATCTTGGCCCAGCCGCCGGTCGGCCAGGAACCCGCCGAGCAGAGGCGTCAGATAGGCGAACGCCGCGTAGCCGCCATAGAGCGCCGAGGCCTTGGGCTGGCTGAAATCCAGCTGCTTGGTCATGTAGTAGACCAGCATCGCCTGCATGCCGAAGTAGGAGAAGTGCGCCCAGGTCTCGGTCAGAAACAGCACCGCCAGGCCCCGGGGGTGCCCCAGCAGCTCGCGGCGATCGCGCGGCGATTCCAGCTGCGCAGTGTCGGGCGAAACGGAGGGCGTGCTCATCGGCTGCGGCTTTGCGAGGAGGGGAGGACGTCCAGCTCGGTCATGGCTGGCCGACGGGCAGGCCGGACGTCCGGAGCTCCCCAGACGTCGTCGGCGCAGGTCAGGAGGCCGTCCGCATAGGTCACGTGGCGGTCGCGGTCTGATCGCAGGACTGCCGGGCCATCGAGATCGACGACATCGCAGAGCTGGCCCAGGACGTAGGCCGGCGCCATGCTCCAGCTGGTGCCAGCCATATTGCCGACCATGACGCCGAGCCCGCGGCGGCGCGCGAGCCGCGCCATGGCCAGGCCCTCGCTGAGCCCCCCGCACTTGTCGAGCTTGATGTTGACGACGTCGAAGCCGTTCAGAGCTTCCAGCTCGGTCAGACTCTGGACGCTCTCGTCGGCGGCGGTCGGGATGGGGCTTTCCAGGTCCATCATCCAGGCCTCGCGGCCGCGCGGGAACGGCTGCTCGAGCAGGGCGACACGGGCGGCGCTCAGCGACGGCATCAGGCGGTCAAGGCCATCCCGGGTGAATCCTTGGTTGCCATCCACCGACAGCCAGACATCAGGACGAGCCGCACGCGCAGCCATCACCCGCGCCGCGTCGAGGTCGGGGTCGTCGCCTGTCAGTTTCAACTTGATGGCGCGCGCACCGGTCAGGGTGGTTGCGGCCAAGGCGGTGTCGCCAGGGGATTCTGCGCTCAGGGTGAAGGTGGTGACCAGCGGCCGGGGACGGCCGACGCCGGCCAGCATCCAAACCGGCCAGCCCGTCCGCTGCGCCTCGAGCTCCCAGAGCGCGCAGTCGAGGGCGTTGCGCGCGCCGCCCGGCGGCAATAGCCCGCTCGCGTCCTCCAGATCAATGCCGGCCTCGACGTCGCCGCGAACCGCCTCCAGCGCCGCGGCCATCTCGGCGGCGCCTTCCTGGAAGTAGTAGACGCCTGCGGCTTCCCCGCGCCCGGCGCAGGTTCCGTCGGCAATCGTCGTCACGACCAGGTCGACGCCATCGAACACATGGCCGGAGATCCGGAAGGGGACCTTCAGCGGCAGGCGCTCGATGGCGACCTGAAGGGACAGCGGCCGTGGGCGGTTGTTCACGCCGGGTGCTCCGCGATCAGAACCGGCTGTTGAGGCCGAACAGATGGAAGGCGCAGATCGTCCAGGCGACGACCGCGACCGCAGCGACCAGCGCCAGCGACCAGAGGCGGGCCGCCCAGGGCGCGCGGCCCTCGACGCGCCGCCAGGCGCGCCGCAGGTTCCAGACCATGGCCGCGAGGGCCGCAAAGATCGCCACGGGCCCGGCCATCCCCAGAATGGTGATCGCCGGCTGAAGTCGGCCGCTCAGCGCCTCGAGGTCGGCGGCGCCGGTTCCGATAACGAACGCCCAACCGCCGACGACCGAAAGGGCGGCGATCGCCCCGAGGCGTGCGGCAAGGCCGGCGCGCGCATCGGTTTGGTCGCGATAAGCGGTGCGGGCGTGGCCGCGCCGGGCGAGGGCGGCGAGCGGCCAGTAGAGGACGGTGACGGCGAGAGCGGCGAGGGCGGCGGCCAAGGCAGGCGCGAGCCAGGCGCTGGACCGCTGCCAAGGGACCGGCTGCATAACCATGATGGGTGCGATCTGATCCATGCTGAAACGGATGACAGCGCCGTCCTTTGTCTGCGCCGCCAGACGCCAGGGGCCGTGCTCGTCCTTCCAGACATAGGGCGCGATCTCGCGCCAGCGTCGCGGCTCGCCGTTCAGGCCGCGGAACGCCGGAACGACGACGACGCCGTCCGGCGCGGCGACCACCTTCACCTGGCTGACGAGTCCTAAAGCGGCCATGAAGTTGGACTGCGAGCGGCGGCTGTTCTCATAAACGCCGGCCAGGGCCGCGGCGTGACGTCGAGCGGTGGCCTGATCCACCGCTCCCCCGGCCTGCGGCCCGGGCAGGTAGCGGTCGGCGAAGGCCTGAAGCAGGGCGGTCCGAACGACGAGGGACGAGTCGCCCTTGCCCGAGCTGTTCATGCCGAAATAGATCCCGACGCCATCGTCGAGAAACAGGCTGAGCTCGCTGTGGTGCCACATGGTGTCGCCGCCGTGGCCGATCATGCGCCGTCCGTTCAGGTCGCCCTGGAAGAAGCCGAGCGTCATACGGTTGAGCGGGCCGAGCGCCGGGCCGGCGGGACTATGCATCAGTCGCGCGGTCTCCGGCCGCAGCAGGCGCCCGGCGCCGTGCTCATCCTGCAGATGGGCGATCATGAAGCGGGCCATGTCCTCGGCGGTGCTGGACATCGCCCCGGCCGGCGGCTGGCTGATCAGTTCGAACGCTTTGGGCGGGCCGGACGCCACCTGATAACCCTTGGACATCGTCGGCCGCATCGGCGTAGGCAGGGGTTGGGAAAGGGTGGACCGCGCCATATTCAGCGGTCGCAGGATATGGCGCTCGACATAGGCCTCATAAGGTTCGCCAGAAACCCTCTGGACGATGTAGCCGGCGAGAGCGGCGCCGTAGTTGGAGTAGGCCGGCGTCGATCCGGCCGGGAAGATGCGCTCCGGCGTCCACCGCTTGAGCATGGTCTCCAGCGGTTCAAGGCTCGCGGGGTCCGAAAAGAGCAGTCCCTGGACCGTTTCCTCAAAGCCGGGCGTGTGGGTCATCAGCTGGCGCATGGTGATCGGTCCGTCAGCGCGCGCCGGAATCTTGAAGTCCAGATAAGCGTTCACGTCGCGATCGAGGTCGATCTTGCCTTGCTCGACCAATTGCATGACCGCAGTCCAGGTCAGCAATTTGGTGACGGAGCCGGGGCGAATGATCGTGCGGTCGCCTGTCATTGGCAGCCCGGTGGCCACGTCAGCCAAGCCATATCCCTTCACCAGCAGCGGCTGGCCGTCCTTGACCACGGCGACGACGGCGCCGGCGACATCCGCGCGAGCGAGCGCATAGGGCACGTAGCCGTCCAGCCAGGCTTCGAGATCGGCCCGGGTCAGTTCCCGAGGGGACTGCGAAACGGCAGCGGTTGGATGGTCAGATCCTGCAGGGGCGGCGACGGCCACCGAAGAGGCGAGAAGGAGGGCCATGGCTGCGCCCGCCCAACGATACACACCCATGGCGAACCTTCCCCGCTCGGGCGGTCCATTGCCTGCCCATGACCCACAAGGAACTTCTGTCCTGATGTGAAAATTGTCAACCTGATTGGGCCAATCTGTGCCGCGACGGGTTTGATGGTCTGGTCCTGGTTTTTGGATCGGCTAAGGTGGCCATCGGGGATGGCTGCAGAGGCAAGAGGGGTGGAGTGAGCGCAGCGGACGAAACGGGACGGCGCTCACGCGCCGATGGAAGTTCCCACCCCTCGCTCGGCGTACTGCTGCGGCGATTGCGGGATGCACGAGGCTGGACGCTGAAGCAGATGAGCGACCAGACCGGTATTCCCGTCTCGACCCTGTCGAAGGTCGAGCACGATAGGCTGACCCTCACCTATGACAAGCTGCTGCAACTCAGCCAGCGGCTGAACATCCGGATGTCGGAGCTGTTTTCCGAGGGGGGGGACACCCAGGAGTCCGCCGTCACTGCCCGGCGTAGCATTGGCGACCTAGCCCGGGCGCTCACGGTCCGCACGCCGAACTATGAGTACCGCTATCTGTGCACGGAGTTGCGCCGCAAGCGCATGATCCCTGTGATGGTCAATGTGCGGACGCGCCGCCTGGAGGATTTCGGCGCCCTGGTTCGTCACGCCGGCGAGGAATTCATCTACGTGCTGGAAGGGCGGATCGAGGTCCACACCGAGTTCTACGATCCGGTCGTGCTGGGTGTCGGCGAGTCGATCTATATCGACTCCAATATGGGGCACGCCTACTTAACCGCCGAGGGATGCCACGAGGCGCTGGTGCTGGCCGTCAATTCCAGCGCCGAGGACGGGTTGATGGAATCCCTGATGTCTCTTCACGAGGATGACGCACGGACGTCCGATTAGGGCACTGCGAACGCCCCGATCTTGCTCGACCGGTGTGACACGCAGTTCAAGGCAGCGGATGCTCGCGCATCTTGCCGCCTTGAGTGAACCGGCGAAGTCGATTTGCCAAGCAGGAGAGTCCGCTCTGGGTCTTGAAGCCAATGTCCGCTGTTGGCGGCTAGGCGGACGGCAACTTGGATCTTGCGTGTCGGGTTCGCCGCTGACCGCGGCCGCCGCCGAAGTGAATAGTGATGCGCCTCAAGTGGCGCGGCGCGCCGGCGAAGCGGCCGTCGCGGCAAACCACATGGCGAGACCATTGGCGGCCGCCACGGCGAAGAGCGCGGGGGTGTAGCCACCGGTCGTGTCGAAGGCCCACCCCGCGAGACTCGGGCCAGCAAGCGCGCCGACCCCCACACCCGTGTAGAGCGCGCCGATGACGCCGCCGGCGTTGCGGGTCCCGAAACGGTCGGCGATATACGCGGGCAGTAGTGCGACCCACGCGCCGTAAGCCAGCCCGTACAACAGGGCGAACGCCGCCAGCGATCCGAGATCGCGAGCGAATGGCCAAGCCAGCAGGCACAGCCCCATGCCCGCGAAACAGGCAAGTAGGGACGGGTGTCGTCCGATCTTGTCCGCGAGATCGCCGACCAGAAAGCGACCGGCAATGCCACCTGCAGCAACGGCCGCCACCAACATCGCCGACAGCCGTGGAGAAAGCCCCTGGTCGGCGGCATAGGGTACGAGGTGTGCGAACGGTAGGAAGGCCCCGAAGCCTGCCAGCAGGCACGCCGTGTAGAGGCGCCGAAAGGCCGGGCTTCGGATCGCGCCTTCCAGGGACGACGCCGGTCCGCCGCCCCGACTGGCGTCACCGGAGCAGGGCCTATGAGCCAAGTGGCCACGCCGCCGACCACCAGCACGACGAGCGCGAGAACCGGATAGGCGCGCCGCCAGCCGAGCGCCGCGATCAGCTCCGTGGCCAGCGGGGGCATGAACAGGGTCCCCACGCTGATCCCCGCCACCGCGACGCCCGAGGCGAAGCCACGGCGACGATCGAAGGCCTTCTGCACAGCGCCGAGCCCGGGCACGTAAGAGAAGCCGACCCCGAGGCCGACGCCGAGGCCATAGGCGAGATAGACCTCGACGACGCTGCGGGCGAGGCCGGCGAGCGCGAGCCCGATGGCCATCACCGCTAGTCCGGCGAGCACGAGCGGCCGGGCGCCTCGGCGGTCTGCGATGCGCCCGCTGACCAGCCCCAACGAGAAATAGAGACAAGCGGCCAGCGAGAAGGCGAGAGACGGCCGTGCGCGAGGCCCCGAACTCGCTCTGTAGCGACGAAAAGAAGGCGCTGAAGGTGTAGGCGCCGCCGAAGCCGGCGAAGTTGGCCAGGAACGCTCCGGCCATGATCCGCCAGGAGCCCTCAGGGGCCGGCTGCGGCGCGAAGGGCGGGGCGCTCATGCCGGCGCAGACGCCGTCCGGCGCGCCATGGCCGGCCCGCTGGGGCGGGCGCGATGGTGCGTCGTGACGCCTTGGAAGGCGAGGCCTGCGCGCAGCAAGGTCGGCTCGCCAAGCCGGCGGCCCACCAGCTGCAGCCCAACCGGGCGGCCGGCCGGATCAAGGCCGCCGGGCAGGGAAAGCGTCGGGTGCCCGGTCATGTTGAAGACGCAGGTATAGCGCTGCAGCTTGGCGACGAGCTCGGCTCGCACCCCGAGCGATTGCAGGTCGGCCAGGGAAAGCGGCGCAAAAGGCTGCGCCGGGAGCAGGGCCGCGTCGACCAGGTCCAGGACGCCGGTGATGCGGCCGGCGAGCTTCATCCGCCGCAGCATCGCCCGCTGGAGGTCGAGCGCCGAGGCGGCCCGGCCGACGCGCAGCACGTGGCTCAACACCGGTCCGTACTCCGCCTCCCGCGCCGGGAATGTGCGCCCGTGAGCCACGGCCGCCTCGACGGCGCAGATCAGCGCCCAGTCTTCGACGCCCTGCCGCACGTCCGGGAAAGCGATCTCGACAACCTCCGCGCCCAGGCCGCGGAAGACCCGCACAACCTCGTCCAGCCGCCTACGGACGATCTCGTCCACGTCCTCCCCGCACCAGCGGGGATCGAGCCCCAGGCGCAGCCCATCGATAGGCCTGACCGTCATATCGGGTCGGGGCCGGCGATGACTTGGTGCAGCAGGGCCACATCGGCGACGCTGCGCGCCATGGGCCCAAAGTGATCGAGACTAGGCGCGAGCGCGAAGCTCCCGTGCCGGCTGACCCGACCCCAGGTCGGTTTCAGCCCCGATAGTCCGGTGGCGGCGCACGGCCATCGGATCGAGCCGCCGGTATCGGAGGCGATCGCGCCGTAGCAGAGGCCGGCGCTCAGAGCCACGGCCGCCCCGCTGGAGGAGATGCCGGTCCAGGCTTCGGGGTCCCAAGGGTTCACGGGGGCGTCGATATCGGGGTGGTGATCCGAATAGGCGCCTTCCGTCAGCTGCAGCTTCCCGAGGAAGACGGCGCCCGCAGCCCTCAGCCGCCGCACGATGGTGGCGTCCTCGGCGGGACGAAACCCGCGATGCACAACGGTTCCCGCCGCCGTCGGCGTTCCGGCCAGCCAGAGAAGGTCCTTCACGCCCAGGGGGATCCCATGCAGCGGTCCGCGCCAGCGGCCCGCCGCGAGTTCGCGATCGGCCGCCGCCGCCTGTTCCAGCGCGGGCGCCTCCAAGACCAGCGCATACGCCTTCATTGCGCCATCGAGCAGGCCGATGCGCTCGAGCTGCCGACGCGTGAGCTCGATCGAGCTCAGATCGCCGCGGCGGAGCCGCTGGGCCAGGTCGCCAATGTCGGCATACGCAGCCTCCCAGGTGCGAAACCGGTCGGTGTCCGGTTGGCGCACAGGCAGGCAGGAGATCGCCTCGAGTTCGGTGTTCACGATCATCACGGGCGCATCGAGGTCATCGCGGATGAG